>Ga0210396_10006179_pt1 | contig 11511 bp, 10 predicted proteins | sample IncBWH17OmetaG_FD_155466 | JGI IMG/M metagenome (GOLD analysis project Ga0210396, IMG submission 155466) | Forest soil microbial communities from Barre Woods Harvard Forest LTER site, Petersham, Massachusetts, United States - Inc-BW-H-17-O ...
TTGATTGGGGTCTGCTTACGACCTGGGGTGGAATTGCGCGCTGGGAACTAGCGAGCGTGCATTTGGGTGCTGTTTTCAAACAGGCGCGATCGGGGACGGGAACCATGGTGACTCAACGCACTAAGGCAGCCTTTCCGCATTGCCGGTCCGGCGCAGCCAAGTTGAAATTCCCCCGTTGGCTGCTGCACGCGCCCGTCCTCGGCCTGTTGCTGGCCGCCACGTTCCTGTTGTGCTGCCCGCCGGCTTATTCGGAGACGCCCCGCGCGGCGGCCAAGGCGCTGACGCCGCTTGCCGAGGAATGGAAGACGAAGATCAACGCCAACACGGTGGCGATCATCGCCGGCAGTCCGGAGGATACCTATCTCGACATCACCCACGATCTCGCCGTGGTGCTCAATGACGACAATCTGCGCATCCTCCCGATGGTGGGCCAGGGCGGCGCGCAGAACATCCGCGATGTGCTCTATCTCAAAGGCGTCGACATCGGGATCACCACCACCCAGATGCTGCGCTATTTTGCGTCCACCGGCGAGCTCAGCCGCTCCCTCGACCAGCAGTTGACCTACATCACCCGGCTGTATCCGGAGGAGATGCACGTCGTCGCCGCCCGCAACGTCAAGTCGATCCAGGACCTGGCCGGCAAGAAGGTGAACTTCGCCGACGTCGGATCGAGCACAGAGATCACCGCGCGCGATGTTTTCGGCCTCCTGTCCATCAACGTGGACGAGGTCAACATGAACGAGGCCGATGCGATCGCCGCGATCAAGGCCGGCCAGATCGCCGCCACGGTGGTCTTTTCCGGCAAGCCCACCGAGGTGATCGCTCGCATTCCGGCGAGCGACAACCTGCACCTTCTCGAGGTTCCCTATACGCCGGCGCTCGAAAACATCTATTCCCGCGGTGAGCTCGAGCCGGCGCTTTACCCGAACCTGATCGACGCCGGCCGCAACCTGCAGACGGTCGCGGTCGATTCCGTCATGATCACGATCAACTGGCAGCCGGCGACCGACCGCTACCGCCGCGTCGCAAAGTGCGTGGAAGCGCTCTTCAGCAAGTTCCCCGAACTCCAGAAGCCGCCCCGGCATCCGAAATGGCAGGAGGTCGACCTCGGCAAAGACCTGCCGGGCTGGGACCGTTTCCCGGCCGCGCAGTATTGGCTGCAGCAGGACAAATTCGCGGAGTTCGTCGCCAAACGCCAGGTTGGCGATGCCTCGGCCCCCGCCGACAAGCAGCGCCTGTTCAAGGAATTCCTCGAATGGACGCAGGGTGAGGCCAAGAAACGCTGAATCTGGCGCGGAATACTACGCTGAATCGAGCGTCAAGTCGGCTCGATCGGGCGGCGAGTCAAAGCCCGGTGGCAGCTAGCCGAGACCACATTCGTGGCGTGCCCTGTTCAAGAGCGGGTCTTCACGTTGCATTGACCCTCGACACTTTCCCCGCTCTATTCGCCTGCTGCCCCCCGGCGCTTTGACCGTATCGATGCCCCCGCTCGCCAAATTCGATCACGTCTCCTTGTCCTTCGATACGCCCAACGGGGTGCTCGAGGTTCTGGACGACGTGAGCTACGAGATTTGCGAGGGGGAATTCGTCTCGATCATCGGGCCGTCCGGTTGCGGCAAGACCACGATGATGAACATGCTGGCGGGCTTTCAGAAGCCGACGACGGGATCGGTCACATTCGACGGCAGGCCGATTTCTGGGCCTGGGCCGGAGCGCGGCGTCATCTTCCAGGACTATGGCGTGTTTCCCTGGCTGACCGTCAGGGACAATATTGCCTTCGGGCTCAGCCTGAAGGCCAACCGCGTTTCGAGCAAGGAGCGTCAGGACATCTGTGACCACTACCTCGCTTTGATGGGGCTCTCCGACTTTGCCAATTCCCATCCAAAGCACCTGTCTGGAGGCATGCGCCAGCGGCTCGCGATCGCGCGCGCCTATGCGGTGAAGCCGAAATTCCTGCTGATGGACGAGCCGTTCGGCGCGCTGGACGCCCAGACCCGGTCAAACATGCAAAACCTGCTGCTGCAGGTGCTCAGCGCCGAAGGCAAGACCGTGATGCTGATTACCCATTCGGTCGACGAGGCGATCTATCTGTCCTCGCGCATCATCGTCGTGACGGCGCGACCGGCTCGCATCAAGCGGATCATCGACGTCAAATTTCCCTACCCCCGCCAGGAAGCGATCCAGGAGCTTCCGGAATTCGGCGAAATCAGGAAGACCGTTCGCGAGCTTGTGATGAGCGAATATCAGGCACAGCAGGCGCAACGCGTCGTGCCGTTCTCGGAATAAGACACGGCCAGGTCTCGAACGGCCACAGCCGGCGGTTGCTGCCGTGAGATCGTCGCAGTCGTCCGTAGTCGTCCGGATATTGCTTTGCCTATGGCCGCTCGCGCCCAAGCTGCAAACGTTTGCCCGTTAATGAAAAACAACCTGCGGTGCGCCTTCATCGCAAAAATTGCATCTCTTTCAACTCACACGCGTCCACACTTTAGACGAAGTTTAAGCATAGACGCGATCTCCTTGTGGGCGCGTGGCAATCACGTCAATCTGGGCGGGCAAGAGGTCGGGACGTCAGATCAAGCATCGCACGATCTGAAGGTGTCTTCTGACACAACCTCAGGCGAGTCCTTTAGGCGGGACGGCGGCGTTGGAGTGCGGAGCCAAAATCTAACAGAGAAGAACGTTGTCGGCGGTTGCGTGCGCGCGGAGCTTAGCGGTTTCGCGGTCCCGTTGGTTTGCTGCCTTGAGCTTCGCGTCGAGTGAGGGTGTAGCGTGAGCGACTCGGAAAAAGATCCCGGTCCCGACGATCCTTCGTACTATGCGCCACGCCGATTGCGCGACATTGGTGCGCCTGCCGACAGGAATTGGCGGGTACCGGTCGGGCAGGACCGGCCGTCCGTGCCTGCTCCCCAATTGCCTACCCATGTGCCGCCTCCCGACCTCAGGCTTTCACGGGATGGCGACGGCCGGTCGCGGGGTCGCTCCGACGCATTCAACGAGGCGCTCGCCAAGGTCCTGCGCGAACAGATGGAGGCGGAGCAGGGCGGCTCCGGGTTTGCTCAGGCGCGGCGATCGTCATTTCGCGCGCTCGCGTCATTTGCGTTCGCGGGCGCGACCGCCGCGCTCGTCGCGCTGACCTGCTTTGCGCTCATCTCGCCGGAGCCCGGCTTCACCGGAAATCGCATCCTGGCGGCGCTCGGATCATGGCAGGCCATCAGGTCCTTCTCGGCCCAGCCGGCCCCGCGCAACGTTTCGACGCTTGTCGTCCGCAACCAGAGCGGTCTGGCCAATGAGCTGTTGCAGCTTGGCGTCGGCGTCAACCAGCCGAACCCGGGTGCGACGGTTGCCATCAGGGGCCTGCCCGATGGCACCAAGCTGTCCGAAGGAGCCCGCAAGAGCGCTGGCGAATGGCGGGTGCGCGCCGAGGATATCGCGGACGCGAAAGTCATGCCGCCGATCGATTTCGTCGGCGACATGAATTTGTCGGTGGAATTGCGCGATGCCGATGGCGCGGCACAGGTCACGAGTTCCCTGCAATTGACCTGGAAGCCGCCGGCTCCCGTCGCCGAAGCGCTGGCCTTAAACACGGCGATCGTTCCGGCAGCGCCGGCACCGGCCGTCGCGGCGGCTCCGCCACCGCCGGTCATGGCCCCGGCCCAGCCGGCACAAGCGGCCGCTCCGGCCCAGCCACCGATGGTCGTGGCGTCCGCGACCCCGATGGCCGACGTGCCGTCACCGTCTCCAACGCCTGCAGAACTGACGGCCATGCAGGTCGCCGCCGACATCAGGCGCGCGCAAGAACTCTTGGCAACCGGCGACGTGAAGGCCGCGCGGGTGCTGCTGATGCGCGCGGCCGAGTCCCACGATGCCCACGCGGCGCTCGCGCTGGCGAAAACCTTTGATCCGGCGGTCTCGCGACAATCGAGCATCGCCGACAAGGGTGGACCCGATCCGGCACAGGCGCGCAACTGGTACCAGAAAGCAAGGGAGTGGGGTTCGCCCGAGGCCCAGCGGATGCTCGATGCGCTGGCGAGCTATCGACGCTGACGGCTCAGGATTTGTCGGACAACACGAGAGCGGCGCCCTTCTCCCCGATCATCAGGCTCGTCGCGTTGGTGTTGGCCGAGGTGATCTGCGGCATGACTGAAGCATCGATCACGCGCAGCCGGTCGACGCCACGAACACGCAGGTCAGGATCGAGCACGGCGCGCGTGTCGCTTCCGATGCGGTTGGTCCCGACGCAATGAAACACGGTGCCTCCGGTGTTGCGGGCAAATTCCCGGAGGCTGCCGGCGTCCTTCGCCTCAGGCCCGGGTGCGACCTCGACGTCCCAGAGGTCGCGAAAGGATTTTTGGCGGAAGATGTCGCGCAGGATGTTCATGCCGCTGACCAGCGTCCGGCGATCGATCTCCTCCGCAAGATAGTTCGGCACGATGCGCGGCTGCTCGAACGGGTCCGTCGAACGGATGGCGAGCGAGCCCCGCGACCGCGCGTGGCACTGCCAGGCCGACGCCGTGAACCCCGAATAGCGATGCAGCGGCTCGCCGGGCTTGTCGACCGACAGCGGCATGACGTTGAACTGGACGTCGGGTCGTCCGTCGGTCGCATATTCGGTGCATGCGGCGCCGCCGACCTGCCCCGCCCCGACCGTCAACGGACCCCGGCCGGCGAAGATCCATTCCGCGCCCATCTTCGCCAGTTGATAGGGACTGCGAACCTGGTCGTTGAGCGAAATCGGACGTTTCAGCCGGACGATCAGCCGCGCCTGGTAGTGATCCTGCAGATTGGCGCCGACATCCGGCGCGTCGACGATGGCGGCAACGCCAAGGCTGCGCAGAAGATCCGCAGGTCCCACGCCCGAGAGCTGCAACAGCTGCGGCGACTGCAGCGCTCCCCCCGACAGCACGACCTCGCGGTCCGCCGTCGCGGTCACGCGCTGGCCATCCTTGATCCACTCCACACCCGCCGCGATACGACCCGCAAACAGCACGCGGCAGACATGGGCGCCGGTGATGACGGTCAGGTTGCCCCGGTGCGCGACCGGACGCAGGAACGCCGACGCCGAACTGGTGCGCCAGTGCCGTCCGATGCCGAGCTGGTAGCGGCCGACGCCATGGGTGGTCGCGCCATTGAAATCGTCATTGCGCGGCAGTCCGAACTCGAGCCCGGCCTCCACCCAGGCCGCCGAGGCGGGATTGTCGTTACGAAGATCCGAGACCTCGAACTCGCCGAGAGCGCCGTGATACTGGCTCTCGCCACCGCGATAGCGCTCGTAGCGCCGGAAATGCGGCAGCACGTCGCGATAGGACCAGCCCGTTGCACCCAGACGTTCCCAGTCGTCAAAATCCTGATGCTGGCCGCGGATGAAGATCAACCCGTTGATCGACGACGAGCCGCCGAGCACCCGGCCCCGCGGCCATACGATGGGACGCCCGGCGGTACCCTCGCCCGGCTCCGTCATGAACAGCCGGGAAAACCGCTCATTATAGATCGTCCTGTAATAGCCGACCGGCAGCTTGAGCCAGAAATCCCGGTCCGATCCACCGGCTTCCAGGAGCAGGACCCGGCAGGACGGGTCGGCCGAGAGGCGATTTGCCACGATGCAGCCGGCCGAACCCGCGCCTACGATGATGTAGTCGTAACCTTTTGCAACCATGCGAGCGTTCAGCACGAACTCCACAGAGAACACAAGCGGCGATTACGAATGATGGCTGCGCGCAGAACAGACAACCGCATGCACAGAATGAGGTCCGATCGTGCTACGAGCGTCTCCGGCAGAATAGCTTTCTGCCGCCGACCATTCCATACTACGGAACGGACGACATGAAGGAGCGGACCGGACCGGCACCCACTTTCCGAAGTCCGCGGTCGCTCGCCGCAAAAGCGTTTCGCGGACTTCGCACAGTCATGGGCACCGGCAAATACCTTGGTCGCGTGCCGCTTGGTCTTTTGCCATGGATCGGTGTCGTGGCGCTGTGGTACGCGATCCGCGCCAGCGGCCTCATCAACGTGTCGCTGATCCCCGCGCCGCATCAGGTCGCAGCCAAGTTCGTCGAGCTGCTGCTGCATGAGGGACTGCTGTTCGACGTCTATGTGTCGGCTCGCCGCGTCTTGCTCGGCGTCGTCCTGGGGATCCTGGCCGCGGTGCCCGTAGGCTTCCTGCTGGGCTGGTACCGGTCCGCGCGCACGCTTGCCGATCCCATGATCAATTTCTTCCGGGCGCTGCCCCCGATCGCCCTGATCCCGCTGGTCATCGTGTATTTCGGCGTCGACGAGCTCGCCAAGCTCGTGATCCTGTTCTACGCCGCGTTCTTCTCGGGCGTGATCGTGATGTATGAGGGCGTTTCGCAAATCACTCCGCTCTACATCCGCGTGGCGCGAACCCTTGGCGCCGACGAGTTCGAGATCTTCCGCAAAGTTATCATTCCGTTAACCCTGCCCCACATCCTCACTGCGCTGCGCGTCGCGCTCGGGGTCACCTGGGCTACGCTGGTCGCCTCCGAACTGATCGCCGCACAACGCGGACTAGGCGCGATGATCCAGAATGCGTCGACCTATTTTCTATTGGATTCCATCTATGTCGGAATCATCTGCATCGGCTGCATCGCGCTGATCATGGACATGGTCCTGAGGCGGATCAGCGCCAACCTGCTCGCGTGGCAGGAGCGAACCACGGCCTAGAAACAACGGATGAAAGGGAGAGCGAACCATGCATCGACGACAATTCCTTGGGACGGCCGCGGGCCTGGCGTTGAGCGGCTTGGCGGCGCCGGCGCTGGCGCAGGCCAAAACCAAGATCCGGGTCGGCTATCTGCACACGCTTGCCGTCGACGGCCAGATCTGGACCGGCATGGACCGCGGCTCCTTCGACAAGCAGGGGCTTGAGCTCGAACTGCGCCAGTTCAACACCGGGCTCGAAATCTTCCAGGCTCTGATCGGCGGCAGTCTCGACGTGCTGGCAACCGGTGCGGTGCTGTCGAATTTCCCGGCCCGCGGCCAGGGCAAGGTGTTTTTGATCAACGACATCGAGGTGGCAACCGCCCAGCTCTGGGTGCACAAGAATCAGGGCATCAAGTCGTTCGCCGACCTCAAGGGCAAGCGGATCGCGACCACGACCGGCACCACCGCCCATGTCTTCCTCGATCACGCGCTCCGCGCCAACGCTGTCGATCCCAAGGATGTCGAACTGCTCAACCAGGCCATGCCCGCCGCCGTGACATCCTTTATCTCCGGCGCGGTGCCCGCCGTCGCGCTGTGGGTGCCCTTCAACATCACCGTGCGCGACAAGGTGCCGGACGCCCTGAAGCTCGCCGACGCGTCGGCCTATTATCCGCAGGCCGCGATCATCGGCGGCTGGGCCGCCGCCAACGACTATTATGCCGCGAACCGGCCGACGCTCGCCAAGCTGATCAAGGGCTGGAGCGAGGCCAATGACCATGTTCTCGCGCACAGCGAGGAGGCGCTCGACGCCCTGCAAAAGGCCCACTACAGTCAGGTGCCGCTCAGCGATCTGAAGGAACAGTTCAAGGCCCAGAAGATGTTCACGGCCAAGGACTGGAAGAAGCTTTACACCGACGGAACGGTCGTCAACTGGCTGCAGCAGTCGACGGATTTCTTCATGGCCAATGCCGGCATCAAGGATTTTACGCCGGCAAGCAAATATTTCGACCCGAGCCTTTATCTGGAAGCGTTGGCTTGAGCGGCGCTGAGTTCGGTTGAAGCGGTCCCAGCATCCGCGTGCCAGCTGCAGCAGGCGTTGACCGCCGCCCCGCCGCCTGCGGGCTTTGCGCACGACGACGCGCTGTTCAAGGAACAGGCGTCGTCCGGCGCGCGCTCCAGCGTGGCTCGGTTCGACCTTCATGACATGTCAACCCGGCATTGTCGGCAGCTATCGAGCCAGTTTCTCAACGGTCTGCCTTCCTCCCGGAACGGCATAGGGCTTCACCGCCTCGAACGCATCTGGAGCTAGACCGGCTTCAGGCCAGCCCCCGCTTTTCCGGATTGTCGGGACAGGCCGACCAACGTCACGCGGCCAAACAAGGGCGCGGTCCGACCGGACCGCGTCAATTCGCGCAAAAGCAACGCCTTGTCCAAGAAGCTCGTGGCGAGCTTGAACTCTCGCCGCCCTGCTCTCGCCGGCCTTGGCCCCATGCCGATGCCAAGCTCACCGCGAGAGGCTGCCCAAGCCCAGCATTCCAAAATCGCGACGGCTTCATTCCCGAAGCGGAGTTCGATTCTTCGCCTCCGTCTGGTAAAAACGAGCTGGCACGCGCAGCATGAGCGCTGCGAAACGCAAGTTTCATATTGTCAGCTGCTGGTTGGCTAATGGGAGCGCAGGCAATGGCCGCAGACGGTTTGATCACGATACGCAGCGGCTACGGGCCGGAAGAGACCATGAACCGGTTCGAGGCCGAGGTGCGGGCCAAGGGCATGACGGTGTTTGCCCATATCGATCATGCGGCAGGCGCCGCGGCCGTGGGCCTGCCGCTGCGCCCGACCGATCTGTTGATCTTCGGCAATGCCAAGGGAGGCACGCCCCTGATGCAATCGGTCCAGACCATCGGGATCGACCTGCCGCTGAAGGCGCTGGTCTGGCAGGACGCGTCGGGCAGTACCTGGCTCTCCTACAACGATCCGGCCTGGGTCGTACAACGCCACGGCCTCGATGATCAGGCCAAGGCGACGGTCACTGCCATGACAGCGGCGTTGCGGGCGATCGCCAGCAAGGCCACCGAGTCTCCGTGAGAGAGCCGCCGCTCTCCGGAAAGTCTGATCCCGATCAGGAGGCGTTTCGTGATCCGAGCCTATAGCGATCATGCCGCGAACGAGCGCACCTTTCTCGCCTGGGTGCGAACTGGCATCGCAGTCGTCGCATTCGGATTCGTGATCGAAAGGTTCAATCTGTTCGTGGTCTACATGGCGCGCGCGGACGCCCCGAATACCGGACGTCGCGGGATGCTGGAAAGGCTCTCCGGCCCGCTGGGCCGCTATGAAGGTCTCGCGCTGATCCTGATCGGCCTGGCGCTGATCGTCACCGCCGCGATCCGCTTCGTCCGCGTCCGCCGTTTGATCGAGGACCAGGACACCCATGATGCCGGCGGCTATCGCGCTGAACTCGCATTGTCGATCGCCCTGGCGCTGGTCGTGGTCGTATCCAGCGCGTATCTCGTGTTTGGATGATGAGGACGAACACTCACGCCGACATCCTCGATCGCTTTGCCCGCACGGAGAACAAGAATGTCGTTCGCCCACCATCACCTTTTGTCACGACGCGGTTTCTGCATCTGCTGCGCAACGGCCGTCGCCGCCGCGAGGAAGGAATGGCTCAGTCCCTCACAAGCCTATGCCGAAGCCCGCAACATCGTGGAATTGATCCGCGACGACGCGGCCAAAGCCCCGATCAAGGTTCACAGGCTTCGTCGCGATGTCAGCATCCTCGAGGGGTCTGGCGCCAACATCGCCGTCCTCACCGGCGCTGACGGAAAGGTGTTCATCGACGCCGGAATCGCCGTGTCGCGCCCGCGACTCCTGGAGGCTGCAAACCAGCTCAGTAGCGATCCCATCAAACATCTGATCAACAGTCACTGGCACTTCGATCACGCCGACGGCAATGAATGGCTGAATGCCGAAGGAGCAGCCATCATTGGGCATGAGAACACCAGGAAGCACCTGCAGGCGGCTCAGCGGGTCGATGATTGGGACTTCAACTTCCCGGCCTCCCCGGCGGCGGCGATCCCGACGGACGCGTTCGCAACCGAAAAGACCCTCAGTTTGAACAGTTCCACGCTTCAGTTGAAATATTACGGTCCCGCACATACCGACGGTGACATCTCCGTCACCTTCCGAGGCGGACATCCTCCATGTCGGCGACACCTACTGGAACGGCATCCATCCCTTCATCGATTATTCGACGGGCGGAAGCATCAAAGGGATAATCAAGGCCGCAGACGCAAATGTCGCCGCTGCGGGCGATGCGACGATCGTTATCCCCGGTCACGGCAATCCCGCCAGCAACAAGGCGGAGCTTTCGGCCTATCGCGACATGCTGGCCGCAATCCACGACAACGTCGCGCGACTGAAGCAGCAGGGACGCTCGCTCGACGAGACCATCGCGGCCAAACCGACCGCCGCCTTCGATGCAAAATGGGGGCAGTTCGTGATAACTCCGGCGTTCTTTACGCGTCTCGTCTACCAGGATGCGTGAGGCCGAAGTAAGCAACGTGACGAGAAGGAAAGAAAAATCATGCTGATGACCAGACGCGCATTTTCGGTCGCCACGGCCGCTGCCGCGGCGACTTCGTTGATCTCCACGCGCGGCATCGCAGCGGCTGCGACGAAGGCGCGCAACGTCGTGCTCGTGCACGGGCTGTTTGCGGACGGATCGTGCTGGACTGAAGTGATCGCACGACTGCAGGCGGCGGGCCTCAATGCCACATCCGTGCAAAACCCGCTGACGACGCTACCGGAGGCGGTCGCCGCCGCCGAGCGCGTGCTGGCGCGGCAGGACGGCCCGACGGTGCTGGTCGGTCATTCCTTTTCCGGCATGATCGTGACCGAAGCGGGGGTCCATCCGAACGTCTCGGCACTGGTCTATGTGGCGGCGCGCGCGCCGGACGCAGGAGAGGACTACACCGCCTTGGCGAAGACCTATCCCACACCACCCGCTTCGGCCGGCATCGTCTTTGACGGCGACGAAGGACGTCTCGGCGAAGAGGCATTTTTGCGCGATTTCGCCGGCGATCTGCCGGCGGAGAAGGCAAAAGTGCTCTATGCGGTCCAGCAGCCGTTCCGGAAGGAACTTCTCACCGGCAAGACCGTCAATGCGGCGTGGCGATCGAAACCGAGCTACTATGCCGTCTCGACTGACGACCGCACCATCAATCCGGACCTGGAGCGCTTCATGGCCAAGCGCATGGGAGCCAAGACCATCGAGGTGAAGGCAAGCCATCTCGCGCTGATCTCTCATCCCGATGAAATCGCCGGCCTGATCAAGGAAGCCGCCGGTAGCGGCCAGTAGCGATGGCAGACACGCCGAGCATGCGCGCCGCCGTTCTCGATAGCCCTCGACTGGCGTTCAGGGTGGCGTCCGTCGCGCGGCCGCAACCCCAGAGCGGTCAGGTGCTGGTCAAGATCAAGGCGAGCGGCGTCAATCCGCTCGATTTGAAGATCCGGGCCGGGCAAGCCCCGCATGCCCGCCATCCCCTGCCCGCGATCCTGGGGCTCGACCTCGCCGGGACAGTCGAAGCCACGGCTCCCGGCGTCGTGGCGTTCCGCGTGGGCGATGAGGTTTTCGGCATGACCGGCGGCGTCGGCGGAATCCAGGGCTCGCTCGCAGGCTATGCGGCGGTCGACGCTGCATTGCTGGCGCACAAGCCGGCAGGGCTGACGATGCGGGAAGCGGCCAGCCTGCCCCTGATCTTTATCACGGCATGGGAAGGGCTGGTCGATCGCGCCAACGTGCGGGCAGGCCAGAAGGTACTGGTTCATGGCGGCGCAGGCGGCGTCGGGCAGGTC
>Ga0210396_10006181_pt1 | contig 11509 bp, 9 predicted proteins | sample IncBWH17OmetaG_FD_155466 | JGI IMG/M metagenome (GOLD analysis project Ga0210396, IMG submission 155466) | Forest soil microbial communities from Barre Woods Harvard Forest LTER site, Petersham, Massachusetts, United States - Inc-BW-H-17-O ...
CGCGATGTCGGCAAACGTTGAGAAAGGCTCGCACCTTTCCCTCGGCATTGCGCGTAGCCAGGACCGGTACGCCGGAAAGGTCGTCAGTCACGTAGTCGCCCGGATTCGGCATCCGTGACGACAGGCACATCACAAGCGGGTATTCGCGGAATAGCCGTTCCTGCTCCAGCCGCGCCTGATCCAGGCAGGTGTAGTCGGAAATGGGGTTGCGATAGATGGTGTTGCCCATCGAAGTGGAATTTTGATCGTACATTTCGAAGACACGTTTGATCAGATCTACCTGCGTTGTATGTAGCATTGGCCCTCGCGCTATGTTGAGCGCCGCAAGCGACGCCATCCCCTTCGTCGCCTGTGCCGCGACGACGCTCTACGAACTGCCGGTCACGTTTCTCGCGGTCGCCGAACCGCGCAAAAGCCTGACGCGCCAGTTACGGCAAACTCATCGTTGGTTCGTCGCCGAACTGCTTCCCTCACTTCGCACCAACCACGCTGTCGGGGAGTCGAACCCAACGTTCCTTTTCTACTCGATAGATCGCCGACCCGTGCGACGAAACATGTTCTGTGGCGGAGAAGCCTTGCGGCGGGCCGCCGAAGATGTCCTGGTAGTTGTGAATTTTCTCCATCCCCTCGACAAGTTTCTGCGTCGTGAGGTCCGGTCCGGCGTTCTCGATCGCCTTCACGGTCAGGTCGATCATGACCTGGCCAAGCGCGGCCTGAATGGTCGGGTCAATGTTGTAGCGGCTCTTGTATCGGGCGATCCACGCGGCTGCCGGCCCTGCGCTGTCGGGGTAGGGGGCATCGAAGAAGCCGGCCGTATAGTAGCCCTCGGTGGTGCCACCCTGAATTCCTGAAATGGCGAGGTCGTAACTCGCGGAGGTTCCGATCATGTCGACGTCCCATCCCATCTTACGGGCGGTGGCATAGGGAATGACGGTATCCCGCACGATGGTGCCCATAACGATCAGGTCGCAATTGGCCGCACGCAACTTCGTCAGTTGCGCGGTAAAATCCTGATCGGTGGGCTTGTGTGTCGTGACCTCGGCGAATTTCATTCCCATCGCATCGAGTTGGGCCTTGGCGCCGTTGAACACTTCGCTGCCGAAATCCGTGTCCTGGTACATGGCGCACACGGTCTTCTTGCCGTTTTTCTCGACCATGTATTTGACGGCTGCGCGGATTTGATCCGAATACGGCGCGTAAATCGCGAATTTCAGCGGGTGGAAGGGTTTCGACATCGAATCTGCCCACGAGATCGGGAAGATGTTTGGAACGCCGGCCTTCAGCTGCTCGGGCAGAACGGCATTGTTCTGCGGGGTGCCGAGATTCCCGACCATCGCGAACACGCCGTCGCGGTTGATCAGCTTGTTCGCTGCCTGGACCGCCTTCGGAACCTGGTAGCCGGTATCTTCGACCACCAGCCGCAACTTTCGTCCGTTGATGCCGCCGGATTCGTTTACTTCATCGATGCGCATCCGGATCGCGTTGACCACGCCGACGCTGAAGCTGGCAGCGACGCCGGACAGGTCGGCATGCATTCCAAGCAGGACTTCGTCCTTCGTAACACCTTGCGTTTTCCAGATCGCTTCCTGCGCATTGAGTGCGGTGGAAGCGTTCAGCACGGTGATCAAGCCTAAGATCAAGGATGTTGTTCTCATCGCGGTTCCTCCCGGGGGGTCCGTCAGTTTCGTTCGATTTTCTGTCAGTGGTTCACTTCGTACATGGCGTCGATGAGCGTTCTGTACTTCTCATTGACGAATTTTCTCTTCAGCTTCATGGTCGGTGTCAGTTCGTCGTCCTCGGCCGTCAGCAGTTGGTCGATAAGGGCAAACCGCTTGATGGTTTCGACTCGCGCGAAATTCTTGTTCACTTTGTCGATCTCGCTCTGGATGAGACCTTGCACTTCCTTGGCGGCACACATCGACGCGTAGTTCGTGAACGGCACGGCATGGTCCTGCGCATATTTCACGACGTTGTCATGGTCGATCATGATGAGGCAGCTCAGATATTTCCGCTTGTCACCGATGACGACCGCGTCCGCAATGAAAGGTGAGAACTTCAGCTGGTTCTCGATCTCCGAGGGGGTGATATTCTTGCCGCCGGCGGTTACGATGATGTCCTTCATCCTGTCGGTGATCTTGACGTAACCATCGTCATCGATCTCGCCGACGTCACCCGTGTGCAGCCAGCCATCCATGACCGTCTCGGCTGTCTTGGCGTTGTTGTTGAGATAGCCGAGGAATACGTGCGGACCCCGGACCAGTATCTCGTTCTGCGGAGACAGCTTGATCTGAGTGCCGGGGAGGGCCGTGCCTACCGTGCCGAGCTTCTTGCGTTTAGGCATCACCGTGGAGATGCCAGTATTCTCGGTCTGGCCGTAGATCTCGCGCATTTCCAGCCCCAAGGCGAGATACCAGCTGATGAGATCGGGCGAGATCGGCGCCGCGCCGGTCCCGAGGATGCGCGTGCGGCGCAAGCCGAGATAGACCTTGATGTTGTGAAGCACGAGCTTGTTGGCGACCCAGAACGCGACGTTCAGGTGCCACGGGATCGCTTTTCCCGCCAGGCTGCGTCGCGCCCTCGCCCTGCCGACAGCGATCGCCGCATCGTACGCGGCCTTTCCGATGATGGTCGCGTCCGACATCCTGATTGTGACGTCGGAATAGAACTTTTCCCAGATGCGGGGCACCGCGAAGAACCACGTCGGGGAAACCTCGCGCGCATTCTCGGGAACGGCATCCAGGCTCTCGATGAAATTGACCACAGCGCCCGTCCTGAGCGGATAGAAGACGCTGAACTTTCGCTCGGCGATGTGACAGAGCGGCAGGAAGGAAAGCAGTTCGTCTCCCGGCACGCTCTCGCAGAAGACGTCCGCGCTCGCGATATGAAACATGATGTTGCGGTGGCAGATCATCGCGCCTTTCGGCGGTCCCGTCGTGCCGGAGGTGTAGATAAGCACAGCGATATCCTCAGGCTTCGCCAGCTCGATTCCGCGCTCCCACACCTCGGGATTTGATCTCTCATACTCGGCACCAACCTGAAGCAACCGGTCGAAGGAGATGACCTGATCGTCGCTGAATCGGCGTAGCCCTTCCATGTCATAGACGATGATCTTGACGAGCGAGGGACAGTTCGCGCGGGCGACGAGTATCTTGTCGAGCTGTTCCTCGTTCTCGGCAAAGAAGAACCTGGTCCGGCTATCATTGACGATATATTCGACCTGCTTGGAGGAGTCGGTGGTGTAGATGCCGTTGGTGATACCGCCGACACCGAGCGTGCCCATGTCGGTATAGAGCCACTCCGGCAGGTTCTCGGAGATGATCGAGACGACATCGCCGCGGCTCAGTCCGAGGCTCTTGAGGCCGAGGCCGGCGAGTTTGGATCGCTGCCCGTATTGCTTCCAGGTGATCGGGGTCCAGATGCCAAATTCCTTTTCACGCATCGCGACGGCATTGTCGCGCTGCTGCACCTTCGACCAGAACAGCCTGGGTACCGTGTCGCAGCCATCAACGTGAATGGACGCGTAGTCGGCCGGGGAAGGCATTTGCTTGGGCGGTGCGAGCATCGGCTGGCCACCCTGCGCGACAAGCTGCAAGCGAACTTGCCGTGCCTTCATGTCAGCCTCCCAAATTTCGGCCATCGGTCTTATCGTTGTTAATTATGATCGGTGGTTCACAAATCATTGTCAATCGGACTGGTTGCGCTTTGGTGTCTCTCTGCCTGCTATTCGCGGACGGCCGCGAGATGATCTCGGAATTGAGGAGCTGCGATTGCGATCATGCGGCGCCGTCTCTCTTCAAGCGACAGTCCGCGAAGCTCGGCGATGCCGAATTCGGTCACGATCGCGTCGACGTCTGCGCGGGGACAGGTAACCGTGGTCACGAATGGAACAATCCGGCTGGCGGTGCCGTCGCGGGTCGTGGCGGGGAGCGCGATGATGGCGCGACCGCCGGCCGAAGCGTTGGCGCCTCGCATGAAGTCGAGCTGTCCGCCAAGCCCGCCGACATAGACCCCGCTGGCTACCTCGGCGTTTACCTGGCCGGTCAGATCGACTTCAATCGCCGAGTTGATGGCAATGAACCGATCGATCGTCGCCATGAAGCGAAGGCCATGCGTCTCCGGGGGTGGGCGGACGGCAATCGCGGGATTCAGGTGGGCGAATTCGTAGAGACGCCGCGTCCCGAAAAGCGATCCGCACACCGATAAGCCGGGACTGATTGACTTTCTCGCATTGGTGATGACGCCATGCTCGATCAGCGGGACGACGCCGTCACCGATCTGTCCCGAGTGGATCCCGATGTCGCGATGAGCGGAAAGCTGCGACAACACGGCATCCGGAATGGTCCCGACCCCGAGCTGCAGAGTGGCGCCATCGGGAATGAGGCTTGCCGCGAGCCGGGCGATCGCCAGCTCGGTCGGTCCGACTGGCGCCGGCGGCAGCTCTATCGGCTTGTGCCGGGCCTCGACAAAGAGGTGCGGCACAAGGTTGGACGGCAACTCCGCGCCGTGCGTCCAGGGAGCATCTGGATTGACCTCCGCGATGATGACGCGCGCGTGAGGAGCAGCTTGGGCCGCGATATCGTTCGCGAGCGAAAGGCTGTAGCCGCTCCCGCTGCTTGGTGGCGGCGCAAGCTGGAGCAGCGCGACATCGGCCCGTCGCTCGCCCCGAGAGAAGGCCTGCGACAGCCATCCATAGTGCGACGGTATGACATTGAGCCGGCCCGCCCTGGCCAAGGCTGCGGCCCTCCCAATGGCACCATAACCTGAAAAGTTGATTCCGGCGGTGCGCTCGGGATGGAAGGTGTCCGAGAACTGGACGCCGAGAAAGACCTCAAACGGCGGCAACGCGTCCTTCTGCGCAACCAGACGCTCGGTCAAGGTGCGCGGCTCGCCGGTGCCTTGACTGAAGATAATGCTGTCTCCCGGGCGAATGACGCCCGCGAGATCGAGTTCGTCGATGGTCAGAAGGCGCTGCAAGTCGCCGCCGATCAAACTGCCATGCACACGGACTTGTTCTCCGTGTAGAGGTCCAGCACGGAGCGGCCCATCTCCCGGCCTAGGCCGGACTGCTTGTAACCGCCAAATGGAAGCGCAGGATCGATCAAGTTGTGGCAGTTGACCCATACCGTGCCGGCCTTGATCTTCGGGATCAGGCGGTGAACCTTGCTGAGGTCGCGTGACCAGATACTGGCACCGAGGCCGAACGGGGTATCGTTCGCTATGCGAGCGACCTCATCGAGATCGTCAAATGGCATGGCGACCAGCACAGGTCCGAAAATCTCCTCCTGGACGATGCGCATGCTGTTGTCCGCGTCGACGAAGACGGTCGGCCTGACGAAGTAGCCGGGCTGTTCGGGACGAGTAGCGCCGGCCACCGCGCGGGCACCTTGCGCCTTGGCGGCCTCGATGTAGCCCCAAACGCGATCGCGATGCCGTTCGGACACCAGCGGCGCAATCTGCGTCGTCGGATCAAGGCCGGAGCCGAGCTTCATCTTCTCGGCGCTGCCAGCGATGCCGTCCACGACCTTGTCGAAGAGCTTCCTCTGCACGTAGAGGCGCGAGCCCGCGGTGCAGACCTGGCCCTGGTTGAAGAAGATGGCGCTGGCCGCGCCGCCGATCACGGCAGCGGGATCGGCGTCATCGAGCACGATGACGGGGGATTTGCCGCCGAGTTCGAGCGACACGCGCGTCATGTTGTCCATCGCGGCCTTGCCAACGAGCTTGCCGACCTCGGTCGATCCCGTGAACGCGACCTTATCGATCCCCGGATGAGAAGCCAGCACGGCACCGGCGTCGGGACCTTCACCCGTGACGACGTTCACGACGCCCTTCGGGCACCCAACCTTCAAAAGCAACTCTCCGAGGCGCAGCGCGGTGAGTGGCGTCTCCTCGGCGGGTTTGAGTACGACAGTGCAGCCGGTCGCCAGTGCGGGACCGATCTTCCATGCCGCCATCATCAGCGGAAAGTTCCATGGGATGATCGCACCTACAACGCCAACCGGCTCCTTGCGCGTGTAGGCGAAGTATTCAGCGTCGCGCGGGCGCGGGAACGAGACGTCGACCGTTGATCCCTCAATCTTGGTCGCCCAACCTGCGATATAGCGCAGGAAATCGACGGTGTTCTTCAGGTCGACGCGTCGCGCCAGAGCGAGGCTCTTGCCGTTGTCAAGGCATTCGAGTTCGGCAAGCTCGTCTCCGTGGGCCTCGACCTCATCGGCCAGGCGCAGCAACAGCCGTTCGCGATCGACGGGCCGGAACTTCCGCCATTCGGCGCCCTCGAATGCGCGACGCGCGGCGGCCACCGCATCGTCCACATCCGGAGAGGAACCGGCGGGCACCGACGTCAGCAATTGGCCATTCGATGGATCCACCACGGGCAGTGTACGCCCCGATCGGGCCTGCCTCCATTGGCCATCGATCAGCATCGTGCGAGGTGAGGCGATAAAGTCCCGCGTGGCTTGCGAAATCGTTGCGACCTTGGCTTCGGCGGCGGCTATCGACATTGCTCTCTCCTAATGACCGTTTGCTCAGTTCATCACCGTGCCGCCGTCGACGGAGATCGTCTGTCCGGTGACGAATGCCGACGTATCGGCAACCAGCCAGAGAATCGTTCCTGACAGGTCGCTCGGCTGAAGGTTTCGCTGGATGGCCTGCCCCGATTTCACCACGTCGAGCGCCTTGTCGAGCTTGCTGGCGAAGAACTCGCGGGTGCCTTCGGTGATCACGGCGCTCGGGGCGACGGCGTTGACGCGAATATTGTCGCGACCGAGCTCACGGGCGAGTCCCCGCGTCATGCCGATCACGGCCGCCTTCGAGGTTGTGTAGTGCAGAACAAACGGCGTCCCGAATGTTGCGGCCAATGATGCGATATTGATGATGCTGCCGCCGCCGGACGTGCGCAGCGCCGGTACAGCCGACTTGCAACAGTTCCAGATACCCTTGACGTTGACGGTCATGGCGGCGTCCCATTCTGTCTCGGTGATCGATTCAAATCGACCCCCGCGGAGGCCGCCGTAGAGAGCTGCGTTGTTGATCAGCGCGTCAACGCGACCAAAGGCCTTCGATGCCGCGGCCACCATAGCGTCGGTCGACGATGCATCCGCTACGTCACATTTGACGCTCAACGCCTTGCCGCCAGCGGATATCGCGAGATCAATGGTCTCGGAGCAATCACTCACGTCCGCCGCGACCGGCCGGGCGCCCGCCGCGGCAAGTGCGCGAACGTACTCCTGCCCGATGCCGCGTGCGGCTCCGGTGACGATAACAACCTTTCCTTCGACGTTCATTGCCTCTCTCCTGTCCTGGCTTTTGGGAAACCATACCAGTGATAGACAAAATAATCTACAAAAATGACTGACCAATCATTTTTTTGCTAAGGCGCGATGAACGTAAAGGCTTAATCCTGGTCTGTCTCCACATGAATTCTCTTCGAAGTATATAGGTGCAGTGAATTAGTTATTTCATTGGATTAGATGAGATTTCGCGACGCAGCATCGCGCGTTCGATCGCGACGGACATGGCTGGTGATGGAAGTGAGAAATGTCGCGCGGGCGGGCGTATCTTATCATCAGCATTAAAAGTTGACTTGCTAGTCATAATGCAATTAGCATCACTGCGCGTACCGTCACTCTCCGGGGGAGCGCGCAAGCGCGGCCTGCAAAATAGGCGGACGCTGGGAGGCTCATGGGTGCTTCTTGTCTCTTGAGCATAGGGCTGCGGGCGAGTGCAGTGGTCCAGCCGAGCGCAAGGTCCGACTTGGCGCGGGGACGGGGCGATGGCTGAGTTCTTGCAGCTCTTTGTCAACGGGCTGGCAGTCGGCTGCATTTACGGCCTGGTCGCGCTGGGATTCGTCCTCATTTACAAGGCCGGAGAAGTCGTGAACTTCGCGCAGGGCGAGTTGGTCATGCTTGGCGCCTTCGTCGCGTTCACGTTCGTGGTTCAGTTTGGTCTGAACTACTGGGTTGGACTGGCCCTTGCGATTGTGGTGATGGCCACCTTCGGCGGACTTCTCGAGATGATCGTGGTGCGCCGGATCATTGGGCAGCCGCAATTCTCGACCGTGATGCTGACGATCGGGTTCGGAGTCGTGATGCGAAGCGGCGCTGCAATGGTCTGGGGGCCGGAGACGCGCAGCCTGCCTACGCCATTCGATGCTGCGACGTTTCGCTTCGGAGGGGTCGTCTTGTCGGCCGTCTATCTTTCGATCCTGGCGACGACAGCTATTCTCGGCCTGATCCTGTTCGGCTTTTTCCGCTTTAGCCGTATCGGCATTGCGATGCAGGCAGCTTCGCAGAACCAGCTTGCGGCCTACTGCATGGGTATCCCCGTCAAGCGGGTGCTTTCAGGCGTCTGGGCGCTGTCGGCGGCGGTTGCGACAATCGCCGGCGTCATGTTGGCCCCGATCAACCTGATCGACACCAACCTGGGCGCGGTCGGGCTGAAAGCGTTCGCGGCCGCGGTGATCGGGGGTTTTGGCTCGATACCAGGTGCGGTGCTCGGTGGAATCCTGATCGGTCTGATCGATCTGTTCTCGGGTGTCTACCTGCCGCAAGGCTTCAAGGACATCGCCAGCTACATCGTGCTGCTCATCGTGCTTGTCGTGCGCCCGCAGGGACTGTTCGGCTCCGTCGGACGCAAGAAAGTGTAAGAGATGCGCTTCATATTCAAAACGCGGTACGACCAGGACATCGGCCTATTCCCTCACCGAGGGACAGTGTTCTGGTATTCGCTGTTGTCCGTCGCGCTGGTTGCCGCGCCGTTTCTGATCGCCCCGTACTATGTCGGCGAACTCAGTTTCCTGTTTATCTGGTCGCTGGCGGGCCTCTCGCTGATGGTGCTTGCGGGCTATGCCGGATTGATTTCGATCGGACACGCCGCCTTCCTCGGGATCGGCGCCTATGTGCATGTCTACCTGATTCACCGAGGAGTGCCGTTTCTGCCAGCGATGCTCTCGGCGGGCGCCACCGCCGCCGCCGCTGGGGTCGTCATCGGGGTCCCGGCGATCCGGATGCGCGGCCTCTATCTTGCCATCGCGACGCTTGCCTTCAGTGCCATCGTGCAAGAGGTGTTCGTGCGGTGGGAAGCGCTCACCGGAGGATCTCGCGGCGTTGCCGTGCCCAAGCCGCAGTTCTTCGGATGGAGCCTCGAGGGTGAAGTCGGTTTCTACTATCTCTGCCTGTCCGTCCTCGTGGTGTGCATTCTGGCGATCCTGAACCTGTTGCGCGCGTCGACGGGGCGTGCCTGGATCGCAATTCGTGATAGCGAGATTGCGGCGCAGAGCATGGGCGTCAATCTCGCTGGATACAAAACGCTGGCCTTTGCGGTCAGCGCCTTCCTGGCGGGACTGGCCGGCGCGTTGTTCGCCCACAAGGTCGGCTATCTTACGCCCGACATCTTTACGCCGATCCTGTCCATCCAGCTCCTGATGCTCGTGATGGTCGGGGGGGTCGGCTCGATCCACGGCGCGATCTTCGGTGCAATCTTTCTCGTTCTGCTTCCGACGGTCATCGCGCTGCTGCGGGACTACCTGCCGGCGGGGATTGCCCAACAGCCCGCACTGGAGCCTGGCATCTACGGCGTGATCCTCGTGCTGATGGTGCTGCTCGAACCGCTCGGCATCAACGGCCTGTGGCGCAAGATCAAGTTCTTCTTCTGGCAATTTCCGATGTACAAGAGTGCGACATTCAAGCGCCAGAAGACCTATATGCGGACGGAGCGCTTGCGGTGACCATCCTCCAGGCGCGCGAGCTCGCGATCAGGTTTGGCGGCATCAAGGCGGTCGACGGCATTACGTTCGATGTGGCGGAAGGGGAAATCTTCACAATCATCGGGCCGAACGGCGCCGGCAAGACGACCATCTTCAACCTGATCAGCCGCATCTACGACGCGTCCGGCGGCCGGCTGCTGTTCGAGGGCATCGACATCACGCGCGTTCCACCGCACGAGATAGCAGGTCGGGGCATTGCCCGGACCTTTCAGAATGTCGAACTCTTCGAGCACGCGACACTGCTGCAGAACCTGCTGTTAGGCCAGCATGCGCACAGGCAGACCAGGCTTTGGGAGGAACTGCTGTTCCTGCCGGGGGTCCGCTCCTCAGAGAGGAAGATTCGCCGCCGTGTCGAGGAAGTGATCGATTTTCTCGATCTGCAGCGCTACCGCGATGCGACGGTGCATGACCTGCCCTATGGCGTACGCAAGATCATCGAACTCGCGCGCGCTCTGTGCACCCGGCCCAAGCTGATCCTTCTCGACGAGCCGTCATCCGGGTTGAACGTCGAGGAGACCGAGGATCTGTCGTTCTGGATTCGCGACATCCGCGACGATCTCGGCATTACGGTCGTGATGGTCGAGCATGACCTTTCGTTGGTGAACGATGTGTCGGACCGCGTGATGGCGGTGAACTCCGGACGCTTGCTGACGATCGGATCGCCGGCCACGGTACAGAGCCATCCCGATGTCGTCAAAGCGTATCTCGGAGGATGACGTCCATGGGTCATTTGATGGAGGTGCGCAATATCGAGACGTACTACGGCCCGACGATGGCGATTCGAGGTGTCAGCTTCGACGTGCCCCAGGGCGAGATCGTGACGATCCTGGGGGCCAATGGTGCGGGAAAGACCACAATTTTGAAGACGATCAGCGGGATCATGGACCCGCAGAAAGGCTCTGTGTCGTACGAAGGCCGGGAAATCCAGAAGATGGATCCCGACCGCGTCGTCGGGCTTGGCATCAGTCTGGTACCGGAGGGCCGCGAGTTGTTTCCCTTCCTCAGCGTGAGGGGCAACCTACAGATCGGCGCTTACACGCGACGCGACCATGCGGCGGTCGCGTCCGACCTCGAGCGTATCTTCGACTATTTCCCTTCGCTGAGGGAGCGGGCGGGGCGTCCCGCCGGCATGCTTTCCGGCGGGGAGCAGCAGATGGTGGCCATCGGGCGCGCCCTCATGGCCCGGCCGAAGATGCTTCTGCTCGACGAGCCTTCGCTCGGCCTCTCACCGAAGCTTGTGAAGGAAATTTTCGAGATCGTCGTCCGTCAACCGCGAGAACGGGACCACGATCGTTCTGGTCGAACAGAATGCCAATGTCGCGCTGCAGATTGCGCACCACGGTTACATCCTCGAGCTCGGACGCATCGTCATGGCGGATACAGGGGCGGCCTTGCTGCAGAAGGACGATGTCAGGGAGTTCTATCTGGGCATCAAGGACAAGGGTGTGCGCGGCGTCCGCCGCTGGAAGAAGCGAAAGACATGGCGATGACGAGGGCGACTGCACTGACCAGTGAGCATCCGGGAGGCTTGCATGACTAGTGGCGAGGTTCTGGTGCAGGTGGATGACGATGTGCTGCGCGTCACCATCAACCGTCCGGAGAAGCGTAATCCACTTAGCCGGCCCGTCCTTGCGGCCATCGGCGAAGCATTTCGCATCCACCGAGACCGCCGGGAGCTGCGACTTGGTCTTGTCACGGCCGTCGGCACCAAGAGTTTCGCTGCGGGCGGCGGCCTGCGGGAAGTCG
>Ga0210396_10006183_pt1 | contig 11503 bp, 9 predicted proteins | sample IncBWH17OmetaG_FD_155466 | JGI IMG/M metagenome (GOLD analysis project Ga0210396, IMG submission 155466) | Forest soil microbial communities from Barre Woods Harvard Forest LTER site, Petersham, Massachusetts, United States - Inc-BW-H-17-O ...
ATGATCGAGGCGATGCATGATCCGTTGACGGTGGCGAATCTGATCGATCCGGGAATTTTGACGCTGAAGGATTATTACGTGGAAGTTGAGACGGAGGGCGAGTTCACGGCGGGAGAAACGATTGGGTGGGCGTATGGGCCGGCGAGGGGCTCGGCGCCGATGGCGCTTGCGGATAAGCATGAGGGGTCGCCGGTGCTGGCGACGGAAGAAAACTTCAAAGCGAATGCGCGAGTGGCGGTGGAGGTGGATTCGGAGCGATTTTTCCGGCTATTGCTGGGGCGGCTTACGGCTTAGCTTCGATCGGGTTGATGCTAGTGTCAGCTTCGATCACTGGGATCAGGTCGGTGGGAATCTGAATTTTGGCGATGTAGCCGCGGGCGCCGGCGTCGGCTGCCGCTCGGGCCATTTCGAGCGAATGATGTTGGGTGACGAAATAGATGTTCGCGTCCGGCAGATCTTTGTGGATCAGGTGGGCGGCTTGCAGGCCGTTGAGATTGGGCATCGAGACGTCCAAGAGGATTACGTCGGGAGCGAGGGCCAGCGCTTTTTCGACGGCGTCCTTACCATCCGTAGCTTCTCCGCATACGCTCCAACCTTTGTGCATTTCGAGGAGCATTTTCAGGCCGGCGCGAACCATCGGCACGTCGTCTGCGATGAGTATTCGTAGCATTGCGTTACCTCCGTTGTTGCTCTGCGCTGACAGGAAGGAGCGCGACCGTGAGAAGGAACGCGGGGCCGGGGAATGAGCTCTTCTTCTGCTGCCAAGATAAGATGCGGGTTCGCGTTTACGAATCGGGTAATTCGTGTATTCGATGGCGTTTCGCGTGACTTAATGGACACATAGTCACAGGGGTTTTCCTCAGACTGTGCAAAAGGCGGAAAAGCCGGAAGCGTCCTCGTCGGGAAGTACTAATCCAGAAGATGCGGGCGTCGCGGATGCGGATTAAGTGCGCGGATTTGATAGACTCCTGCGCGAGAGGAGAAAGCTATGCTGCGGACTATCGGCAACGCGGTCTTGTGTTCCCTTTTCACCCTTGGCCTGGCAAATCCAACTACGCCGACAACCTATGAAAATCTGAACGCCGTTCTGTGGATGCAGACGGCTGTGGAATACAAGGCGGCTACGGTTCAGACCTACCGGGTGGCGCAAGCAGCGCTGCTGCAAGGGCTTCGCGATCCTCATTGGACGGCGGCCCTCGAACAAGGCGGCGATTTTGCGAATCTGCCTCCCGCAGTGATCCTGGACCTGGATGAGACTGTTCTGGACAATTCTGCGTTCGATGCGCGACTGGTGGCGTCTCCCGTGCCGCAGAATGAAATCGGCGCGGAGTGGACAAAATGGGCTAACGAAGTAGGCGCGGGTCTCGTTCCCGGGGCGATCGATTTTTTGCAGTTCGCACATGCCAACGGCGTGACGCCGATTTACATTACGAATCGGAAGTGCGACTCATCGAAAGATGACGATCCGACGGTGGAAGTGCTGCGTAAGCTTCAAGTGCCGCTGGATTCTCCCGTCGATCGATTGTTTTGCGCGAAGGAGAGCAAGGATACTGACAAGACTCCGCGGCGAAGGTTGGTTGCGGCGAAGTTCCGTATTCTTTTGCTATTTGGGGACCAACTCGGAGATTTTCTGACGATTCCGCCGGGCGAGGCAAACCTCGCGGGTCGCGAGAAACTTTTCGTCGCTCACCAGAGCTTGTGGGGCGAACGGTGGTTTCAACTGCCGAATCCGATGTATGGGTCTTGGGAAGGGGCGGTTGGTTTCAGCGTGGCGGACAAACTGAAACATTTGCGGCAGTGACGGCTCATTGGCAGCCTGGTGCCGGGCTTGCGGAGATTGGACACGTGTTTCGAGCCGGCGTAAAATTGAGATTCGTGAGACATCCGACCATACGAGGGCTCAATGATTGCCGAGGGAAAGCAATCCTATCGCGGCGTTATCTGCATTCACTGTCATCAACCAACGCCGTTAACGGCGTCGGCAGAAAGCAAGGAGCGAAAGCATAAGGAGGGGGCTCAACTTGCAGAAGATGAGTTCGCAATTTTCTCGAATCCGCTGAGGTGTCTCGCTTGTGGCAAGGAAGCCGTCTATACAGCGAAAGATGTGAGGGATTTCGAAGGAAGTCCGCGAAAAAGACAGCGCAGGCGCTCAGCGAGTTCGTCCGGCTAGCCCTGCCGTCGCTCTCGGATCGGCCTCTTCGCAGCATCGACCTCGAGCGGATAACTCTCGTCTCCGGAGAAGTCGCTGATCACAGAAGGAGTCCTGAGCTGATACCAACGTCTGACCGACTGGTGGCTAGGTTTCGGTTCGCTTTAGCAAGTAATCGAGCCCGCCGACCCGGAACCAACGGTAGCCATAAGGTTCGAGCAGAATGCGATGCCTGCCTGAGGCGTCGGGAGTGCTGTGATCGTTGGCTAGAAGATTGACGAGCTGTCCATCGACTTTCGCGGCAGGGCCAAATTTGATTTCTGTGGGGACAGCACTCAGATTGTGCACGAACAGAACGGAATTGTTGCGCCAGTCATAGCGGATCGCAAGCACCTCGGGTTTGCCTGTTGGAATGATTGAAAAATCGCCCCAACCTACCTCCGGAACCTCCTTCCTCATACGGATCATGCGTTCGGTCCAGTCCATTAAGGAGTTGGGATCGCGCTTCTGCGCAGCGACATTTACGTGCTCGAAGCCGTAAGGACCCTGGGAGATGACCGGCAGCACGGGATTATCGCTTTCCGTGAATCCGGCTTGCGGTTCATTGGACCATTGCATGGGCGTGCGAGCGCAGTTGCGTTCGGGCAGATCAAGATTGTCGCCCATTCCGATTTCATCGCCGTAACGGAACACGGGAGTGCCGGGAAGAGTCATCATCAGGCTGTATGCGAGCTCGAGCCTCCGCCGATCACCTTGCATCATCGGGGCCAGACGGCGTCGGATTCCTCGCTTGTAAAGCTGCATATTCGGTTCGGGGCCGAACGCTGCGAAAACTGCCTCGCGTTGCTTCTTGGTCAGTCGGCCAAGATCGAGCTCATCGTGATTCCGCAGGAATTGGGCCCATTGCGCAGTGGCAGGGCGCCGCTTGGTGGTCTGCAGGGCTTTGATCAGAGGACGAGCGTCGGCGGAAGCGAGCGCGTAAAAGACATGTTGGTTCACCTCAAAATTAAACATCATTTGCAAACGCTCGCCGGAGGTGCCGAAGTATTTCATGTCCACGTGAGGAATTACGTTCGCTTCGGCAAGAATGATGGCATCGCCTTCGCGCCAGGTGAGAAATTCGCGAAACATGCGAAGCATGTCGTAATTCTCGGTGGGCCGTCGAACATTGGCGCCCTTGGCCGAAATGACGAAAGGGACCGCGTCCATGCGGAATCCGGAGACGCCTAACTGAAGCCAGAACCCCATTATTTTTAAAATTTCCGCCTGCACTTCCGGGTTCAAAGTATTCAAGTCGGGCTGAAAATCGTAGAACCGATGGAAATACCAGGCTTTCGCCACATCGTCGTAATTCCATGTGGACTTCTGGACGCCCGGGAAGACCATACCCTTGTTCGCGTTTTGTGGTTTCTTCTTCGACCACACGTACCAGTCGCGATACTTCGACTTCGGATCTTTGCGCGCCTCTTGAAACCACGGATGCTGATCTGAAGTGTGATTCACAACCAGATCGATCAGCACTCGAAGGCCCCGCTGTCTACATCCCTGCGTGAACTCGACGAAGTCTCCCAACGAGCCGTAGCGGGGATCAACTGAATAATAATCAGAAACGTCGTAGCCATCGTCACGGCCTGGTGACTGCTGGAACGGAAGCAACCATATCGCCGTTACACCCAGACCCTGTAAATAGTCCAGCCGGCGCAGAAGGCCTTGAAAATCGCCGACCCCGTCGGCATTGGTATCGAGGTAGGTCCCAACGGAGAGACAATAAACGATTGCGTTCTTGTACCAGAGGTCGTTGATCATAGGTTCGTCATCGACGTCATCGATCTAAGTTATCGAATCAGGAAAACCCTTGGAAGGCAATTCGGCTTTCAGCTTGCACATCGATTTTACCTTGGGCCATATTAATTTGAACTAACGATTTCAGGGGCTCGCGCGAATGGAAGATGTGAAGTGGTGGCAGAGTGGCGTCATCTATCAGATTTACCCTCGGTCGTTTCAGGATACCAATGGCGATGGAATCGGGGATCTTCCGGGAATCATTCGACGTCTCGACCATGTGGTGAGTCTTGGCATCGATGCGATTTGGATTTCTCCGATTTACCCTTCGCCGATGGCGGATTTTGGATACGACGTTGCGGACTATTGCGACATTGCGCCTATCTTCGGCAATCTTGCCGATTTCGACCGGTTGATCGTCGAAGCCCACTCACGAGGTGTTCGCGTCATTCTGGATTTCGTCCCCAACCATACTTCGAACCAGCATCGGTGGTTTCTCGAAAGCCAAAGCTCCCGCGATAATCCGAAAAGGGACTGGTACATCTGGAAAGACGCAGGGCACGAAGGCGGTCTACCGAATAACTGGTTGAGCCATTTCGGCGGCCCAGCTTGGGAATGGGATGAACGGACAAAACAGTATTACTACCACTCGTTCTTGAAGGAGCAGCCGGATCTTAATTGGCGAAATCCTGCTGTGAAGCGAGCCATGTACGACGTGCTGCGATTCTGGCTCGATCGCGGCGTGGACGGGTTTCGCGTGGATGTGCTTTGGATGCTGATCAAGGACGATGAATTTCGCGACAATCCTGTGAATCCTGGTTACGTTTCGAGCGAATCTTCGTACAAGCAGCTGTTGCCGCTGTATACCGCCAATCGGCCGGAAGTTCACGAGATTGTTGCCGAGATGCGCGCTGTGTTGGACGCGTATCCGGATCGCGTACTGATTGGTGAAATTTATCTACCGATCGAAGAGCTGGTTACTTACTACGGACGCGATCTGAAGGGCGCGCAGTTGCCGTTCAACTTTCAGCTTATCCAAACCGCATGGAACGCGTCGAGTATCGCTGAAATTATGGACAAGTACGAAGCGGCCTTGCCGCCCGCGGCATGGCCAAACTGGGTACTGGGAAATCACGATAAAGCGCGAATCGCATCGAGAATCGGTGTGGCGCAAGCACGGGTGGCAGCGATGCTACTGCTTACTTTGCGCGGCACACCGACGATTTATTATGGAGAAGAAATCGGAATGAAAGACGTTTCGATCGCGCCCGAACAGGTTCAGGATCCGGCAGAGAAAAATCAGCCGGGGCTAGGATTGGGCCGCGATCCTGAGCGGACTCCAATGCCGTGGGACGGATCACTTCTCGCGGGGTTTACTACCGGAACGCCATGGCTACCTTTGGAACCGGATCACGCCAGCGAAAATGTGGCGGCGATGTCCGGGTCTCCCGAATCGCTGCTGAATCTGTACCATCGGCTCATTGAGTTGCGTCGAGGTAATCCGCTGCTTACATACGGGGCAATTGAGGCGGTCGGTGTTGAAGGAAACGTTTTGAGATACGAGCGACGCCAGGGGAATGATCGTCTCGCCATAGCTCTCAATTTGGGTCATGAGCCCGTGCAAGTCTCGCTCCCCGCAGGTCGGGTGCTGCTCTCAACCCATTTCGGTCGTGGAGGAGAGGATGTCGACCAGAGCCTGTCTCTTCGCGCGAACGAAGGAATCGTTGTTCAACCAAAGGTCTGAACCACGCGGGGTAGCTGAGATCCAAGTCCGATACAAGCGCGGGGATCATGAGAACCGGGAAGGGTCTGGAAATAGCGGACACGCCGCGGGCGCGGGCGACCCTGCCAGAAGATGCGCCGGATTGATTCTAAAGAAGATTGTGGCGGATGAGCCTGTAAGCCGGATTCTGTGTGCTGCGTCTCGTCGCTAACTTGCGTTGGTGGCGATTGGCGCTCCCGGCGCCGTGTTTTAAGCGGGGCACAGGACTAAACCGACACAGCGCGATGATCATTCCTCTAGGTCCCAGATCGCTCCGGGACTCAAGCAGCCTACCCGAGGGTCAGAGCAGCGCGTTCTTGCGAACGCGATGCATACGGGCCGGGCCAGCCCTCCCCTCCTATTTGGCCTTGCTCCACGCGGGGTTTTCCGTGCCCCGAGTGTCGCCACCCGGGCGGTGGGCTCTTACCCCACCTTTTCACCCTTGCCAAATGCGCTCGACCGATGGAGGCGAGCCCGCGGTTTTGCCGTGGACCTGCCGCAGGGTGCGAATCACACCGGCGGTATATTTTCTGTGGCACTTTCCGTGGCCGCGACTTCGCGTTTCGCCTTCGCGGAACGCGCGACGCAACCCCCTGGCGTTACCAGGCGCGTTGCCCTTTCGCCGCGGCTCTTGCGAGGTAGCGGCGATGGGAGTCCGGACTTTCCTCCCGCTGGCCCTTTCCATCTTGCGATGAATTTGGCCAACCGGCGATCATCCAACTCACCCGCCCAGATAATTATAAAGCATGTACGCCCAGGCTGCGATGGAAATGGACTGGAATTGCCGTCGGTCGAGCGGGCACGGCATGCCGGGCTCCTACTGACACAGACGGCGACGTGAAAGACACTTGTTGCGCAAGAAGGACCTTTGCCGAGGAAGGTATCGCTGCTAGTGCGACGGGAGGAGTTTTTCGAAGGCGGCTTCGTCGAGGATGGGAACGCCGAGGGTCTTGGCTTTGTCGAATTTGGAGCCGGGGTCGCTGCCTACGACCACGTAGCTGGTTTTTTTGCTTACTGTGCCGCCGGCTTTGCCGCCGTAGGCTGCTACGAGTTGTTCGGCTTGTTCGCGGGAGCGACGCTCGAGGGTGCCGGTGAAGACGAATGTTTTGCCGGCGAACTGCGTTCCTTTGGGCGCGGGACGATCCTCTTTCATATTGACGCCGACGGAGCGCAGGTTGTCGAGCAGTTTGCGATTGGCGGACTCGGAGAAAAATTCGTGCACACCTTCAGCGATCTTGGGGCCGATTTCTGTGACTTCGAGAAGCTCGTCTGTTGAGGCCGCGGCGAGTTTTTCCATCGAGCCGAAATGACGGGCGAGGAGTTGAGCTGTGCGCTCGCCGACGAACGGGATGCCGATTCCGTAGATGAGGCGCTCGAGGCTGTTCTTTTTGCTGGCGGCGATTTCGTCAAGAAGATTTTGGGCGGATTTTTCGGCCATGCGATCGAGATTGGAGACGGATTCGAGATCGAGCCTGTAGATATCGGCGTAGTCCTTTACGAGATTTCTCTCGATGAGCTGGTCGACGATTTTTTCGCCGAGGCCGTCGATATTCATGGAATGGCGGCCGGCAAAATGAAGGAGCGATTCCCTTCTGCGAGCAGGACAGGAAACATTGACGCAGCGATAGGCGACTTCACCATCAGTGCGGTGAACGCGAGTGCCGCAGACCGGACATTTGTCCGGCATCTTGAACTGTTTTTCTTCGGTGCCGTGCTTGACGACCTTAAGGACGTGCGGAATTACTTCGCCAGCACGCTCGACGAGAACGGTATCGCCGGCGTGGATGTTGAGGCGTTCGACTTCGTCCATATTGTGGAGGGTGGATTTTGAAACGGTGACGCCGCCGATTTGCACCGGCTCGAGGATCGCAAACGGGGTGAGAACACCGGTGCGGCCGACGCTGACGGCGATTTCGCGAAGGAGAGTGGTTTCCTGGTGGGCCGCATATTTATAGGCGACGGCCCAGCGAGGAGCCTTCGAAGTGAACCCCAGTTCGTTCTGCAAGCCAATTTCATCGACTTTCACCACGATGCCATCGATTTCATATTCCAATTTTTCGCGCTTCGATTCCCAGGCGGTGAGATATTTCTCGACTTCAGCCAGCGAGTGGCACACTTTCCAATCGTCACTCGCTTTGAAGCGGAGAGCCGAGAGCGTTTCGAGAATTTCTGACAGACGCTTCTTGGGACCGCGTCCGTTCACGAGCATGTAGTAGGCGAAGAAATTGAGGCGGCGCGACGCGGTGACCCGCGTATCCAGCATGCGAACCGAGCCGGCTGCTGCGTTGCGAGGATTGGCGAATACTTTGCCGCCCTGCTCGGCTTGCAGGCGGTTCATTTCCTTGAACGCATCACGGGTCATGATCACTTCGCCGCGTACTTCGAAATCGCCGGGGATGCCTGCTTTTTTCAGCAGGACCGGATCGATACGCAGCGGAATCGAGCGGATTGTTTTTACGTTGGGCGTGACGTCTTCTCCGGTGGTTCCATCGCCACGCGTGACGCCTCGCACCAGCGAGCCATTCTCGTAAATCAGGGAAAGGCTGAGGCCATCGAACTTGTGCTCGGCCACGTAATCGACTTTCTCGCGGCCGGTAGTTTCGCGAACACGGCGATCGAAGGCAGCGAGCGCTTCGAGCGAGAGAGCGTTGTCGAGGCTGACCATCGGCGTTTGATGGCGGACCTTTAGAAAGCCTTCGCGTGGAGCGCCGCCGACGCGTACGGTGGGCGAATCGGCGGTGACGAGATCCGGATATTGAGCCTCGAGTTCTTTGAGGCGATTCATAAGGCGATCGAAAGCCGCGTCGGAGATTTCCGGATCGTCCATCACGTAGTAGGCGTATTCGTGATGGCGAATCTTGTCGCGCAGGCTGTCGATTTCTTTAGCGTCTTGTTTCTTCGACATGAAACCTCTGAGGGATGAAGCGAAACGAAACCGGCACAATATTATACAATGTGGGTTTGCTTTCGCACTGCGAGACGAGACATTTGACGACGAGGCCATGCCTGACGGAATCCAAGACGCGCTCCTGATCTATAACCCGACCAGCGGACGGCGGCAACACCGTCGCTTCGCGGAAATCGAGCAGGCGGTGCGCATCCTAAAGGATGCGGGCATTCGCACCGAGCTTGCGCCGACGACTGCGCCGATGAGCGCGACAGCAATTGCCCGGCAGGCGGTGCAACAAGGTCGCGGGATGGTGATTGCGTGCGGCGGGGATGGAACGAACAACGAAATCGTCAATGGCTTGGCTGGTAGCAATGTGCCGATGGCGGTGTTGCCGGCGGGCACCGCGAATATTCTAGCTAAGGAGCTGGGAATCCCATGGGATATTCCTCAAGCTGCGCGGCTGATTTCGGGAGGCACGGTCCGGCGCGTTGCGCTGGGTGTTGCGATTCCGGCGGAGGGGAGGCACACGGACCAAGTGCCGGCGGAAGGGCGCTACTTTCTGTGTGTGGCAGGAGCAGGGCCTGACGGTGCGATTGTCAACGGCGTGGATGGAGAGTTGAAGAAGAAGGCGGGAATTCTGGCGTACTGGCTGGAGGGAATGCGCCAGGTTTTCAAGTATGGATTCCCGGAAATGCGCGTGCATTCGAACGGCCAGGAGCGGCGGGCGACGATCGTCGTTGTGGGGCGAACTGCGAATTACGGCGGCCCCTTTAAGATCACGACGGGTGCGGATTTATTTGAGGACTCTTTCGAGTTTCTGACGAACTCCGCGAAAAGCCGGCTGCGCTATCTTGGTGCTTTGCCAGCGCTGTGGTTGGGAAAGCTCCGCAGCCTTGACGGAATTGACGCTTGGAAATCCACCGAGGCGATTTGCGAACCGAACGGCGACGGGCCTTTGTGGGCGCAGGTGGATGGCGAGCCAATCGGAGATTTGCCTATTAAATTTTCGATCGTGCCGAATGCTCTTTCGCTTGTGATTCCCGCTCGGAACGCTGGATAGCCGCGCTTTTCTTACTCTTACTTTCGCTCGATTTCTGCGGTCTTGTTGCTCTTTGGGGATTGTGCATCTCCTCCTTCGGTCGGTACGCGCAAGCTACTCTGTTAGGATGCGTGCGTGGAGCCGGTCACGCATGCATTGACTTCTCTGGCGCTCGCGCGCGTCGGGCAACGGCGCCTGCCGCGATTTGGAACGGCCATGCTGGTGGTGGCCGGGGTTGCTCCCGATCTTGATTACGCGAGCTACCTTGGTGGTGCGAGCTCGTTTCTGCGATACGACCGGACATTCTTGCATTCCCTTCCCTCTTCACTTGTTCTGGCGATTGCACTTGCCTTGGCGTTTTATTTCCTTGCACTTCATCGTGACAAGAAGACTTCTGGTTTGGACGATTCAAGATTTCCGACGCTGACTTTTGGAATGGCGTTTCTTGTGTGCGCGATCGGGATCGCGGCGCATTTGCTGCTCGATGTAGTGAGCGGCGTGGGGGTGCGGTTGCTTTGGCCCTTTCGGGTGTGGTGGTTCGCGTTCGACCTGCTGCGTGACTTCGATATCTGGATGCTGATGTTTCTTGTCGCGGGGCTGTTTTTACCGATGTTGATTGGACTCGTGAGCGAGGAGATTGGTGAACGAAAGAAACGCACCAGCGGAGGCGGAAGCGCGATTGGTGTGCTTGTGCTGATTCTTGCCTACGTAGGCGCGCGCGGCGCGCTGCATAGTCGTGCCGTCGATCTGCTTGAATCGCACGATTATCATGGCCGCGTTGCGCTTGCGGCGAGTGCATTTCCGGAATCGACTGCCCCTCTCGAGTGGCGCGGTGTGGTGTCGACCGATAACACAATCGAAGAGTTAGGTGTGCCATTTGGGGTCGGGCGCGAATTTGATCCAGAGCACAGTGCGACGCAATACAAGCCTGACGATTCTCCGGCGCTGAAGGACGGCGAGCAAACAGCGGCGGCGCAGCGATTCTTGAAATATGCGCGATTTCCTCTGGCAAGCGTGGTGCGAACCGGTAACGGATATCAATTCGAATTGCGCGATGCGCGTTTCGCTACGGACGACGCCAGCCCTTGGAACATTATGGTGCGCGTGAGAATAGACGAGGATATGCGAATTCTGGAGCAGGGCTTTCTGTTTGCTTCGCGAAGATAAATTAATGAAGAGCGATTAGCGCCTGGGTCGTCCCGGGTGGCCGAGAGAGAGACGGCTGATGAGAAAAAGCAGGAGCATCGCAACCACGATCGCTATGCCGAATGCAGCGCTGTGCGAGATCATGAATCGAAGAGCTGCGTCGCCGTACCGGACAGCGAGAATTCCTTCCACCAGGTAGCGAAGGCCACGACTCAACAGGATCGAAAGCACGAACGTCCGCAACGGTACTTGAAAGACTCCTTGCGCCAATACAAATATCTTGAATGGGAAAGGCGGCGGAAGAATTGCCGGGATGAAGACGCTAAGAAATGCGTGGCTGTCGACCCAATCTTTGATCTTGGCGGCTCGCCCGCCGGCGTGGCGATGAAAATATGCTTCACCACCTTTTTTTGCGAGTAGATAGAGCCAGATGCAGCCTGCAAGTGATCCGATGGACGCCATTGCAACGTAATAGGGCATGCGAGCTGGGTTGGTATAGCAAAGTTGAAAGACCAGCGCGTCCGTGACGAATGGAAACGAAAGAACCGATGAATCGAGGAAAGCTACAACGAAGAGCCCGCCACCGCCCATTGCGGCGACAATTCGCTGGAGCCATGGAGGTAATTTCGGTTGTTTCATGCGCGCCCGGCCCCTCGGATAAAGCGACCGATTGTAGCAGAGTCCGCGAGGGCTCTCTGGCGAACCAAGACAGGCTGAAACCGCTGCTCCCGATCG
>Ga0210396_10006185_pt1 | contig 11500 bp, 11 predicted proteins | sample IncBWH17OmetaG_FD_155466 | JGI IMG/M metagenome (GOLD analysis project Ga0210396, IMG submission 155466) | Forest soil microbial communities from Barre Woods Harvard Forest LTER site, Petersham, Massachusetts, United States - Inc-BW-H-17-O ...
CATCGTTGCTCAGCACCCGAGCGGCATCGCCTGGCGCACCGTTCCCAAGCTCCATGGCTACCGAGATCGGTATGATCTGCGCTTCTACCGGAGAACCGAGTATGAGCTCAGGAACTGGCCGCGCACCTGTCGGGTCGCACGAAACGCACACGGTCTTTTTTGTATCGAGCGAGAACAGGTACGCCTCAGGATCAGGAGTTCCCCTTACGGAATCGGTGTTGTCGTAGCTCGTCAGACGCGAATGCGAGGTGAACAGGAGCTTCTTTCCGTCGGGCGTGGCCCGTGCGCTCCAGTAGCCCGGGATCGTAATCAGGTCGGCGTTGGCTCCATTGCTTTCAGCATCGTGCAACGCAATCCGCGACACGAACGACAGATGACCATCGTGGGTGAGGTAGACGTTCAGTTCTTTGTTTGATTCATTGGCTTCCTGGGTGTTTTCACTCGGATCGCCGCTTCCCGGCGTGAGCTGGCCCATCGCCGCGAAATACACGTACGAACCGTCTTCGGACAAATCGAGCACACCCGCCACATCCGCCCCGGTCACATCGGCGTTGTTTCCATCGGCCGAGAGGTCCGTCAACGCGCCAGATTCCACGTCATATTCATACAGATCACAGCCGCGCGGAGTCTGATTTTGATTTGTTGCCGCTACGGTGTCACAGAATTTTTCCACGCCTGTGCTCGTGGGCCCAGGCGCAATACCGTAGTTACCTGTGAAAAACACCCGTGAGTCGGATTTTGACTCTCCTTGAAGCAATACCGCTTCGTCGGGTATCGACGTCTTCGACGCCGATATCTCGACAGTCTTTGCTTTGCTGGTGCCGTTGTCTTCTCTCACAAATATCTGTTTGTTGAATACACCCGAGGTTCCGGCAGCAAAGACGACCCGCGATCCATCGGGCGACACAAAGTTCCAGGGAGCCATTTCACCCATGGTGTCGACGCCCTGGGCCGGGAGGCTTCCATCTGGCAACACACCGGCGAAGCGGAGCGTACCCTGATCCCATTCATAGAGGCTGCCGTACTGCCCTTCTGGCGCACCAGGGAGCAGCCTATATGGCGTCTGGAAAAACACCTTCTGACAGTCCCTTGAGACGCCAAACACGTAGTAATCCGACGAGTCAGCGCCCGGATTGAGCGGTACCTGATTCGACAGCAACGTGTAGCTGCCATCTGGATTTCGCCGGTAGAGATTGCGTGTTTCCGTGGGAATGTCGGCCGCTGGTGTATCGGTTGTCAGCGGCTCTGAGGACTGGATAATCGCGCACGAAAGGTCTTCCGATAGCCAACGGTATTCTCCCGTCAGCCCGTTGCTACCACTCAAGGGGGTGGTCTCCAAGAGATTTGGGGGGCTCAGTGGTGTCGTTGCCCATTCAGAGCCCCGTGTTGCCTGATAGAAACTCTGCCCCCCCGCAGGCGAGCTGTGGAGTGCATTGGCAGCGACGTAGAACATCCCGTTGCCGTCCTGCGCAGCCTTGAACAGAAGCCCTAGTTCGAAGAGAGTCGCCTTTGTAGCTGTGCCTTCTTTGTTTGCTGGGGATACCTGCTCATATGCACGACAGTCCGGCAGACGCGAGGAAAGACCTTCCGAATGGAAGGCTTCGTTTGAGCAAGATTCGGCTGTAGCAGGGCTCACGGGAACGATCGCGAGTATCGGAAGGACCACACACGTGGCCAAGATGTGACGGCGGAGCATCAAAGCGACCCCCTCCTCGAGGAATGAACGAGACGACCACCCGAAAAGTCAGGGCGGCGCAAGCGCACCGTGGGCACGCGGACCGCAGCGCGAGAAGACAACGAGCACGCGTTGTGGCTTAAAGAGTCACAGACGCCGCGATCGCGACACGCGAGACCAAGCCAGGTACTTGGCGAGGGGAACCGCGACAAACAGCCGCGGCGAGTGGGACTAGCGGCTAGAGGCCGACCGTCCCAGAGAGAGAGAGAGAGAGAGAGACGCGTCAGCGACGCTGACGCGTCCTATTACGCTCGTGTGTGAAGCACACAGACTCTCAACGACGCTATTCCCCAAAGAAAACACGCGAAACACAACTCCCTCTCAGAAGCGACCCGGTCCCTCTCCCAAGGTCCCCGTAAACGTTTAGCTGTCGACCACGCAGGCCAACCCAAAACCCGACCTTATGTTCACCGGACGTACCTTCGACACACCCGGTACCGAGGACTATAAGCAGTAGACGAGCAGTTTGTCAAGGCCCCCTCTGACAGGGGCCCGGGGACGCGGCGCAGCGCGACGCTGCCATGCGGCAAGACCCACTAGGTCGGCTGCCCCGAGATCTCGCGGTCTCAGTGGTCCAACAGAGACAACGCAGGACCGGACAGAGGGCAGACAGGGAAGTGTGCCACGAGTCAGGCGTGAGCTGTAAGCAGCTCGACGCTGCAGTCGAGACCCGCGAGCTTCGACCAGTGGCTGTCGGCGCCAAGAACGGTGTCGATCTCAGGGTGCAGGTCGGCCGTCGCCAGAATCAGCGCGTCGGGCATCGGCAGCGAGCGGCGCTTGCCACGTATCTGGGAGGCGCGAGCGGCGACATCCCGATCGACTGGAAGGAGATCCCGGACCAGAGCGTCGAAGAAGCCACTCACCCGCTCCGGGGGATGATGGCCAAGCTCAGCGCCGGTCATCACCTCGGTATAGCTGACAACGGAAGCCGCCAGCGAATGGTGACCCACAAGCTCTCGCAGCCTTGCGACCGAGACCTCGTGCAGCGCATCGTCGGCATCGAGGAAGCCGACGATGACAGTCGAGTCGAGCAGGATCAATCCCACTCGTTGCGCAGCCCACGCACGGTCCGCCCCAGCTCACCGCCGCTGCTCAGGCAACCCGCGTACTCGTCAAGGAGATCGTCCACCCGCGCAATCAGGACACGCCCGTACCCCTGGGCCTCGACCTGCACGACATCGCCCTCACGCAAACCTGCCTCGCTGAAGGCGGCGATCGGAATGGTGATCTGGTGCTTGCTCGAGACACGTGAGCGGCCGCCCGGCCGCCCGGGCGGTTGGCCAGTTTTCTTTACCTTTGTTGCCATATGTAAAGAATGCCAGAGCCTTTATAACCCCCGAAAGCTCGCAAGAATCGCCTCAACGAGAGCGACGTGCACCTGGGCGAGCGTAACGGCAATGCAACCGCACGCTCCCGCCGCGCCCGCTACCGTGACGTGACAATGCGCCGCACGAAGATCGTCGCCACAATCGGCCCCGCCTCGCGCGAGCCTGAGACCCTGCTCGCGATGGTGCGGGCCGGGATGGATGTGGCGCGCCTGAACTACTCCCACGGCACGCTCGCTGAGCACGAGGAGACGGTGCGGCGGGTGCGCGACGCCGCCGGCAAGGCGGGGCGACCGGTGGCGATCCTGCAGGACCTGCCGGGGCCGAAGCTGCGGATCGGGCCGCTGCGGGAGGACGTGGTGGAGCTGAAGCCAGGTGACAAGGTCACGTTCACCTGCGGGGAGGAGCGCATCGGGGACGCCGGCCACATGTCGATCACCTGGCCGGGGCTTGCCGCGGCGCTGGCCCCGGAGGAGGTGCTTTACCTGGCCGACGGCTCGGTGAGGCTGCGCGTCTCGGCGGTGCGTCCCGATGCGAGCGAGGTCGACGCCGAGGTGGAGGTCGGCGGAGCCGTGGCATCGCGCCAGGGCCTGAACATCCCCGGTCCGGCCGACGCGCTGCCCTCGGTGCCCGCGGAGGATCTTGAGCTGCTGCGCCACGGGGAATCGATCGGGGTGGACATGGTGGCGCTGTCGTTCGTACGCGACCCCTCCGATGTGGAAACCGTGCGCGAGCACACGCGGCTGCCGCTGATCGCCAAGATGGAGAAGCCGCAAGCGGTGGAGCGGGCCGAGGCGATCATCCGGGCCGCAGACTGCGTGATGGTGGCGCGCGGGGACCTCGGGATCGAGATGCGGATCGAGCAGGTGCCGGTGGTGCAGAAGCGCCTGCTCGAGCTCTCCGGCTGGCTGGCGCGGCCCTCGATCACCGCCACCCAGATGCTCGACTCGATGGTCACCTCCTCGCGGCCCACCAGGGCCGAGGTGGCGGACGTGGCCAACGCGATCCTCGACGGCACCGACGCGGTGATGCTCTCCCAGGAGACCGCGATCGGCGCCTACCCGGTGCAGGCGATCGAGATGATGGCGGCGGTCGCCGAGCAGGCCGAGGCGATCGCTCCGTATGAGCGCTGGAACACCTCGCGGGTGCGACGCGCAGAAGCCGATCCCGCCCACACGGTGGCCCACAGCCTGTGCCTGGCCGCCCGCGAACTGCACCTCGACGCGCTGATCGTGCCCACACTCTCCGGCCGCTCGGCGCGGCTGGTCTCCGCCCACCGGCCGACAGTGCCGATCTATGCCCTCTCCCCCGGGCGCGAGACCGTGCGGCGCTGCGGGCTGATGTGGGGCGTGCAGGCCTCCTCCATTCGCCGCCACGAGACCACCGAGGAGCTGATCGCCGACTCCGCCCGGCGCGTGGTCGAGCTCGGCTGGTGTGAGAGAGGGGCGCGCGTGGGCATCACCGCGGGCCTGCCCAGCGGACGCCCGGGCACCACCAGCCTCATGCAGATCCAGTTGCTTTAGGCGATCCGTCCCTTTTCGGGAAACAAGATCCGCGGGCGCCTCGAAGCGCGCCCTTGAGGCCGGTTGCCGTTCCAGACGCCGTAATAGAGCTTTTTTGCGAGACCATGCGTGGCAACCGGCGACGGGGGAATCCTTCGCGCCGGCGGGCGAATCTTGTTTCCCGAAAAACGGGCCCTGGAGCCTCAGCCGGTGGCGGCGACTCCGGTGCGCTCGTAGAACTCCGCCTCCTCGCGCCCGAGCTCGGTGACGGGCGGGTCCCCGTACATCCACTCGCGGGCGATCCGGTGCCAGTTGTTGGAGGCCCGCAGCTGGGAGAGCACCGCCAGGGTCAGCATCTCCATGCGCCGGCCGAACAGGTGCTCCGGCTGGATCGTCTGATGGCGCATCTCCCTGAAATGGCTCGAGCGTGGGTCGGAGCTCTCGATCATCACCTCCGTGGCGATCTCCGGTGAGAGCTGCACGGCTTCGTCAGCGGTGGTGTACCACCAGATCGCGTCCTCGATGAACGCCAGCAGATGATCTTGATCGACGCGCTCGGGTTCCGGCAGGAAGCCCGATTGCGCGAGCAGCCGGTGCAGGGTGGGGGCATCGCCCTCCACCACGGCGCGCTGGCAGGCGAGCTCGAGTTCCACGGGCTCGCGCTCCATGCGCTTGAACAGGCCGAAGTCGAGGAACGCCACCCGTCCGTCCTCCAGCAGCAGGAAGTTGCCCGGATGGGGATCCCCTGAGAACTGGCGGTGCCTGTAGAGGCAGCCAAGGAAGAAGCGGAACACGATCTCCCCGATGCGGTTGCGCTCGGCCTGCGGGCGGCCCTTCAGCTCCTCAAAGCCCACCCCCTGCACGAACTCGCTCACGAGCACCCGCTCGCGTGAGAGCGAGCCGATCACCTCGGGGACCGCGATGAACGGGTGACCCTTGAAGATCCGCGCCAGCGAGCGCTGGTTCTGGGCCTCGAGCTCATAATCGAGCTCCTCGCCGATCCGCTCCCGGATCTCCGCCGTCACGCCCTTCACATCGAGGCTCGGGGTCATGCGCTTGAGCAGCCGCATGATCATGTCCAGGTTCTGCATGTCCGCCCGCACGGCTCCCGCCACCCCCGGGTACTGCACCTTGACGGCCACCTCGCGGCCGTCGTCGGCGAGCCGCGCCCGGTAGACCTGGCCGATCGACGCCGCCGCGATCGGCTGCTCGTCGAAGTCAGAGAACACGTCGGAGATCCGCTCTTCCAGATCGTCCTCGATCACGCGCTTCATCTGCTTGAACTCGACGGTGGGCGCCGCGTCGCGCAGCTTCGCCAGCTCGCGCTGGAACTCCTCGCGGTGCTCCTCCGGAACAAGGCCGACGTCCAGGAAGGACATCACCTGCCCGAGCTTCATGGCGGCGCCCTTCATCGTGCCGAGCACCGCCACGATCTGCTTGGCCGTCTCCAGCTGCCTGCGGGCGCTCGCCTCCTGCGCCGCCTCCTCGCTGCGAGTCACGTTCGCCGCGCGGGTCCCGAACTGCTTCACCGCCTCGCTTGCCGCGAGCCGACCGACGGTGGCCGTGCGGCGCACCCTCGATGTGGGGATCTTCTCCTGCGCCACCCTTTGATTCTAGGGTCCTCCCGGGATCTCCACCCGGGAGCCCGGCACGATGTCGTCCTTGCCGTCCGGCCAGCGTACCCATGCCTTCTTGCCGCCGTCGTAGTCCTCGCCGAGCAGGATCAGGGTCGCCGGCTCGCCAAGCGCCACGCAGTCCTCCGCGCCCTCCGGGTCCAGCCCGCGCCAGGTGCGGATGAAGCTGTTCTCCTCCCACTCCCTGCCGACCGTGGTCGCGTCGGTGTGGCCCGGGTAGATGATCGTGTCGCCCGGCAGCTCCATCAGCGTGCCCATGATCGAATCCCTCAGGTCCGTGTAGGTCGTGTGGCCCGGAGCCCGCACCCCGCCCACGCTGCCCTTGAACAGGGTGTCGCCCGTGAACACCACCGCATCGCCGCCCTGGAAGCCCCCGGGCCCCGAGCCGGAGCCCGCGCGCACGTGCCCGCTCGGGCGGGCCACCAGGAACGACAGCATCCCCCCCGTGTGACCGGGAGTGTTGAGCGGTCGCACCTCCAGGCCTCCGAAGGCGAGCGTACGACCGGCCTCAATCGTGTCAATCTGGGACTCCACGGGCGCCGCGGCGCCCGTGGCCCGCAACAGCTCCAGTTCGGAGGGGTGGATCAGCACCTGCAGCTTCGGCCAGCGCTTGCCCAGCGCCCCCAGCTCGCTCACGTGGTCAAAGTGGTGGTGGGTCAGCAGCACGTGGGTCGGCTCGATCCCAAGGCTCTGGGCGGCCTGCACGAGCGGCGCCACGGGGCCGCCGGCGTCGATGAAGAAGCCCGGTCCGCCCTCCCCGTCGGCCACGAGGTAGGTGTTGGAGAGGAACTGCTCGTTCAGTGAGCGCTCGACGATCATCGGGGGATCCTCCCACGTTGCTTCCCTGGCCGTCCCCCGGGCAAACCGGGCGCCCGCGCCAGGCGCCGGTTCGGCCTCTGGTTCGGCCCCTGATTCGGGCTGCAGTCCAATGACGCGAATATCGGATTCGCGTACACATCGGTGTACGACACAACCCACGCCCGTTCCTGCCCCAGCGAAGCGAAGATCGGCCCGCCACCGTCTTGACATACACATCGCTGTGTGGTTTTGTGGCGGGGCACTTTTATCAAGACTTGAACATTCGACGGGGGAGGGCTGTAAGGATCATGATCCACGACTCGACGTGGCTCGGGAGCACACGCGCCATACGCTGGATGCGATCGATGTTGGGGTTCGCGCTTGCGCTCGCGTGTGTGCTGCTCGCAGGCCTCCCATCCGCAGCCTCGGCCGCCGAACCGGACCCCCGCGGGGAATGGGCCCTGACCATCACATCCGGCGCAGGGACCCTGCACGGCAAAGCGCTCATCACCGACGAAGCCAATGTGAAAGGTGAATTCACAGCGCAGAGCATGGTCTTCGAAAATGTGATCCAGGGCACTTTCAAAGGCACCCTCGAAGGTGCCACCGCCAGCGTGGAAACCACCTCGATGGAATTCGGCCCGGTGCCCGCAGGAAAATTCACCAGCAACAAAGAAATGACCGAGGAAGTGAATGCCGGGCTGCTCAAGCTGTCCGGATCTGGAACGCTCGTGCTCGGCGGTCATCCGGGCCCGGCCACGCTGCTGGCGACACAGATCAAGACCCAGCGCCAGATCGAAGAACAGGAAGCACAAGAAACCCGCGAACGGGAAGAAAGAGAAGCCAGGGCCAGCGTGCGCGGCGAATGGTCGCTGACGCTCGAATCGGGCCCGACGGTCCTGAAAGGGACGGCGCTCATCAGCGAAGAAGCGAACGCCAAAAACGAATTCTCAAGCAGCGGGGCTTTGTTCGAAGGCTTCATCCCCGGCACCTTCTCCGGCACGCTCGAAGGCAGCAAAGCGACGGTGACCATCACCACCCAAGCCGCCGGGCCGGCCCCCGCCGGAACCTTCACCAGCGCCACGATCTCGGTCGTGTCCGGCGCCGGCTCGATGTCGATGTCGGGGATCGGCACCTTCAAGGCCGGCGAAGCGGAATTCCCATCGACCCTGACCGCCACGAGGATCAAGTCCCATCAGGAAATCCTCGAACGGGAAGCCACCGAACTCGAAGCACGGGAAAAACAGGAAAAAGAAGCACAGCAGGCCGCCGAAAAAGCGGCGCGCGAAAAACAGGAAAAGGAACTGAAAGAACGCCAGGAACGCGAAGCCCGGGAAGCGGCCGAAAAAGCCGCCGCGATCCTGAAAGCGCAGATCACGCCGATCACGAGCAGCGGCCCGCAGAGCACGGCGCTGGTGTCGGCTCTGCTGGTGGGCAACACCACGCTGACCCCGGCCCGCAGCGGCTCGATCTCATTTGACCTGAGGAACCCCAACAGCCTGCCGGTTCACGGTCACCTGAAGCTGACGCTCGCCCAGGCAGGAAAAGGGTCGAGCGCCAAGCACACGAGCACGGGCGGCAAAGGCACGCTCGGCGAAGTCTCGTTCTCGCTCCTCGCCAAAGGCGCCGGGGTCGTGAAGCTGAAGCTCTCCCAGAGCTGGCGCACCCAGCTCGCCCACCACAGGACGCTTCACGTGCTCGCCACGCTCACCACGCTCGCAGCCGGCCAGTCCGGGGGCGCCAGCAAGAGCTACAGCCTCACCCTGCGGGCCCCGAGCTCGGCCCATCACGGCAAAGGCTGACGGAGAGGGAGCCTCTGTCATCAGGGAGCGGCCCGCCGGCTGGGCGGGCCGCTCCCTAGACTTGTGCCATGCCCCTAATTCACACCTGCTATCGCATCACCGACATCGATCGCTCGATCGCCTTCTACAACGCGCTGGGCTTTGAGGAGGTCGGGCGCATCCCGATCGGCGAGGAGGCAGTCAACGTCTTTATGAACCAGCCCGGCGACGGCCAGATGCCGCGCCTCGAGCTCACCTACAACTTCGGCGTCAGCTCCTATGAGATCGGCTCCGGCTACGGCCACATCGCGATCACCTCCTCCGACCTCGACGGCATGCTCGCACGCCTCGCCGAGCAGGGCATCCAACCGGAGAAGCCGCCCTACTCCGTCCGCGAGGGCGGCTCGCGACTTTGCTTCGTGCAGGACCCGGACGGCTACAGAGTCGAGATCCTGGAGCAGCCGACGGCCCAGCAGACTCAGGGCTAAGGTCAGCTTCGGTCGAGCCTGGTTGCGGGGCGGCTCGCCGCGTTGACTCTCCTCGAGCAATCTGCGAGGTTGATCGCATGACCGATCCAAGCAGAGCGCCGTTCGGTTCGGTGCTCCTTGCCGACGTCGTTCGGGCGACGGACGTCGATCCGGACTATCCGGACGCCACGGACGGGGACTTCCATCTGGTCCGCCGACACTTCGACATTCGAGCGTTCGGGGTGAACGGGATCACGGGGAACGCGAATGATGAGTTGGTCGAGCCACATCACGAGAGCGACGACGAGGTCAACCGCACAGACGGACATGAGGAGTTGTTCGCAGTGATGAGCGGGCATGCGGTTTTCGCCGTGGATGGCGAGACTGTCGACGCCCCCGCCGGCACGTTGGTGTTCGTACGTGACCCGGGACTCATCCGAAGCGCCCGGGCCACTGTCGACGGCACGGCGATCCTCGCGATAGGAGCTCGCCCGGGAGTTCCCTACGAGATCTCTCGGTGGGAGCGCGATCTCCCGCGACCTGCGCCTTGACTGCAGACAGTGTGATCCCGCAACGGCTGGCGAGCGGTTTTCGTGAGTTGCAAACCGACCACTACCTTGACGGGTACTGCATCGAGACCCTAGAGATAGGCTGAAAGACAGGTAATATCGCAAAGATAGGCACCGGTGCCACGAGCTACGACACAGCATCCACGGGCATAGTCCATGGCGAGCACCGCTGGGACTTCGTGTTCGCGGCGCTGTACGACCAGATCATGCGCCGCGGCGAGGAGCGCACCATGCGTGAGCGCCGCGGCGAACTCGTCGCGAAGGCGCGTGGCCGCACGCTCGAGATCGGCGCGGGCACGGGCGCCAACATCCCCTACTACCCGGATGCCATAGAGGAAGTGATCCTGGCTGAGCCGTTCGAGCCGATGCGCCGCCGGCTGGAGCGCAAGCTAAGGCAACGCGGCAAGTCGGCCAGCGCCTTGGATGCATCGGCCGAAGCGATTCCGCTGGATGACGAGTCGGTTGACACGGTCGTCTCGACGCTCGTGCTGTGTACCGTCGACTTTCCCGATCGCGCGCTGGCCGAGATCGCACGCGTCCTGCGCCCCGGCGGGCAGCTCCTTTTCATCGAGCACGTCCGCTCGCACTCGCCCCGTACAGCCCGCTGGCAGGACCGCCTGGAGACCCCGTGGCGGCACTTCGCCGCAGGCTGTCGCTGCAATCGCGACACCGTCGCCTCGATCGCGGCCGCAGGCTTCACAACCGAGCACGAGGACGCGCAATGGAAGGGCGTGCCGCCGATCGTGGCCTCGATCGTGATCGGACGTGCGGTCAAGAAGTCAGCCAGATGATCGACAACGCTCTCAGGAGCCAAGTCCGCTTCAACCGCTCCGCCGCCGCGCGACTCGGCATCGAGCGCGAAACCACCAGCTCCCCCATGCTCACCTCGCAGCGATCGAAGTGCCTCGACGGGCACCAGGTGAAGATGATCGAACAGGGCTAGCCATTGACGCCACTCGGCGGTATGGTTGGTTAGTGGCTGATGTAGCAATCTCTGCCGGAGCGATTGCGCCAGACAGCGCGCCTGCGGCCGCGATCGAGCGGCCGGACTTCGAGATCGTCCCGCGCAAGGGACTGATCGTGGTGGCGGTCGTAGGGATCCTGTTGATCGCAGCGATCGCCGCCAACGAACTGTGGCCGCTCGCGTTCTTCCACTTCGTCGGGGGAGCCTCGTGGACGATCATCGACCTGTTCCTGGGCTTCGTGCTCGGCCCGATCATGGGCAAGCTGTCGATTCCCGCGCGCGTCGAGTTCACCACCCGCCTGATGCCGAAGATGGTGCTGATCATGCCCACCGTGGTAACGATGACCCTGGCGGCGGGCTGGCAGCTGGGTGTCCACATGGGCACGGTCGACTCGAACTACTACAACCACGGCTGGACCGTGGCCAGCTACATCGTCGTCGGGGTGATGGCGGTGATCGCGCTCGGCCTGCTGGAGCCGGCGAACATCGCGGTCCTGGTCGAGCTGAAGAAGCCCCAGCCCAAACCGCAGGTGATCGAGAAGCTGATGAAGCGCTTCATCTACTGCGCCGGGATCCTCGGGTTGATGCAGCTCGCCACGCTGGTGATCATGACCAAGCTGACGGTGGGATGAGCGAGCGTCGCCTGCCGCCGGTCACCCAGATCGGCATGACCTCGCTGGCGCTGATCGTGGCAGGCGGCATCTATCTGTCCGCACATCTGCCCC
>Ga0210396_10006186_pt1 | contig 11499 bp, 2 predicted proteins | sample IncBWH17OmetaG_FD_155466 | JGI IMG/M metagenome (GOLD analysis project Ga0210396, IMG submission 155466) | Forest soil microbial communities from Barre Woods Harvard Forest LTER site, Petersham, Massachusetts, United States - Inc-BW-H-17-O ...
CTCCCGGAAAGGGCGGTGCCAGGCCTTCAGCGAGAACGCCGACGGCTACGTGCGGGCGGAGGGCGCGGCCGTGCTGTTGCTGAAGCCCCTTTCGGCCGCCCAGCGCGACGGGAACACGGTGCACGCGGTCGTCCTGGGCACGGCGGCCAACCAAGACGGGCGGACCAATGGAATCACGGTGCCCAACGGTGACGCGCAGATCGAGGTGATGCGGACCGCGTACCAACAGGCCGGTGTCACGCCGTCGGAGGTGACCTACGTCGAGGCCCACGGCACCGGAACTCCGGTCGGTGATCCGATCGAGGCGGGGGCGATCGGGACGGTAGTGGGGGCCGGGCGTATCAACGGGTCGTGCCGCATCGGTTCGATCAAAACCAATGTCGGACATCTGGAAGCCGCGGCGGGTGCGGCGGGCGTCATCAAGGCGGCGCTCTGCCTCAAACACGGCATGGTTCCCCCGCACCTTCATCTGACGGCGGTAAACCCCGCAATCGACCTCGATGCGCTCAACCTGACAATCCCGACGGAAACCCAGACACTGCCACGGTTGAACGGACGCAGGGTCGCGGGCGTCAACTCGTTCGGTTACGGAGGGACAAACGCCCACGTGGTCCTCGCGGAGCCACCGGAGAATGTCGCCAAGGGCACCGACGAGGTGTCCGACGCTGCCGCCGCCCACGTCGAAACGGCAACGGAGGCCATCCTGCCGGTCAGCGCCCGTAGCCCCGGGGCCCTGCATGAGCTCGCCGCAAAGCATGCGCAAGCGCTCTCGGACCCCGACGTCGACTTAGCCGACTACTGCAGAAGCGCGGCCATTCACCGTAGCCACCACCGACTCCGTACCGCGTTCCCGGCGGGTGACCGGTTGTCGTTGATCGAGTCGCTGCAGAATTTTTCCGCCGAACAGGCCGGTGCGGTCGAACCGACGCTCGAAGCCCCCAAGCTGCTGTTCGTCTACACCGGCATGGGCCCGCAATGGTGGGCGATGGGCCGCCAGCTCTTCGAGACGGAAAAAGTCTTCCGCCAAGCGGTCGAGGAGTGCGACGAAGCCTTCCGCGAGTTCAGCGGTCGTTCGATTCTCGACGAGCTCCTCGCCGAGGAGTCGGTGTCCCGGATGGCCCGGACCGAAGTTGCGCAGCCGGCCAACGCCGTCTTGCAGATCGCGCTGACCCGGCTGTGGCGTTCGTGGGGCGTCTACCCCGACGCCGTACTGGGCCACAGCGTGGGCGAGCTCGGGGCGGCGTACGCATCGAATGCGCTGAGCCTGCGTGACACCATGCTTGTCGCTCACCATCGAAGCCGGCTGCAGGCACAGCTCGCGGGTCGGGGCACGATGCTCGCCGTCGGACTAACCGCCGAAGAAGCAGCGACGTGCGCCGAGCGGTTCGGGCAGCAGGTGTCGGTCGCGGCGGTCAACAGCGCCAACTCGATCACGCTCGCCGGCGACACTGCGGCATTGGAGACAATCGCCGCCGAACTGACCGCGGCCGGGAAGTTCAACCGCTTCTTGCAAGTCGAGGTGCCCTACCACAGCCCCGTGATGACGGACATCCGCGACGAGTTGCTCGCCGCACTCGAGCCGCTGCAGACCCCGCGACCGGTCCTCGACGTGTACTCGACGGTCACCGGGGAGCGGATGGAACACGATCGCCACGACGCGTCGTATTGGTGGCACAACGTCCGGGACACCGTGCTGTTCGCTGACGCGTTGAAGTCGGCGATTTCCGACGGTCATCGCATCTTCCTAGAGGTCGGACCACATCCGGTGCTCGCGGCATCCATCCGCGACGTGGTCGGCGACGTCGGCGCCAAAGCCGTCGGTGTCGCGTCCCTCACGAGGGGCGCCCCGGAACTCGCGACGATGCACACGGCCCTGCGGTCTCTCTACACCGCCGGCGCCGCGATCGACTGGGAGACATTCTTTGGTCCCGGCGCCTACACTCCGGTGCCGAAGTATCCGTGGCAGCAGGCCAGCCTCTGGGAGGAGAGCGATCGCGCCACTCGAGGCCGCGTGGCGCATGAACGACACCCGATGATCTTCGAGGTCGAATCGGGCTCACCGCGCCGCTTCATCTCGGACCTATCGTTCGCGGGCCTGCCCTTCCTCGAAGATCACCATGTGGCGGGGGCCGTGCTCTTCCCCGGCGCGGGTTACGTCGAGCTGGCACTCGCGGCGCGAGAAGCGCTAACGCAGAACGCGTCCTGCTCCATCGAGGAGCTCGAATTCAAGGTCGCGCTGCCGCTGAAGGCGGAGGCCCCCGCCCGGGTGACCGTGGCGATCTCACCCGACTCTTCGGTGCTCACGGTTCACAACGAAGGCGAGGGCACCGACCCGGTGCTTTGCGCGCGGGCGAAGGTGTTCTCTGCCGGGCGCGCTCCCGAGCAGGTCGACATCGAGGCGCTGCGGCAACGGCTCACCAACGAGGCTTCACCGGAGGCGCTGTACGAATCACTCGCCAAGCGAGGCCTGCGCTACGGTCCAAATTTTCAGGCTGTCCGCTCGCTGCGCCGGACCACGGGTGAAGTCCTCGCCGGCCTCACCCTGCCTGAGGGTGTGGAAGCACAGGGCTACCACCTGCACCCGGTACTGCTCGATGGCGCGTTCCACAGCCTGATCGCGTCGGTGGACGAGGGACCCCGTGGGGATCTGATTCCGGTGGGCATCGATCGAATTCATTTCGTGGGTGGATCCTCGCCCGTCGCCTACAGCCACGGTCGGATCGTTCGGGCTGACTCCGACGGGGTTAGCGGGGACATCACGCTCATGGCGCAAGACGGCACGGTGATCACCCAGATCTTCGGGTTCACCTGCCGGTTCCTGCCGCGAGTTCCACGACAGGATGCCCAACAGCACCGGCTCTACACACGCAAGTGGGTCCCGCTCGCAGCGACCCCGACCGCAGCGGCGTCGTATCTGTTCCAGCGCGACACCGACATCCAGCCGCTTGTTGACGAGCTGTTGGAGCGGACCGAACCCGTTTCGCTGGTCGACCTGCGCTGGGCGGCGGAATCGAACGCCTCGTCATCGCCCGTCGTAGACGGAGCGGCGGCCGCCGATCAACTCTTGAACACGCTGCGATCGCTGCCGCCGGGCAAGGTGGCCCGGTATTTCATCATCACCCTGCGCCAGGAGGTGCTCGAGGGAGATTCGCACGAACCGGCGATCGATCGCGCCGTATTGCTCGGGCTGTCACGGACAGTCATCTCCGAGCGCCCCGATCTCGGGATCACCCTTGTCGATATCGACGAGCCGTTCATCGACACCGACGAACTGCTGCAAGTTCTCAGCGGGGTGGGCGCGGAGCAGGAGATCGCACTGCGTCAGGGCAAACTCTTCTGCGCACGGGTCGATCGTGTGGCCGCTACTGACGAAGTGCAGCCGGAGGAGGTGTCGACCGTCCCGGTGTCACCCGGCGCCGCCTACGCACTGGAGCGCGGTACCACTGGGAGCTTGGACGGCATGGCGTTCGCGTCGTGCGAAAGAGGTCCGCTCGGCGCTCACGAGGTGGAGATCGAGGTCGACTTGGTTCCGCTCAACTACAAGGACGTCCTCAAGGCGATGGGGCTCATGTCCGAAAAGATCACCAAGGACACGTATTCGGGAAGCGGGATCGGCATGGAGGTTGCGGGTCGCATCTCCCGTGTCGGCAGCGCAGTCACGGCCTTGGCGGTCGGAGCCCGGGTCTATGCCCTGGGCACTGACACTTTCCAGTCGCACGTGATTACCTCGGAGCAACGCGTTTCCCCATTGCCGGACTCGGTCTCGCTGGAGGCGAGCACAGGCATGGTCGCATTCCTTACCGCTTATCAAGGCCTGGTGAAGATCGCCCGGTTACAAAAGGGCGAGACGGTGCTCGTACACGGCGCCACGGGCGGCGTTGGGCTCGCGGCAATCGAGCTGGCCAAGTGGATCGGCGCAGAGGTGATCGGGACCGCGGGTTCTTCCGAGAAGCGAGACCATTTGCGCTCGCTCGGGATAACTCGGGTGACCACGTCGCGTGACGTGTCGTTCGCCGACGACGTGATGGCCTGGACTGAAGGTCGTGGTGTAGATGTCGTCCTCAACTTCTCGCCTGGGGAGCTGATGACGAAGAGTCTGGCGTGCGTAGCGCCGTTCGGACGATTCATCGAGATCGGAAAGATGAGTTTCGAGCAGGACGCGCCATTGAATCTGCGCCCGTTCAACGAGAACCTCCTCTATGCGTCGCTGGACGTCGACCGCTTGTTGGCGAGCCGGCCGGAATACACGGCCAGCCTCATCACCGAGGTGCTCGCGCTCATGGATGAGCAGAAAATCAAAGGCATCCCGGCGACCCTCTTCCCCGCCAGCCGCATCGAGGAGGCGTTCAGGCTGATGGCCAGGTCCAAGCACATCGGCAAGGTGTGCGTCGCGTTGCGCGATCCGGAGTTGCAGCTGCGAGTGCATGCACCGCGACGAATCCGTTCGGACGCAAGCTATCTGGTGACTGGCGGCTTGGGCGGCTTCGGTTTGGAGACCGCGAAGTGGCTTGCGGACGAAGGAGCCCGACACCTTGCCCTGGTGAGCCGTCGAGGCGCGTCGGCGCCCGAAGCACGCGACGCGATCCGGCACTTGGAAGCACGCGGCGTGACGGTTCGGGCCTTCGCCGCGGACGTGGCGAGCCGAGCCGAGCTCGCCGCAGTACTCGACGACATCGCCTCCACGATGCCGCCCTTGCGTGGAATCGTCCACAGCGCAACTGTGCTCGATGACCGAAAGTTGGCAGACCTAGACCGCGAATCGCTGGATCGCGTCCTGGGGCCCAAGGCGCAGGGCGCCTGGAACCTGCACACGCTCACCGGCAACCTCGACTTCTTCGTGATGTACTCATCGATCTCGTCGTTGTTCGGAACGCGCGCCCAGGGTAACTATGTCGCGGCCAACTCCGTGCTCGATGCGCTGGGCAAGCTTCGCCGTCACCGCGGACTGGCCGCCTCGGTGATCCAGTGGGGCGTCTTGGGCGAGACGGGGATCGTGGCGAGGGACGCCAATACCGCCAGGTACCTCGAGCAGATGGGGATCAACGCGCTCAGCATCGACGACGCGCTACTGGCCCTGCGCGAGGTGATCTTCCGGGATCTCGAAAGCCTCACTGTGCTGGAGGCCGACTGGTCGCGATTCGCCGCCTCTCTGGGCCCGATGGCCGGCGACCGGCGAATTTCGCTGCTCGTCGAGGCCGAAGGCGCTACCACCAGCGCCGCCAACGCCCAGGTAATCGAGCTCTTCGAGCGCCTCAGCGACGAGGCCCGTCGCGAACACGTTCAGGCCCTGCTCGTCAAGATCGTGACGGGCGTGATGCAGATGGAGGAGCCCAGTTTGGCACCCTCGCAGCCGCTGCATGAGGTCGGGATGGATTCGATCATGGGACTAGAGATCTCGGCCGGAGTCGAAAAGGCCTTCGGGTTGCGGCTTTCCGCGATGGACCTGGCAATCGGTCCGTCGATCGAACAGCTCGCCGAGACCGTCCTCAGGGGCCTGGCCGACATGGCAGGCGTGGCATCGGCCGACCTCGCCGCGTAGGCACGTACTGAACCCCAACGCTGCACAGGAAGAAGGCGTAGTCATCCATGTTCACCACCGAGTCAGCCCCACATCAGTCCGCGCCGATCCGACGTCGGGCAGGTCGGGCCGGACTGACGCGCCTTCCAGGTCGGCACCGCACGACGCACGTGCGGCAACGCCGGGGCGTACAAGGCCTGGGGTTGCAGCGAATCGCTGTGCTCGCCATCGCCGCGCCGCGCCGCATCATCGCGGTCGCACTGCTGGTCATGGTCGGCACAGCGGTGTTCGGCATCCCAGTCACGAACAGCCTGTCGGCGGGAGGGTTTCAGGATCCGACATCGGAGTCGTCGCAGGCTGCCCGGTTGATGTCCGACAAGTTCGCTCGGGGCGACATGCAAATGTTCTTCACCCTCACCTCAGCTGCAGGGGTGCAGAGCAGCGTCGCGCGTGCGGCCGGCACCGACATAGTGGCGCGATTGCAGGCATCTCCCTATGTGACGCAGGTCATTTCGGCGTGGACTGCGCCACCGCCGGTCGCAGCCGGGCTCATCAGCAGAGACGGCTTGACCGGTCTGATCGTGATCGGTATCAACGGCGGCGAGAATGGCGCGCAGCGACATGCCAATGCGCTTGCCCAACAGCTGGTTCACGACCGCAACGGGGTCACCGTGCGCGCCGGGGGGGAGGCGATGATCTACGTACAAGTCACCCGCCAGACCGAAAAAGACCTGGTGCTAATGGAATCCATTGCCCTGCCGCTCAGCTTCATGGTGCTGGTGTGGGTGTTCGGCGGCGTGCTCGCGGCGGCGTTGCCAGCCGCGGTCGGCGGCTTGTCGATCTTGGGGTCGATGGCCGTGCTGCGAGCGGTCGCGCTTTTCACGGACGTCTCAATCTTCGCACTGAACCTGACTGTCGCGATGGGGTTGGCGCTCGCGATCGACTACACGTTGCTGATCGTCAGCCGGTTCCGCGACGAGCTGGCCAGCGGCGCCGGACGGGAGGAAGCGTTGATCCGCACGATGGCCACGGCGGGCCGCACGGTGTTGTTTTCGGCCGTGACGGTCGCGTTGTCGATGGTGGCTATGGTGCTTTTCCCGATGTACTTCCTGAAGTCGTTCGCCTACGCCGGGATCGCGACGGTGCTGTTCGCGATGGTTGCCGCGGTGGTGGTGACCCCGGCGGCGATCGTGCTGCTTGGGGACCGTCTGGATTCGTGGGACGTACGGCGGCTGGGCCGGCGGTTGCTCGGTCGCCCAGCGCCGACGCCTCGCCCGATCGAGCGGATGTTCTGGTATCGCTCAACGAAGTTCGCGATGCGCCACGCCATTCCGGTCGGGCTGGCGATCATCACCCTGCTCCTGGTGCTGGGATCACCATTCCTGGGCGTCAAATGGGGCTTCCCCGATGATCGCGTGCTGTCGCCGTCGCTGTCGTCACGCCAGGTCGGCGATGACCTGCGCAGCCTTTTCGCGGTCAACCCGACGACCAACGTGACCGTCGTGGTCCCGGATGCGAGCGGGGTGACCGGCGCCGAGTACGACGGCTACGCCGCAGCGCTGTCGCGGGTTCCCGACGTGTCATCGGTGTCGTCGCCGGACCACACGTTCGTTAACGGCGCTTTGGTGGGAGCGCCCTCGGCGGCCACAGCGATCAAAAACGGAAGCGCGTTTCTCACCGTGGGCAGTACCGCGCGACCGTTCTCACCAGCGTCGGCAACGCAGCTGGACCGACTGCACGCCGTACCCGGTCCCGGTGGGCACCACGTACAGATGACTAGTACGGCGCAATGGAAACGCGAGAGGGCCCAAGCGATCAGCTCGCGGCTGCCAACTGTGCTCGCGATCATTGGCGCGATCACATTCGTGCTGTTGTTTTTGCTGACCGGCAGCGTCGTACTGCCATTGAAGGCGCTGGTGCTCAACGTCTTGTCGCTGACGGCCGCGTTCGGGGCGCTGGTGTGGATCTTCCAGAACGGGCACCTCGGCGCCTTGGGCACCACCGCCACCGGCACGCTGGCATGCAACATGCCGGTGCTGTTGTTCTGCATCGCGTTCGGCCTGTCGATGGACTATGAGATGTTCTTGATCTCGCGCATCCGCGAGTACTGGCTGACATCGCCGAAGACCAACGCCGACAACGACGAAAGCGTCGCGCTCGGCCTGGCTCGCACCGGACGCGTCGTCACCGCGGCCGCACTGGTGATGTCGATATCATTCGCCGCGCTTATCACCGCGCAGGTGTCGTTCATGCGAATGTTCGGCGTGGGCCTGACGCTTGCGATCCTGGCGGACGCCACGCTGGTGCGCATGCTGCTGGTCCCGGCGTTCATGCGCGTCCTCGGCCGGCTGAACTGGTGGGCACCCAAACCGCTTGCCCGACTGCACGAACGCCTGGGAATCAGCGAGGCCGGCAGCTTTAGCCCTTCCCGGCGCCGCCGACCCGCCCCCGCCCGCCAAGTTCAACTCGACACCACACCCTGGCCCACCGACCAAGCCGGCGAACTACTCGCCGCCTGGCGCAACCAAGCCGCATAATGCACGCCCGCCGCCCTAGGGGACTAGTTGTCAAAGCAGAGGAGACCATCGTGAACCGATCCGCGGCCACCGAGCGACGAGCCGAAAGCTCGCCACCACGGCTGCATCTCGCCGGACCAAATGACGTCGACGCCGCGAAAGCCGAGGCCGCCGCGGCCGAGCCCGTCCCGCGCCAGCGGGCATCGCTCTATGACGCCTGCGCCGAGCTGAAGACACGCAAGGAACGGGCCAAGTCGGGAACGGAGCAGGCGACAGATCGGCAGCGTGCGCTGGGGAAGATGACCGTGCGGGAGCGTCTGGACGCGTTGCTCGACGATGAGTCCTTCGTGGAGATCGGCGCGCTCGCCCGTCACCGCGCGAACGGGTTTGGTCTCGAACGCAGCCGCCCCGATACCGACGGCGTAGTGACAGGTTGGGGGACCGTCGACGGCCGCAAGGTCTTCGTCTACGCCCACGACTTTCGCATCTTCGGCGGATCGCTCGGTGAAGTATTCGCCACGAAGATCCACACGCTGATGGACCTCGCGGCCGCGACCGGCGCGCCGATCATCGGGCTGAACGACGGGGGCGGCGCCCGGATCCAGGAGGGCATCACAGCGCTGGCGGGGTTCGGCGGCATCTTCGCGCGGAACGTGAGCCTATCGGGCGTGGTGCCCCAGATCTCGGTGATCCTGGGACCCTGTGCCGGCGGTGCCGCCTACTCCCCGGCGCTCACCGACTTCGTGTTCGCCGTCAAGGACAAGACCAATCTGTTTCTCACCGGTCCCGATGTGGTGGAAGCCGTGACCGGCGAGAAGACCACACGAGAGGAGCTCGGAGGAGCGGTGACACACGCCACTCGCACCGGACTGGCTAGCTTCCTGGTCGACGATGAGTCCAGCTGCTTCGATGAGGTCCGCTATCTGCTGTCGTTCCTGCCGTCCAACAACCACCAGGATCCGCCGTACTCCACTCCGAGCGATCAACCATCTCGCCGCTGCGACGAGCTGCTCGACATCGTGCCGGTGGAGCCCAACCGCGCCTACGACATTCGTGACGTGATCGACGTAATCGTCGATGATGGGGACTATCTCGAGGTGCAGCCGCTGTGGGCGACGAATATTGTCTGCGCCCTCGCGCGGCTCGATGGTCACGTGGTGGGAATAGTGGCGAACCAGCCCTCCGTCCTGGCCGGCGCCCTGAACATCGACGCGGCCGAGAAGGCCGCCCGGTTCGTTCGGACGTGCGACTCGTTCAACATTCCCCTGGTGACACTCGTGGACGTTCCCGGATTTCTCCCTGGGGTCGACCAGGAGCACGCCGGAATCATCCGCCGCGGCGCGAAGCTGCTCTACGCCTATTGCGAATCGACGGTGCCCCGGGTGCAGGTGGTCCTGCGCAAGGCGTACGGGGGCGCCTACATCGTGATGGACTCGAAGTCTCTGGGGGCCGACTTGTCGTTCGCCTGGCCGTCCAATGAGATAGCCGTGATGGGAGCCGAGGGTGCGGCCAGCATCATCTTCCGCAAGGAACTCGCCGCGGCACAGGATCCGGTGCAGCGCCGAAAAGAACTGGTGGCCGAGTATACCGACCAGCTGATGACCCCCTATATCGCCGCCGAACGCGGGATGGTCGACGATGTGATCGACCCCGCTGAAACAAGGATGATCCTCATCCGTTCGCTTGACATGCTGCGCTCGAAACGAGCGTCCTCCCCGCACCGCAAACACGGCAACATACCCCTTTGAGAGCCGACAATGATAAAGATCACGAAGGGCAACCCGACGTCGGAGGAGATCGCAGCGCTGCTGTCAGTGCTGATGGTGGCCCGCGGCGACACTCAAAGCCGTCCCACTGGCGCCACCGCTGGTGCGTGGCGATCGGCGCCGCTGGCCCAAGCAGATCCCGGTACACCGACTCGATGTGACCGGCGTTGGCGCACTTGGTCTGACGGTTGGTCCTGTGTTGGCCCGACGCATGCCCCGGTTCGTCAACGTGTCCTGTGGGACAGCCGCAAGGTTGCCTGACCTACGACAATGAAGTCAGCTGACCATCACAAATCCGTGTCGCGCGTTGCAGCGGCACGCCGAGGCGTTCGTGGCAGCGCGGAATCAACGAGAACACCAACCGCCCACTGCGCCAATACTTTCCGGAAGGCACCAATCTGGCTAAGCACACCCTCGGCGGATCTCGGGGCCTTTGCGGCCGTGCTCAACGGCACACCCGGAAAACCCTCGGCTGGAAGACACCCGACGATCATCTACTCTCAATCCAAACACGTGCGGTATTGCGACGATCCGTTGATTTCGGGCAGCACGCCCCAACGGAATTCGTTCATACCACCGCGACAGCGGCGCCGCTCAGTTCTCGGACTCTTCGGCGTTGCCGAGACGTCCCGTTCACCCAGCCAATCCCATGTGGTCCTGAGCGAATTGCTCATGCAGGCCCATGAGATATCGGCCGCATCAAGCTGAAAAGGAAGACGACACCATGACCACAAAGGAAGACGACATCATGACCACACTCGCGGCACGTTCTGCGGGCGGTGTAGACAGCGCTTTTCTGAAAGAACTGGCCAGCCGGGTCCAGGCCATCGACGCGGATTCTCGCCTCGAAGTCCTGAACGCGATGACCGGCCGTCCGCTCGGGGATGTCCCGCGTTGCACTAGTGCCGATGTGGTTGCCGCCGCGCAGCGCGCCCGCGCGGTGCAGCCCGCGTGGGCGGCGCGGCCGGTCCAGCAACGCGCGGCCATTCTCCTGCGCTTCCACGATCTGGTGCTGCAACGCCAAGACCAAGTTCTCGACCTCATCCAGCTCGAGAACGGCAAGGCGCGCCGGCACGCCTTCGAAGAGATCGTTGATGTCTGCATGGTCTCCCGCTACTACGCACACACTGCCGAGGACTACCTGCGCCCCAAACGCCGGCGGGGCGCCCAACTGGCTCTCACGCAGGTGTGGGAGCTCCATCACCCCAAAGGACTGGCGGGGGTCATCTCGCCGTGGAACTATCCGCTGACCCTGGGCATCAGTGATGCACTTCCGGCGATCATCGCCGGCAACGCCGTGCTAACCAAACCCGACCAGCAGACACCGTTTTCGACACTGTGGGCGGTGCAGCTACTCGAGGAAGCAGGCATGCCAGCGGGGCTGGTGCAGGTCGTCACCGGGTCCGGCACCGAACTAGGCACGCCGATCATCGAACATTCGGATTTTTTGATGTTCACCGGCTCTACCGCCGTGGGCCGCAATGTCGCCGCGCAGGCCGGTCAGCAGCTCATTGACTGCTCGATGGAGCTCGGCGGCAAGAATGCGTTGCTGGTCCTCGACGACGCCGACATCGGTAAAGCCGTCGACGGCGCGATTCGTGCATGTTTTTCCAACGCCGGGCAGCTGTGCATTTCGATCGAACGGATCTACGTCCCCGCGACGTTGTGGGAGGAGTTCACCACCCGCTTCGCCGCCGCC
>Ga0210396_10006190_pt1 | contig 11496 bp, 8 predicted proteins | sample IncBWH17OmetaG_FD_155466 | JGI IMG/M metagenome (GOLD analysis project Ga0210396, IMG submission 155466) | Forest soil microbial communities from Barre Woods Harvard Forest LTER site, Petersham, Massachusetts, United States - Inc-BW-H-17-O ...
GTTCCAATTCGCCTCCCGAATCGTGACAGAATCGAGCGCACGACCTCCTGAGATCGTGTGGCGCGAGCTTGGAAATTCCCAGCCTCTCCGCGTACTCCTTGACGACGTGCCAGACTACTTTTTCAGTGATCTCCGTCAGCGATGTTGGGTGCAACGTTAAGGAGATCGCGCGGCGGACTTCAGTGGCGGGAGGGCGGCTATGTCATTGATTTCAAAGTCGGCCAGAGTTTTGGCGAACCACAGCTACGACGGAATGACGAGGTAAAACCTCTTGCTGCCTGTTAGCCACAAAGGCGCTCTGAGCCTACCCACAGTTGAGCCAGATTTCTGAGGTTGTCTTTGTATGTGCGCGTTACCAAATACTCCTTCCCACCTTTTACACGGAGCCTGTACTCTCCCGTAGGCAAAGGTCGAATCTCCTCCACGGCCGAAATATTCACGACTACCGAGCGGTGGATGCGAATAAAACCGTAGGGCTTGAGCTTCTCCGCCATGGACGAGAGAGACTCGTGCAGCAAATAGGGATTGGGCCGGTGTCGCAGCGAAACGTAATTGCCTTCGGCCTGCACTGCCACGATCTCAGCTAAATCCACGAATAAGATTCTACCCTTTGCCTTGAACGCGATTCGTGGCGCCTGTCGCTTTGCTATAACCTCCAACTGCCGCAGGGCTCGGATGAGGTTTGCAGCATCAACGCGGGTTACTGGAAGCAATGATGTATCTGCAGGTTCGTAGAACCCGTCTTCTGCCTTCGATTCAAGAGTGCAGTCCCGTCTACTCTTGATGGAGCAAATCGTATCCCCCGGCAGTGGGCTAGCCGAAACGTCCGCATTAGCGTGAGTAGCTTGCTGAACAAACATCTCACGTGCAATGACCTTCTGATCCTGAATTTCGCGGGCGCTCATGATGGAACCCCTTGCTCTCTCGTTTCGACTTCTTGATACCCGAAGTGAGAATGACGAGTGCACTGCTTCTAGATGAAATGGTCCTGCATAACCGGAGCAGCGGATCTGTCTGACCACCTGCCCACGGAAACGATAAACACGTCGATTGGCTGAGCGTCTTTGCGCTTCGCCCGATCGCTGCCGAGCAGACAAACCGGTTGGTATGTACGATAAATTAGAACCGATGCGATCAGACCCGCTTGTGGTTGCCCGACGGGCGCAAGGACCGCAGCCAGCCCACGATGTTTCTGATCCCCGCTTTCATTATTTTCGGATCCTGAGCATTCTTTGCCAGCGAAGCATAGCCTTCTACCATCGCGATCAGTAAGCCAGCGGCGTCAGCGGGCTCCGCGTCGCGGCGAACGCTTCCGTGGGTCTGGCCCTCTCGCAAAGCGGAGGCAACGGCCTCGCGCCAGGCATCGAAGATTATCGCCAGCCGTTTCTGGAATCCCGCGTCAAGATGAGACATTTCCTGCGCCAGATTGTTCAGCTGGCAGCCGCCCCGCACATCCTCGGGCCGAACGGGTATACGTTGCGCAGCGCCGATCAAAGCGTCGATAGGGTCCTTGACGCTCTGTAGAGGCCGCACCCATTTGCCGTGGACGACGGGGGCGATGACCTCTTCGACGACGGCGTATCCCAAGGCTTCCTTGCTTTTGAAGTGGTAGTAGAGCGCTCCCTTGGTGACGCCAGCCGAGGCCAGAATTGTGTCCAGGCCGGCACTCTGGAAACCCGATCTGTAGATCTCGCGGGATGCCGCCTGCAGCAAGCGCTCCCGCGTGCGCTCAGGATCGCGCAGCCTGGCCGCTGTACGTTTCGGATTCTTGCGTGCCGCCAACATACCGACCAGTATGTATGGCAACGATCAGAGCGTCAAGAGGAATTTAACAACCCGCTCAACAATATGAAAATCCATCGAATTTCGTAACCTCTCGCCAGTTTGTATGAGAAGTTGGAGAAACAGTCGCTCTGGTCATTTGTGGGTCGCCCCAGGAAATTGTAGATTCGCCACTCGTCTTCGAACTCTGAGCTATTGGGCCTGTTGTGTCACGTAATCGTCGTGAACGTGGAACACCACATGCTCCCGTCAGTTCTAACTCAAGCAGGAGTTTGTGACGTGTGCGGAATTCCTGTGGAGGTCGTGGTTTGTCTGCGTCTCAAACCGAATCGGATAATTAGGAGCTTGAACAATGAAGAACTTGCTGGTCACGGGCATGGAGATCCTGATTGTGGTTTTGTGCTTCTGTCTGGTCGTAACGTTTACTCCAGGGACAGCCGCACAGACGACGTTTGGTAACATTATAGGTACAGTTTCGGATACATCTGGCGGAGCCCTGGAGGGCGCGCAGGTCACCCTCACAAACCAGGAGACCGATGCCAAGTTGACCCAAACCACCGGCTCCGATGGGCTGTATCAGTTCTCTAACTTACTTCCCGGCCGCTATCGGATAGATGTAGAGATGCGCGGCTTCAAGCACACTACCCAACCAGACATAGTGGTGCAGGTGCAGCAGACTTCCAGCATAAATCTGACTATGCAGGTAGGCGACGTTTCCCAGACAGTAGAAGTGACCAGTGAGACGCCGCTCCTGCAGCCGGACTCTTCTTCCCTCGGTCAGGTCATCGACGAACGCAAGACTAACGAGATTCCTCTGAATGGCCGCAACGTTTTCAACCTGATCACGCTTTCGCCCGCGGCCATCGCGCAGGGCGGCTCTGGCGGCTCGCAGGTTGGGCAGAATCCGTTCAGCTGGGGCAATTACCAAGTAGGTGGCTCGTTCGGCAACCAGAGCGCGGAATACATCGACGGCCAGCCGGTGAACATCGGGTACATCAACTTGCCGATTCTGATTCCCGACCAGGACTCGATCTCGGAATTCAAGGTGCAGTACAACAACCTAGGGCCGGAATGGGGAAAGTTCGCCGGCGGCATTGTCAACCTGAGCACCAAGGGCGGGTCGAATGAGTTTCACGGCGTGGCCTACGAGTATCTCCGTAACAAGGTTCTCAATGCCAAGCCCTTCTTCTCGACAACGAATCCTCCTTACGTGCAGAACCAGTACGGCGGCACGATTGGCGGGCCGGTCATCAAAGAAAAGACGTTCTTCTTCTTCGCCTATGACGGGTACCGCCAGCGGGCGTCTTCAGTATTTACTACCACAGTGCCCACCGCTTCGGAGAGGACCGGCGTGTTCCCGGCGGATGTACCGATTTTCAATCCGCTCAGCATAAGCGCGGCCTGTTCAGCAACCAATGTGGCTGCCTGCAACCGCACGCAGTTCGCCAACAACACCATTCCCACCGCGCTAATTAATCCGGCGGCGGCAGAAGAACTAAAGTTCATTCCGGCGCCGACCAACGGCAGCGAAATCAATAACTACACCTCGGCTGCGGCCTCAGGCGGAAATACCGGTCAGTACGTAGGCCGTGTGGATCAGAACCTGTCTTCAACACAGCATATTTTTGCGCGCTACAACTTTTTCAGTCTATTGGATCTACCGACCGATCCTTTCAGAACGGGATTGTGCGCTGACAGGTGTTCGGAAAACTATCAGACCAACGCAGCGGTTATAGACTACAGCAATACGATTCGCCCTGATCTGATTCTGAACATCAACGGCAGCGGCAGTCGCTTCCACTACTTGCGGTCGCCGACCAACTCCAATTTTGATTTGACTCAGTATGGTTGGCCTTCAAGTTACAACACTCTGATTCCGGCTGCCGGGCGTTCTCCGTTCACGCCCTGCTTCTCGCCGCAGGATCCTACCGTTACTTGTTCGCAAGGCCAAAGCTTCATCACCGACCACGATACGCAGTTCGCCTTTCAGCCGAACATGACCTGGATCAAGGGACGTCACACCTTTCAGTTCGGCGGCCAACTGATAGAAACCTACGACAACTATGCTCAGACGAACATCGCCAGCGGCGCTTTCGCTTTCAATGGCAGCTGGACGAACAGCAACGCCGTTTCCGGCGGCACGGGCGGTATTTCCTTTGCCGATTTCCTGCTGGGCTATGGCCTGAACCAGTCGAGCGTGTTCAACCACAGTTTCGGTGAAGCGCAGGTGCCGGGGCTAGTGGCGCAAAAAGAAACTTATCGGGGCTTCTATTTTGGAGATACCTGGAGGGTAACGAGAAAGCTGACGCTCAACTACGGTCTGCGTTACGACTTGCCGGGAGGTTTCTCGGTGCGTCATGACTTCTCGACTTATTGGGATCCAGCCGCAACTAACCACACGGTTACTGGCTGCCAACTGGATGTGGCGACGGGTACTGGAACTCCGGGTAGCCCATGTCCGGGTGACGTCTTCCTGGTCCGCAACGGCATCAACCCTGGGCGGACGGCGATACCTCTGCCCAAGAAGGAATTCATGCCGCGCCTAGGGCTTGCTTATAGCTTCGACCAGAAAACCGTTGTTCGGACCGGTTACGGCATCTTCTTTACCCCGAACTGGACATTTTTCGGACTCAACCCCAGTAACGACCCCATCAACACGGCCTCAACACTGTGGGTGGCCAGCGCCAATGGAGGCATCTCGCCCAGCAGCACACTGACGGCGACGAACTGCACGTTTACGGCGGGCGTACCGACGGGGACGCTCAATTGTCCGACGAATGGGCCGTTCGGTCCGACTGTCAATGGTCCACTCGGCAGGGGCAATGTTTCGGCTTTTGACGCCGGACAAGGGCCCGAGTTCGAAGCTCCCTATACGAACTATAAGCCCGGCTATGTGCAGCAGTTCAACCTGGATATCCAGCGAGAACTGCCCTGGGGCATCTTCGTTGATGCCGCGTTCGCCGGCTCGCGAGGTGTGCATTTGCCGAATCCAACGCAGACCCGAGTCAACCAGATTCCCGACCAGTTCCTGTCGCTGCAGGGAGCGTTGGTCGCGCAGGTTCCCAATCCGTTCATTGGCATCACTACGGTCAGCCCGCTGAATCCGACGACGAATCCGACTGTTAACGCCGGTCAGCTACTCCGTCCGTACCCCGAATACACCAATATGAGCCTCGCCGGGGATGGTTGCTGCAGCAGCAACTACAACTCGTTTCAACTTACGGTCACCAAGCGATTCCAGAGTGGCGGCTCCTTCCTGGCTGCCTACACCAACGCCAAATTACTCACCAATGCAGACACGCTTACGACCTGGCTGGAGTCGGGCGTGGGCGAAGTACAAGACTGGAACAACCTGAAAGCGGAGCGATCGCTCTCCTCGCAGGATGTGCCACAGCGCCTGGTGCTCAGCTATGTCTATGACCTACCGATCGGCCACGGCAAGAAGTACTTTGCGGACGCTACTGGCGTGATGAGCAAAGTCGTTTCCGGCTGGGGCGTCGATGGCGTTACCACATTTCAGAAGGGTTTCCCGCTGCCAATCAGCTATGGCGCATCCACGCCGCTATCATCGGCGAACCTGGGAATCGGTGTTCTGCGTCCGAATTATGTGCCCGGATGCGACAAGACCGTACCCCATACGTCCCTCTCGGGAGGAATCGTCTGGTTCAATCCTAGCTGCTTCACGCCGCCGCCCGACTGGGGTTTCGGTAACGAGGGTCGTGTCGATCCCACCCTTCGAGGACAAGGAATTAATAACTGGGACATCGCGATATTTAAGACCACAAACTTCGGACCGGAAGACAAGTTGGGACTGCAGTTCCGGACCGAGTTCTTCAACACCTTCAATCGTGTGCAGTTTGGCCCGCCAAATACCGCATGCTGCACAGCGAATAACCCGAGCTTCGGAATTGTGAACAGCCAGTTGAACACGCCGCGGCTCATTCAGTTCGCTCTGAAGTTCTTGTTCTAAAACCTACGGCGCTTGGGGTGGAGCCAGACAGACATTCACCCCAAGTGCCTGTCTTAGCTAGATCTTCTGAAGGTTTCCTATTATCGCTCCGCGTTCCAGTCCGGTCCCCCGCATTCGCTTCGTGTTAGCCTATTTTTGCGCTGATTTTTGCGCGAAGCGCGTACTTGCGTTACAGGGAGTCACGCTCAGACATGGTTCGTCGGTTCACGCGGCGTAATTTTTTGAGTTTGGCGGCGCTGGGTGCCGCGGCACCCATTTTTGACGTAAAACCTCTACGCGGAATCGACTTCATCCTTCAGAATTCTCCCACTCCCAGAAAATTCCTCATCGAGACCATGCCCGGCGGGGTGGCCCTCTTCGACTACAACAACGACGGCTTGCTTGATATTTTTCTAGTCAACGGCGGCAAGATTACTGAGCCCCTGCGTGTGCCTGAGAACTTCGATCGTAGCGATCCTCGCTACTGGAACCGGCTATACCGCCAGAATCCCGACGGGAGCTTTGCGGACGTCACACGCGCCGCAGGTCTGGCTAACGCGGGAAACGGTAACTATGGGATGGGCGTCGCCGTCGGCGATTACGACAACGATGGTTATCCCGATCTGTACGTCACCAGCTATGGAAAAAACATTCTTTATCACAACAATGGTGATGGCACTTTCACGGATGTAACAGCCAAAGCCGGCGTCGCTGGCGGAGGTTGGTCTGTCTCCGCGGGTTTCGTCGACTACGACAATGACGGCCACCTGGACTTGTTTGTCACCCGTTACATGGACTGGGACGTCGATCACAACAAAATTTGCGGCGGAGACTGGCACACCTATTGTCCCCCGGGTGCATTCCCAGCCACTACTTGTTTGCTGTACCACAATCGTGGCGACGGCACCTTCGAAGATGTCAGCGAGCGTTCAGGAATCACCGCCCAGAAAGGGCGTGCTCTTGGTGTGGCGTTTGCGGACTACGACGGCGACGGTTTCACCGATATTTCTGTTTCCAACGACGGCATGCAGCAATATCTTTTCCACAACAACGGTGACGGCACTTTCAAGGAGTGCGCCCTGGAATCAGGCGTGGGACTGACCTCCGACGGCAAAGGTCTGTCGGGGATGGGTACGGCGTTTCAAGACTATGACAACGATGGTCGCCCGGACATCATCACTACAGTACTGCCGCGCGAGTTGTACGCGCTGTTTCATAACGACGGAGACGGCTCATTTACGTATGACAGTCTAAAGACTGGCCTGGGCGCATTGACGTCCGGCAGTTCGGGCTGGGGCGTAGGACTGGAAGATTTTGACAACGACGGCTGGAAGGATCTCTTCGTGGCGCAAAGCCACGTCCTCGAGAATGTCGAGAAAATTGATGCTTCCCTGCACTACAAAGAACTGCCGCTCTTGGCGCTCAATCATAATGGCAGGTTCGAACGAACTGATTCCGGCGTGACCACACCGCTGGCCGCTCGCGGCGCGGCCTTTGGTGACATTAATAACGATGGCAAGATCGACGCTCTCATCACGACACTCGGCGGGCCGCCGGTGCTGCTGCTGAATCGCTGCGACAATCATAATCATTGGCTCTCGATTTCTGTGCGCGGTACGCGCAGCAATCGCGACGGATACGGCGCTAAGGTTTCCGTCAACGGTCAGACGCGCTTCGCGACATCAGCCGGAAGCTACCTGTGCGCGAGTGACAAGCGCCTACACTTCGGACTGGGTTCTGCCGAAAAAACTTCGGTAGAAGTTTTCTGGCCTTCTGGCGCCAAGCAAGTATTAAATGACGTTCGCGCTGACCAATTCCTTGAAGTTCGCGAACCGGAGCGCGGATGACTTTCTTCTTATTTCTGGCGTTCGCCGCCCAGTCTGCAGCACCCGGCGCCATGCAACACCTGCAAGCGGGACTTGAAGCCCGCAAGCAGCACCAGGTCGACGTCGAAATTACCGAGTTTCGCGAAGCTGCAAGACTCGACCCTGGCTTAGCCGATGCATTCCTGAATCTCGGCGCCGCTTACATGGAGAAACACGATTACGGCGCGGCCATTACTCCTCTAAAGAGAGCCCTGGAGCTTAATCCCGACTTGTTGGTGGCGCACCAGTTTTTGGGTTATGCCCTACTGGCCCAGGGGTATGCCGCTGAGGCCATCCCGCATCTCGAGCGTGTCGGCGCGCAGGAGGCTTTGGGAATTGCGCAGATCGAAACCGGCCAGCTAACCGAAGCCGTCGCCAACTTCACCGCTGTGCTTCCCAAACAACCTGATGATCCTGACCTGTTATTTTACCTGGGCCATTCCAGTGGCTTACTTTCCAAAACGGCCATCGACACCTTGATTGCTAATCATCCCGACTCCGCCCGCGCCCACCAGGCCCTTGGGGAAAATTATTTAGTGCTTCGGCAACTGCCGCAAGCTGAGAAAGAATATCTGGAAGCCCTGCGCGTACGGCCGGATTTGCCGGGGCTTCATCTAGAACTTGGCCAGGTCTACGCCAACTCCGCACAGTGGCCTAAAGCCGAAGCAGAATTTCGCGCCGAAGCAAAGCTGCAGCCTGGTAACGCGGAAGCCGCATACCGCCTGGGCGCTGCATTGCTTCAGCAAGGAAACGCACGCGACGCCCTGGCCGAATTAAAGCGTTCCAACCAGCTGAAGCCGGAAATGCCAGAGACACTATACTCCCTGGGCAAAGCCGCCTCCCTGGCAGGCGAAAGCTCCGTCGCCGAGGAGTCCTGGCGGAAAGTAATCGAACTGGAAAAGAATACTTCGCTCGCCGCTCAAGCATATTTCGGCCTTGCAGGCTTACATCGCAAACAAGGCAAGCTCAGCCAAGCCCAGCAAGAAATGCAGGAATTCCAAAAACTTCAAAGCGCCATCCCTACGCCCCGCTCCCAGTAGAACTCGACTCAGAAGATAAAAAATCCGGCCACGGTGCGCCTTGGACTGCGCTGTCGTGTGAAGTTGAACTGCTCGTCTGGAAGGCCTATCCTTTTTGTGCCCAGAAAATGGGCCGGCGAGAGCGCTGGGCCCGATGTAGGTCAAGTCCCGATAAACGCTTACGGAGAAGTGGATTTTGCCTGAATTTGCTCAGTGGGCCTGGACGGTTGGACCATTTCTGTGGGGACGTAGTTCCGTACCGTGCCTAGAAGACTTCCATACTAAGGCGCTGCGCATCTGCCCAGGCTTGTTTTTGGCTTCCGTGCAGGTAGCGTTCGGTGCTGGACATGGATTTGTGGCCGAGGATCAGCTCGAGACTCCCAGGTAGAATTGGGGCATAGGCACGACGAACTCCCAATTGCGCTTCGGGTTCCCGATACATTCGACGACCACGCGTAGCTTCCCTCTCGAAGCAGTCAATCTGTGTGCCAAGGCTCTTGCCGCAGCACGCGATTCTATCGAGCCCAGCGCATAACATCCTGGCCGGAATGAGAGATGATTCGCTTCCAGATCCAGACCCATTCGGTCTGCCATATCACGGCACCGCATCACGTGCCTCCGCTCGAGCTACCGAGCCGCAAGCTTTCTATTCTGTTCAAGACGGGTCACTGCCCTTGGGGAACCATACGGGCAGGCTGCCATCCCGGGCATACGCCTCGAGCTCTTCGGTCGTCATTCGCTCAAAGGATCGGGTAAGTGTTGCGTCTTCGAATTCGATCGCTTGCTTGGCCTTCCCTTCTGTGCGATCAGCAATCTCTCGGGCTGCCTGCACGTTGCCGCGGACGGCATCCCGCACTTGAGCTTCGGCAATCAGCTCCGCCCAGGTACGCTTTTCAGGATCGTTGGGCACCGGCTCCTCAAGCTTGTTCCTGTAGGCGTCCGAGAGAGTCTTGCTCTTCGGCCGTCCCGAAGGGTTGCCGCTCTGACCCTTCTTCCAGCGGTAGGCTTTGCCTACATCCGGATTCGGACCTCGAAACCCTGTTTTTTGCTTGTTCTCAGGCATCCTCGGCATCCTCAAACGATTCCGATCTGGTCACCTACTTGGCTCCACGAACAACTTTGGCTTCAGGCCCATGTCCGATAGGCGCTCAAGGGCCACCGCTACGAAAGCGGGCTCGATCTCCAGTGCGTAGCAGTGCCTGGCTGTATTCTCGGCCGCGCAAAGATGCGTGCCCGAACCCGAAAAAGGTTCGAAGCAGACATCCCCCACTTGCGTATGCAATAGAATCGGCGTTACGAACAGTTCCAAGGGCTTCTCCGTGGGGTGCCGCGATTCAACTCCGGGTAATACCGGAACATCGATCTGCCAGACCGTCGTCGGAAAGTTAGCAGGGTTCCGTTTCGGCTTGTGCCCCTGCTTCCATCCAAAGAAACACGGCTCGTGCTGCCACATGTAAAAAGAATGGATCAGTACGGGCTTGTTCTTGACCCAGATGATCTGCTGGTGAACAAGAATGCCGCACTCCCGCATCGCTTTCTCGACTTCAATCTGTCGCTGCGATGCGTGCCACGCGTAAATCGCGGCATCATCCTCACAAACGGCCAAAGCTTACCTTAGAAAGGCCTCGTAGAACGGGCCCAGCGGTTCGCCCTTGGATTTGTCTGCGTACCGACCCTTCCAGTCCTTATTCTTGCCGTCAGAGAAGCCCTTCGAGGGGTGGTTCTTCGCGTCATAGGAGACTAGATAAGGTGGATCAGTGGCACAAAGCTTTGCGATCTTCCTATCCATCAGTGCAGCGACATCTGAAGCGCTCGCACTGTCGCCACACATCAGTCGGTGGCGCCCGATTTGCCAGATCTGCCCTCGCGTCGTCTTCCATTTCTTCTGCAGCTCGGCCGCTTGGTCGATCTTTGGCTCTGGCGCCGTGAGGTCGCTCGAGCGAAAGCCTTTGAGCAGAGCGCTCAGTTCATTTTCATTCCAGAATTGCTTCAGATCGACGTCGAGCGATGCGAGCACCTCTGGATTCCAATCCAGATCGATTTCACTGGTGCGATTGTCAGCGATGGCTAGCTCTCGAGCCTTCTTGTCCTTTCTGAGATCCAGGTCGCCACGCTGCACCGCGACGAGCGACGAGCCGTCCGTTTCAATCACTGCGATCGATTGCAGGCCAGCCGCGCGGGCAGCTTCTACGGTCTTGTTCCCTGCAATCACCCGATGGTTGCGGTCGACGACGACGGATCGGCCCGCGCCATAGCTTCCGAGGGACTTCGCGAGGAGTTCGCGTCCACGTTTTGTCCCCTTGTTCGCGTTCTTCTCGTCGAGGATAAGCTGAACGATGGGAACCATGCGGACTATCGGCTTCATCTTGCGATTTCCCTACCAGCCGCAAAATGTAGTGACTCAAAATGTAGTGACTTTTGTAGTGACCCTACGATCAGACCGGTACATCTGGCCAGATCCAGCCACAACTCGCGCGTGCAACTAACGGTAGAGTTTTCAATCGCTTGATTGAAAGGACAGGGCTTACGGGCACTAGGTTGCCTGTCTTGGGCGCAGGAGGTCCCGAGTTCAAATCTCGGCGCCCCGACCACTTACCTCTTTAGTTTCAATTCACTACTTCATCGTGCTTCCGCGCCGGAAACTGAACTTGGGTCCAATTTGCCCTGATCGGAGAGTCCTCCAGTACTCGTTACCCCAGTGGTTAGTTGCGCGATCTCGGGCACTGCCACTTCGCGCGCCCAGCGTGCATCGCGGTAACGCCTTACTGCGTAGATCGCCGCTGCTCCCAGGATGATGATCACAAGTAGAAGTGGAACGAGCACCCGCGGGCGTTGTATTTCTCTGACAATCCGCGCGGGACTTAATAATGTTCCTGACTCA
>Ga0210396_10006192_pt1 | contig 11494 bp, 7 predicted proteins | sample IncBWH17OmetaG_FD_155466 | JGI IMG/M metagenome (GOLD analysis project Ga0210396, IMG submission 155466) | Forest soil microbial communities from Barre Woods Harvard Forest LTER site, Petersham, Massachusetts, United States - Inc-BW-H-17-O ...
TGTCGCCGATTTTGACGACGGCTGCCGGCGGGTAAACGCCGGTCAGCTCCATCAGGCGAAAAATCATCCAAGGAGCCGGGCGCCCGCCGCGGATGTCGTCGGGAAAGAGCGAGTGGTCGGCCCGCCAGCCCTGGGCGGCGACGGCATCGGTAATCGGTTGGCCGATAGAGCGGGGATAGCCGGTGGTAGTGCCCGTCGCGATTTTGTGCTCGCGGACCGCCGCCAGGCAGGGCAACGCGCCGGGGATCAGCTCGACCCGAGCCTGGGCCTCGGCCGCCTGCAGCGGCAGAAACCGCTCGTAGAGCGCGTCGACGTCGGCCGACGTCGGCTCGTGACCGAAGAGGGTCCGCCAGCGCGCCGCGATGTGCGGCAATCGCAACACCTGGTCGATGTGGTCGCGCTTGTGCAGCCCCATCGGCCCGCGGGCGTCGGCGTCCGAGAGCTCGATGCCCAATTCGCGAAAGGCGATGACCAACGCCGCGACCGGTGCCATCGACCCATGATCGATGATCGTCCCCGCCATGTCGAAAACGACCAGTCGAATCGGTGAAGCGAGCATCGGGCGACTCACAGCGGCTGAACAACTGGAAAAAGATCGTGTGACCTCAGGTCGACTGCGGCGATTCAGCGCGCCGCGTCAGCACGGTGCGGGCACAGTCGAGATAATGCTCGAGCGGCGGCGTCGGTAACTGAGGAATTCTTGCTTGCTCGTCCCAGCGGCGGAGCTTGATTGCCGCGACGAAGGACGGATGTTCTTCGAACTTGCGTGTCTGCGCGGTGGTGAACGGGCCGCCCTGCAGCGAGAGGCTGAGCCGCGACGCGTCGGAGAGTTGCGCGAAATATTGTTCGTCGACCGCGCAGAGGTACCGCTTAGCCGCCACGTGCAGCCGCACCGGCTCGACGACGTCGGCGCCGAAATGCCGCGACAGCCACTCGGCTCCGAGCGCCTCGTGCTTGTCGTCGATGCCTTCTTCGGCACAGTCCTCGTCCAGATCGTGCAGCAGGTGGCCCACGTCATGCAGGAAGGCGGCCGTGACTAGCGCGGCGTCGGCCCCGTTCTCTTCGGCAAGGAGTGCGGCTTGCAGCGCGTGCTCGGTTTGCGTGATCGGCTCGCCGGCGTACATTTCCCGGCCGCGCCGCGCAAAGAGACCGGAAATTTCGTGAAGGAGAACTTCCGTCGGCGTGTCGGCGGTCATGGTGGCGACTCTCGGTCGGTGGCGGGGAAGTCGTCGGTGGTGGCCGGTGAACGTCCGCGCTCGCTGAGGATCAAGTATGTCACGGCGAAAATGAGGGTCAAGCCGCAGGCGACGGCCAGAGTACTGAAGACGCCGTACCATTCAAACTTCTTGGCGATCCGCGCCACGCCATAACCCGAGGCGATGCCGCCCAAGTAGCCGGCGCCATCGAGCAGGCCGGCGGCCGTCGAGCTGCCGCGCTTGCCGCCCAGATCGAGGGCCATCACGCCCGTCAGATAAGTGTAGGGCCCGATCAAGAAGAAGGCGTTGACGGCGATCAGGCCCATCGCGAGCCACGGTTTGCCGCCGACATCGATCACGCCCATCGCGTAAAGCGAACCGGTCGCCAACACGAGCGACGGCACGACGACGCGCCCGTGTCGTCCCTGCAGTCGATCGGAAAGCAAGCCGGCGACGATCGACGAAACGCCCCCCGCGAGCGGAAACACCAGGCTGGCAATTCCCGCTTGCCCCGCACCCAGGCCGGCCACGTTTTTCAAAAACGTCGGGCTCCAGGTGAGAAACGCCTCGCGGATCAGGGTCAGCCCGAAGTTAATCCCGCAAATCGTCCAGAACAGGGGGCTTTCGAGCAGCGGCAGGAGCAGGGCGGCCAGCGGAACGGGGCCTGCCGTCTGTCCCGCTTTGCCAAACACGTTGTTCGGATTGGCGGCCGGCTCCTCCAGGCCCAGATCGCGTGGGCTGTCTCGCAGCACGACCGCGGTCAAGACGGCGATGACGGTGAGCGTGCCGGCCGCGATCAAAAAGACGGCCCGCCAATCGTTGAGGTGGGCGAGCGCCGTGCCCGGCGAGTGTTCGCCCAGCCAGACGACGCCGCCCAAGTAGAGGCGAATGAGAGCGTCGCCGAAGAGGAAGCTGAGCGACAGGATGCCCATCACCGTCGCCTGGCCGTTGAGCGGATACCAGCGCGACGCCGTTTTCACGAGGGCCGGCCAACCCATCGACTGAAAGAATCGGCTCACCCCCCAGATCAGGACCAACAGCGTAAAAATGCTGCTCAAGCCGAAGGCGAGCGTGCAGCCGATCGTCGCCACCATGCCGACGAGAAACATGCGGCGGCCGCCGAGGTAGTCGACGACCACGCCGTTGATCACTTTTCCTAGCGCGTAGGCGGCAACGCCGACGCTGCTGATAATGCCAACCTGTTCCAGCTCGAGGCCGTGCGACGCGTCGACCATCAACGGCGTGGCGATCGACAGGCACGTGCGTCCGAGGTAATAGCCCGCGTAGCCGACAAACAGGCTGGCGGCCGTGATCTCCTGCCAGCGACGCAGCCGCAACTCGGACATCGGCGGTGAATTCTTCGAGCCAGGCGGACGACAGGAACGACGGAGCGACTATAGCACGGGTGTGCTGTGCACCGCTCCGAGGTCGCCCCTAATGGACGTTCGCCGTGTGAAGAATTCGTGAACTGTCGCCGCGAATGCGAGGCCGCGGGCCTGAGAGCCTCAAGGCAACACCGTCCGGACCGGCTGCCGGGCGCAAGTGCCCGACAGCCAAATCCGGCGGCGGACAGTCGGCTTGATACCAGCAGACCGCTCGAGCGGTTAGTTGTCGGGCCAGACGATCGGCTCGCGGCCGTCGCGCGTCAGCATCGCGCGGAGCAGGACCGACGTAAATTTGGGCCCGAAGACGCGCGCTGCTCCGTCGGCCGTCGCACAGGCGAAGCCGTCTTTGCGGTCGCCAAACAGCACCGCTTTGGCGTCGACATTGTCGACATTGAGGTCTTCCGGCTTGGTCCAGGGGACGGCGTTTTTCCTGTCGGCGTCGACAATGAAGATCGTCTCCGACGTGCCGTCGGGAATGTCCTTGATCGCGACCCCCTCCTTCTCGCCGAAGATCGTCCCTTTGCCGACGGGGACGAGAATCGTCGTCTTCCCCTCGGCCCGCAGTTGGGCGCTTGCCGGCTGATACGGCTCGGGGACCCGTTCAATGAGCCGCTTGTTGTGCGGGCTGTCCCACGGTTCGTTCAAATGGAATTCGTGATAGAGCTTCTGCTGATCGATCAAGGGCAGGATCGCGACGCGCCAACTCAACAGAGGACGGCCTTCCGCGTCACGAATGGCCTGCGCCGGAAAGTGACTGTTGACGTCGTGATAGTTGTGCATCGCCAGAGCCAGTTCCTTGAGGTGATTCTTGACGGCAACGGCTTCCGATCGGTTGGCGATGCTGACGGCCGCTTGCCCGAGCAGCGTTCCCGCCGTCGACGCCATGAGCTGCTTGAGGTCGACTTGCACCGTGAGCTGGCTCCCCTCGACCTTGGGCGCCAACAAGTGCGAAACCTGCTCGAGAATGGCGGCCACCGTCTTCGCATTCGGCGTCTTGTCGGCCGTGACTTGTTCAATCAGCACTTGCCACGCGCCAGAGAGCCAAACTCCCAGTGCCTGTGCCGACGCCGCATCCTTGGAACCGATGGTCACTTTCAATCCCAGTGGATCCTGCGTCACCAGTCCGGCAGCGATCCATTGCAGACCATCGCCCAACGCCAACCGGCCCAGGTCGCCGGGGTGACGCGCCAACTCGGGAGGGACACTGCCCGCGGGCAAATGCTCGATCACTTTGCGCTCGGCCGCGGGATCGCGGAGGAATTCGCTCAGCACCCGTCGCTGATCGTCGGTCGGCAAGAGGAAGGCTTGAATCTCCCGCCCGGCAACCGCCTCGAATGCGGCCTGCGGAATCGTGCGCACGGGCCCGTGGAAATTGGTGAGCCGTTCGATCGTGCGTTTCGAGCCGAAGATCAAGCTGCCGTCGCGCTCGAGCGAGGCACCGGCGACGAAGAGGAAATTAAACCCGGGTCGCCCCGCGAGCTTGTCCGCCACGAACAGCTTTTCCAGGACCTGGCGGTTCGCCCCTTCATGCAGTGGAACGACCACGAACGCGCTATTGGCGAGATCGTCGGCGAGCGACAAGACGACCCACAGGTCGCGTCCGCCCGCGCCGCGGAAATATTTCACCCATTCGACGATGTCCTTCTTGTGGACCGCCAGGTCTTCTCGGTCTCGCTCAGTCAACATTGGCAGCGCTGCGATTTGCGCGATCGCCCCCTCCAGGTCCACCCGGGTTGTGTCGACGGAGAGCAAACCGCAGGCCTGGTCGTCGAAGAGCGACGTGACCGCGGCGGGCACGTTCGGCTCGGCTGCCTGAGCGTTCGCCGTCGCGAAGCCCGATACGCAGCAGCCGATGGCCAGCAGCGTCGTCCACGCGGCTCGCGTGTATATTCGGCGACCGACAACACGGGGGCGGCGGACGGGTGGCGCTGACATCGTGGGCATGTTCCGACTCCGAAAAGGCGTACGGGCGTTCGTATGGTGGTTGATGCGTGCTGTCATCGGCCGCTCCCTGCGCTCTTCGACTGACGATCGTGGGCGATACTGATCTCGAAGACGAAGTCGGTCTGCTGCAGCGGTTCGGGCGCTCGGCTGCCGCGGCGAACTTCCAGGACAGCCGTGTCGCCGTGGACCGTGTAGGGGAAGGGCTTGGCGGTCCGCGGATCGTCGGGGACAGGCACAATCGTGATGTCGGTCAACGATTGCGGCAGTTTGCAGCCGTTCTTGGCCGCCTGCATGCGAATGGCTTCGATCACGCGGTCGGCCGCAGTCGACGTCTCGCGACGGATCGTCGCCTCGTTGACCGAACGAATGGCCGGGAGCAGGATCGCAACGACCGGCAAGATTTCGCGGCCGCTGAACGCCGGGCCGAGGTAGCCGGCTTGGCGTAGAGCGTTTTCCGACGCCTGCTGCCACCGCGCGCCTGCCGGATACGGAATCAGCGTCACTTTCCGCGTTTCATCGCAGGCGTAGCGGCAAATGCGGGCCTCATCGATGGCGATGACCTGACCGACGGGCATCTCTTCGACCTCTGCGGCAGGGAAGCCCGCAGCGATCAACTCCCGCTTAGCCCGCGTGTAACCGCGCAGAGCCTGCCCAGTCGCGACGAGCCGGTCCCCCCAATTCCCGGACACGGGGAGTAGGTTGTCCGAGGCAAGGCGCGTGAGCGTGCCATAGGCCTCGGTCACCTGGTCGGCCCATTGGAGCGCGGAATGTTCGGCGTGCTCCGGATCCTTCAGGAACGGGAAAACTCGCGCCGGATAGGTCATTTCGAATTCGACCGCCAGGCGCGTTTCGGTCAACGGCTGGGGCAACTCGGTCAGCGCCCAGTACAGGTTGGGCGAGTGCGGCGCCGAGATGAAGGCGTGCACCTGTTCGTCCATCGTGCTGTTGATGGCCATGCCGACCAGGCTGGTGATGAGGACCTGCGTTTTGCCGAAGTCGTGAGCCAGCTGGTAGCCCATTCTCAGCGTGTCGACGGCATCGTCGTAGCGGCCGTCGGCGATTTCGAGACGGGCCTTGACCGCCAGCCACCGCGCCAACCCGCGCGAGCGCTGCACTTCGTCCAAGAGAAATTCAAAGCTCTTGACTCCCGAGGCACCCTCGAGACGCCAGTCCCAATTGCACTCTTCGCGACTGGTCGCCTCGCGTAGTTCGTCGAATGCGCGAAATCCAGCCAGTGCTTTGCGAACGGCGTCTCGCGGAAACGTTGCCAGCGGGGCGGACATCCACTCCTCAATTTTTTTGTCCAGTCCCCCTTGATTGCCGGCTTGCGAGGTGGCGTAGGCGAGGATGGCCCGATAGTAAAACGGAACTGCGTTCCCCGGTTTTCGCTCGGAGCTCGGCAGCAGGAGCGTGTACTTGAACGCAGGCCGCGGCTCGGCGGCCGGGTCGACGTTCAGTTTCACCACCGTGGCCTTCCCGCGCCCGGCGGTATCGGTTGGGGGCGCAGCCTCGAGGGTGGCGCGGGACGCGCACGCAGCACTTGCCGCGACCAAGAGCGTCGCCAGCGCGGCGCGCGAGCCTGATCTCAATCGTCGAAACATGGATCGTCCTTTCGAGGAAATCATCCGGCCGAGTGTGTCGAGGTTTTGACCGCGGCGCGGTCCTGCAACAATGCGCGAAGCAGCTCGCGCTGCGTGCGCGGCTCATCCCGGATCGAATCCAGTGATTGCGCCCGAATCGGAGCCGGCTCGGGCAATGCGTCGACCCCATACGCGAGCACGTACGAGCGCAAACGGGGATAATTGGTCCCCGACGCCAGCTCACGCGCGGCTTCGTCTCGCGACGGCGGCGCCATCGCCAGCTCTTGGTCCTGCGTGGCTGTGGAACTGTCGGACTGAGTCTCGCCGGCCGACGAGGGCTCCGCAGTCGCAACGCTGACCCCTGGCGTCACTTCTGTGGCCTTGGCGGTTCGCATGTCGACCGGCGCGGCGGCTGGCTGAGGTCGCGTCACCAGAATCACTGACAGCACCGCCGCGGCGACGCTGCTCAGGAGCGTGGCTGCCGGCCACATCCATTGCCTGAACGAACCGCCGGGCCGAACGCTTTGGGCCGAAGCGCGCCCGGCCAGGAACAGGAAAGAATCGCGATCGATGCTGCTGGCCGACGGCTTGAGCAGCGCCAAGGCCCGCTCCAGCTCGCTGCGATCTTCGATCTCTTCGCCGCTTATCTCTTGGTGGCTGCTGTTTTCGTCAACCATGTGACACCCAAACTCTTTCGCAGAATGGCGAGGGCCGCCTCGTAACGGCGGTGGGCTTCACTCGATGAGATGTCCGCAAACTCCGCGATCTCCTCGAACGTTAAACCGCCCCAAATTCGCGCAACGACCACTTCTCGTTTTTCGTCCGGAAGCGCCTCCAGCGCCCGGGCGGCCAGCTCGGCGTCGAGCGGGTTCTCCCCGTCGGCTTCGAGCCGCAACCGCGACAGTCCGATCGCCGTTTGCTCGTTGCGCTGCCGGCGGGCATCGCGTCGAGCGGCGGAGATCGCCCCGTTCCGCACGACCCGATAGAGCCAGGCCGCCGGTCGGTCGGGCACCCGCCCTTGCCGCACGAGCTTTAAGAACGCTTCTTGGACGACGTCGGCCGGCGCCGGGATCCATTGGGCCGCGAACAGTTCGAGGGCCGCCGCGTGGCGGTCGAACAGTCGCGCGATCAGTTCCGGCGAGATTCGGCTCATCCCACGGAGCGTTTCAAGGTGGTCATTCAGGGGATATGACGCCGCCGAGAGAGTTTCATCCCGGCAAAAGCGTCAAAAAAATGGCAAGAAGTATGAGGAGAAGACGGGACACCCGGCCCGATTCGTCCTGCAAACCGGCATCGAAAGCGAAACTGGCCGACGTAACGACGGCTGCCACCGCAACGGCATCAGGCCGAATCGCGAGAGTGGACGCGCGTCCTGCGAACGGTCGAAAACGGTGGCCCGCACGCCGTTCCGAGCGTAAATCCAGGCCATTTCTGAATTTTAATGAGCACAATTGGGGACGGCGCAAGGCGGATTGGCAGGCCGAATTAACCGGAAGTCTGAAGATTGGCCAAGCCGTCCCGAGACACTACACGGCCCAATCGCCGCGTCTTCTTATTGACCCCTGTGGCGTTCCCGTCGTATAAACCGCCTCCCTCTCGCCAGTCCTCTCTCCACATCTCCGTTCAATCACTCCCTCCGTCCTCACCGCCGGTTCGCCTTCCTGATTCGGCGGCGCACTCCCCACGCAGGTCCAACCTATGCTCGCACCAACTCCGCGAGAGTTCGACCGTTTCGTTCCGCGCGCGCTGGCCAAACGACGGAACGTCGGCCGGGCCGCGCTGGCGATTGCCTTGATTCTTGGACTGCTCGTCTGGATGTGCGGGGTCGTCCGCGCCGGCGACGACGATGACGACGAAGTAGACGACGCTCCCGTCAAGAAGCCGCCGATTCGCAAGACGTCCGACGACGATGACGAGGGCGATTCGACTGGTAAGAAGCTGTCGAGCGTGTCGTCGCCTCTCAACACCGGGGCGCCGAACGACGGCCTGGGGGTCGACTTCATCGGCGGATTTTCCTACGGCCAGGGCGTCGTCCAGGACCGGCCCCTCGCGCCGATCGAGGCATTTCCTTCGTTCCTGCTCAACGACTCGCTCTATTTCGGCGACTTGCGGTTTTACCCGACGATCGACGGCACCTTCGGCGGCAGCGCCGGCGCCGGCTACCGATACTTCAGCCGCGGGCTCGACCGCATCTTCGGCGTCAGCGTGTGGTACGACGGCGATGGCACGCGCGACGAGTACTTCCAGCAAGTCGGCCTGAGCCTGGAAACTTACGGCCTGATCGATTTTCGCACCAACTTGTATTTCCCCGTCGGCCAGACGACCCAGCAAAGCGGGACATCGATCATCAACGGGTCGCAACGATTCGTCGGCCAGAACCTGGCCTTCGACACGCTGACCACGTACCTGGCAGCCATGCGGGGCCTCGATTTTGAAGCGGGCGTCGGCCTGCCCGGCCGCTTTTCCCAGGACCACGGCATTCGGGCCTATCTCGGCGGCTATTACTACGACGACGATGACGGCGACCACATCCTGGGCATCTCGGGCCGCGTGCAGGCCAACATCTGGTCGGGGCTCGACGCGTCGGTCCAAGTCACCAACGACAACTACTTCAACACGCGGGCCTTCGTGAACGTTTCGTGGACCTTCGGCCCGCTGCACCGCTCCGAGCTTTCGCAGGCGACGACGGAAGGCCGCCTGGGCGAACACATCACCCGTAACTACACGGTGCTGGCAACCTCGCACAGCGACATCGTCGACCCCATTGCCATCAATCCGACCACGCATACGCCCTACGTCATCGCCCACGTCGACAGCAACGCGGCTCCCGGCGGCGACGGTAGCGTGAATGCCCCCTATCAGACGATTGCCGCGGCCCAGGCCAGCGGCGCCGCGGTCGTCTTCGTTCACGCGGGCAGCGTCTTTAACGGCAGCAACACAGTCGCCATGAACTCCGGCGAGTTTCTCTTCGGCGACGGCACGGGCGAACGCAATCTCCTGCCTATCTCATCCTACGGACAAATCCTCTTGCCGCACGGCCCCACGACCGGCGCTCTGCCCGTGCTCAATGGGTCCAACGGCACGGCCATCACGTTGGCGAGCAACTCGGTCCTATCGGGCTTCACGATCACCAATCCGACCGGCGCAGGCGTCGTCGCCAACGGCGTCGGGGGCATCACCATCAAGGACGTGACCGTCAACGGAGCCGGTTCGGACGGCATTCAAATCGTCAACGCCAGCGGCAACTCGCTGCTCACCAACGTCAACGTGATCGGGTCGGTCGGGAACGGTCTCATGATCAGCGGCGGCGACTCGAACGTGCAGTTCAGCGGCAGCCTGATGGGCAACCAGCTCCACGATCTGGCCATCGAGAACATCGGCACCAACAGCGTGATGAACATGGCCAACGCGCAATTCCCCAGCTCCGGCAGCCAGGGCATCTTGCTGTTGAACAACGCCGGCACTGTCAACTTCAGCGGCCTTTCGGTCGGCAACACCACCTCCAACGCCATCGACATCGAAGGCGAAACGGGCACCGTCAACTTCACCGGCCTGACGACCGTTTCGGGCGGCGGGGCGGCCTCGATCCTGATCAACGGCCTCGCCTCCACGGGCGTCGTCAACTTCGGCACCATCGACATCAACAACCGGCATGACGAAGGCTTCGTCGTCAACAACTCGGCCGGCAATGTCTACGTCAACGGCCAGACGACGATCACCAACGAAGGCGGCACCGGCGCCTCGGCCATCGACGTCAAGAACTCGACGGGCTTCGTCGACTTCATCGGCAAGGTCAACGTCGTTAGCTCCACGGTCAATCCGGGCGTGACGCTGACCAACGACACCGGCACCACCAGCTTCACGGCGCTCGACGTGTCGAGCATCAACGGCACCGCGCTCTACGCCAATAACGGCGGTACCCTTGTGATCAACGGTGCCCAGGTGGCGGCGGCCGGTGGCACGATCACCGCCACGAACGGCGCGGCCCTGGACATCGAAAACACCACCATGAACATCTCGCTCTTCAGCGTGTCCAGCAGCAACGCTGCCTTCGGTATCAAGTTGCTCAACGCGCCGGGCCAGATTGCCATCTACGGCGACAGCAATGAGACGGCGGGCGCGGGCGGCACAATCGTGGGCGACACGATCGGCGTCCAGCTGCAGAACGCAGGCACCGTCGGCTTGCTCTCGATGAACCTGACCAACAACGGCACCGGCGTCCAGTCGCAGGACACGACCTACCTCGCGCTGACCAACTGCAACGTCACCAACTCCTCGTCGTTCGGCCTCAACGCACTCGACACGAAAACCGTCGTGGTCCTGAGCTCGACCTTCTCCGGCAACGGCGGTCCGAACGTCGCCACCCAGGTCGATACCACCGGCTCCTACGCGTTTAGCTTCCTGGCCAACAAGTTCACCTCGACGACGTCCGACAACGTCCAGGTGACGACTCTCTCCGGCGGGCAAGGCGCCACGGTTAACCTGGTCGTCCAGGGCAACACCTTCGAGAACGAGTCGGTCGGCACAGCCGGCGTGAACGTCAACTGGAACGGCACACTCTCGGCCACCGTCACTCAGAACTCGTTCCTGGCCACAGGCGGCACCAACACCGGCGTCAAGATCGCCAACGGGGCGACGACCGATCTCTCCACCATCGCCTATACAAACAACCTGTTCACCAGCGAAGGCGGCAGCGATACGGCCCTCAACCTGGTGCTGGCGGGAACCGGGCAGGTCAACGTGGCCACCAACGGCGTGCAGTTCGGCGCCGAGAGCGGCACGGCGTTCCACTTCTCGATCGGATCCGCCTCCACGGTCAACATCACCGGCAACACCATCGTCGACACGTCCGACGGCGCCACCGGCATTTTGTTCGACACGATCGCCGCGTCCAGCAACCTGGCCCTCTCGGGCAACACCATCCAGCTGTCGCAAAACGGTGCTGAGCTGACCAGCGGCGTGATCATCTCGAACGTGACCGGCACCTCCAACGGCAGCCAATCGTTCTTCCTGGACCTGTCCAGCGCGTCGAACAACACGATCAGTGGAGCTAACACTGTGTTCTTCGCCCCGACGGGCACGACCGCCGGCGAACTGCTGATCAACGGCAGCCCGATGCCGTAAGCGGTCGGTCGGCGAATGAGGGAACTGAGCGCGGGTGGACGGAGTCGCGGCGGACCGTTGACGATCGCCCGGCCGCGACGAACGGCTGAGCGCAATGATCCTGTCCGGCGGTTTGTCGTGTGATCCTGCACCACCCTCGCTGACCAGCTTTTTGCGCGAGGAGTCATAAAGACTTGCGCAATAAAAAGTTGGTGCTACACATAGTCTCAATCGTAACCACACGAAAGGAGACGGATGTGGAACACCAACTCTGGAAGGCGATTTT
>Ga0210396_10006193_pt1 | contig 11493 bp, 7 predicted proteins | sample IncBWH17OmetaG_FD_155466 | JGI IMG/M metagenome (GOLD analysis project Ga0210396, IMG submission 155466) | Forest soil microbial communities from Barre Woods Harvard Forest LTER site, Petersham, Massachusetts, United States - Inc-BW-H-17-O ...
ACCACGTGCCGGCCACCAGCGCGAGGCAGACCAGACCAAGCATCAGGGGCCGCGTCAAAGACCAGCCCAGCGCTCGCTCGTGCCAGTGCAGCACGCGACCCAGCACTCGTCCCGGTTCGGCGTGATTTCTTTTCGTTTCGATTTCATCAGCCGGCCGATCACGCAATAGCGTCAGACCCAGCGCCGGCGTCCATGTCAATGCCAGCAGCAGAGAAGTCAGCAGTGCCGCCGTCATGGTCACCGCCAGCGCGCGGAAGAAGCTGCCCGTCACCCCGGTTACTGCGATCAGCGGTAGAAAGACCACCACCGGTGTGATGGTCGAAAAGAACAGGGGACGGGTGACCTCCGCAATGGCCTTGCGCACCGCCTGAACTCGCGTCTCACCGGAGTCGCGATGCAGCACAATATTTTCCACCACCACGATGGCATCATCGATCACCAGCCCGATCGCCGCCGCCAGGCCACCCAGCGTCATCAGGTTGAAGCTCTGGCCTATAATCCTGAGGAAAACAAATGTAATCGCTACAGTGACTGGAATCACCAGTCCAGCAATCAGAGAAGAGCTCCAGTCGCGCAGGAAGAGGAACAGGATCACACAGGCCAGCACCAGCCCGATCAGGATTGCGTCGCGCACGCTTCCGATGCTCTCCCGCACCAGCTCAGACTGGTCATAGTACGGCTCCAAGTGCACGCCCGGCGGCAGCTTCTTGCGCAGTTGCGTCACCTCGGCGCTTACAGCGTTTGCCACCGCCACGGTATTGCTGTCCGGCTGCCGCGTAATGTTCAGCAGAACCGCCTGCTTCCCGTTGGCCGTCACCACGGTGTAGACCGGCATCACGGCCTTCTCCACTGTGGCGATATCGGACACACGCACCGGTGCCCCATTGGGGGTCGTCTTCACCACAAGTTGGCTTAGCTCTTGCGCATCGTGCACCTGCGCGCCGATCAGTCCCAGGATGAGTTGATGATTCGCCTCGTACAGTCCTGGTGAGTCAATGATGTTGGACGCATTCACCGCGGTCGAGAGATCGGTGATGGTCACGCCGGATGACTGCATCCGCGCCATCTCCGGGACGATGTGATACTCCGGAATCTTGCCGCCCTGCACCGTTACCATGCTTACGCCGGCAGTGCGGTTCAGAGGGGGCTTCAGTTCATATGTCGCCATCTCCCACAATGCCGTCTGCGATAACGAATCAGAGGTCAGGCTGTAGCCGAGGATGGGAAACGTCGCGAAGGTCAGCCTGTTAGTCGTAATCCTTACCGTCGGGGGTAGCGATTGCTGCACCTTGCTCAGCGCCGCATCGACCAACTGCAGCGTCTGGTACATATCCGCGCCCCAATCGAAGAACAGGCTGACTTCGGCAGACCCGCGGCTTGTGGTCGAGCGCACAGTCACCAGCCCGGGCACAATGTTTACCGCATCCTCAATCGGTTTAGTGATCGTGACCTGCATCTGCTCCACCGGCATCACACCGTTGTCTATGCCGATCACTACGCGCGGGAAATTTGTCGTAGGAAAAACCGAGATGGGTATCTGCGTCGCGAGATAGATACCCGCGACGGTCAGCACAATCAGGAAAAAGAAGATCGTGCTGCGAAATCGCAGCAACCAGAAGCGCGGTTCCTCCGGCCCCCGGTGGGTCGTCACCGTGCCTGGTGGCAGTGCCGATGTCGTCACTTGTCTTCCTTAGCCGCGTCCGGCTTCTTCGCGTCGTCAGCGTCGGCCGCGCCAACCTTCACCTTGGTTCCATCCTCTAGCGCGTAGTTGCCGGAGGTGATCACCATATCGGCCGTCGTCAACCCATTCGTGATCTGCGCCCGCCCATCGTCTGTGATTCCCGTAGTCACCGGCTTGCTGTGCGCTGCGCCGTCCTCGCCCACCACCATCACGGATTTGCTGCCGTCCTGCGTGCTCAAAAGAGCTGATGTCGGGACAGTCAACGCCTGCGGCGCCTCCCTGCCCACAATCGACGCATGCACCGGTGTCCCCACCTTCAGCACGCCCTTTTTGTTGTCCACGCGGAGCCAGATCTCGACCGTGGTGCTTCCTGGGTCGAGTGCCGGGCTGATGAGTGCAACTTTCGCCGGCACCGGATCGGCTACGCCGGGCACCGTGATCGTCGCCGCGTCACCCACCCTCATCTGCTGCGCAAGCTGCTGGGCCAGATGGATCTTCGCCAGCAACACCGATGTGTCCATCACGGTCAGCAGCGTCGATCCAGCAGCGACAGTTTCGCCTGCGAACAGCGGCCGCTCTGTCACCACCCCGGAAATCGGGCTGCGAATCTCCGAGTACGAGACCTGCGCCTCGGCGCCCTGGTACTTTCCTTCCGCTGATGTCAGTTGTCCCTTCGCCGCTTCGAGCGACGCCTTATGCGCAACGCTCTTCTGCGACTCCAGATGCTTCTCTGCCGTGTCGTACGCCGCTTGCGCCTGCACCAGCGCGGCCTGCGCCGTGTCCAGGTCGCGCCCGGGTATCGCGCCTTCCGCAAAAAGCTGTTTGCGCGCATTCACGATGCTCTGATTCAGCGCCAGATTTGCCTTTGCCTGCGCCAAATCGAGCTCCGCCTTCTGGTAGTCCTCCGGCACCTGAGCCTGCGTTGTTGTCGCATACGTCGCCTGCGCTGCAGTGTAAGCGCCGCGATTGTCCATGGCTGCCGCCGCAAGGTCGCGGTTTTCAAGCACCGCGAGCAACTGCCCCGCCTTCACATGGGAACCGCGCTGCACGTAAAAACGGCGGATCGGCGCGCTGATCTTCGGCGAAATAGCAGCCTGTGCCAGCGGTGCGAGCACCGCATCCGCCGGAATGTGCTCCGCAATCGCACCCATCTCCGGATGCTCCGCCTGCACCGCCACCACCGGCGTCGGCGTAGCTTCGCCCTTGCTGCAACCGGCCAGTGACACGCCCGCTGCAAACACCGCCACCACAGCAAGCGCCGCGGCTGATCTTCTATTCTGCGCTCTTATGATCACATCGTCCCCGTCAGCGTCTGCAGATTCGCGAGGCCTGTTTCATAACGCACTACTCCATCTTCCCGCGCGTTCTCTGCCAATGTCAGCGCCGTCTGCGCGTCCACTACTTCGAGCGCTGTCGCCTCCCCGGCGGTATAGCGCAGCTTGGTCAGCCGTAAACTCTCTTGCGCCGTCTGCGCGCTCAGCACCAGCGACGCTGCCTGCCGCTGCGCCTCCGCGGCCTCCGCGTACGTCTCATCCAGCGCCGCGATCAGGTGCCGCTGTGTGGCCGTCAACGCCACCCGCGCGGCATCTCGCCGAATCTCCGTCTGCTTCACACGGTGCGGCGTCGCCAGCCAGTCCCATACCGGAATGTCCACTGTCGCGCTCGCCGCGTAGCCCAGGTTGTTCACGCCGTTCGGACCCTTCGCCGCGAACTGCGCTGCGTCGATGCCGTAATTGAAGTTCAGCGCCAGGTCCGGCAGATACGCCGCGCGCGCACCCAACACCTCTGCATCGCTCATCCGCACCGCCGCCAGCGCGCTCCGCAAGTCTGGATTGTGCTCTGACGCCCGCGCCTCTACATCCGCGCGCGAGGGCATCGCTGGAAGCGGCGTACTCTCCGTCGCATAACTCGTTCGCGGATCGGGAAACAGCAGCACGCCCAGCTCCAGCCGCGCCTTGTCCGCCGCCAGTCTTGCATCGGCCAGGTCGCGCTCGCGTTGCTGCTGCTGCAACTGCGCCTTCACCACATCCGCGTGTGCTACTTCGCGCGCGTTCTCTCGCTTGTTCGTCAGATCGGTGAAGCCTGCCGCCTCATTCTCCGCGCGCTCGGCCACCGCCACCTTGCGCTCACTAGCCGTCAGGCTGTAATAGAAGCCAACCACAGTGGCCACCAGCCCTCGCCGCGCGATTTCGTACTCCGCCGCCGCCCGCGCCGCGGTAGCATTCGCCAGGCGTACATCGGCGACACCTTTCAGACCAATCGTCTCCGTCACCGCGGCCTGGCTGGTGTACTCGTGGACTGCATTGTTTGCAATGAAGATAGGCGGCGCTGGCGTCCGGGTGCCATCGGCCGCGATCGTCGCGCCCTGGCCGTTTCCCTGGGTATAGAGAAATTGGTTGTGATATACCGCGTTGGGCAAGAGCGCCGCGCGAGCGATCGAGCGATCGAGCGCGGTGGCCTTCGCCTCTGCCTGCGCCGCCGCGAAATTCGGTTCGTTTGCTTGTGCGCGGCGGATCGCCTCGTCAAGCGTTATGACTAGCGGCGCGCCGGATGGAGCGTTCACGGTGCCTTGCGGCGGGGCCGTCTGCGCCAGACAACACAGCGAAAACAAGCAGAGAATGATGCCTCCCACGCAAACTCCGGGTCGCGCATGGTGAGGCTCGAAGTTCCATCTCATCAAGCTTTCAAGGTACCCGGCGTTAGATTAAATCTCAATGAAGTAATAGAACGCCGGTACCGCAAACACGCGGCTCCGTCCACGGCGGATGTTTCTGGTCACGATCCTCATCGGCGCAGACAGCCTAATCCATTCTGACAAACGAGGAAGCCTCAGGGCGCCGGCACTCCCTCAGAGCTGAACGTCGAAGCCGGCAGTCCGGTGCCGTCCATCAATGTGGCATCCGGTGCATTGGGCCACGCATAGCGTACATATATAGGCGCTGTCACCTGCGGGCTCGTCACTGTCACGGTCGCGCCATCGGCGTCGATCTTCGCTGTCGCCGCCACAAAATGGTGGTCTGCGCCTGCGAGCTCAAATCCTTCAAGCGCTGCACCTCGTGCCGCGAGCTTGCCATTCGCTCCAGTGAAGTACACGCGCATACCTGCGCCTTCGGTGGTCGCCTGCCGGAAGAGCGGTCCGCTGTGGTGCACGTTTTCGCCATACGACACATCCCGCGCTGCCAAAGCCAGCCGGTGTCCTACCGTCTGCTTGTCCGCCGGATGCACGTTGTCGCGGTCTCCTACATCTAGCGTCACCGCCATAGCGGTGTTCGCCACGGAGAGTGTGCGCCGCTGCGCATCGCGCACCACGCCCCAATGTTCCTCCGGCGAGGAGTTGTAGCTCGAAATCTGTACGAAGAGGAAGGGGAAGTCGCCCTGCGCAAACTGCCGCCGCCAGTCACCGATCATCGCAGAGAACAGCCGGTGATAGAGCGGTGCGCGCTCGATGCCTGTGTTCGCCTCGCCCTGGTACCAGATCACGCCGCGGATCGCGAGCGGCGTCACAGGCGCGATCATTCCGTTGTAGAGCGAGGCCGCCGCCCACGGTTCCACCGGCGGTTGCCACGGGTGCTCCTCCGGCTTTCGCCCCGCGGCTTTCGCCGCTGCATCTTCGCGTGCATATCTCGCCTTGATCGTCTCCACGTCGGCCTGTTTGTCCATCTCCGCCGCCCGCGCAGCAAAGACGGGCATCAGCGCCGCATCGCTGCCCAGCGTGACCAGGCTGGTCCACGCCTCCGCCGGCGTGCCACCCCAATCCGCCTCCACCACGCCGACGGGCACCTTCTGGTCATGTTGGATCTCGCGCGCGAAGAAGTACGCCACCGAGCTAAAGCTCGCCGCCGTCTCCGGAGTGCAGATCCGCCATGTTGCGTCCTGGTCCTGCAGCGGAAAATCGGAGAAGCGTTTCGGCTCATGCAGCAGGCGAATCTCCGGATGGTTCGCCGCCTGAATCTCCTCCGCGCCGTTCTTCAACACTGCCGAGCCGGGAAAGCCGAGCAGGGGCATCTCCATGTTCGACTGCCCGCTCGCCACCCACACATCGCCCATCAACAGATCGCGCACCAGGGTCGTGCTCCCGCCCATCTGCCCTTCGGTCAGCGTAAGCGTGTACGCTCCGTCGCCGGCCGGTCTTTGCGCAAGATACAAACTCCAGTGTCCAAGCGAATCTGCAGTCGCAGCCGCAGTTTCCTCCGTGCCGCTGCCGTTGCGGAGCGTTGCTGTCACGCGATCGCCCACATCGGCCCAGCCCCACACGTGGATCGGCCGGTCGCGCTGCACCACGGCATGGTCGCTCCACACCTTCGGCAATCGCAGCTCGGCGGAAGCGGTGAGTGTGATCAGTAGGAGGGTAGGGAAGAATACAGCGCGCGCAAATCGTGGGAGAGTCATCGGTCTCTCAAGATGCCACAAATCGCCGCGAGAGAAAACCGGCTGCGGTTCCTCTAAAACCGGCCTGTTGCGATGCGCGTCTTCTAGCGGTCGTCGCCGTCCGTGCGTGGGCGCGCTGTTGCCGCGGTCGCCATCACGCCGCCCGAATTGATCCTGCTTAACGTCGCGGCGTTCGGCGGCACCGTGATGGTGTTGGCAATCGCCGGATCATCTCGCAGATGCAAATACAGCTCGCCGGTGCTGGGGCGCGGCACCGCCAGCGTCGGATTTGTATACCCGTCCGGCACGGAGACGCTGTGCGTGAACTGCGGATCGGACGAGATCGAATCGATCAGAAACAGCGATGTGCCATTCAGCGTGCACTGCGCATTCGGATCGTTTGCCGGCGGCGTGCTTGCATCATTGACCGGTGGCGGGGGCCCGCTAGCCTCTGTTGTTGCTGGTGCATCGCCGGCGTTGGCAGCACGTGTAGCGGCTGCCGCGGTTGCTGCCGCTGCCGCGCGTGTTGCCCTTGCGCACTTTACAGATGCGATTAGCGGCACCCGCACCAGCGTACCTAGCGGAATCCAGTCGCCCGGCGAGCCGCTTGCGTCCACGGCACGCAGTTGCAGCTTGCCGAATGCCGACGGTCCAAAGCTCTTCAGCGGATCGAAGCTGCCCAGCATTGTGCTCGAGTCCTGCAGCACCAGGCTCCCGTCGCTTACTTCGAGTGTCGTATGCAGTGTCTGGTCTTCGGACTGCACTTCCACCTTGGCATTGCGCGAGAAGCCAGGGAACGCCACCGTCTTCAGCACAAACGTCACCTTGCCGCCCACCGGCAGCTCATTCGGATCCACCAGGTGCACTAAGTTGCTCGCATCCGGCGGGGCCTCCACGCTCTTGCTCGCCAGCATCACCTGCGGCCGGTGTCCACTCACCGTGTTCTCGAGCTCCATGCTGCGGCCGTCTTTCAGCAGCACATGCGCCGTGGCGCGCAGGTTCGCGGGCAGTCCGGCCGCGGCCTTCGGATCCGCCGCCTTCAGCATCAGCGTGTCCTTGTCGCCGGAGTGCGTCAGCTCTCCCGGTGTGAAGTGCGCGTCATTCAGCTGCACGGACGCTACTTCATCCAGTCGTGTGCCCACCAGCGATGCGGTGCTGTCCCCGGCATGGAAGTGCAGCGCATCCAGATGCCCCGCCTGTGCGTATGCCTGGATCGCCACCTGGTCCGGCGACTCCAAGCCCCGCTGGCGCACCAGCAGACCGGCATCTCCAGTCGCCGCGCTTGCCATCGGTACCTTCACTTCCAACTCATCCGGCTTCACCATCTTGAAGTCGGCCTTGGTCTCCTTGCCGGTCGAATCGCGCAGCTGAATCTCTGCCACGCACGCCGCGCCATTGCCATGCAGCCGCACGTCGTCATCGCGGCCAACCACGAGCGAGTTCGCGTCCGCCTTGTCCAGTCGCCATGTCGTCGGATGCGGCACGTTCAGGTTGAACGACGGCCCATCTAGGCGATCAAAGCCCCACATGCCCACGATCTTGCCCACGACATGCGGGTCAAGCTTGGCATCGGGCACCGCTGAGGCGTCTACCACCAGACCGCCTTTCGCCGCCACCGCGCGCACTGGCAGGTCGATCGATCGTCCCGACTTGCCCTCCACGCGCAGCGCCAGGCTGTGCGCCAGCCCGGTCGAATACACCAGAGGCGCGCCTTCTACCGGCAGTACCACGCCTGGTCCCTGCAGGCAGCTCACTTCCTTAGGATCGATCGCGTGCAGCGGCGGCAGTTGCGCCGTCTCCACAGCGGGCAGCGCCACCACAATCACCGACTTCGGATTGTGAAACGATGGCGGGTTGTTCAGCTTCAGATCCAGCGCATCTTCCTTGGGAAAAGTCAGTGCCGGTATGTACTGGTATTCCGCGGTACGGAGTCCCTCCAGCAGCTTCGCCATATCGATCACCGCACCCACATAGGCGCTGTAGTAGCCCGCGCCCGCGGTTGGCGAATAGGAAAGCTGTGTCGCAAGGTCGCTGCCCGGTCCATTGGTCAGCGCCGATACCATCGATTCATGCCCATCGGTCATCACCAGCGATTCGCTGTTCTGCGTCAGGCACTGTTCCTGTTCAGCAGGCGGCAGCTCGAAGCAGTCCTGTTTCACCTTCAAGGTCAGGCTGCGCGCCAGCAGCTTTGAGGTAGCCTCCAGCGACTTTGGGTCGGTCTGCGAGGTCTCGCGCACGCTGTTGAGGTACGTCTGCACACGTGAACGGTCCAGGCTGGCTTGGTTCAGGTCCTGCGACGCGCGCACAAAGGAACCGGGGCGCCCCCGCACCGCATTGCGCAGCGTCTTGAAGTCACCACCGGTCTCCGGCGCCAGGAAAAGCAGTGTCTGCTGCGCATCCGCCGGCACCGTAAAGTGGATGCCTTCGCTCGAAACCTTCTTCTGCCAGGTCTCTTCCTTCAGGAACCAGTCTTCGGGCGGAGGATTGGTGGCGCCGCGCAGAAACGCCACCACCAGCAGGTAGTGCGCAGACTGCGAGGGCGGCAGCTCCGGATGCACCCACACTTTATCGCCCGGCTGCAGGTTGGGCACCGCGGCGATTGGCAAGGTCTTGCCGCCACGGGTCACGCGCATGTCGATGCGCGGCCCATTCAGATCGAAGGGCGCGGGATTCTGCGCCTGCAGGCCGACCGACGCTGCGAGGAACACTCCCGGCATCAACCAGGCTCCCAGGCTGTGCTTCAAAGGCATTCTTCTCCTGTCAAATCAAAGGCTCCGGCGAATCCGCAAACCGTCCCTCTATTGTAAAGATGGCGCGTTACACGAGTGTGCTTCATTTGCACCGGAAATAGTGCAGATCGGCGGCAACGGCAGAAATGCGCGAAATAATTTCGCGGCCAGCAAGCCGGTCATCAGGCGGGAGCTGTCACTCGAAACGGTATCGGCGCAGTGGAGGGACCTGCTTTCCCTCCACTCCAAGCCACCTAGGGCCCGTTACTGTCCGCCGCCCAGATAGATCTGCTGTGCCGCCTCGGTCTTCGTGTTGGGCGCCGAAACCTGCACCTTCAGGTTCACGATGTTCTTCGCCCCCTCCGGAGGCTGTACACGCAGCTCATACTGGTTGCCCAGCTTCCGGTTGATCTGATCCAGGTACGGTGTGAAGTCCACGGGATTGCCGAAGCCCTGGTAAAAGAAATCTCCGCCAACCGCAGCACACAGCTGCGTCAGGTAATTCTGCCCGCTGTTGATGCCGGCAGCGGTGCGATCAGCGAAGCCCGCATTGTGCCAGTAGATCGCATACACCACCAGCCGACTGCGGATCGCATCGCGGATGATCGCCGTGATGTACGGATTCGAAGGATCGTAGCGCAGCCCGTTATAACGGTCGATTCCGTCCGTGATCATCACCACTTCGCGGCGCTCCTCCGGATTGGACGCGGGCCACTTCTTCAGCAGATCGCCCAGCGAAAAGTAGGGGCTTCCATTGGTTCCCGCTGCAGAGAGCGGCAGCCGCAATGTCTGCGCCGCCTTCGCATGGTCCGTCGTGAAAGGCCCAGTCAGTTGCGCCGTGCCGTTCCGCATGTAGGCCACTGCAACCTCAGTCGTGGGTGGCTGCTGGGTGATGAATTTCGCTAGATCCTGCAACTGCAGCCCCAGGCCGGACCGTGCGCCATCGTCGATCAGCAGCACCAGTTGCAGATTCGGCTGCGTGGCATTCGCGGTATAAGCATTCCAGGCCGCCACTTCTGCGTTCTTGCCGTTTAGCTTTAGCTTCACGGCAGACGCTGGCACCGGTTGAACCGGCTCATCGCCGTGCTTTGGTTCCACCGTCACAATCGTTGAGCCCACGCCCGTATCCTGCGCCAGCAAAGGAGAGAAGGCAGGCAGAAGCAATCCGCCGAGCAGCAAAACGGACATCCCGGCGGCATAAAGATTCAAAAAAAAGTTACGTTTCATTCAAACACCTCGTTTAACACATCGTTCCTGCTGCTCAGACATCGCAGGTCAATTGGCGACTGCAAGCACCTCCAGCAGACCGCCAATAGATGGAGACGCAGAAACACCTTAAGGAGTCGCGGTCACGCCCGTTGGATGCTTATTCTCTGCACATCTTGTCCTGATTCGGTTGCGTGAACCGCTTCTTGGCTTGATTCGGAGGTTGTGGCGCGCGCGCAGACGGTTCCCGCTCACCTGATGGAGGTTATTGCTTCAGTTGCTGGCGCAGGGTGCGAAGTCGAAGTAGACCGTTTCATTTATCAGCTTGTCTGCGCATTCGTGATATCGAAGCACGCGTGCGCGCCGGTCGAGCGCCTGCGCTCAGCTATCATCGCTGTCCTCAATGAAGAGACGTATCGCGCCGCTGCACGCCGCCTCCAGATCGCGATGCAGCAGATCGACGGGCTGGAGCAGGCATCGAACATCATCGAGCGGGAGCTGAAGATAGGCCTTCCAACCGGCGCGCAGTCGCGATGACTCGCACGGACCACAGCCGCATTTCGCGGAATTGTTTTAAACTAGATTGCAGTAGGGGAATGGAGTTTCCCCTGAGGATGCATCCCTCAAGCCCGCCACCCGGCTGATAACTCCTGCCATCCCAACCGCGGCCTCCGAATGCGGTCCGCTGCGGTAACCAGCGTGAGGCAGGAGATGAGTCTTTACCTATGGGTAGCGCTCGGCAGTGCCATTGGGGGCGTTCTTCGTTATGCGCTCAGTCGCGAAATGCTCCCGCAACACAGCGCCAGCTTCCCCTGGTCTACCGTTCTCATCAACGTTATCGGCTCCTTCGTCATCGGCTTCTTCGGCACCCTCACTGTTGCCGGCAGCCGCTACCAGGTGCCGGAATCGGTCCGTATCTTCGTCATGATCGGACTCTGCGGCGGCTTCACCACTTTTTCCGCCTTCAGCATGCAGACCTATGACCTGCTGCGCACCGGCGCATGGGGCAAGGCTCTGCTGAATATGGGACTCTCGGTCCTGCTCTGCCTCGGTGCCGTCGCCCTTGGCCACGTCGTAGCCCAGGTAAGCAGCCACGCCGTTGCCATCGCGCAGACCAGGGAAGAGGAGTACACCGGCTAACGACAGAGATAGCCGTCCGCAGACGCAGCGCCAACGCCATCTCTACGACGGCGTGCCGGAGAGCTCCCGTGTGGGCAAAGATGCACTCTTCAAGACCTCCCGGAACCCCTCTCGCCAGCTCGGCCAGCGCGGCGTCCAACCCAGCTCGCGCTTGATCTTCGCATTCGAAACCCCACGTATCTCGTTCATCACCGCGACCACATGCTCACCGATCAGCAGCCGCGCCATCCACGCAGGCACCTGACGCGGCGGTTGCGCGTGCGCGCAGTGCGCCAGGAACGAGAGCCAATCCGAGACCGGCGCCGGCTCATCATCCACGACGTTGTAAACCCCGCCGCGCCCTGCCTCCACCGCCGCGGCCGTAGCGCT
>Ga0210396_10006194_pt1 | contig 11493 bp, 5 predicted proteins | sample IncBWH17OmetaG_FD_155466 | JGI IMG/M metagenome (GOLD analysis project Ga0210396, IMG submission 155466) | Forest soil microbial communities from Barre Woods Harvard Forest LTER site, Petersham, Massachusetts, United States - Inc-BW-H-17-O ...
GAAGCCGAACGTCGCCAGGTGACGGTTTTGGTCTGCGCCTCGGAGCTGTTCGAGTCGGAGACGTACCTCGAAAACCTGGATGCCGAAGACCAGGCCAAAGTATTGCAGATGTTCGAGCAGATCTGCGAGCGGGCCGTGCGCGGGCTCGACGGCGCCGTAGTGCAATGCAACGAACAGGGATTCCTGGCCTGCTTCGGCTACCCGGTCGCATACGAAGACGCCGCCCGCCGCGCCGCTCGGGCCGGCCTCCGCATGCTCGACGAGCTGAACGATCTGGCCGAGCGACTTCGCCGCAAGCACCAATTGGAATTGAATTCCTGGGTCGGCATCCACACGGGGCCGGCCGTTGTCGAGAAAAAGGATGACGCGGTCTCGCTGGTCGGCGAAGCGCGAAATGCGGCCCTCCGCCTGGGCGACGTCGCAGCGCCGGGCCAGCTCATTTGCACGGAAGACACGCATCGGCTGTTCCGCGGCCGCTTTCGCTGCGCGGACCTGGGGCAAAAGAAGATCAAGGGCATGGCCCAATCGGTCCAGCTTTTCCATGTCGAGGGCATCGCTTGGGCCGGCAGTTTGATCGAGGCCTCGGCGCCGACCGAACTCTCGCCTCTGACCGGCCGCGATCAGGAAACGAGCCTCCTCAAGGATCGCTGGGAGCAGGCGGCCGAGGGAATGGGCCAAGTCGTGCTGCTCGTCGGCGAAGCGGGCCTCGGCAAGTCGCGATTGGTCTACACGCTGAAGGACCATGTCCTCGGTCAACTCGTCGAAGGCGAGACTGACTCGCCGGTTATTGAATGGCGCTGCTCGCCCCACTTCCAGAACACGGGCCTGTACCCCGCCATCGACTTTTTCGAGCGCGCCCTCGAATTCGGGCCCGAGAATAAACTCGGAACCGAACACGCAACGCAGGCCCGCTTCGACCGGCTGGTGCATTACCTCGATCAATACGGGCTGGCCCAGCCGGAAACCGTCTCGCTCTGGGCGTCCCTGCTGTCGCTCCCCACCAGCGACCGCTTCCCGCCGCTTTCGTTGTCGCCGCCTCGGCAACGCGAGGAGACCTTTCGGGCGCTGGTCGACTGGCTGCAAGCCCGCGCCGCGCAGCGACCGATTCTGCTCATCGTCGAGGACTTGCATTGGGTGGACGCATCCACCTTGGAATTCTTGGGGCAGTTTATTGCCGCGGGTCTGCACGATCGCATCCTCACACTGCTCACCTTCCGCCCGGAATTTCAGACGCCCTGGCCGGCCGTCGCTCATCAAACCAGCCTGGCCCTGAACCGGCTGACGCGACGCCAGGCCGGCGAGTTGATGCGCAAGAAGTCCGGCGGCGCACTCTCCGACGCGGTCATCGAGCAAGTCTATGATCGCACCGGAGGCGTCCCGCTGTTCGTCGAAGAGTTCACCAAGATGGTGCAAGAGTCGGGGGCAGCCACGCGCAAGGGCGACGGAACCCCCCCGGCGGCCGTCCTTCCAGCCCACCAGATCCCCGCCACGCTGCAAGACCTCATGAACGCCCGGCTCGATCGGATGGAAGGCGAACAGGAGGTCGCACAGCTCGCCGCCACGCTCGGCCGCGAGTTCAGCCACGAATTGATGGCTGCCGTCACGACCCACGACGAGGCCGACCTCGACGTCGAACTCGACAAACTGGTCCGGGCGGAGATTCTATTCCAGAAGGGCCGGCCGCCCGGCTGCACGTACATCTTCAAGCACGCCCTGCTCGAAGACGCCTTGTACAACTCGCTGGTGAAGAAGAGGAGACAGGAATTCCACGGACGGGCCGCCGCCGCGCTGGAGAACCGGTTCCCGCAGACTGTCGAGTCCCGGCCGGAGCTGGTCGCCCACCATTTCACCGAAGCGGGCCTGGCCGAGAAGGCGATCGGATACTGGCTGCAGGCGGGCTTGCGGTCGAAGGAACGCTCGGCCGACGTCGAGGCGATCGGCCATCTCACAAAAGGTCTCGCGCTCTTGAGGACGCTCGAGGAAACTCCCGAGCGCGATCGCCGCGAATTGCAGTTCCTCACCACGCTCGGTCCGGCGTACATCGCCGTCCGCGGATACGCCGCGCCCGAGGTCGGACCGACTCTGCTGCGGGCCCGCGAACTCTGCGAACGAATCGGCGATCCGCGGCAGCTCTTCGGCATCATGCTGGGCATGTGGGAGTGGCGACTCGTGCGGGGCGATTTGCGGATCGCCGTCGACCTCGCCGCCGACGGCATGGCCCTCGCCGAACGCCTGGACGATCCCGGCATGTGGATGGAGGCCTTATTCATGCCGGGCGCCACGATGTTTTACCGCGGCCAATTCGCCGAGGCCCGCGATCACTGCGAGAAGGCCCTGGCCGCCTACGACGACCGCGAGCGCACCAAATTCTGGACCGCCTCGACCGGTCACAACGCGGGCGTTACGCACCGCAACTATCTCTCGCTGGCGTTGTGGCACCTGGGCTACCCGGACCAGGCCCTCAAGCTCGATGCCGAGGGGCGGGGACTCGCTCGGACCATCGGCCACGCCTACAGCCTCGGCCATGCTGTCGACTTCACCGCCTTTCTCGCTCACTACTGCCGCCTCGGCACCGAGGTCCAGCAGGCCGCCGACGAAGAATTGACGCTCGGAGCCGAGCAGGGTTTTCAGCTCTGGCACGCCTTGGGCACGATCCACAAAGGGGCGGGAATGCTTTTGAAAGGGCGGCGCGAGGAAGCACTGCCGCTCCTGCTCGAGGGCTTTCGCGATTTCCGGGCCACCGGAGCCGAAGTTCGCACTCCGGCTTACCTCGCACTGTTGGGTGACGCATATACCCAGTGCGCTCGCTTCGCCGAGGCGCACAAGACGCTCGACGAGGCGCTGGCCGTCGCCGAAAAGAACGACGACCGTTGCCACGAGGCCGAGCTGTACCGCCTGCAGGGCGAACTCCTACTGGCCGAGTCCCCCGACCAGGCAACCGCCGCCGAAGCCTGCTTCCGCCAAGCCCTCGACACGTCCCGTCGCCAGCAGAGCCGAGCGTGGGAACTGCGAGCCACGACAAGTCTGGCCCGACTCTGGCAGCGACAAGGCCGCCCCGAAGAAGCCCGCGCCGCACTCGCCACCATCTACGGCACCTACTCCGAAGGCTTCGGAACGCCCGACCTCCGCGACGCCGCCTTGCTGCTCGAAACCCTGAGTTGAGCCGCGCCGGTTCTATCAGAGCACGTGTCCCGTCCCGTCGGGTGCTTCTCCTAAGTCTTTTCGCCAAGCGGCATTAACATGGGACACATTGCGGTCCCGTCAACTTGTCCCGCCCCGCTGCAAATGAGTCCCGTCCCATCCCTTTCACCCTCGCCCAGTCTTCTGGGAGAGGGCAGGGGTGAGGGCAATTTCTCAGGGCTTTTCTCGGTGAAACAACGTGTCCCGTCCCGCCCGTCCCAATGTCCGTGGGGAGCGGGTCAACTACTTTGGTGGGTCATCTCCCGAGTGAACAAAGTGTCCCGACCCACCGGCCAACCTCTTTCCGCCGACAAAATTCCTCGAGCTTTTCCCGATAAAACAACGTGTCGCGTCCCACTCTTTCCCCCTCGCCCGGTGCTCCAGGAGAGGGCCGGGGTGAGGGAGACCCGGGGCGTTTCTTTCTATTAAAGATGTGTCCCGTCCCGTTCTCCCGTGAACACCGGTGAGGCGGGTCAACTACTTGGTGGGTCAACTCCCTAGTGGAACAAAGTGTCCCGACCCACCGGCAAACCTCTTTCCGCCGCCAATATTCTTCGAACTTTTCCCGATAAAACAACGTGTCCCGTCCCACTCTTGCCCCCTCGCCCGGTAATCCGGGAGAGGGCCGGGGTGAGGGTCTGTCCTCCAATCCTTCGCGTGTCCCGCGTGTCCCTCCCAATGTGTCCCGTCCCGGTCTTGGTCCAAGGTCCCTGGTCCAAAGTCCAAAGTCAGGATTGCGAGCCTCTGACATTCTCGACCTTGGACCTTGGACTCCCCGGTGTCCCGTCCCGCGATCGGCAGTGGGTCACGAATTTCGTGGGTCACCTAGACAGAAAAAAATTGTGGCCCAACCCCCCGTGAAAGTACTTAGCCCCCTGTCGGCGAAAGTGTCCGGACCGGACCTCGACCGTTGACAGTCAGCTCACCGAGGCGGCCGGGGATCTTTCGCCCCTCTAGTGAAAACGGATCCCCATCACCGCCGGGGATTCAAATTTCGTCCCCGGCGGGGATCCGATCCCCGCCGGACAGATTTCTGACCATCCTCGCCGCCGCACAAGACAGCCTCCGCACCAGACCGCCTGGCATCAAAGCGGGACCGACAATCGACAACAGGATCCACCGGCGCGCACGGCGACCCTCCCTCGCCTCGCAGCACGCCGGCTATCTCCAGCCTGCCGCAACAACGGCCCGCCGCCAATCTCGAGTTTCTACGGCCGTGTAAACAACTTTGAAGATTTTTCCGGTCTGCGAGGTCCGGCGTATCTATCGGTTGCGGTCCGCCTGATACGCACAGGGGATCGGCCACCCCCAAAAACACGCCAATCAGAAACCCGGGATCCGACGAGTTTCCGGTGTTTTGAATTTCTTGATGACTTTCCCGGACTGGCGATGTCGGGGGACGGTCGCGTCTCGGATTTGTCTGGAAGACGACCGGAAAAGGAACCATTTACGGGAACAGGCGACGGTCATTGGCGCCTCGTAGCCGCGCTTTGTCCGATTCCGAACATGACCGAAGCGGACCGCCAAGCAGCGAGTCTCAGAAACTCCTCGATTCGAGAGCATTGCATTTCGGGAACACCTTTGTCACGTCGCGCGATCCGCTATCGCTTCCTGAGCGATGTCGTAGTGCGGTTTGCCGGCGAGTGCGGGGCAGCGGACATAATGCGCCAGGCGATTCGCGTGTCGATCGACGACCACGATTCTTCGCCCCCAATCGAAGGAGGCCAGGATATCCGCCGCCCGCCCCGAATCCCTTCCGATTGCAGACAGAGATTGGGATGGTCTAACTTAAGACCCAGTGCCGTTTGTCCGGAAACTCACATTTTTTTAATCCTCTGCCGCGACGTAGGGCGCTTTCCACGCGCTGCAATACCTGAAAGCTTGGGGCTCACGGCCTGGAACGCGATTTTGCGTTGCGAAGGCCGTAGCACGCGCCGTAGCCTGAGGGGGCCGACCCGAGGTGCTACAGGGATGCCTCAAAAGAATCTGCCGACAAGTTGTCTTTATCGCCGGCCGCAACGCTGATTGACGACGAACCACCGAGGCTCGTCACGATAATGATGGGCCATCCCGTCCGCAGATGTCGGATGCGGCCAGGGGACTTCCGTGCCGATTGATCCCAGCCGTGTCCAAGCAGTCTTTCTCGCCGCGGCCGACTTGATCAGCCCGGCGGAGCGCGACCACGTCTTGAGCGAGCAATGCGCGGGTGACGCGGAGTTGCGCGGGCGAGTCGAGGCGCTCCTGCAAGCCCACGATCAATCTGAGGAGTTGCCTGGCGTTGGGAGCTGCACTTCGCCGGCGAACGGCAGCCGACCGTAATCGGATCAAACACTGCTTCGTCGGGCAAGGTCATCGCGGGCCGGTACAGGCTGCTCGAAGAGATCGGCGAAGGCGGAACGGGAAGCGTGTGGGTTGCCGAGCAGACGCGACCCGTGCGGCGTCGCGTCGCGATCAAACTCATCAAGCCTGGCATGGACAGCCGACAGGTCCTGTCGCGTTTCGAGGTCGAGCGCCAAGCACTGGCTCTCATGGACCATCCCAACATCGCCAAAGTGCTCGATGGCGGCGCCACCGAAGACGGACGCCCCTACTTCGTCATGGAATACGTCAAGGGCGTGCCCATCACGAGTTTTTGCGACGAGGCCAGGATCACAGTGGAAGGGCGTCTGCAGCTCTTCGTGCAGGTCTGCCACGCGGTGCAGCACGCTCATCAAAAGGGAATTATCCACCGTGATTTGAAGCCGTCTAACATTTTAGTTTGCCTCTACGACGATCAACCCGTGCCGAAGGTGATCGACTTCGGCCTGGCCAAGGCGATGAACCAGCCGCTCACTGAACACACGTTGTACACGGCGCACGGACTGATGGTCGGCACGCCTATGTACATGAGCCCCGAGCAGGCGGAGCTAAACAACCTCGACGTTGATACTCGCACGGATATCTATTCGCTTGGCGTCATTCTGTATGAGCTGTTGACGGGAACGACGCCGCTCGATCGCCAGCGGTTCAAAGACACAGCCTGGCTCGAGATCGTGCGACTGATCAAAGAAGAGGAGCCGAGAAAGCCAAGCGCCAGGCTCAGCGGCTCCGGTTATTTGCCCGCCATCGCCGCGCAGCGCAGCCTGGAGCCCGCGCAGCTCACACGCATCGTGCGAGGTGACCTCGACTGGATCGTGATGAAAGCTCTGGAGAAAGAGCGATCCCGCCGGTACGAGACCGCGAATGGCCTGGCCCGTGACCTCCAGCGCTACCTAGCCGACGAGGTGGTGGAGGCCCGCCCGCCGTCCGCGGGCTATCGTCTACGAAGATTCGTGTACCGCAACCGCAGCCTCGTTGGCGCGGCCGCGCTGATCCTTCTGGTGCTGCTCTTTGCCATTGCCGGAACGACCTGGGGAATGATCCGCACCGCTCAAGCCAACCTCGAAACCCAGGAGCAAAAAATCAAGGCCACCGCCGCCGCTGCCGCCGAACGGGCCGCAAACGAGCGGGCGCAGCAAATCGAACAGAAACGACAAGCGGAATACGCGGCGAGCCTTGTGGACGAGCTCACCAAGGCCCAGATGGGAGAAGTGCCGGGAATCGTCCATGAAATTGGCAAAATCCGCCCTTTGACCGATCCGCTGCTCCGGCAAGAAGACGCGCGGACTCCGGAGAAATCCGACAAGAAACTGCGCCTGGGCCTGGCCCTGCTTCCGGTGGATCAAAGCAGGATTGACGACCTGCGCAACGGCCTGCTGCGCGTTTCGCCAAGCGAATTTGTCGTCGTGCGGGATGTCCTACTGCCGTATAAGAACAGCGTGATCGAGTCGTTGTGGACGGCGGCTTTGGATCCGAACGTCGAGGCGCAAAACCAATTTCAGGCGGCCTGCGCGCTGGCGACCTACGCGCCCAATGATCCGCGATGGAGTCGACTGAACAAGTTCGTGGCGGGCCGGCTGGTGACTCTCGAGGCCTCGGCGCTCGTTCCCTGGCGGGAGGCTCTGCGCCCCGCCAAAAGCCAATTCATCGAGCCTCTGACTTCCATCTTTCGGGAAACAAATCAAGACCCTTTGTCTCGTCGCTTCGCCACCGAGACGCTGGCCGATTATTTGTCGGACCGTCCCGACGAACTCTTTAATCTGCTGGCAGACAGTCAGCGATTTCAGTTTGTGGTCGTGTTCAACAAGTTGGCCCTGCATAAGGACCGGGCGATCGCGCTGGCTCGTGATGAACTCGCAAAGCATCCCACAGAAAAGGCGACTGCGCACGAGCAGGAAGTCCTCGCCAAACGACAAGCCAACGCGGCCCTGGCCCTCCTCCGGCTCGCAGCGGCGCAGCAGGTCTGGCCTTTGTTGCGCCATACCCCCGATCCGACGACGCGAAGCTACCTCATCGATCGGATGGCCGGTTATGGAGTCGATCCGGATGTTGTCTGGGAGCGGTTGACTGTGGAATCCGACGCCTCCGCCAGGGCCGCGCTGATCCTCTCACTCGGCAATTATCCTCAAGACGTGTTTGCCGCTCGGGATCGAGCCCCAAGGCGGTCGATGATCGTCGAGATTTACCGGAATGACGTCGATCCAGGGGTGCACGGCGCGGCGGCATGGTTGCTACGACATTGGAATGCACAGGATGACATGAAGCAATGCGACCTAGCGCTTGCGACCGGAAAGTCGGAGAATGGCCGTCGTTGGTACCTCACTCATCACGGTCACACGATGACTGTAGTCACCGGACCCGCAGAACTTACCGTGGGCAGCTCACCGCGTGAGCGTCGTGTCATCCTCAATCGCTCATTCGCGATCAGCGCGACTGAGAGCACGTGTGAGCAGATGCAGCAATGGATGCCGAGGTTTGGCGAGTCCGACACTGAGCACCCGGCGAAGGACTGTCCCGCAAATTATGTGCCCTGGTACGTGGCGGCTCAGTACTGCCGCTGGCTCAGCGAGCGTGAGGGCGTCCCGGAAAGCGAGATGTGTTATCCGCCGATTGACCAGATTAAGGGGGACATCACGCTTCCTGAAAACTACCTTGAACGGTCTGGTTACCGGCTGCCGACTGTGGCCGAATGGGAATATGCCAGCCGGTCCGGATCGACAACAGTTCGTTTTTTCGGCTCGCCTTTGGAATTGTTGCCCAAATATGCCTGGTACATGAGAAATTCGGAGGAACACACCTGGCCAGTGGGCACGCTGATGCCGAACGATTTTGGGCTCTTCGATGTCTACGGAAATGTTCTGGAGTGGTGCCAGGACGCCTTCGTGGAGGATAAGGACCAGGCGCGCGCGGCGACGGCACTGAGTCGATTTGTGAGCAAGACCAACGACAGAATGCTCAAGGGGGGCTCTTTTGGGCACATGGGCACCGCGACCCAATCCGCGGACAGGTCATGGATGTCGCCCGATATTCAGACTGCGCGCAGCGGGTTCAGAATTGCGCGAACGATCCATTAGATTGCCGGCGAGCCCAGGCGGGTGGCGCTTGCTTGCAGGGACCTCGCCGTCAGCGTGGCGGGTCGCGTCGAGGAATAAGCCCGCGCCCCCTCGTGGTAATGCCGCCCAGTATGGCCAATAGCAGACTGGGGGCGTAGGGATACTGCGTCTGCCCGCTGCCATCCTCAGGCAAGCGGACGGTGGCCGCCCGATCATGAGTCCGAATGCAGCCCCATGAACAGCCCACCGATGAGCTGATTCCATTTCACCTGAACTCTCCTTCCTGGATGCCGGCAATGAGGAAACGCAGCGGCCAAGCGAGCTTGTGGGAGAGATTTCGGGGCCCAAAGCACCAGGATTTATTTTTGCTCAAAACCCATATCGAGTAGTTGTTCCTTACCTACAAGTTGGCCGTTCCGGTCGAGCGAGCCCTCTACGAACCAGAATTTGTCATCATCGGTGCCCTCATACAGGATCGTCAACTCCTTTCCGGAGTTGCCGAGGACTGCGGTGGGATTCGCGCCTCTTCGGGCTTGCCCTTCCGTCAGCCGATGTGCTTCCCACGATGCCGCCTTTGGAATCGCGAAAGCCCGACACATAGAAAATCCGATGGGCATCCGTCCCTTCGTAAGCGACGACGACGCGGCCATTGTCCGGTGCGATGGCCACGGAGGGACTTGAGCCGCGACGTGTATTTCCTGCGGTCAGCGAAAACTCTTGGCCAATGATCTGGCCTTGGCCATTCACCGACCCGGAGACGTAAACGAGCTTTTGGTCCTCGGTGCCGCGATAAGCCACAACTACTTGACCATTGGAATCGAGTGCAATCGACGGCGTGTATCCGCGGCGAGTATTTCCGCGGGTCAGCTCAAACTCTTTGCCGACAAAGTTGCCTTGCTTGTCGAGGAACCCGGAGACGTACCAAACTCGATGGTCATCCGTGCCTTCATACGCAACGATCAAGCGGCCGTCCGAGGCAACGGCGGCGGCCGGGTTGTGCCCCCGGCGACTCGTGCCGCTGGTCAACAGATGCTGGCCTCCTTCGAACGTCAGGAAACGATCCGCGTTTTTGAATCGGCCGAAAACGTACCAAAGTTTCTGATCGCCGGTCCCTTCGTAGACCACGAACTGCGACAGATCCTTGGTGAGCGTGGCCGCTGGAGCGATCGCCTGGGGCTCGCCAGAAAGGAAATAGGTCAGGGTCAACTGTCGTGCGAACGCAAATGGCTTCGGCGAGCGCCGACGCCTTTAAGTTGAACCAAGAAACGCTGGCACTCCGGCAGGCCAAGCTCGGGCGCGACCACCCCGATACGATTGAGAGCATGAACAACCTGGCTGAGAGCTACTCGCGGCGTTGTACAGGCCGTCGGAGTCGGTGCGGTTGCGCTTCTCCCAAATCGTCGCCGCCTCGCGGATGGCGGCAACCGCCTCGGGGCCGCGATGGACCGCGATCAGGCTTTTTGCCACGCCGCGCGTGGCCAAAAGGGTATTGGGGACATTGGCTGGCACGAGAGACTCGTTTCCGATTTTCGCGCGTTTCGCGACGACGCCCGATCGCGTCCGCCGCGAACGTTCGAGGACCTCGAGCGTCGCGGCCGCACCTCCAGGGAAAGATTCGAGTCGTTGGCCGAGCCGTTCAGCAGGTTCGTCACTCGCACCGACCCGTCGTCGCTGCGATTCGAGAGAGTGAGCCGGGACGAGCGCGGCGAGATCGTTTCCGGAATCGGTTGTCGCGGGACCGCCGCCTTTGGACGTCGGCCTCAACAGAGCCGGCAAACCAACGTTCTTCGGCACGCGAATTCCGAGTCATCTTATTGCTATCGCTCCAAGATAATGCCGGCGGATGAGGAGCCGCGGCGGAGCCGAGGCGGCACTGGTCGCTCGTCGAATGGGGCGGCGACCCGCAAGAGGTAGATTCGGCACGCGGCGTGTGGCTATGCTCAGATGAACGACATCGAAGGCTCTGTTTGACCTAATATGAGCAACGTTACGCAAATCCTTTCCGCAATCGACCGCGGCGATCCGACCGCGGCAGAAAAGTTGCTGCCGCTTGTGTATGACGAGCTGCGGGAACTTGCGGCCGTCAGGCTGGGCCAAGAGAAACCGGGGCAGACGCTGCAGGCGACGGCTTTGGTCCACGAGGCTTATTTGCGACTCGTCCGCGTCGAATCGCCGCAAAAGTGGGATGGGCGCGGGCATTTTTTTGCGGCGGCTGCCGAGGCGATGAGGCGGATTCTGGTCGAGCAAGCGCGGCGTAAAAAGCGACTTAAACACGGCGGTAAACGGCAACGGGCCGACGCCGGCGAATTGCATCTGGTTGCCGCCGCGCCTGAGGACGAGGTGCTGTCGGTGCACGAAGCGCTCGATGGTTTGGCAACCGTCGACGCCCAGGCGGCACAGGTGGTGAAGCTGCATTTTTTCGCGGGGCTGACGCTCGAAGAGGTCGCGAGCGTACTGGAAATCTCTTCCCGAACTGCTTATCGCGACTGGGCTTTCGCCCGAGCCTGGCTGGCAAAACGCCTCGAAGGTCCGGAGAAGGAAACTCCGTAGACTTCGTGTCAGCCTCTAATCTTGTTTGTCGCATTGAAGAGCAGCGGTAGGACCACCTGGAGCGCGATGCTCGTTTGGTCTTTTTAGCCGGGACGGTCCAGTAGAACTCTCGGAGATGCCGACTTGAACGCCCCGACCAGTGACGCCAAGACGATCTTCGGACGGGCGATCGACATCGAAGATGCCGCCGCCCGGGCGGCCTACCTGGACCAGGCCTGCGGCCCGAACGATCAACTGCGCGCGGAAATCGACAGCCTGGTTCACGCCCACTTCAAAGTCGGCGACTTCTTGAAGGGACCCGCCCGTGATGCGGCGACCTGTCTCCATGGAGCCGATGCCGGCCGAGAAGTGA
>Ga0210396_10006195_pt1 | contig 11492 bp, 8 predicted proteins | sample IncBWH17OmetaG_FD_155466 | JGI IMG/M metagenome (GOLD analysis project Ga0210396, IMG submission 155466) | Forest soil microbial communities from Barre Woods Harvard Forest LTER site, Petersham, Massachusetts, United States - Inc-BW-H-17-O ...
CGAAATCGGCGTTCTTGGTCTCGCTCGCCGCCGCGAGCGATGTTGCGGAAGCCGAGGGGAGAATGGCGGCTGGCGCCAAGCCAAGGAGCAATTTTCGTCTGTTCAACATGAGTGGATGACTCGGCTGCGAAAATGCGGAGGAGCTTCACAAGCTCCATTGGCGCGACCTTCACAGCAGCGGCGCACCCCGCTGATGATTACGCGCCTATGAGAGATCGGATTGAATGAAGCTGCTTGGAGTTGTCTTGGTTTGCGGTCTTGCCGTGTGAGGCGGCCCACCGCGAAGGCCGGCGCGACGCAAAGCCCCCCGATGCCTATATTCCGGTAAATCGAGCCAGCAAATCCTGTGACATAGTTTGGTGCTACGGAAATTGACATAACAGGGTCACCGCACCTGGCTATCCTTGCTCGCGGGGGAGATTCGCGGTCGCCATCCGGCCGGGTCCTGCGCTAGGCCTTCCAAAAAGTTGAATGTCATATCCAAGTTGTGGCAGTTTCTTACAATCCATTTGAGCCTCGGATTGTCCAAAACGTCACAAGGATGGACATGCCAGCCCCCGATATGCAAATCGAAAGTTCGCCCAAGCCAGAAGCCGGGCAGGAGAAGAGTACGATGACACGCACTCCCTCCATCATTGTTGGTCTAGTTGCGGTTATCGTCGTCGCGCTTTCCCTGTTCTATCTGTTGCGGCCCGAGCCGCTGCTCGTGCAGGGGGAGGCCGATGCAACACGGCTGGACATCGCCGCGCGCGTCGACGGACGGGTGAAGGAAATACCCGTCGAGCGTGGCCAGAACGTTCCCGCAAACGCTGTTCTCGTCAGGATCGACAATCCGGAGACCGTCGCCAAGCTCGGGCAAATGAAGGCGGCGATGGCTGTTGCGGACGCGCAGCTTGCCAACGTACTCGTCGGAACACGGGTAGAAACCATTGCCGCACGGAAGGCGGAGCTGGAGCGCGCGCAGGCAGCTCTGGTGCTCGCACAAAAGACCTTTGATCGAACCCGCACTTTGACTGAGCAGGGCAACTCGCCGCAATCCCGGCTCGACCAAATGACGGATTCGCTACATGAAAGCGAACGGGCCGTCGATCAGGCCCAGTCGGCCTACGAGCAGGCCATCAACGGCTACACAAAGGAGGAGCGGGCTATTTCGAAGGCCAACGTCGAAAAGGCCACTGCGGATATCCAGAGTGTTCAATCGGTCATCGATCAGCTCGTCGTTTATGCGCCCATCGCTTCGCAGGTGTATCAGCGCAATGTGGAGCCGGGCGAATATGTGTCGCCGGGTGTACCGCTCGTCACCCTGATCGATTTGACGGACGTCTGGATCCACTTCGATCTTCGCGAGGATCTGGTGAAGACACTGAAGGTCGGCGATCGATTCGACGTTCGTATTCCAGCCCTCGGCGACCGCAGCATCACCGTCGAGGTCAAACTCATCGCAACCAAGGGCGAATATGCCAGCTGGCGTGCTACGCGCGCTACCGGTGATTTCGACTTGCGGACATTTTCGATCCGCGCTTACCCCGTCCAGCCGGTGCCGGACCTGCGGCCGGGAATGAGCGCTTATCTCGACTGGCGTTCCAGGCAATGAGGCCGGTACCACAGCCTGGATTTCTTCTGGTCGTGCGGCGCGAATGCCGATGGCTTTTTCGCGACCGGGTGGCGCTGCTTCTGATCTTCGGCGTGCCGTTGTTTGCGTTCGTGGTTCTAACGACTGTCTTTAGTCATCCGGTCATCCGCGGACTTGGGGTGAGCGTTGTCGACGAGGACCGGTCGGACGCTTCGCGGGCCCTGGTGGAATACGTTGCAGCGTCTCCGAGTCTGCATATCGTCGACCAAGCCGGTAGTCTGTCGACGGCTGCGCAGGATATCCGATCCGGCAAGGCGATCTCGGCGGTCTATATTCCGCCGGATTTCGAGCAAGACTTGAAGGCCGGACGTCGCCCGCAGGTCGTAGGATTCTATAACCAGCAGTTCCTCACGGCCTCCGGCATTGCCTCCTCGGGGCTAAGCGACACGCTTTCTGCCGCGGCGGCTGTCGCGGCTCCCGCCAAGCGCGCCGCACCCGCGCCGACCTATATCGGAACGCTGGCAGGGGAAACCATCGCGCTTGTCAATCCGCAGAAAAACTATGCGCAGTTTTTGCTGCGCGCGCTGCTGCCGACGATCATTCACGTTGTGATCACGCTTGCCGCCGGCTATTCCGTCGGGTCCGAGTTCCGTCGTCGCGATGCGCGGGCCTGGCTCGAAAGCGCCGGAGGCGATCCGATTGTCGCGCTGGTCGGCAAGCTCACGCCGCTGTTCGGCATATTCTTCCTGATGATGCTGGCTGAGGCGCTCTTCCTGGAGGGCGTGTTGCAGATTCCCTTCCGGGGAGACCTGCCGTTGCTGGTGATTGCGGCCTCGCTGCTGATCGTTGCTCACCTGTCGCTCGGAGCCTTCTTGCAGCTTCTGGCTGGCGATCTGGCGACGGGACTCGGACTGACAGGTCTCTTTGTCTCTCCTGCATTCGGCTATGCCGGCGTCGGCTTTCCCACGGTCGGCATGAATACATTTGCGCAAGTCTGGAGCACGTTCCTGCCGCTTCGCTGGTACATGTCCGTGTTGCTGGGACAAGCGGCGCGGGGATTGCCGGTTTCGGAATCCGCCCGCCCCTTTGCGATGCTCGCGGGCCTGGCTTTGCTCTTTGGCAGCCTCGCATTGCTGCGCATGGCCAGTCTCAAGCGCAAGGGCTGGTTTGAGACGACAAGATCTACTGACCAACCTGAGATCATCCAGCCATCGCCGGGTATCGGCGGAGCCTTTATGGCGGAGTGGCGGCGCATACTCGGAACGCGGAGCGCCTTCAGCGTGCTGGTCCTGGCGCCTTTGATTTACGGGATTTACTATCCGCAACCGTACCTGAACCAGATCCTTCGCAAGCTTCCTATTGCCGTCGTCGATAACGATTTGAGCGATATCAGCCGCCAGATCGTCGAGACGCTGGATGCGAGCGGAGCGTTGAGCGTTACGGTTCGCGCCCGCACACTTGCCGAGGCGCGCACCGCGATCGATCGTGGGCAGGCATTCGCTGCCGTCGAAATCCCGGCAGATACCGAGCGTGACGTGCTCAAGGGCATTACCGCCCACATCCCGATCTACGCGGACGCCACCTACCTGTTCATTTTCAGATCGACTGCAAGCGGGGTTGCCACGGCGCTCGGGGCATTGACGTCCGATCTCGTTTCGCGAGGCGCGCGCTCCGATGGTAGTTTGGTCAAGGCGAAATTGGCGAGCTTGAGCCCGGCCGACGTTCTGCTGCAGCCAATCTTCAACCCGGTGGGCGGCTATGCGAGCTACGTCGTTCCGGCGGCGTTCCTGCTGATTCTGCAGCAAACACTTCTGATCGGCGCGGCGATGTTGACCGGTGGTGCATTGGCAAGTGCTGGTGGCGCATTTGCCGGCGTGTTGGGCCGCGGCGTCGCCCATCTGACCATTTACCTTCCAGTGCTCGCGCTTTATCTCATCGTGCTGCCACGTATCTACGGCTTTTCGACACTCGGCCATCTTCCGCAACTCTTGGCGCTTGCGACCGTCTTTTTGCTGGCGACGAGTTTCATGGGACAGGCCATCGGGGCATGGTTCACACGGCCGGAGAACGCTACTCTCCTCCTGCTTGCGACCAGCCTGCCTCAATTCTTCACCGCTGGATTCGCATGGCCGCGAGAGGCAATCCCCGACGCAGTGAAGGCGCTGGGTCGGATGTTCCCGGCAGATTCTGCGATCGATGGCCTTGTGCGTATCAACCAGCTGGGGGCCAGTATTTGGGAGGTCGCGCATGACTGGCTTGGATTGTGGTGCCTGACCCTGGTCTATTTCACGCTCGCCGTGATCTCGGCGTTCGCCGTCAAGAGAGGAAGGGTCAATACGCATGACTAAGCGTGCCGGCCTCGCTGCGATCGCGCTCGTGCTGGTCGCCGGCGCTTTAATTTACTTCGAGCGTCGTTCCGGATCGGCGAGTGCAATCGTTGGCGTTGTACGGGCGACTGAAGTCAGAGTGGAGCCGGAAGTGGACGGCCAACTCGTGTCGATTTCGGTCGAGAAGGGCGCTCACGTGCATACAGGCGATGTCTTGGCGAGCCTTTCCGCGGTCGAGTTGACGGCACAAGCGGATCAGGCGCGTGCTGCACTTGGATCGGCAAAGGCAAACCGCGATAATGTCTATGCGGGCGTCCGTCGCGAGCAGGTCGATTCGCTGAAGGCACAAATCGCAAAGGCAAACTCTCGCTTAGAATATGTGCAGGCACAGCTGACGAGGACCAGCACGCTGGCACGCCAGAGTTTCGAATCCCAGCAGTCGCTTGACCAGGCCGAAAACGACGTCGCGAGCGCACGCGCCGATGTGGCGGAAGCGCAGGCCAACTATGACGCGGCCGTAGCGGGCCCGACCCGGGAGGAGCGCGCGATTGCCGACGCGCAAGTGCAGGTCGCCGCCGCCGCGGTGGCCGTACTCGAGCGCCGTCTTGAAAAGATGATCTTGCGTGCTCCGGCCGATGGCGTCGTCAGCGTCATCGCCGCGGAGGCAGGCGAGAACGTCCATGCAGGCCAACCTGTTGTGATGGTTGAGGCTGCTGGCAAGCAATGGCTTTCATTCAACGTACGCGAGGACTATCTCAGCGGTCTCGCCGTTGGAAAAACTGTAGACGTGATGCGAGGGGGTGCGGGCGGGACGATCAAAAGCGTTGCCACCGAGCTGCGGCCTCTCGGAGTCTTTGCCACCTGGCAGGCTGAGCGGGTTATAGGCGATCATGACCGCGCTACGTTGCGAATGCGCCTCGATCCGCTGGAACACCCGGCGGATATCGAACCCGGTATGACCGTCTGGATTGATCGCTGATCCCTGCGTTCACAGACATCGATGACTCATCGCATTGGGACTGCCGCTGACCCAAGCAAGGCGAGGGGGTTTGCTCATCAGTCCGTCTTGCCGGCCGCATCATCCGTGCGATTGGGCTGGCTTTGTCAACGTCGCGGACGAAGCTCGATAGAAGCACAGCGATTATACCCGCGACAACATCCTTCAAGATGACGACGAGCATCTACGGCATGGTCCGTCGCTGAGTTCTGACCGAACCAGTGTCTGAACAGCTTTAGATGGTGCGCCGCCATGAAATCGTCCCAAACTGTCGTCGCGACGGCTGCAATTCCCCAGCTTTTCGTTCTCGAGCTGAACGCCGGAAAAATTCACGTCATGAATACCGACGGCTCCGATCACAGAACGATTGTGACGGACTGCCATCTTCCGGACGGCATCGTCGTCGATGTCGACGCCGGTCATATCTATTGGACCAACATGGGTATTCCAAACCTGGACGACGGGTCTATCGAGCGCGCCGATATCGACGGCAAGAACCGCAAGGTCATCGTGCCGGTCGGAAACACTCATACTCCGAAACAGCTCATTCTCGAGAAGGCGAGCGGCAAGCTCTATTGGTGTGACCGCGAGGGCATGCGTGTCATGCGGTGCAATCTCGACGGGTCTCGGATCGAGACACTCATTGAAGCGGGATGCGGCGACGTCGACCGCCGGGATCCGACCAAGTGGTGCGTCGGGCTGACCATCGATCCGAAGCTCGGACGGATCTATTGGACTCAAAAGGGTCCCGACAATGCCGGGCTCGGCCGCATCTTCCGCGCCAACGTCGAAATTCCCAAAGGACAGACCGCAACAAATCGCTCGGATATCGAAGTCTTCTTCGATCATCTGCCCGAGCCGATCGACCTCGAACTCGACCTCAAGAATCGCATTCTGTACTGGACCGATCGAGGTGACCCGCCGCGCGGCAACACCGTGAACCGGGCCTCGATCGATAACAAACCTGCTGAGCCAGAGATCGTGGTGAACCATCTCATGGAAGGGATCGGAATTGCGCTCGATGTACCGGGCGACCGCATGTTCGTGACCGATTTCGCCGGCTCGGTCTACTCCGCGCGGCTCAATGGGTCCGGTGAGCGCAACTTCCTCTATGGCCAGGGCAACCTCACCGGCATCGCATACGCCGAAATCCCGAAGGAGACCTGATATGTCGCAAAACAAGCCCATTCGCCGGATAGCCATTATTGGCACAGGCGTCATCGGCGCGAGCTGGACCTCGCTGTTTCTCGCCAAGGGACTGCAGGTCGTCGCGACGGACGTTGCGCCGAACGCGGAAGCCGGCTTAAGGAATTTCGTTGAGGCAGCCTGGCCGGCGCTCAAGCGATTGGGCCTCTCGCCCGCAGCGTCGCAGTCGAACCTGAAGTTCACGGCCGCGCTCGCGCAAGCGGTCGACGGCGTCGATCTCGTCCAGGAGAACGGGCCCGAGCGGATCGAGTTCAAGCAGAAGCTCTATGGACAGCTGGACGAGCTGTTGGCGCCCGACGTGATCATCGCGTCGAGCTCGTCGGGGCTCACCATGAGCGAAATCCAGAAGGGCGCCGCGGCCCATCCCGAGCGCTGCGTCATCGCCCATCCGTTCAATCCGCCGCACCTGATCCCGCTGGTTGAGATCGTCGGTGGGGCAAAGACCTCGGAAGCCACAATCCAGCGCGCCGCGGAATTTTACACCTCGATTGGGCAACGGACGGTGCGCCTCAACAAGGAAATGCCAGGGCATGTCGCCAACCGTCTGCAGGCGGCGCTGGCCCGCGAGGTGTACTACCTTGTCTCGGAAGGCGTGGTGAGCGCCGCCGACGTCGACACCGCGCTGTGCTGGGGCCCGGGCCTTCGGTGGGGCGTCATGGGCAATCTGATGCTCAACCATCTCGGCGGCGGTCCGGGTGGTATCGAACACTTCTTCCAGCAGTTCACGGGTCCAATGACCGCCTGGTGGAAGACGCTCGGTTCGCCGGTGCTGACTCCGGACGTGCAAAAGACGCTCATCGACAGTGTACATGCCGAGGCCGGATCGCGCTCGATCGATCAGCTAGCGGCAGAGCGCGACGAGGTTCTGCTCGGCCTGATTGAGCTGCGTAAAAAGGCAGCCACGTCGGCTCAAACGAAATCGACGGCCGCCTAGGAGCGAGCCGCCGCCGGCAAGATCGATCAATCAAACTCACAACTTATTCCGGCTTTCGAGCCGAAGCATCAGGAGCTCCGAATGCCCACCGCACCCGCAGCAAGCAGGCCCGCGACGCCGAAGCCGTTACCGGCGCCAAATAGCGACTTCTACGAGGTCTACGAGACCTTGAGTGCCAACGAACTCGCGACGGTGAAACGGGTGCGCGCTTTCATGGAAACGAAGGTCGCGCCTGTCATCACAGACTATTGGGTGAACGATGCTTTTCCGTTCGAATTGCTGCCGGCGATCAAGGAGTTGGGCATCGGTGGGCTTGCAATGCAGGGCTACGGCTGCGCAGGTGGAAGCTTGGCACTGTTGGGCTTTGTTCAGATGGAGCTCGCACGCGTCGACCCATCGGTCGCGACCTTCATTGGCGTGCATGTCGGCCTGGCGATGGGCTCCATCTACATCGACGGATCGGAAGAGCAGAAGCAGAAATGGCTTCCGCCGATGGCACGCTTCGAGAAGATCGGCTGTTTCGGTCTGACGGAGCCGCTGGTTGGCTCGGGCGCCAGCGGCGGCCTGCTGACGACGGCGAAGCGCGAGGGCGACACCTGGATCCTGAATGGCGAGAAGCGCTGGATCGGCAATGCCCCGTGGTGCGACCTCTCCATCATCTGGGCGCGCGATCTCGGCGATAACCAGGTCAAGGGCTTCATCGTCGAGAACAAATCGACGCCCGGCTTCAGTGTCGAGAAGATCGAGAACAAGATTGCGCTCAAGGTGGTCCAGAACGGCCATATCACGCTGAAGGATGTTCGCGTGCCGGAAACGAATCGTCTCCAGGGCGGCAGTTCATTCCGCGACACCGCGAAGGTACTGAAGATGACGCGCTTCGCCGTGGCGTGGATGGCGACTGGATGCGCGATGGGCGCTTATGAGACCGCGCTGAAGTATAGCCAGGAGCGCTTGCAGTTTGGCAAGCCGATCGCGTCGTTCCAGCTGGTCCAAGACCTTCTCGCCAAAATGATCGCCAATATCACGGCTTCGCAGTGCCTGATCGTGCGCCAGGCGCAACTGCATGCCGAAGGCAAGCTGACGGACGCCCATGCCGCGCTTGCCAAGGCGTTCGCTACGGCCAAATGCCGCGAGACGGTTGCCTGGGCCCGTGAGTTGATCGGCGGCAACGGAATCGTTGCCGACTACAAGGCGGCACGCTTCTTTGCGGATTGTGAAGCGCTGTACTCCTACGAAGGCACGTATCAGATGCAGAATCTGATCATCGGCAAGGCTGTCACTGGCATCGGCGCCTTCGCGTGATCTCTCAACGCGCCGGCGCGGCCGCGCCGGCCGCCCCAATCCAGGAGATATGATCATGGCTTCCGGAGCCGCATCATTCACGCCTTCGCCGGCAATAACAACGGATTCGTCACCGCGAGCGGCATTGGTACTGGCGAATGTCCTGTACGAGAAGAAGGGTGCGATCGCCTACGTGACGATCAACCGGCCCAAAGTGCTCAACGCGCTCAACACGCCGACCTGGACGGATCTGCGCGCCGCGTTCGAGGATGCCAGGACCGACGCGTCTGTGCGCGGCGTGATTCTCACCGGCGCTGGCGACAAGGCTTTCATCGCCGGCGCCGACATCAGCGAACTCGCAAATGTTGGTGCTTACGATGCGGAAGAGTCCAGCCGGTTTGGGCAGGGCGTGTTGGACCTTATCGAAAACCTCGGCAAGCCGGTAATCGCGGCGATCAATGGCTTTGCGCTTGGCGGCGGCTGCGAGACGGCGATGGCTTGCACGATGAGGATCGCAGCCGAGCACGCCAAGTTTGGGCAGCCCGAGGTCAAGCTCGGGCTGGTGCCAGGCGGCGGCGGAACGCAGCGTTTGCCGCGGCTGGTGGGAAAGGGTCGTGCGTTACAGCTGATCCTCACGGGCGAGACAATTTCTGCGCAGGAAGCCTATCGCATCGGTCTCGTCAATGAAGTCGTGTCGGCCGCCGGCCTGATTGACCGCGCCGAGACAATTCTGAAGCAGATCGCGGCCAACGCTCCGATCGCGGTGAAGTTCTCTCTGGAGGCCGCGAACAAGGGGCTTGAGACCGGTCAAAGCGAAGGCCTCGCCCTGGAAGCATCCTACTTCGGCATTTGCGCCGCCACCGACGACAAGAAGGAAGGCACCTCCGCCTTCCTGGAAAAGCGTGCACCGAAGTTCCTCGGCCGGTGAAACAGACTGCACGCGGCGACTTGGAAAGGACAGCCATGGCTAGCGACAACATTTTTTCCGGACTGAAAGTGGTGGATCTGGCGAGCTTCATCGCCGGTCCCAGCGCGGCGGTGATCCTGTCGGACTTCGGTGCTGACGTCATCAAGGTGGAGCCGCCGAGCGGCGAATTGTGGCGGCATGCCAACCACCTGCCGCCGCAGCCGGTCGCGGAAGATGCCTATCCCTGGCATCTTGCCAATCGCAACAAGCGAGGTATGGCGCTTGATCTGAAGTCTCCAAGCGCGCAGCAGGTCCTCGAAAGGCTCGTCAAATGGGCTGATGTTCTCGTCGTCAACACGCCGCATCCGGCACGTGCCCGGTTGAAGCTTGAATATGAAGACGTGGTGAAGTGGAATCCGCGTTTGATCTATGCGGACATCTCGGGCTTCGGCGACAAGGGGCCCGACGCGGACCTTCCGGGCTTTGATATCACGTCGTACTGGGCACGCAGCGGGTTGCTGTCGATGACACGCGACGCCGGTGCGCCGCCGACCTGGCCGGTGGCCGGTAGCGGCGACAATGCCACGGCCGTCGGGCTCTATTCGGCGATCGTCACTGCGCTATATCGCCGCGAGCGCACGGGGGAGGGAGCGCATGTCACCACTTCGCTTCTTGCCGAAGGCGTATGGTCGGCCAGCGTCTCGATCCAGGCCGCGCTTTGCGAAGCGAAGTTCTTCGGGCTGCACGATCGTGCGCACCCCGCAAATGCTGCGATGAATGTGTATCGTGCCAAGGATGACACCTGGTTCGTTCTCATCGTCACGCCCGACAAGCTGGCGGCCGTCGCCAAGGCCATCGGCCGCACCGATCTTCTGACAGATCCGCGTTTCTCCGACCCGGCGAAGTTGACAGCGAACATGCCGCAGCTCACGTCGATCCTCGACGAAATCTTCTGCGCCGAGCCGATGGCCCACTGGTACGAGGTGTTCAGCGGTGTCCACGTGACCTTCGGGGCGGTGCGCGGGCCGCAAGAAGTCGTCAACGATCCCCAGCTCCGGGCGAACGACATCATCGTTCCGCTTGAGGGTGCCGGCGGCAAGCTGACATCCACAATCAGCAGTCCGCTTCGGGTGCATGGCGTCGCCAAAGTGCCCGCAAAGCGCGCGCCGGATATTGGAGAACACAATGATGAGGTTCTCCGGCAGCTCGGATTCAGCGCGGCCGAAATCGATAGTTTGCACCAAAGCGGTGCCATTGCGAAGACAAAGGACCACGCGGCTTAGTTCGGTCGGGACAGCGAGAGCTCACCGCTGACTTCGGCTCGCTCTTCGCGGTTTGCGGCTGACGGTTTTAGCAGGAATCACCCAAGCCGAGCAGCCGCATTCAAGCGCTTCCAAAACCAAAAGGGCACTAGGGGATGCGCGCCGACGGACGGCTCAGCGCACGCCACAGTCGGTAGTTTCTGGATGAAGCCGGAGCAACGCGATGGACGCCAAAACCATTGATAACCAGTTTGCCGGAGAGCACACCGGTATCGGCTCTGACGCGGGGTCTTCGGTAGCGCGCGGCTGGCGCATCGTTGAATTCCTGACGCTCACGAAGCCGCGCATCATGGCGCTTGCCGTCTTCACGGCGCTCGTGGGATTGAGCCGCGCTCCGGATCGACTTGATCCGCTAACTGCTCTTGCCGCTGTTATTGCCATCGCCGCGGGAGCTGCCGCCGCTGGCGCACTCAACATGTGGTACGACGCCGATATCGATGCGGTCATGACCCGCACAGCGATGCGGCCGATTCCGCGCGGCAGGGTGTCCCGGTTCGAGGCGCTTGTCGTTGGCCTCGTGCTTGGCATTTTCGCAGTGACGGTTCTGGCGCTCGCGACGAATCTCGCAGCAGCCGCGTTGTTGGCCTGCACGATCGTGTTTTACGTTGTCGTGTACACGGCGTGGCTGAAGCGGACGACGCCACAGAATATCGTCATCGGCGGCGCTGCGGGAGCGCTACCGCCCGCGATCGGATGGGCGGCTGCGACGGGAGACGTCGGGATCGAGCCGCTGACGCTGTTTCTTATCATCTTCCTTTGGACGCCACCCCACTTCTGGGCCCTCGCGCTTAATCGCACCAGTGACTATGCGCGGGCGGGCGTACCGATGTTGCCGGTTGTCGCGGGACGCGCTGCAACGGCGCGCCAGATCCTGATCTATAGCCGTCTCCTGGTTCTTGCCTCGGAGCTGCCTTGGCTTTTGGGGTTTGCAAGCGCGATGTATGG
>Ga0210396_10006196_pt1 | contig 11491 bp, 10 predicted proteins | sample IncBWH17OmetaG_FD_155466 | JGI IMG/M metagenome (GOLD analysis project Ga0210396, IMG submission 155466) | Forest soil microbial communities from Barre Woods Harvard Forest LTER site, Petersham, Massachusetts, United States - Inc-BW-H-17-O ...
GAGGCATTCGGATCACCCATGGGCGCCGCCACTATCATGCCACCCTTGATGATGAGCCCCGGTTTGGCGCCGAAGAACATCGGATTCCAGAGCACGATGTCCGCCAGCTTGCCGACCTCGATCGAGCCGACCTCGTGCGCGATGCCGTGCGTGATCGCCGGGTTGATCGTGTACTTCGCGATGTAGCGGCGGACGCGAAGATTGTCGCTATCCGCAGTCTCTCCGGGCAGCGGGCCGCGTTCCCGCTTCATCTTGTCCGCCGTCTGCCAGGTACGGGAGATCACCTCGCCAATCCGGCCCATCGCCTGAGAGTCCGACGACAGCATGCTGATCGCCCCCAGGTCGTGCAGCACGTCCTCGGCGGCGATCGTCTCGCGACGGGTGCGCGAATCGGCGAACGCCACGTCCTCCGGCACGCTCGGCGAAAGGTGATGAGTCACCATCATCATGTCGAGCACCTCGTCGAGCGTGTTCCGCGTGAACGGCATCGTCGGGTTCGTGGACGATGGAAGGACGTTCGGCTCGCCGCACAGCCGGATGATATCCGGTGCGTGCCCACCCCCGGCACCTTCGGTGTGATAGGTGTGTATCGTGCGGCCCGCGATCGCGCGGATCGTATCTTCCACGAAGCCGGCTTCGTTCAACGTGTCGGTATGAATCGCGACCTGGACGTCGAATTCGTCGGCGACTGACAGACACTGGTCGATGGCGGCGGGGGTCGCACCCCAATCTTCGTGCAGCTTCCATCCGGCGGCGCCGGCGAGGACCTGCTCCCGGAGCGCATCGGGTCGCGAACAGTTGCCTTTCCCGAGAAACCCGAAATTGAGAGGGAACGCCTCGGCCGCCTCGTACATTCGGCGGATGTGCCACGGCCCCGGCGTGCAGGTCGTGGCCCGGGTGCCCGTGGCCGGCCCGGTGCCGCCGCCGATCAACGTGGTGATGCCCGAGTAGAACGCCTCGGGGATCTGGTTCGGCGAGATGAAGTGCACATGGGTATCGATCCCGCCGGCCGTCAAGATCTGGCCCTCGCCAGCCAGCACTTCCGTGGACGCGCCGATCACCAATTCGGGCGACACGCCGTCCATCACGCCCGGATTACCTGCCTTTCCGATCCCGCAGATTCGGCCGTCTCGAACGCCGACATCGGCCTTCTTGATCCCAGAGCCGTCGACGATGACCACGTTGGTGATCACCAGATCCGGTGAACCAGCCGCGCGGCTTGCGGTGGCCGATTGCCCCATGCCGTCTCGAATGACTTTGCCGCCGCCGAAGATCGCCTCGTCCCCGTACACGGTCGCGTCGTGCTCGATGGCGATGACGAGATCGGTGTCGGCCAGACGAATGCGGTCGCCGGTCGTCGGGCCGTAGTGGCTCGCGTACGTCTGTCGGTCGATCTTCACGGTTGGGCACTCCCGAAGCGGTTCAGTGCAATCATGGCGGCCTCCCGGACGGCGTCGGCATCGAGCACGCCGTCGACGAGACGGTTCAGGCCGATGACCTCACGGCGGCCGCCGATCGCCACCAGCTCGACTTCATGCGTGTCGCCGGGTTCGAAGCGGACAGCAGTCCCCGACGGGATGTTCAAGCGCATCCCGTACACCGCGGCGCGGTCGAAGACCAGGTAGCGATTGACCTCGGGGAAATGAAAGTGGGAGCCCACCTGCACCGGGCGATCGCCGGTGTTGGCGACCTCGAGTCGCCGCGTCGGTCGTCCGGCGTTGATTTCGATCGGATCGCGTGCGAGCAGATATTCGCCTGGGACCACGGCATCACCGTATGGGTTGATGGACGGTCACGAGCTTGGTGCCATCCGGAAACGTGCCTTCCACCTGGATCTCGCCGATCATCTCGCCCACACCCTCCATCACGGCGTCGCGCGGAAGAATCGTCGGCCCGATGCTGGTGATCTCTGCGACGGACTTGCCGTCGCGGATGAGCTCGAGAAGTTCAGACGTAATCAGCGCGACCGCCTCGGGATGATTCAACTTCAAGCCGCGGGCGCGCCGCTTTCTAGCAAGCTCGCCGGCACTGAAAATCACGAGCTTATCGACTTCGCGTGGAGTCAAATGCACGGGGACTCCCTCACCCCCGGGTCATTGTTTGCAATAGGACGGCGGCGCGCGACGGCGCCCCGTTAAGCCGCATCAGAATCCCGCCAAACCCTCCGGGCTGTTGTAGGGAATTTTCACGCTGGTGATCTCCTCGAGCGAACCGTCCGGCTGAGTGGCGTAGCCCACCAGTTTCGAGGCGTTCCCGTAGATCTGGTAGAGAAAGGCGCCATCCGGCGAAACCCAGTTATCGCTCGGTCCGCTGCTGATGTCTCCACAAAGCCCCCTGAAGGTGCCATCGCCCTCGACCTCGGGGCACGCAGGATCCTTGGCGACTCTGATCTCGGCGCCGTCGATATGGAAGGTGGTGATGTTGCTGTACCCGAAAACCGTAGCGTACAAGAATCGGTCATCGGGGGAGACGGATGCCCAGCAAAGTTCAGCGATCGCGCCTCGCCTTGTATCGATCGGTACGACCTTGCCGACGCCAATTCTGCCTTCTTCGTCAATGCGGCACATGCTGACTCCATCACCGACGGCGTATCCGACGATGAAGGTATCCGGTCGGTTATGCAGGAACGCGATGTAGAACGGAGAACCGCCCCCTCCGTCCTGGAACGAGGGGTCGCCCAGCGTGCCGTTTGCATTCACGCGGAATATAACGATGCCGTCGGGATCTGGCGCATTCGAAGCGACGGACCGTGGTTTGCCGTCTGGACCCGGCACCCAGAGAATGGGTGAACCGTCCGGATAGGTGCCGGAGATCGCAATGGGCACATCGAAGGTAGTGCCGACAAGGAGAAACTTCTCATCTGGTGAGAGCACACCCATAGTTGGAACACGGTGTGGCTTGTCTGGCGTGTTACACGTGTACTTCTCCATACGCGGCGTAAGCTTGCCATCACTGGAGACCGACATGAGCCGGATATGATCGGGTCCGAAGGAGTGGACCACGTAAAGCATGCCCTTCGAGGGAGAATATGCCAGCGATTTGGCAGTACCGCTCCTTCCTTCCACGGCGTTCCCGGTCGGCTTGGTGTCGATTAGTTTGAGCCTGCCCTGGCCGCCCACGGCGAAGCTGGAAACCGAATTGTCCCCGCCGTTCGTGGCAAACAGAAACTTGCGATCTGGTGAAAGGATGACGCTAGCCGCGCCTTCAAAGGAGTTGGGCGCGCTCTCTTGGCCGCTGATCGGCTTGAAAGTCCCCGAACCTGCGCCGCCGGTGGCGACACGTTCCACCTCTGTGAGCGTGCCGTTGGCGGAACGATGGTAGTGAATGATCACATTCTTGATCTCATTCGTTTGCATGTAGAGATGGCCCTGGCCCTGCATCTCTCTCATCTTGCTTTCCATGGTCGTTTCTCCTGTGCGTTAAGTTGGTATTCACGACGTTCTCTTACGTCTTCCACTACGGAGACGGCGGGTGGAATTGCAAGCGGGATGCCAACGAGCGAAGCCGCCCTACCAATCCGCGTAGGCGCCTGAATCAGTTGAGTTATGCCGAGCGTAAGCCGCAAAGTTGTTCCGGCTCGCGGTCCTGGGAAGGCCGGGGGCTGGTATCGAATGTCTCTACTGGTACACGAAGTCCCATCGCTTTGGTCGCGAGCGTTTCGTGTCAAAGCGTTTCATGTGAGAGGGGCACGGTGTCGACCCGCGCCCTTTCGGCGGCGCGGGCGGCACCCGGCGGGCGTAGACAGCGGTTAGGCCTCGTCCGCTTCGACGGAGTGCGCGACGCACAATCCCAGGTCTTGGAGCTTCACGCGCAGGGTCCGCCGGGCGATGCCGAGCAGGAGGGCGGCCTGGGCTTGGTTCGCGCCGGTATACGCCAGGACGCGGGGCAGCACGAGCTGGTCTAACTCCCGGTGGATCTCCGCGTACAAGTTGCGGGAGTCGGGGCCAAGCCGCTGGCGGAGGAACGCCTCCGCGTCGAAACCGCTCCCCGGCGGCGCCGCCGACGTGGGCGCGCGAGGCGCCCCCGGGAATGCGGGGAGAAACTCCGGCAAGAGGACCGGGCCATGGGCCCGCAAGATCGCCTGCTTCAGCACACTCTGCAACTCCCGCAGGTTCCCGGGCCAGGAGTAGCCGCGCAGCCGTGCCAGCGCCTCCGGAGCGACCTCGCACACCTCTCGGCCCAAATCCCGGCTGATCCGACGCAGATAGAACTGGACCAGCAACTCCAGGTCGTCGCCGCGCTCGCGCAAGGGGGGCAGGTAGATGGTGAACACGCCCAGCCGGTAGTACAGGTCCAGCCGGAACTTTTCCTCGTCCGACCAAGCCCGGAGGTCACGGTGGGTGGCGGCGATCAGGCGGACATCGGTGTGGATCGTCTCGCCGCCGCCGAGGCGCTCGAACGCCTGCTCCTGCAGGACCCTCAAGAGCTTGGCCTGGGCCGCCAGCGGCATGTCGCCGATCTCGTCGAGGAGCAGGGTCCCGCCGTTGGCCTGCTCAAACCTGCCGATGCGACGGCGCTCCGCCCCAGTGAACGCGCCCTTCTCGTGGCCGAATAGCTCGCTCTCCAGCAGCGTCTCGGGGATGGCGGCACAGTTGAGGGCCAGGAACGGCGCCTTGGCCCGGGGGCCGTGCTGGTAGATGGCGCGCGCCACCAACTCCTTGCCCGTGCCGCTCTCGCCGGTGATGAGCACCGGGAAGGTCTGGTCTGCGACGCGCCCGATGGCCTTATAGACGCCCTGCATGGCCGGACTGGAGCCGACGATGGCTTCCCCCGGCTGATCCTCGTCCGCCGGCGTTCGCACAACCACGGCCGGCTCGCGCATCAAGCGGGCGACCTTCACCGCCTCGCCGAGCACGTGGTCCAATTTTTGCAAGTCGAGCGGCTTGAGCAGGTAGTCGTATGCACCTTGCCGCATCGCTTGGATGGCCGAATCGGCCGACCGGACCACGGTGACCAGGACGACCGGGATGCGGGCGTCGATCTGGTGAAGCTGCTGCAAGACGTCCAGGCCAGATTGGTCGGGCAGGCGCAGGTCGAGGAGAATGACGTCTGGCCGAAAGTCGGCGACACGTTGAAGGCCCTCAGCGCCCGTGCGGGCGATCTCGACCCGGTGTGTAGGGGCGGGGAAGACGTGGCTCACCTGATCCGAGAGCAGACCTGGGTGGTCATCGATCAGAAGCAAGTTGGCCATGTGGTTCCAAGCCTCCTCGCCATGGTAAGATCGTCAAACGCACGAGTAGATTTTTCGAACTCGTCACGAGGCGGCCAGTTCCATGAGTCACTTCGACAGCAGGCCTAGTCGCGACAGCTCTGAGTACCCGGAGTACCCGGCTGTCCAAAAGATCGACGACCTCCGGGACGCCGAGCAGGCACTGCGGGAACGTGAGCGGCTGCTGGATTCGCTCATGGGGGTCCTTCCGGGGTCGGCGTATCGGGCCTTGGCCGACGAGCACTGGAACGTCCTGTTCATCAGCAATGGCATCGAAGGGGTGACCGGCTACCCGCCCGAGGAGTTTACTTCCCGACGTCTTAATTACAACGACCTCATGCTGCCCGAGGACCGGGCAGCTACTCGCGAGGCAGTCTTCGCCGCCCTGCGGGAGCGGAGGATGTACGATGACGAGCACCGCATCCGGCACAAGGACGGCTCGGTCCGCTGGATCTGGGCGCGCGGCCACGGGGTGTTCGCCCCGGACGGGTCCCTTCGCTTCATCGAGGGGTGGAACCTGGACATTACCCCCAGGAAGCAGGCCGAGGAGGGGCTACGGGAGAGCGAGCAGCGTTGGCGGAGCTTGACCGAGGCACTACCGCAACTGGTCTGGAGCGCCACGCCCGACGGGGCCTGTGACTACTTCAGCACGCAATGGACTGAACACACGGGGATCCCCGAAAGTGACCTGCTGGGCTGGCGCTGGCTGGCGACGCTGCACCCCGACGACCGGGTGCCGACCCGGCGACTCTGGACCGACTCGGTTGCGGGCCGCGGTCCGTACGACGTGGAATACCGCGTCCGCCGTTCGGACGGCGTATACCGCTGGTTCAAGACCCGCGGCACGCCCATCCGGGATGGCGAAGGAAACATCGTCAAATGGTTTGGGACGTGCACCGACATCACCGACCTCCGGGAGATCGAGGAAGCGCTGCGAGCGAGCGAGGAGCGGTTTCGCGGGACGTTCGAGAACGCGGCGGTCGGCATCGTCCACAGGGACGCCACGGGCCGCTTCCTCCGCGTCAACGAGAAGTTCTGCGCCATCGTCGGCTACTCCCGCGAGGAACTGCTGCAAAAGACCATACGGGATGTAACGCATCCCGATGACCTAGCCGTCAGCATCGACGCGTTCACGGCGCTCTGGCAGGGCGAATCGCCCACCTTCGGGCTGGAGAAGCGTTACCTCCGCAAGGACGGCTCGCTCGTCTGGGGGGAACTGTTCGCCTCGCTCCAGCGGGACGCGGCCGGTAAGCCCGCTTATGACATCGGGATTATTAATGATATCTCGGAGCGCAAGCGGCTGGAGGAGGAGCTGCGCGCCAGCGAGGAGCGCCAGCGCCTCATCCTCGACAACGCCCACGACGCCTTCATCGCCATGAGCCCCGATGGCCTCATCGCCGAGTGGAACCACCAGGCCGAAATCACCTTCGGCTGGTCGCGGGCCGACACGGTCGGCCGCGTCCTGTCCGAAACCATCATCCCCCCTCAATTCCGCGAAGCTCACCAGCTCGGCTTGGCTCGCTTCCTGGCGACCAGCAAGGGGCCGGTGCTCAACCGCGTCCTCGAGGTCCCGGCCCTGCGCCGTGACGGCCGCGAGTTCCCCGCCGAAATCAGCATCGCCCCCGTCCGCTTGGGCGAGCAGTACCTGTTCGCGGCCTTCATCCGCGATGTGACCGAACGAAAGCGGGCCGAGGAAGAGCTGCGCCGCGCCAAGGAGGCGGCGGAGGCGGCCAACCGGGCAAAGGACGAGTTCCTTGCCCTGGTCAGCCACGAGATCCGCACCCCCATGAACGCCATCCTCGGCATGACCGACCTCACCCTCGACACCCTCCTGACCGTGGACCAGCGGCAGTACCTGACGACGGTGAAGTCGGCGGCGGACGCCCTCCTCGGAATCATCAACGACATTCTGGACTTCGCCAAGATCGAAGCGGGCCGCCTGGAACTAGACCCGGCTGATTTCTCGCTCAGTTCCATGCTGGATGCCACCCTGCGCGCGCTGGCCGTTCGCGCGCACAAGAAGGGGCTGGAACTGGTAGGCCAACAGCGGCCTGGCGTGCCCGATGCGCTGATTGGCGACGCCGGCCGGCTTCGCCAGGTGCTCCTCAACCTCGTGGGCAACGCCATCAAGTTCACCGAACGCGGCGAGGTCGTGGTGGTGGTGGAAACCGTCGGGGAGCCAGCGCCCCAAGGAGACGTCCGCCTGCGTTTCGCGGTGACGGACACCGGCGTCGGCATTCCGCCCGAGAAACAGGCAAGAATCTTCCAAGCATTCGAGCAGGAGGACACCTCGACCACGCGCAAGTACGAGGGTACCGGCCTGGGCTTGACCATCGCCGCCCGCCTGGTGGACCTCATGGACGGGCAGATCACCGTGAACAGCGTGCCGGGCCAGGGCAGCACCTTCGCCTTCACGGCGCGCTTCGGGCTCCGGCGGAACCCGCCGGTGCGCGACTTGCCGGCGCTGATCGTGGACGACAACGCCACCAACCGGCACATCCTGGAGGAATGGCTGCGCGGCTACGCGATGGAGCCGATGGTCGCCGACAACGCCGCAACTGCCATGGCTATCCTCTTGCGCGGCGTGGCTCAGGGACGCCCGTACCCGCTCGTACTCCTCGACATCCGCATGCCCGACATCGACGGGCTGGCCCTGGCCGCCCAGATCCGCCAGTGTGCCGAGTTGTCCGCAACGCGTCTGATCCTGCTGAGCTCGGGAGATCGCCCCGGCGACCTGGCCCGGGCGCGTCAACTCGGGATCAGCGCCAACCTGCTCAAGCCGCTCCAGCAACGCGACCTGATGGAGACCATCCTGCGGGTAATGGGCCACCAAGGGGATCCGGAAGGGTTACTCACGAGCCCGGCCGTGGTGCGGCCATCTGTCCCGGAAGGCTTGGTGGGCGTGCCGCTGCGCATTCTGGTGGCCGAGGACAACGTCTTCAACCGCGAGCTCCTCGAACACATCCTGACCCGCCTGGGGCTCTCGGCGGCGATGGCGGTCGACGGGCGGGAGGCGCTGGCCCGGCTGGAGCGCGAAACCTTCGACCTGTTGCTGCTGGACCTCCACATGCCGGAATTGGACGGCTTCGAGGTCATCGGCGCGATCCGGGAGCGTGAGCGAACGGCGGGAGGCCACCTGCCCGTCATCGCCTTGACCGCGCGCTCGCGGAAAGAGGACCGCGAGCATTGCTTGCGGGCGGGCATTGACGAGTGCCTTACCAAGCCGTACAGCACCGCGGACCTGTGGGCGACCATGGACCGGGTGCTTCGGAAGGGTGAACGCGGAAAGATGAAGGATGAAAACGAGAAGACTTCGCCTGCTGATTCATCCTCTGCGACGGGCCTGATCGACTCGATGGTCCTCTTGGCCGCCTGCGGCGACGACCCCGCCATGCTGCGGAAAATGTGCCAGACGCTCCAGTCCCTCGTCCCGGAGGACTTGGCGGCGGTCCGAGAGGCCTTCCACGATCAGGACGCCCTGCGCCTACGCGAAGCGGCTCACAAGTTGTACGGTACGCTTTCGTCGTTCTCGACGGTCGCCGGCGACCAGGCAGGCGACTTGGAAGACCTTGCGGCCCGCGGAATGCTCAAGGAAGCCCTCCCGTTCGTGGAGCGACTTAACGAGTGCGCGACCGAACTCGTCCGGCTGGCAGGCGGGCTCACGGTCGAAACACTTCGGAAGCTCGCGGAGAGTGTCGAGGACCCCAACCGGCCAACCAGCCCCTGACACGGCAGCTAGGCCACCCTGCCCGTCTGTTCCTGCTCACCGTGTCCTCCCGTAACGAGCGCGACCTTTCCTTGAGGCTTCCTTATGGTGTCGGTCCTCAACTTGTTGCTCCATAATTCCAATTCACAAAGCGGCAATCCAATTCTTAAGCCGCTTCACTTCCGTTACCACGACATCCGGGTCTTTAGCGCCGCACGCTACCGCTGCCACATCCTGAAAGACGGAGAACATATGATATGAACCGCAAGTTATCGTGAATCTTCTCCACGCCCGGCGCCCCGGAACTGCTTCTCAATCCGCCAAGAAATCTGCATCGCTCTTCACCGAGCCTATGGCGTGCAACTCTGAGCAAAGGCCCTGAAGCAATGGCTGGTTGCTTTCGTGGAGAGCATTCGAAGCAGCAAGGACCAATTTGTACTCGGCGGATGTCCCCTTGGTGGCGATCAGGCGAATTCCAGCGCGACTTGGACCAAGTCGAGTTAGATTTCGAATGACCCAACGGCCCCTTTTAGGGGCCTTCCTCAATCCACCGGCTCTGCCGGTGGTTACCGAATACCCACGCCCGTTCGTGGCGGAAACCTTGTTCCTTCATCACTGGCGTTGCGCGCGACGAGTGCGTGCTAAAAAACGTCTCGATTGGATTGAATTTGATCGGCGTAGAGATCGGAATCTCGATTCAGGACGAGCGCAATCCATCTTAATTCGCGTCCAGAGCCAAATCGTGCCGGGTGTCATGCCACGGTATCGCGCTTGCTAAATCGCGCTTGCTGAATATCCGCGTGTCAAACGTCCGGAGGCAGTCATGAAGCCGATTATTGATCTTGGGTCCGAACTGCTGTTCGACCGTTCGCGAATCGCGTCTCCATACATGCGACTGCTGCTGGCGGCGTTCGGCCAAGAGGTGGCCAGAGGGTCGCCGTGGGTGAGCGTAAACAAGCGAGTGCTGGCGGTTTATCCCATTCCCTCAGAACTGATGGCGGCCGAGCCGCATCAACGGCAGGTGGCTTGAACAAAGCCGCCTGGTCGAGGTGGCGAGGTCTGTCATGAGCTTCAGCAGGGGACTAACAACGTGGGTAATGCGGCTCGGGCCGGCGGCGCTCATGTGGCGGTGGAACATGCGGCTGCGCGAGGCTGTGCGGACCCTGCGGGTCACATCGTTCGGCAGGCATGGGTATCTGACGGCGGGACCGCTCATCGTCGAGTGGTGATGCGGATTCAGGGCATCGCGGCATTGGGACGATCAGCCTACATGCTCAGTTGCGATTAGGAGATGAGCCATGTCTGAGTCAAAACCGCACGAACACATTAGTTCCCAAGTGGAGGCGGTCGGTCGCGAGCTGGCCCGCTATGGGCTGGTGATAGTGGTCGGGTGGATTGGCCTCATGAAGTTCACGGCGTACGAGGCCCACGGAATACATCTGTACGTCGCCAACAGCCCACTGATGAGTTGGGTCTATGGGTCAATGAGTGTGCGAGGCTTCTCGGCCGCGCTTGGAGTGGTCGAGGCAACCGTCGCGATCCTCATCGCTACGCGCCCGTTCCTGCCTTGGGCCTCTGCTCTCGGGAGCGCCTTGGCAGTTGGGATGTTCCTCACGACCCTGAGCTTCCTCATCACAACGCCGGGCGTCTGGGAGCCCAGTGCCGGCGGCTTCCCCGCGCTCTCGGGGAAGCCGGGGCAGTTCCTCCTCAAGGATCTGGCCCTGCTCGGCATTTCGCTCTGGTCCCTCGGCGAGGCCTGGCATGCGAGCAACCGGGCCAAGGCATAACGGCGAGCTTCCGGGATCCGCGGAGCGCGCCTATTGGTCGCTGACGGTGGAAAAGTTGTGCTCGCGGCACGTGACCCGGAGAGCTTCGACTGCCGAGAAGGCACGGAGCATTTCGGAAAGCCGTTTGTCCCACGCGCTCACGACATTCTACCCGTTCGGCCATCACCTCAAGTAGCATGGCGGCCAATGCACAAGCTGATGCCTCTGCTCTGCGTTCTCCTCCCGCCCCGTGACGACACGGCCGTCCAGGACACGGGGGACAGCCGACTTAGCGCGTTGAGCAGCGTTAGGAGCGGCCGTAAAGCGTCTTGACGCTTTCATGTAGCTTCTTCGCCAGAGGCGAAGCGGCGTAGGCATCCGTTACCACTTCGATGTAAGCCGCAGTGCCACCTTGCTCGGCTGCTCGCAGGGCTTGATCGAACTCGCCGCAGGTGGCGACCCGAGCTGTGAACCATCCGTCACAGCCCAGCGCGTGCGGCAACTTTGCGTAGCGCCAGGAAGCGGTATCGTTGTAGGCGGAGGCTGGATCCTTGGCAAGCAGTCGTTCGATCAAGTAGCCGGAGTTGTTGAGCAGAAAGACGATCGGCTTTAGCCCGCGACGGCCAAATTGACTAATCTCCTGAGCGCTGAGCTGGTGAGAGCCGTCGCCGGTCACCAACACCACGCGGCGAGTGGGGGCTGCCACCGCGGCGCCGAAGGCGGCCGGAGTGGCCCAGCCGATCGAGCCCCACAGGGCCTGATTGTGGAAGGTCGCGCCGCGGGGCAGAAGGGCAAAGGCCAGCCCCATGG
>Ga0210396_10006199_pt1 | contig 11488 bp, 10 predicted proteins | sample IncBWH17OmetaG_FD_155466 | JGI IMG/M metagenome (GOLD analysis project Ga0210396, IMG submission 155466) | Forest soil microbial communities from Barre Woods Harvard Forest LTER site, Petersham, Massachusetts, United States - Inc-BW-H-17-O ...
GCCCGGGCGGCCCCCTTGCCGCTCTTCGGACGCGCGGTCGCCTTCAATTCCTTGACGGTCGCCATCAGCTTAAGTCCTTGTTTTCTAAAAGTTAAAGGCCGCATCGCGGCCCGTTTGGTGTCCACAGCAAGCCTCCAGGGGTGCGGGGGCTGCGGACGTGGCGGCGTTCTAGCCCCAAAGGGCCAAAATGACAAGGAAATGAAGCGATTTTTCTCGCCTGCGGGGCCTGGTCCCAAAGGTTAAATCGTCGTGCATCAGCCTACGACTCCGCGTTCTCGCGGCGAGATTCGCCCGAGTTTTAGGTCTATCTCCATCCCTCAAAGCAGAGGGAGCAGGGAATGCCGGGCGTTTAGCTCGCCCGCAGCCTCGTGCGCAAAAGTAAAAAGCACACGAGTTAGTCACCACAGGCAGCCGAAACGATCCGGCATTCCCTGCGCGATGGCTTTACGACTTATTCCGCGCTCTCTCCGGCGATCGGGCTTTCTTGTCACCGTCCCCGGTGCGATGCGCAGCATCGTCACCCGGTTCACGCCAGCGTCGAGGCGTTAAGACCACGCGGCTTTGTCGTCCGCGAGACAAGCGCATTCGTCTTGTGCGCAGTCCCACGGCCATCGCATCCCGTACCCAACGTCCGTGACGATCGCGATACGCCCCTCTTAGTGGGCACGGGATGCGCTGAGAAATGCTTCTGATTTGCCCGACGTCACAAGCGAAATTGGGTGCGGCAGATTAACGCGACGGGCAAATCAGTCGCCGCGCGCGAATTCGTGTCAAGGGGTGATCACTTCGAGACGCGGCTGCGTTCCACGCGGTTACTCCAATTGAATGCGTGCGCTGTTAGCCCCGTTCAACAGCCGCCTGAGATGAAAGCCGGCAAGCGCGTCGCTGGCATGCAACCCGACCAATGCCGCAAAGGCCGGCATTGCCGCGGCGTCTCCGGCCTCCAGCTTGGCAAAGGCATCGCAATATTGCGCCGTCGCAGACCTCTCGAATGCAGACGCCGTCAGCGGCTGGTGGGCCCGCAGCGGCTCGCTGCGGCCGCGCAACAAGAGATCGCCGACCGGCCTGCCGCAAAACGCGCTGGCGCCGTCGGCGACCGCGGCGCTCGCACAAATGCGTGTGCCGAGAAACTTGTTGGCGGCCTCGAGCCGGGCTGCCGTGTTGATGGTGTCACCATAAGCGGTGTAGTCGAAGAAGCGGCTGCCGCCGAAGTTGCCGACCAGCGCAGGGCCTGCGTGAACGCCGATCCGCGTTGTGCCGAAATTCACGCCCTTGGATTTCCAACGCTCGCGAAACGCCTCGGCCCAATCATCCAGGGCATGTGCGCAGGCAATTGCGCGGGTCGCATAATCCGGCTGGTCGCCCGGCGCGTTGAAGAGAATCTGGATGGCATCGCCGATGATCTTGGCGACGGTACCCTCATGCGCAAAAACGACATCAGTCATCCCGCCCACATATTCGTTGAGCAGCGTGCCGAGCACGTCGGGCGCAACATTTTCCACCAGCGACGTAAAACCGGCGATGTCGGTGAAGATCACCGCGACATCGCGCCAGTGCACCTCCATGCCGTCGCCTTCGCCGGCGGCAGCAAGCCTTGAGGCGATCTGGGGCGAGAAATAACGCGAGAGCGATGCATGCGCGCGCTCGGCCTCGGCCTGGCGACGGCGCGCCTCGCGCATCGCCTCAACGTGGCGTATCGTCTTGTCGATCGTGGTTTCGAGATCGGTGAAGTCGATCGGCTTGGTCAGGAAATCGAACGCTCCGCGGTTCATCGCGGTGCGGATATTGCTCATGTCGCCATAAGCCGAGACGATGATCGTCGACTTCTTGTCTTCGGCCTCCTGCAATTTCTGCAGCAAAGACAAGCCGTCCATCCGCGGCATGTTGATGTCCGAAACGACCAGATCGACATGCGGGTGATTTTCGATCGACTGCAATGCCTCCACGCCGTCATGCGCAAACATGAAGCTCACCGCGCCATCGCGAATTTGCTTGCGGAACTTCTGCAAGACAAGAGCCTCGAGGTCCGGCTCATCGTCGACGACGAGGATGGTCGCAGTCATGCGGCCTGCCCGAGCCGCGCGTCGATCTCGTGGCGCAGCAGCGCGAAATCGATCGGTTTGGTCAACAATCCCACCGCGCCGCGCTCGATCGCCTTGCGGTGGGTTTCAGCATCGCCGTAAGCAGTAATCATGATGACGGGAACGTCAGGCCGTTCGGCGCGTACTTTTGGCAGCATGTCGAGCCCGCTCATCCCGGGCATGTTGATGTCCGACAGAATCAGGATCAGCGACGGGTCCCTGATCTCGACGGCGCGGATCAGCGCCGCAGGCGCCGACGGCGCAAATTCCATGGTGAAGCGCCCGGATTTCAGGTCACGGCGGAATTGCTGACGGAACAGCGCCTCGACATCCGGCTCGTCGTCGACGACGAGTATGTAAACGCTCAATTTCGGCCTCCAGTCTGTGTCTATGCCGCCGCACGAGGTAGCGTAATAATGAACTCGGTAAATGCGCCGGGTTCGGTTTCGACGTCAATCTTGCCGCCGTGCTGTTTCACGATAATGTCGTGGCTCATCGACAGGCCAAGGCCGGTACCTTCGCCCGCGGGCTTGGTGGTGAAGAAGGGATTGAACATCTTCTCCTTGACTTCGGCTGGGATGCCGGTGCCGTTGTCGCGGATCCGGATTTCGACCTTGCTGCCGAGGTTTTTCGTGGTGGCCGTCAGCAAAGGCTCGAAGCCGTCGCTAGCAGCTTCCTTGCGCTTGTTGGCCGCATAAAAGCCGTTGGAAATGAGATTGAGGAACACCCGCGTGATCTCCTGCGGGTAAAGATCGATGATTCCAGCGGAGGGATCGAGGTCGCGCTGCAGCGTGATGTTGAAGCCGGATTTTTCGGCCCGCGCTCCGTGATAAGCGAGGTTTAGGCTTTCCTCGACGATCGTATTGATGTCGGCGGGGCGGCGGTCGCCCGAACCTTCGCGCGAATGCAGCAGCATGTTCTTGACAATTGAATCGGCGCGCTTGCCGTGCTGCACGACCTTGTCGAGGTTGCCCTTGAGCATCTCGGTGAGTTCATCGATCTCCTCGCGCGTCTTGCCGTCGAGCTTGGCCGATTGGAGCAGGTCATTGAGCTCGTCGATCAATTCGCCCGACAACGCCGAGAAATTATTGACGAAGTTGAGCGGGTTCTTGATCTCGTGAGCGATACCGGCGGTGAGTTGACCGAGCGAGGCAAGCTTTTCGGTCTGTACCAGACGGTCCTGCGCGGTGCGCAGTTCGTCAAGCGAGAGCGAAAGCTCTTTGGTGCGCGCTTGCACCTCGTCGAACAGGCGAACATTTTCGATCGCGATGACGGCCTGGTCGGCGAAGGTCTGGACGAGATCGACCTGGCGCTGGCTGAACGGTCCGGGCTCCGGTCTTCCAAGCAACAGCACGCCTTCTACCGCGCCGTCGCGCATCAGCGGCACCGCGAGCACCGCGCGGTAGGCGCCGATCGCCGGCGCGTTACCAAAGTGGTATTCCGGGTCAAGCTCGACGTCCGCGACATGAACCGGCCTGCCGTCCATAAAGACTCGGCCGGTGATCGTTTCGCGGCCGGGCCTGATCGGATTGGCCCGCATGAAATCGATAAAGGCCTGCGTGCAACCGGATTCCGCTTGCAGCCGCATCACCTCGCCCTCGCGCAGGCAAATGATGCCCAGTGACGCGCCGCACAGCGACTGCGCCGACTCGGTCAGCGTGGTCAGCACCGAGTTCAGGTCGAACGCCGAGCGGCTGATGACCTTCAGCACGTCGGCGGTTGCCGTCTGCTGCTGAAGGGATTCACTGAGATCGTCGGTGCGCTCGCGCAATTCGCCAAGCAAGTGAGCATTCTCGATGGCGATCACGGCCTGACTGCCGAAGCTCGTCACCAGATCGATCTGTTTGTCGGAAAACGCGTGCACGGTTTGTCGGAAAATCGCGATCACGCCGACAAGGCCGCTTTCCTTCAACATCGGCACGAGCAGAAGCGTGCGGGCGCCGCCGAGTTCGACCAGTTCCACAATCGGCGGAAAGCCGGTGAGGTAAGCCGGCTCCTGCTTGACGTCGACGACGTGGACGAGCTGCCGGGTCTCGATCACCCGTCCCAACGGGTCGATCGGCGGCGGGTAGATCACCGGATTACGCAGGAAGGTTTCCGCAAAGGACGGCGGCAGATTGAACGTCGAGGTACAGCGAAAGCCGCCATCCTCGTAGAGAACCAACAGACCGAATTGGGCGTCACAGATGCTGGTTGCGCTGGCCAGGATCGTCTGAAACACGGGATCGAGTTCACCGGGCGAGCGACTGATGACCTGCAACACTTCAGAGGTTGCGGTCTGATGTTGCAGCGATTCCTGCAAGTCGGCCGTCTTGGCCTGCACCTCGTCGAACAGGCGAACGTTTTCGATCGCGATCACGGCCTGGTCGGCGAAGGTCTGCAGGAGTTCGATCTGGCGTTGAGGGAACGGCCCGGTTTGCGAACACCCGATCACCATGACACCGACCACGGCATTGTCGCGTGTCATCGGGACGGCGAGCGTCGAGCGAATTTGGCTTATGCTCGAACCCGAACTGTCCGCATTTAGAATTGCATCCCGGATCTTGGGATCCATTTCGGGATCATCGAGGAAGCTAGCGATGCTCTGGACTTCTCCCGTCAAGATCACGCGTTCCGCGGCGGTGCCGCGACCTGCTCGTATCGGGCGTCCCTTGAACAGGCGGCTCGCTTCCGTTACGCCGGCGCCGGCGACCGCCTTGCATTCAAAGGCCTCCTCGCCGCGCAAATAGAGCAGGCCCACTTTGGCGCCGCAGAGTTTGTAGGCAGCGTCGACGAGCGTATCGAGAACCGTTTGCAGATCAAACACCGAGCGGCTGATGACCTTCAGCACATCGGCGGTCGCGGTCTGCTGTTGCAGCGATTCCGAAAGGCCGGCAGTTTTAGCCTGTACCTCGTCGAACAGCCGCGCGTTCTCGATCGCGATCATCGCCTGGTCGGCAAAGGTTTGCACCAGATCGATCTGGCTTTTGCTGAACGGGCCGGGCTCGGGCCGCGTCAGCACAATCACGCCCTCGACCTTGTCATTCCGAAGCATCGGCACGCCCAGCGCCGCGCGAATCTTGTTCAGCGAACCCGCGGACATTTCCATGTCCGGGTCCTCAAGCACATCGGGAATAACTTCGACCTTTCCCGATGCGATGACCCGTGAGGTCGCCGAACCGCGGCCCGCTTTCGGCAGATTCGCCGCCCAATATTGCAGGAACTCGGGCGTGGTGCTGGACGCCGCCTTCAGCGGAAATACATCGCCCTCGCGAAGGAAGATCGAACCTCTGTTGGCACCGCTCAACTCGACTGCGGACTTGATCAGCGTTTCGAGGACGGTTTGGAGGTCGAAGGTCGAGCGGCTGATGATCTTGAGCACATCGGCGGTAGCGGCTTGCTGCGCAACCGACTCGTCAAGCCTGCGTTGCAAATCATCAACAATCTGCTGGGAAACCTCGGCAAGCTTATCGGTCACAATGAATGTTCCAGAGTAACGGAGATGCCGGATGGCATCTCCGTTTCGCGTCTGAATACATCAAAGCATGACAGCCGGACGCCAGCTAGAGGTGGCCGGCTCCAACTGACCAAAATGTCGGCTTCGGGCGTCTCGATCCGTATTTTTCCGGCAAAGCCTGGCGGCTACAGCAGTCGTCGCGCGTCACGCCCCGGCCGGCGCGGCCCGCTTCTCCGGTCGGGCGGATAGGCCTGTATTACGGTGTCCTAGCGTTTGGATTTCGGCGGATGGATTGTTTCCCCGGCCGCCAGCATCGTGACAAACTTCTCGATTCTGGCCGCCCGGGTCTCAGGCTTCTTGGCGTTGTGGACCCGGTAAAGGATCGCGTAGCGGTTGGCGCGATCAAGTGTTTCGAAAAACTTGCTCGCCCTCTTGTTCCTGGCCAAGGCCGCCTTGAGGTCGTCGGGAACCTCTGCCGTGCTTTGCGGCGCATAGGCGGTCTCCCAACGACCGTCTTTTCGCGCGCGTTCGATCTCCCTCATCCCGGCCGGGAGCATGCGGCCCATTTCGATCAATTGAAGCGCGCGGGCACGGTTTCTTTCGGACCATCTGCTGCTGGGACGACGCGGAGTGAAACAGACCAGCGAGTAGTTTTCGTCAAAGCTATCGAGTTGACCGTCGATCCAGCCGTGACACAGCGCCGTGTCGATCGCCTCCGGCTTCGAAACGCAGAGAACGTGGGAGGACTTCTTCGCCAACTTCAGCCATAGGCCTTCGGAATCGGCGGCCTGCGACGCAAGCCAGTCATTCCAGGCTTGTTGCGATTTGAACGCGATAATCGGGACGTCGCGCTTGGTATTTGCCATTTCGAGGAGGGCGAGCGCTGGTACCCCCCCTGTCAGGACGCGCTTCCGCCGAGCCTGGCCTCCAGCGCCGCAATCCGCGCCTTCAGTGCGTCGTTTTCCTCACGGGCGAGCCGTGCCATGTCCTTGACCGCCTCGAACTCCTCGCGCTTGACGACATCGAGATCGCGCAGGATTTTTTCGGCCTGGTTGCGCACCACGGTGTCAACCTCGCGCTTGACCCCCTGGGCGGCACCGGCCGCATCGTTCATCAGACGCCCGATCTCGTCGAAAAACCGATTATTGGTCTGGGTCATCTCTCACATCTCCGGTCGATTTGCACAACGCACAGGTAGAATGGCGATCCATTGCGCTCCATTCAAGGCCATATCGCCTTGGGTCTATTTCGCAAAAGTGCCTACCAAACCGGGATATCGATGTTAGAAGCAGGCAATTGGTCCACTAGCTCTCGATCGCGAATGCCCCTTCTCACCATCGCCTTTCCCGTCTTCGATCCCGTCGCCTTCGCGATCGGCCCGTTCGTCGTCCGCTGGTACGCGCTCGCCTATATCGGCGGCATCGTGCTCGGCTGGATCTATGCCCGCGCGCTGATCAAGAACGAAACGCTCTGGCGCGGGGCTTCGCCGATCACGCTCGCCCAGATGGACGATTTCGTGCTGTGGGTGACCATCGGAATCATCGTCGGCGGCCGCACCGGCTACGTGCTGTTTTACAATCCGCTTTTCTTTGTCCAGCATCCGGCCGAGATTTTCGAATTGTGGAAAGGCGGGATGTCTTTTCACGGCGGTTTCCTTGGCTGCGTCATCGCGGTCATGGCGTTCGCGCGCCTGAACAACACCTCGATCCTGTCGCTTGGCGACATCACCACCGCCGTTGGGCCGATCGGGCTGTTTCTCGGGCGGATCGCCAATTTCATCAACAGCGAATTGTGGGGCCGCCCTGCCGACCCCGATTTGCCCTGGGCGATGATATTCCCCAACGGCGGCCCAATACCGCGACATCCCAGCCAGCTTTACGAGGCCGCGCTTGAGGGGGTCGTCCTGTTCACTATTCTTGCAGTGATGATTCGAATGGGCGCGTTGAAGCGCCCTGGTTTGATCCTCGGTAGTTTCATTACCATCTATGGTATTGCGCGCATCATCGGTGAGTTTTTCAGGGAGCCCGACCCGCAGCTTGGATTTTTGTGGGGCGGGCTCACCATGGGCATGCTGCTTTCGGTGCCCATGATCATTGCCGGAGCACTTATTATCGTGGCGGCGTGGCGCCGAAAGGCAGCGCCGGCCTAGTTGAGTGGATTTGACATTCGCTACCCACCTAGCCGCGGGCTCACGACGCGAATTTCAAATCCGAAACTCCACTAGGAATTTATAATTGCTAGTGGTCCTTTTGATTCTAACATTCGCAAAAGTGGCCGCTGAGAAGGGATGCGAATGTTAGAATCGGACCACTAGTAGGAAACCATGTGAACGAAACTTCGCCGCTGCTGTCGGAGATCAAGAAGCTCATCAAGTCATCTGGTCCGATACCGGTATGGCGTTACATGGAGCTGTGCCTGATGCATCCGAGCTACGGCTATTACCTTTCCCGCGATCCGCTTGGGCGCGAGGGCGATTTCGTCACCGCTCCCGAAGTGAGCCAGATGTTCGGCGAGTTGCTCGGGCTGTGGACGGCGTCGGTGTGGAAGGCGATCGATTCGCCGCCATTGCTTCGGCTGATCGAAATCGGCCCCGGACGCGGCACCATGATGGCCGATGCGCTGCGCGCACTTCGCGTGTTACCTCCGCTCTATCAGGCGTTGAGCATCCATCTGGTCGAGGTCAATCCAGTGCTGCGCGACAAGCAGAAGGCGGCCTTGTCCGGTTCGCGCAACATCACCTGGCACGACACGATCGACGACGTGCCCGACGGCCCGTCCGTGATCTTCGCCAACGAATATTTCGACGTGCTGCCGATCCATCAGGCGGTCAAGGGCGAGAGCGGCTGGCACGAGCGGACCGTCGAACTCGACGATAACGGCAAGCTGGTATTTGGTGCGGCAAGCGAACTGATCCCGCGTTTCGAGGTGTTGTTGCCGGCATGGGTGCGCGCCGCTCCCGTCGGCGCCGTCTTCGAGTGGCGGCCGGATGCAGAAATCATGAAGATCGCAAGCCGCGTCCGCGATCAGGAAGGCGCAGCCCTCATTATCGACTACGGCCACCTGCGCAGCGATGCCGGCGATACGTTCCAGGCCATCGCCCGCCACAGTTTTACCGACCCTTTGAAGGATCCGGGACAGGCCGACGTGACCGCACATGTCGATTTTCAGGCATTGGTGCGCGCCGCGGAAGATCTCGGCGCCGCCGTTCACGGTCCGGTGCCGCAGGGCGATTTTCTCAAGCGCCTCGGTATCGAAACCCGCGCGATCAGCTTGATGGCCAAAGCCACCCATGAAGTCTCCGAAGACATCGCCAGCGCATTGACGCGGCTGATCGGCGGCGGCCGCGGCGGCATGGGACAATTGTTCAAGGTGCTCGGCATCTCGGAGCCCAATCTCACGACGCTGGCAGGTTTCGCAGATGAAACACCTGGCGCCAACGCGGAAAACTCATGACGCTCGAATCCCCGCTGCTGTCGGCCATTTTCTCCCTCCCCCTTGCGGGGAGGGTCGGCGAGCGACTGCGAGCCGGGGTGGGGGTTCTAGCGACACTCTCTCAGCAGCGGATCTTTTGATGATGCTAACGCCCCCCACCCGACCGTCGCTTCGCGACAGCCACCCTCCCCGCACTCGCTTCGCTCGCGGGGGAGGGATAAGAAGATGCGCGGCATGACGCTACAATCCCCTCTGCTGTCGGCCATTCCCGGCCTCCACCATGCTTTCTTCAGCCGCGAAGGCGGCGTCTCCGAAGGGATTTACGCCGGCCTGAATGGCGGTATCGGCTCCCAGGATGATCCGGCGCATGTGATGGAAAATCGCCGCCGGATGGCCGCCGCCTTGCGCGTCGCACCCGAACGCTTCCTCACCGTGTTCCAGGTTCATTCCCCTGACGTCGCGGTGGCATCACGCCCGTGGGACACCGCGACGCGTCCGAAGGCTGACGCCATCGTTACCCGCACCGAGGGTCTTGCGATCGGCGTCACTGCGGCCGATTGCGGGCCTGTTCTGTTTGCCGATCCCAAAGCGCGCGTGATCGGCGCGGCGCATGCCGGCTGGAAGGGCGCGCTGACAGGAGTTGTCGAAGCGACGGTTGCGGCAATGGAGAAGCTTGGCGCCGAACGGGCCAACATCGTGGCGGCGATCGGCCCCTTGATCCGCCAGCCATCCTACGAAGTCGGCAACGAATTCGTCGAAAGGTTTGTGGAAGCCGACGCGGAGAATTCAGTCTACTTCCTGCCTGCGGCGCGCGAAGGGCACGCGATGTTCGATCTCGCCGGCTTCATCCGCAGCCGGCTCGAACATGCCGGCGTGCTGATGGTCGACGACACTGGCATCGACACTTATTCGGATGAGCGTTTTTTCAGTTACCGCCGTTCCCTGCATCGCAAGGAAGCCGACTACGGCCGCCACGTTCACGCCATAGTTCTTGAAGGCTGAGACACAATTCCGAAAAGCGCGACGTAGCTTTTCTTGTGCGAGCAATGAATCGAACGAACACCGAACGACAATCGTTCGGCTCGCGATCCGGTCTGCCCTAGTGTCCCGGCTCTGACATTCGTATCCCATCGCGGCAGGCACTTTTACGAATGTCAGAACCAAAGGGACACTAGCAACCATATGATTCTAGTGTGGCTTTGACTCTGACGTTCCTTCGGAGAACTCGCGGCACCACTGAAAGGAACGTCAGTGTCGCCACACTAGACGTTAATGGATTTTAACGATATCGCTTTGCTCAAGATGGGCGATCTCTCCGTAATCTTGTTCCGCGTTTGCAGGATTGTGCCGCGTGCCGCGATTGCCGCGGCTCTGGTCACGATCGGCTGTGGCCTCGGCGGCTGCGCCGGCGGCGCTGCGAGCAATTCCTTTGCGATGGCCAGCAACGCCAGTGGTCCAACGGTTGCGTTTGAATCGATCGACGGCCCACCACCTCAGGTCTTCGATCGGATGGTCGGCATACTGGATAGCGAATCCAAGTTGCGGAGCCTGTCGATTGTGTCCCGCGAAGGCACGGCGGCCTACCGGGTACGAAGCTATCTCGCCGCCGAGGTAAGCCACGGGCGCACCACGATCGCCTGGGTCTGGGACGTTTACGACCAAAACCAGCAACGTGCATTGCGGCTTTCCGGCGAAGAGCAGGCCGGAAAGGCCGGCCGCGACGCCTGGTCTTCGGCTGACGATCTGGTGTTGCGGAAGATCGCCCAGGCCGGCCTCAGCGGCTTGGCAGGCATGATCAACGGAACGCCTCCGGCCGATGCGCCGCAACCGGCGTCACCCTCAACGCCTTCCAAGCGCGGACCGGCGGTTGCCAGCGCCGAAGACAGCCCGGCAGTGCAAGAGGGCGAATTCGCCGTCGGCGCCCTCGGCTATGCGACCCGTTAATAGGACTATACGAGCCATTAGCCAAAAGCGCCGGAAAACCGGCATTTTAGCCCGGGAAAACCGGGCGGACGGGTTGCCAGCCGGCCTACCCGCTTGATATCACCGCGCTTATCGGAACGCGCTCTTTCGTGGGGATTGCGATATGCTGAATGTTGTCTCCAGCAAGGCGCGGGGAGAAGCCTCGATGTCGGCCAAAAACGGCTCGATCAAACTCGTCGCCGGTAATTCCAATCCCGCGCTGGCGAAGGAAATCGCCGGTTGGCTTGGTCTGTCGCTGACGAAAGCGATTGTCCGCCGCTTCGCGGACATGGAGATTTTCGTCGAGATCCAGGAAAACGTCCGCGGCTCCGACGTGTTCATCATCCAGTCGACGTCGTTTCCGGCCAACGACCATCTGATGGAATTGTTGATCATCACCGATGCGCTGCGCCGCGCGTCGGCGCGCCGCATCACCGCTGTTGTCCCCTACTTTGGCTACGCCCGTCAGGACCGCAAGGCCGGACCGCGCACGCCGATTTCCGCCAAGCTGGTGGCGAACCTGATCACCCATGCCGGCGCCGACCGCGTCATGACGCTCGATCTGCACGCCGGGCAA
>Ga0210396_10006202_pt1 | contig 11482 bp, 8 predicted proteins | sample IncBWH17OmetaG_FD_155466 | JGI IMG/M metagenome (GOLD analysis project Ga0210396, IMG submission 155466) | Forest soil microbial communities from Barre Woods Harvard Forest LTER site, Petersham, Massachusetts, United States - Inc-BW-H-17-O ...
CGGATAGTTGGGCGATTGCTGAATGCGCGCATCGGCAATGCCGGGGATCCGGCGAATTCGGGCCAGTAGCTTGGCGGCGTAGGCGAAGTTCGCGTTCAAGTTGGCGCCGCGGATCTGAAGATCGATCGGCGCCGGGGCGCCAAAGTTCAGGATCTGGTTGACGATATCTGCCGGAAGAAAAGCAAATGTCAGGCCAGGAAAGGCGCGGGGCAGCTGTTCACGAAGCGTCTTCACGTAAATGTCAGTCGGAGGATGATCTTCCGTCAGCTTGATCTGGATATCGCCATCTTGCGGGCCCATCACGCCTGTATTGTTGTACGTCATGTTGATGCCGCTGATGGGAAAGCCGATATTATCGGTGATGGTTTCGATCTGATCCGACGGGATGATCTTGCGAATGACTTTCTGCACGTCGGCAAATTGGTTGGCAGTTTCCTCAACGCGGGTACCAACCTGGGTGCGCACATGCATCAGGATCTGGCCGGCATCGACGGAGGGGAAGAAATTCTGCCCGAGATACGGCACCAGCAGAAACGAAAGCCCGACGAAGCCCAGAAAGCCGATCACGAAGGTCGGACGATGCTTCAGCGCCAGCGACAGCAGGTCGCAATAGCCCGCGCGAAATCTCTCGAAACCCGCCTCGAACCCGCGCTGGAACCGAACCAGCGGATTGCGCGATCGCGCCGGCTGCTCGCCCTCGGCATGGTGCACATGCGGATGCAACAGATACTTCGCCATCGTCGGCACCAGCGTCCGCGACAGGATGAACGACCAGATCATCGCGAAGATCACGGCCTCCGCCATCGGCACGAACAGGAAGCGGGCAACGCCTTGCAGGAAGAACATCGGCACGAACACGATGCAGATACACAATAGCGACACAAAGGCCGGCACCACGATCTGATTGGCGCCGTCCAGGATCGCGGGCTCTACTTCCTTGCCCTGTTCCAGATGCCAATTGATATTCTCGATCGTCACCGTGGCCTCGTCGACGAGGATGCCGACCGCGAGCGCCAAACCGCCGAGCGTCATGATGTTCAGTGTCTCGCCGATCGCCGACAGCATGATGATCGACCCGAACACGGCAAGCGGGATCGACGTCGCGATGATGATGGTCGAGCGCCAGCTTCCCAGGAACAGCAGGATCATGACGCTGGTGAGCAGCGCCGCGATCACGCCCTCGCGGATCACGCCGGAAATAGCACCGCGCACGAACAGCGATTGGTCACCGACAAACCCGACCTTCAAATTATCGGGAAGCGAGTCCTTGAAATCGACCACCTTCTGCTTGATGCCCGCGATGATATCGAGCGTCGAAATGTAGCCTGCCTTCAGCACCATCATCAGAACGGAGCGATTGCCGTTGACGTGGACGATGTTGGTCTGCGGCGGATTGCCGTCGCGCACGGTGGCCACGTCCCGCACATAGACCATGGCGCCGTTGACGGCCTTGATCGGGAGATCCGCGAGCTCTTCCATCTTGAGCGGCGAATTGTTGAGCTGAATGACGTATTCGAAGCCACCGATTTTCTGGGTGCCCGCCGGCGTGATCAAATTCTGCGCCGCGAGTGCATTGGCGACGTCATTGCCGGACAACCCAAGCGCCTGCAACGCCGACGTATCGATATCGATCTGGATCTCACGCTGTTTGCCGCCGTAGGGATAGGGAATGGCGGCTCCGGGAACCGTGACCAGCGGCGTGCGCAATTGATTGATGGCAATGTCGCCGAGGTTTTGTTCAGTCAGGCCCTCGCCCGACAATGCGAGCTGGATGATTGGAACGGTGGACGCGCTGTAGTTGAGAATCAGCGGCGGCGTCGCGCCGGGTGGCAACTGCTTGATGATGGTTTGCGAAACCGCGGTCACCTGGGCATTCGCGGTACGGATATCGACATTGGGCTGGAAGAAGATCTTGACGATCCCGACGCCATTATACGAGTTGGCGGTGATGTGCTCGATATCGTTGACCGTCGTGGTCAGGATGCGTTCAAACTGCGTGGTGATGCGGCCGGCCATCTGCTCCGGCGGCAGACCCACATACGACCAGACCACGCCGATCACGGGAATTCGGATTTCCGGAAAGATGTCGGTGGGGGTGCGCAGGGCGGCCAGCGGGCCGAGGATCAGGAGAAGCAGCGCGAGCACCACGAAAGTGTATGGCCGACTCAAGGCAATACGGACCAGTGCTGTCATGGAGCGGGCATTCCTTGATCGGGCGGGGAGCTGGCGATTGACAGGTAAAATCGCTGGCGCCGATTTACCCGAATTGCGCCGGTATAGCTAACGCCCGGTCGCGCCCCCTGCATGCAGTTCGGCGTATCTTTAGCCTGCCCGGGTTAAAGATGATATTCGCAATGTTTTGATTGCGCGTGAGCTTCACCGCGTTGTGAACAAGCCATTTACAAGGCTCCCGATGCCCTCCATTTCGGCAGATGTGCCGTTAATTTCAGCGTATCCGCTTGAACGTTGAAGATTCCGGGTTTCGAACTAGCCGGCCCCCGGCATTGGCAACGTCTCGTTATATTCATGCCGGCGGCACGCAGGACCGCCCCGCCGGCGACAACTTCTGCACCAGTCGAAAAGCCGGGGAATCTACCGACCCGTGCCCCTCAAGCCGCCCTGACTGAGCTGAGAAACTTGCCCACTTCGAGCTTGAGGCGGTTGCTGTCGCCCGACAGCGACTGCGCCGCCGACAGCACCTGCGACGAAGCCATCCCGGTCTCGCCGGCGCCACGTTGCACATCGGTAATGTTGGAGGAGACCTGCTGGGTACCTTGGGCGGCCTGCTGCACGTTGCGGGAAATTTCCTGCGTCGCAGCCCCCTGCTCTTCCACCGCCGCCGCAATCGCCGAGGAGATCTCGGACAGCTTTTCGATGGTGCCGCTGATTTCCTTGATGGCGTTCACCGAATCCTGCGTCGCCGACTGGATGCCGTTGATTTGCTGACCGATCTCACCGGTCGCCTTCGCGGTCTGTTCGGCCAGTGCCTTGACCTCCGACGCCACCACCGCGAAGCCGCGGCCGGCTTCGCCCGCGCGGGCCGCCTCGATGGTGGCATTGAGCGCCAGCAGATTGGTCTGTCCGGCGATGTTGTTGATCAACTCGACGACATCGCCGATGCGGGCCGCGGCCTTCGACAACTCGCTGACACGATCGTTGGTCTTGCGCGCTTCATGGACGGCCTCGCCGGCCATCCGCGCCGATTCCTGCACCTGGCGGCTGATCTCGTTGACCGACGAGGCCATCTCTTCGGTGGCCGAGGCCACCGACTGCACATTGGTCGAGGCTTCTTCCGACGCTGCCGCGACCATGGTGGTAAGCTCCTGCGCGCGCTCGGCCGTGCCCGACAGCGTGCCGGCCGACGCTTCGAGCTGCGTCGAAGCGGAGGACACGGTATCGACGATCTCGCCGATCATCGATTCGAATTCGCGCGTGATGCCATCCACCCGCTTGCCGCGCTCGATCTTGGCTTCCGCGTCACGTGCCGCAGCCTCATCGGCGGCCTTCTTGGCGATCAGCGCCTCCTTGAACACCTGCAGCGATTCCGCCATCGAGCCGATCTCGGTTTTCTCGCCCTGATGCGGGATCTGCGCGGTCAGGTCGCCGCCGCCCAGCGCCTGCATCGGCGCGACAATGGAGGCAATGCCGCGCGAGACATCGCGAACCAGATAAATGCCGACGGCAATTCCGACGATGATGGCGACGCCGAGTATGGCGGCAAGTATCTCGAAGGCGGAGGTGTAGTCGTCGGCGGCGTCCTTGCCCGCCTTGTCGGCGCCGGCCTTGTTGAGTTCGATGCTCTTTTTCAGGATGGCGTCGGCGTCCATCCCGATCTTGTTCACCGTCTTCGCATTCAATTCATGCGCCTCATGGGGAATCTTGCCGGCGCTCTTGCGCGACAAGGCCATGACTTCTTCGGTGCCCTTCTGGTAGCGGTCCCACTGTTGGACCCATTCGCTGTACAGTGCACGCTCTTCCGGAGACGCGATCAACTGCTCGTAGGTCTGGCGGATCTTGTCATTTTCCTCGACGACTCCCGCCAGAATCTTTTCCGTGGCTTGCTTTTCCTCGGCGGTTTCTGCCAGCATGTGCTCCCGGATCACGTTGCGATAGGCGGTAACGCCGGCGCGCAGATCGCCCAGCACACGCACACTCGGCAGCCAGTTTGTGGTGATATCCACGGTACTGGCGTTGATCGCCCGCATATTCCTGACCGCAAGCAGGCCCATGCCGGTCATCGCAATCAGCAGGAAGGCAACTACGGCGGTAATTTTGGCGCGGATGGAGAAGGTGGCGAGCATGGATTTTGATCTCTTGTTTTTTGAGCCCGTTGGGCTCTGACGTGCGCGGGCTGCGGGGCCAGCCGAATCGAAGATAGCGCCGGCAGCAAACCACATACCGGCTACACTTCTGTTAACGCCCGCCCCTCCGTAAAAATACGTAAGGATGCCCGGCGCACGGGCGCGGCCGAGCGCCCTCAGCGCATCAGCTTGAGGGCGTCGGAGAAAAATTCCGGGCCGCCGAAATTGCCTGATTTCAGCGCCAGCAGCATGTCGCCGCTGCTCACCCCTACGGCTCGCAACACCGGGACACCCGGGGCGATTTCCGCACCGACCAGAAAGCCCGGAATCTGCAGACGATCCACTACCGCGCCGGAGGTTTCGCCACCGGCGACTACCAGCCGTCGCACGCCGGAGCGGACCAAACCCTCCGCGATATCGGCCATCGCCTGCTCGATCGCATGGCCCGCGGCATCGCGGCCGTGGCGCGCCTGCAAGGCCGCGACCTCTTCCGGCGTTGAACTGCTGGCGATCAGGATCGGGCCGTCCTGCAGCCGTTCCAGGGCCCAGGCCAGCGCGCGCCGGGCTTCGTCCTTGCCCGCGATGACCCGGTCGGGATCGAGATGCAGCACCGGCATCGCCTGCTCGGCCCTGGCGATCTGCTGCAGCGTCGCCCGCGAACAACTGCCGGCCAGGCAAGCCGCCGGTCCGCCGACCGGCGCCTCGGAAATCGCGTTGGTCGCGTGCGATTTGACGTTGCTTGATGCGACCAGCGCGCGGGCGAGCCCGAGTCCGAGCCCGGAGGCGCCGACGGACACATGATGATCCAATGCGACCTTGCCAATGGTCTCGAGATCGCGTTCGAAAACGGCATCGGCGATAACAGCCCCGATGCCTTTGCCGGCGAGATCGGCCAGCCGCGCCCGGACCGCATCCGGTCCGCGCGCGATGGCGGCGAGATCGACCAGACCGATTGGGGTCCGGCTCTGGCGCGCCAATACCCGCACCAGATTGGAATCGTGCATTGGATTGAGCGGATGATCCTTCAGCGGACTTTCATTCAGCGGCACGGAGCCGACGAACAGATTGCCCTGATAGACGGTGCGGCCGGTCTCGGGAAACGCCGGCGTCACCAGCACGATCGCGTCGCCCGAATCCGCGCGCAGCGCGTCCATGACCGGACCGATATTGCCGGCGTCCGTGGAATCGAAGGTCGAGCAGATCTTGAACAACACGTGTCGCGCGCCCCGCTGACGCAGCCATTTCTCGGCGTCGCGCGAGCGCGACACAGCGTGGCCGGCCTCGATCGAGCGGCTCTTGAGCGACACCACGACGGCATCGACTTCCGGGAGCGCCAGATCCTCTGCGGGCACGCCGATGGTCTGCACCGTGCGCAGGCCGCAACGGGTCAGCGTGTTGGCGAGATCGGACGCGCCGGTATAGTCGTCGGCAATGCAGCCCAGCGCCAGTGTCACGGTTTTACTCCGATATGGGACTTGCCAGCATAAGACTTGAACCAGCCGAGCCCGTCGGTGGTCTTGGCCCGGGGGTTATATTCGCAGCCGACAAAGCCTCGGTAACCGAGCCGATCGAGTTCATCGAACAAAAACGGATAGTTCAATTCCTCGCCGTCGGGTTCGTTGCGCGAGGGGATGCTGGCGATCTGGATATGACCGATCACCGGCATCATCTCGCGCAGCCGCATCGTCACATCGCCATGGATGATCTGGCAGTGATAGATGTCGAACTGCAGCTTCAGGTTCGGAATGTTGAGCTCCACGATCAGGTCGCGCGCGAACATGAAATCGTTGAGAAAGTAGCCGGGCGTGTTGCGCGGGTTGATCGGCTCGATCACGACGTCGAGGCCGTGGGGCTTGAGAAACTCGGCGGCCCACGCCACCGATTTCCGGAACGCCGCCACCGCCTTGGGATCGCCGCGGCTGGCGAGACCTGCCATCAGATGCAGGCGCTTGACGCCGGTGGCCTGCGCGTAAGGCAATGCCGTGCGCAGGCTTTGTTGCATATCCGCAAACCGGTCCGGCAACGCCGCAAAGCCCTTTTCGCCGGCGTCCCAATCGCCCGGCGGCAGGTTGAACAGCGCCTGCGTCAGGCCGTTGCGGCGCAGACGCTCGCCGATCGCCTCGGCGGGGTGGTCATACGGAAACAGGAATTCCACCGCCGTGAATCCCGCTTTTGCCGCCGCATCAAAGCGGTCGAGGAACGGAACCTCGGTGAACATCATGGTGAGATTGGCGGCGAAATGGGGCATCGACTGTCCTCTTGGTGCTGCGCGGCTATTTTCGGCTCGCGGCTATTTGGGTTCACCCGGCAGATGGGTGCCGGTGACGCGGGCATACATCCGCGCCACCGACGCGTCGTCGTCGCGGCCCATGCCGGAGGCCGCCGTCATCAGGAACATCTGCAACGCTGCCGCCGCGACCGGCACCGGAAATTTCGCGGTGCGCGCCATGTCCTGAATGATGCCGAGGTCCTTGACGAAGATTTCCACCGCGCTGCGTGGCGCATAATCGCCTTCAAGCACATGCGGCACGCGGTTCTCGAACATCCAGGAATTGCCGGCCGACGCGGTGATCACCTCGTAGACTTTCCTGATATCGAGCCCCTGTTTGGCGGCGAAAGTAATCGCCTCAGAGGCTGCGGCGATATGCACGCCGGCGAGCAACTGGTTGATCATCTTGAAAGCGGCGCCCTGGCCCGCGGCGTCGCCGAGTTCATAGAGTTTCGCCGCCATCGCGTCGAGTGCGGGCCGCGCTTTGGCAAACGCCGCAGCACTGCCCGATGCCAGAATGGTCAGTTCACCCTGCGCCGCGCGCTGCGCGCCGCCCGAAATCGGCGCGTCGAGATAATGCCGGCCGGTCGCTTCCAGTTGCTTCGCCAGCCGCCGTGCGACATCCGGATCCATGGTTGCGGAGGAGACGAACACCGCATCCTTCGCGAGCGTTTCCGCCACGCCGTCCTCGCCGAACAGGATAGTTTCGGTCTGCGACGCGTTGACGACGACGCTGACGACGATGTCGGCCGCTTTGGCGGCCTTCGCCGGCGTCTTTGCGCCCTCTCCACCCTCGGCGACGAACCGCGCGACGGCGTCGTTGGAGACATCGAAGCCGGTGACGGCAAAACCCGCGCGCCGCAGCGAGGTCGCCATGCCAAACCCCATCGAGCCCAGCCCGATGACGGCGATGCGCGGTTTTACGGAGTCAGGCATGCGGCGATTCCCTCAGGGCGGTTCCTCTCAAGCCGAATTTAGTCTGCGGCTTTGCCTCTGGGTATCACGGCTTGGCCGCGCTGCCAAAGCGTGAGACAAGGCGGCAAAGAGGGTGCTGGCATGACCGAAAGCATTGTCCGCGAGGAAATCTGCCGCCTGGGCCGCTCCTTGTTCGAGCGCGGGCTGACGCCGGGCTCCTCGGGCAACATCAGCGTGAAAATGGACGACGGCGGCTGGCTGGTGACGCCGACCAATGCGTCGCTCGGCTCACTGGACCCGGCGCGGCTGTCGCGGCTCGATGCCGATGGCCGGCTGGTCTCCGGCGATGCCCCGACCAAGGAAATACCGCTGCATAGCGCGCTCTACCAGACCCGGGGGGCGGCCCGCGCGGTGGTGCATCTGCATTCGACGCATTCGGTGGCGCTGTCGATGCTGCCGGAGATCGACCCGCGCGCGGCGCTGCCGCCAATGACGCCCTATTACCTGATGAAGTGCGGCGCCACGGCGCTGGTCCCGTATTATCGGCCCGGCGATCCCGCCGTCGCCGACGCGATCAAGGGCCTCGCCGGGAAATATTCATCCGTGCTGCTCGCCAATCACGGGCCTGTGGTTTCCGGCGATACGCTGGAAGCAGCGGTATTCGCGATGGAAGAACTGGAAGAGACCGCAAAGCTCTACCTGCTGCTGCGTGGGCTCAACCCGCGATATCTCACGCCGGCGCAGGTGGCGGATTTGGCAAAGACGTTTGGGCTGGCGCTGCCGGAGCATGGGCACGATTGATGGAAGCAGTCATTCCGGGGCGATGCGAAGCATCGAACCCGGAATCTCGAGATTCCCCGATGTGCAATTGCACATCTGAGGTCTGGTGCTACGCACCATCCCGGAATGACGGCTTCGTCGCTACGCTCCTCGCATGACGGACGTGTCCGCTTAAGCTACAACCCATCATCATCTTCGCAAATGGCGGTTGATGGGTATCGCTTCGCTCCACCCATCCTACATTACGTCTACAATCCCAAATACGCCTTCCTTACATCCGGATTGCCCTTGATCTGCGCCGACGTGCCCTGCATCTGCAGGCGGCCGGTCTGCAGGATGTAGGCGCGGTCGGCGATATCGAGGCATTCGGCGATCCGCTGCTCGACGATCAATACGGTCATGCCGGCGTCGCGGATCTGCTTCACGGCCTGAAAAATCTCGTCGACCAGTTTCGGCATGATGCCCTGCGACGGCTCGTCCAGCATCAACAACCGGGGCCGTGTCATCAGCGCGCGCCCGATTGCCAGCATCTGCTGCTCGCCGCCGCTTAGCGTTTCGGCGCGCTGCTCGAGGCGCTCGGACAACCGTGGAAACAGCTTGAACACCAGGGCCAGCGGCTCGTCGCGATCTTGCTGGCTGCGATAGAGGTAACTGCCGAGGCGCAGATTGTCCCGCACGGATAACCGCGGAAACAGCCGGCGGTTTTCGGGCACGTAGGCGATGCCCCGCGCCGTGATCATGTGCTGCGCCATGCCGTCGATGCGCGCACCGTCGAAGGTGACGGAGCCGGAGCGCGGACGCTCGGCGCCGGCGATGGACTTTATCAGTGTCGATTTGCCGGCCCCGTTGGCGCCGGCGACGCAGACGATCTCGCCCTTGGCGACCTCGATCGAGACCGCGGAGAGCGCGACCAGCCCCTGATAGGCGGTGGTGACTTCATGCACTGACAGCATGACGATCCCCAAGATAGGCGCTGATGACTTTCGGATCGCGCACGATGTCGGCCGGCTTGCCCTCGACCAGCACCTTGCCGAGATCGAGCACGATGGCGCGGTCGACCAGCGGCATCACGATCTCCATGACATGCTCGACCATCAGCACCGTGACGCCGGTGGCGCGCACTTTGCGCACCAGTTCGACGCCGGTCTGCGCCTCGATCGGCGTGAGACCGGTGAGCACTTCGTCAAGCAGCAGCAGTTTCGGTTCGGTGGCGAGCGCGCGCGCGACTTCGAGCCGGCGCTTTTCCGACGGGATCAACTGGCTGGCAGGGACATTGGCGCGCGCGGCGAGACCGGCAAACTCCAGCACTTCATAGGCCTTGCGGCGCGCCTCGCGCATCACGGTGGAGCGGACCAGTGCGCCGACGATGACGTTGTCGATCACCGTCATGGTCTCGAAGCTTTTCACCACCTGAAATGTGCGCCCGATACCGCGCTGGCAGCGCTCCGCCGCCGGCAGCGCGGTGACGTCTTCGCCATCGAATACAATCGAGCCCTGGGTCGGCGGCAGCACGCCCGCGATCAGGTTGAACAGCGTCGACTTGCCGGCGCCGTTGGGGCCGATCAGCCCGACAATCTCGCCGCGCCCGACCGAAATCGAGATGTCGCTGTTGGCGATCAATCCGCCGAAACGCTGCCAGACGCCGCGGATTTCCAGCAACGCCGTCATCGTGTGGCCTCCTTGCGCCGGCGCGAGAACAGGCCGACCAGCCCCTCGGGCCGCGCCAGCGAGATCAGCACGATCAGCGTGCCGTAGACGATCAGGTCGACGCCGCGGCCGGAGCCGCCGATGAAGGAGCGCGTGAGTTCGGTGAGCGGAATCAGGATGACGGCGCCGAGCACCGGGCCCCACAAGGTGCCGATGCCGCCGAGCACCGCGGGCAACGCCATCAGCAGCGAGAACTGAAAACCCATCACGCTTTCGGGGTCGATGTAGGACACGAACTGGGCGTAAAAACTGCCGCCGACCGCGGTAAGGAACGCCGACACCGCCGCGGCGCCCATCTTGGAATTGAACACGACCACGCCGAGGCTTTCGGCGGCGTCCGGATTGTCCTTTACCGCGCGCCACCAGTAGCCCCATTTGGAATCCTCGAGCCACCAGGTCACGAACCAGGCGATGCAGGCCAGCGCCAGCGCGAAATAGAAATAAGGCAGCTTGCTGCGCGTGAACTGAAACGTGAGCCAGCTGTCGTGACGCACCGGAATATCGATCCCGAGCGCGGCGCCGGCCCAGTCCCAGTTCTGGAACAGCAGCAGCGCGGTCTCGGCGATGACAATGGTGGCGATCACGAAGTAATGCCCGCGCAGCCGGAAACAGGGATAGCCGAGCGCCATCGCGATCGCAGCCGATATCAGGCCGCCGCCAAGCATGCCGAACCACGGCAGCACGCCGAATTTGGTGAACAGAAGCGCGGTCGTGTAGGCGCCGAGCCCGAAATACAGCGCGTGGCCGAGCGAAATCTGCCCGCAATAGCCGCTGAGGATATTCCAGCTCTGCGAAAGTGCTGCGTACATCAGCGTCAGAACCATGATGTTCTGGACGTAGACGTCCTTCACGAACAGCGGCACCAGCGCGGCGATGACAGCAAGACAGGCCGCGACGATCAGATCGCGGCGGCGGCGCTGGGCAAAGGTCGTATCCATCAGATCGACCCGAACAGGCCGCGCGGCCGGATGAAGACCACCAGCAGATAGACCGCGTAGATGCCGACCGACTTCAGGGACGGCGGCAGGATCAATGCCGTGGACGCTTCGACCAGACCGACGATGATGCCGCCGGCGAAGGCGCCGTACACGCTGCCGAAGCCGCCGAGCGCCACCGTGACATAGGCGATCAGCGCGAACGACGCGCCGACATCCGGATAGATGTAGAAGAACATCGCCATCACCGCACCGGCCAGGCCCACCAGCGCCGCACCGAGGCCCCAGCCCAGCGCGAACACCCTGTTCTTGTCGATGCCGACCAGCGCCACGGCGCCTGCGTCCTCGCGGGTCGCCTCAAGGGCGCGGCCAAAATCGGTGCGGTTGATGAAGAAATACAGCGCGCCGAACGCCGCGATCGACACCAGCGCGCCCACCAACTGCGGTACCGGCAGGAAGATGCCGGCCACCGAGATGGTTTTGCCACCGAGCCAGGAATGCGTGACGCTTCGATAGTCGGGCGTGAAGAAGAACTGCGCCAGGCCGCGCATCACAATAGCAAGCCCGAAGGTCGA
>Ga0210396_10006204_pt1 | contig 11480 bp, 15 predicted proteins | sample IncBWH17OmetaG_FD_155466 | JGI IMG/M metagenome (GOLD analysis project Ga0210396, IMG submission 155466) | Forest soil microbial communities from Barre Woods Harvard Forest LTER site, Petersham, Massachusetts, United States - Inc-BW-H-17-O ...
GCCAAAAATCCGCCGAGAATCCTCTGCCTCGCATCGGCCGCTTTGACTAATGCGGCTTTCGCTTCGCCGGCAGATTTTTGGCGTCGCGCTCCAGTCGCAGTTGCCGTAAACGGTGCATATTTTTGAGCGCTGCTTGATGCTTGGTAGCCTCCAAGCCAAGAGCGCCCTTTATCTCGGCTTCTCTGCGCTTGTCGCGATCAAAAACGGATTCTGCAGCTTGGCGGTCTTTAGCGCGCATTAGATCCTTCCAGTATGGGAGATGACACCATAACGCGCACAGAGGTCTTTAGTTCCAATGACTTAGTGGAAAGCGGTGAGGACTTACATCTCACATTGCGCCTATCGGGCGTGGTGGGAATTAGAATTTGGCTGCGGCGAGTCGGATGGAATCCGCCGCCAGGGAGGCGCTAAGCCGTCGCATTATCGTCTTTGTCTTGCGGCCGCGGAGCTAAATCAGATGTCGCCGGAGACGGCGCTCTCCGATCTCTCGCGATAAGCGCCGCATCCCTCCACGCCTTGGCCATCTGCAGGAAAATGTCGCGCTCTTTGGCGGTCTTGGCGCTCTTGGCCCATCCCATGCACTCGTCCGCGTACTCGCGATATTCCTTTGCCGAGGACATGACATGAGGCCCCAGTGGAACTTTACCGACTCCACAACATGCAAATAGAGTTCCGGTTCCGCTGTGCGTAAAAATCAAAACCGGCCACTGCGCGATTTTCAAAACCAGCCACTAGGCTCGGAAACCGGCCAGTACCGACCGCCGCCAGCGGTGTCGCGGCTGTCGCCGGAAAAAAGGCGGCCGCCAATTCAGGCGGCCTAGGCTTGTTCCGATTCCTTGCGTGCCTTGTGTTCGGCGAGCCGGTCCCATTGAGCAGCCATTCTCAGCAATGTCTCGCGCTCATGGGTGTCGTGGGCGTCTCGGGCGTGGGAGCGGCATTCCTCCGCGCTTTTGCGGTAGTGCTCTGATGTCGGCATGTCTCACACTAACATGTCTCACACTAAAACGCGCGGGATCGAAAAGCGAGGCGGCCGACTAAGGCGGCCTATCCGCCGCTATTAAATTCTTTCAGGGTTGTTGTGAGGAGCGTATCGGCATCGCGCACGCCCTGTTGCGCGAGTTTGATAATGATCTTGGTGACCAACTCAGTTGCGGGGTCATGGCGAATAGCAAGCCCGAGCACGCGCCTTAAAGCGCCGCTTCGAGGCTGAGACCGCGCTTCGCGAATGAATGAGGCCGCCAACTGAAGGCGGCCTCAAGTTCAGATGGCTCAGACTCGCTGACTTATTTGAGCGCGGTAGAGATGCTTCCGAACGTCGTGTTCAAGTTGGTTCCGACCCCTAGAACTACGGTGATGATCGCAACTGAAATCCCGGCAGCGATCAGACCGTATTCGATAGCAGTGGCTCCCGTTTCGTCCTTGAGGAACCGAGCAAGTACTTTACGCATGTCCAGCCCTTGATTGCCCAACCCGTGTTCCCGGCTTGACGAAATAGATGCAATTTGTTCCAGGTACGTAAAACTACGTGTGAAAGTTGTAATGGTCCGAATTGCAACAAATCCGTCGACTAAAGAGTCACTCTCTGATTCAAAAGGAACCTCTGATATTTCAGGGGGATGGAAAGGAGCTGCCAGCCTTCCCAGGTTGTAAAAACACGGTATAAGTTCTTTGGGATGTGTTGGGGGAGTAGTGAATGGGGTTGAGGGGCGTTGTCGTTCTCGCATCATCGTTATTGTTTTTGTCGGGCTGCGCCATCCCGACTTCGTACCTGGAAAATGACGCTGGCCAGCAGGTCAAATGTCAGTGGGTCGGTATCGGCGTTATCGGTGTTCCTGCCTCGATGTTGGGTGATGCGCTCTGCGTGGCCAAATATCAAAAGCAAGGGTACCACGTCATAGACGCGCCAGGCGCCGTGCCAGGTGCCGGAGGTACCACCCCGACGGCCTCGGCTTCAGAGTCACAGCAAGGCACCCAACCAAAAGGGGCCGCTCCGGATTCCAAAAAGGACCAGTGAGATTTCAGGGGGGATGGAAAAGGGCCAGTGCCGAAGATGATGAGGCCGCCAACTGAGGCGGCCTATTCCTGTTTAGCGGAATCTGCTGGCGGCTTCTTGATACAAAAACTGGGACCGGCTTTTCCTGTGGGAGAGCACTGCCATTCTGGACTGAAGCCCGAAGGGCTGTGCCAGTTCGGGTATTTGAAAGCGACGTACAAGCCGCCGACCGCGATAATCGCGGCGAACAGGAATCCCGGAATATCCCGCCATCCAAATCTAATCGGTTTCATGAGCGCTCTAAGAAAACCTGATGATCGCTACGCGCTTACGCATGTAAGCTGCGTCACCGGCGATACTAAAATCAAAACCAGCCGCTGTGATTTTCAAATCCGGCCAATAGCTTCGGAAACCGGCCAGTACCAAATAAAAGAGGCCGCCAACTAGGCGGCCTCAAGTTTAGATGCTCAGATTAGCCGACTTACTTGAGTGCGGTAGAGATGGTTGTGAACTTGGCGACCAAGCCAGTTCCGATCCCTTGAACTACGGTAATGATCACAACTGAAATCCCGGCAGCGATCAGTCCATATTCGATAGCGGTGGCTCCCGTTTCGTCCTTGAGGAACCGAGCAAGTACCTTACGCATGTTCCAGCCCTCGATTGCCCAACCCGTGACTCCCGATGGGATGAAATAGACGCAATTTATTCAGGGTACGTAAAACTACATATTAAAGTTGTAATCGTCAGAATTGCAACAAACTCAGCGGCAGCGAACGGAACCGGTTGCAACCTCAGGAAGGTATCGGTTGTGCAGCCCAAAAGGGGCCACTGGTAAAATCAAAAGGGACCACTGATGTTTCAAAGAGATGGAAAGAGGCCAGTACCGTATTCCCTGTCCATGACGAAGCTGTGCGCGTCATGACTGTGCGGCAGCGCTATCCTTTCGTCGCACTGGGCGTGCCGCTTGTCCTGCTTCTCCTGTTTGCCTTCGGCCCGACCGTTATTCTGCTGACCGGCGGTATGGTGGCCGATGCGCTCGGCTGCGCCATGCCGATCGATGCCGCCGCGGGGCCGTGTCCGTTTATGGGCGTCGATCTCGCGACATTCTTGGCGGTCGCGGTGGCTTTCGGATATCTCGCCTTTTTTACCTTTCCGACGGGGACCACTTTGCTCGGCGTCTGGCTTCTAGCCGCTGTGATCGTGACGCTGGTGTGGTGGCTGCGCCGGTGGCGAGCAAACTCGAACGGGTAATTTGCCAAAACGGCCCACCCTAAAAATCAAAAGGGACCGCTGGCTTCGGTCAGTACCCAAATGAAAGAGGCCGCCAACTGAGGCGGCCTAAGGAACAGAGGCTATGAGTTGGCTTAAATACTTTTGGGCAACGCTTATCGGGTTTGTGGTGACCGTTGCGATTGCGACGTCGTCCGCCACTTTGATTCTGTGGCTGGACTTTTCGCGGTATGTGGAGCGGGTTTGCTCCAATCAACAATGGCCAATGAAAGATTGTGACGCGTGGGCCGGAATTTGGTATGGGATACTCGTTGTCGCGGTATGTATATTCGTCGGCTTATTTGTCGGAACATTCGTGGGAACGACCGTCGGGATTCACCTTTACCGCCGTCATCAAAATTCAAACGCGGCCGCTGCGAATTTCAAACCCGGCCACTAGGCTCGGAAACAGGCCCAGTACCCATATTTCGGTACTGGCCCTTTTAGCCTCTGAGGCTCCCCAAAAGGGGCCAATCATCAGGCGGCCAAAATGAAAAGCCCCCGGCGTTATTGCCGAGGGCTTCCCTGTCTATGCCGGGCCTGTGTGTCATGACGGGTTGACCGGCGGGCGGATAATGCACGCCCCCGACACGGGTTCAACCAAAAGGTGCCACCTCAAAATTGAAAAGGGAGCCACTGTGCTTTTCGGGCCATGGAAAGGGACCAGTACCGAATTTCGGCACTGTCCGAATTAGCACAAGGTTACGGGAAATTTAGGACACTGAGCGGAACGGCGCTGAACCGGCATCGTTTTCCTTTAAGCCTGTAGCGATGGGACGCGCCCATTGCACAACAATGCCTGAGAGCCTCCGAGTGGCGTCGGAGGTTCTTTGGCGAACTAGCGCGCTGGAAAAAGGAAGAGGCCGCCAATTGAGGCGCCTACTTGATCCTGACCGGCGTTGACAGTGCGATCATGTCATCCGCCAGCTTAAGCCATTCGGCTGCCATCTCGCGGTTGATGACGCGATCTTCTTGGTCCGTTACGGCGGGTGTTAGTCCCCAACCATGCGCGGCATCGCGGGAGTATTCTTTGTGCTTATTGGTTGTCGGAACGGCCATGATCCCCACCTTTTTTGTTCACCCCGCTGGCAGGAAAACGAGGGGCCGTTTCTGGGGTTGTGTCTGTTCAAAATTGCACACCTTCGAAGCCGTCAACTGACGTGGCCTATGCCTGCCAGGACGGCTTTGATAAAGCCGCCTGTATTTCCAGCACGCGCCACTGGCGCGCGAGGTTCTGAAATCTAATTTTAGAATCGGTATCGCAGGCCGCTATCGCGTCCCGATCGCATTCTTCCGCCTTTGCGCGGAATTCCTGTGATTTTAGCATTGAGCGCCGCCGCCTCGGGCAGCACAGACTAATGCCGTACCGAAGGTTTAGTTCAAAAGGGACCACCTAGATTTTCAAAAGGGACCAGTGACTTCGGAAAGGGGCCAGGACCCGGGGATGTACCCCCCGCGTCCTTACCGCTAGACGATCCCCGCGCCACACAAAGAAAAACGCCTCGCCCGTTTGACGACGGGTGGGGCGTTCTGCGTTGTGGACGATGCTTAGCATAGTGTCTAATATGCTTGACACGGATAGGCGGTGTCAAGCATATTATTATCATGCTAAGCATGGAGGTCTTGAATGGACCCGGACAAGCGGAAGGCTGGTAAAATCGGCGGAGCTAGACGTGCAGAACTGCTGCCAGCGGATCGGCGCGCCGACATAGCGCGCCGTGCGGCGGAGGCACGATGGGGGCTGCGAGCTACCCATAAAGGTAGCTTTCAGCAGCAGTTTGGAATTGACGTTGATTGCTATGTGCTCGATGACGCCCAAAAATCCGCCGTTATCAGTCAGCGCGGAATGGGTGAGGCATTGGGGCTATATCGCGCTGGCAATGCGATCACTCGGTTTGTTTCCACGAGGGCGATAGCTAAAATCGCCGGAGCGGAATTGATCGCTAAATTTGAAAATCCTGTGAAATTTCAATGGGGGACCGGCGGAGCGGAAGCGCCACCTTCAACCGTGCACGGATACGACGTGACGCTGCTCATTGACCTGAGCAACGCCATTATCGCAGCGGAATCGGCCGGAGAACTCCCACCGCAACATGCCAAGGTTGCTAAGCAAGCGCACATCATTGTCGGCGCTTCGGCGAAGAGCGGCATCAAGCATCTGGTCTATGCTTTAGCCGGATACAATCCGACAGCAGAAGAGGTGATCGCGGCCTTTAAACTGTATGTGCAGGAGGAAGCAAAAAAGTATGAGCCAGAATTCCCGAGCGAACTCTACACGGAATGGTACCGGCTTTATGGGATTCCAGTGCCAGAACGCGGGAAGCCGTGGCATTTTAAATATCTCACGGTGAACCATATCTATGTTCCGCTTGCACAAAGCAGCGGTAAGATTCTGGAATTACTGCGAGCACATAAAGCTAGTGGCGGGGATCGCGCCAAAAAACTATTCCAATTCTTAAACGATATCGGAGCACGAGCACTGAGAATGCATCTCGGCCGCGTTCTTGAAATGGCCGAGTCGTCATCGGATCGGTATACGTATGAGCGCAAGATTACTCAGCGTTTCGGCGGTCAACAGGAGCTTGATTTAGTGGTGCCGATGCCAAAAACGGAGCCCATACAGGCGGCAGATTTGCCTCTGTTTGAGAACCTAGAAATGAAAGAGGCCGCCAACTGAGGCGGCCTATTTGCTAGAGTGAGAAATGCTTTTTCAAACGCACCCGGTTGTGTGGGCTGTTATTGCGGTCGCCTTCGTGAGCGCTCTTTCATGGAGCATCTTTAGTGGCCTCAAGACTGGCAAAATGTACGGCAGACTTAATTACGTCATCGACCGACGAACGGAGCCTTGGACTTATTGGCTGATGATCGTCTGTCTCACCACGGTTGTGCTTATCGCTCTTGCGGCAGTCGGAGCGTTCTTGAGGCAACTAATTTTCTAAGCAGCGGCAAAACCGGCCACTGTGATTTTCAAACCCAGCCACTAGGCTCGGAAACCGGCCAGTACCCAAATTTCTGTGAGAACATATTGCGAACATAGAACAGATCGTGTACAGTGCTGCCTTAGCCAAGAGCTAGCGGGCCATGGGGGCCTGCCGGCGGGTCCGGGTCGGCCGGGGTGGGGCTGAAATGGCCTCTAAATCGGACGGAAACGGGCAAAAAACGGCGGTAAAGAAGGGTGCGGGCCGCTTCCGTGTCCTCCGAATCCCGGCCATAAGGAGCACGCGAAATGAGTGGTGCAGCGCTTCGTCTCGTCGAAGGATCGTCCATGGATAAATCGAAGGCCCTTGATGCCGCGCTTTCCCAGATCGAGCGCAGCTTCGGCAAGGGCTCGATCATGCGGCTCGGCAAGAACATGCATTCGATGGACATCGAGACGGTGTCCACCGGCTCGCTGGGCCTCGATATCGCGCTCGGCATCGGCGGCTTGCCGCGCGGCCGGGTGGTGGAAATCTATGGGCCGGAATCGTCCGGCAAAACCACGCTGGCGCTGCATGTTCTCGCCGAGGCGCAGAAGAACGGCGGCATCTGCGCCTTCATCGATGCCGAACATGCGCTCGATCCGATCTATGCGCGCAAGCTTGGCGTCAATGTCGACGACCTTCTGATCTCGCAGCCCGACGCCGGCGAGCAGGCGCTCGAAATCGCCGATACTTTGGTGCGTTCCGGCGCGGTCGATGTGCTGGTCATCGATTCGGTCGCCGCTCTGGTGCCGCGCGCCGAGCTCGAAGGCGAGATGGGCGACAGCATGCCCGGCTTGCAGGCGCGCCTGATGAGCCAGGCGCTGCGCAAGCTCACCGCCTCGATCAACCGTTCCAATACGATGGTGATCTTCATCAACCAGATCCGTATGAAGATCGGCGTCATGTATGGCTCGCCGGAAACCACGACCGGCGGGCATGCGCTCAAATTCTACGCTTCGGTGAGGCTCGATATCCGCCGCATCGGCGCGATCAAGGAGCGCGAGGAAGTGGTCGGCAATCAGACCCGCGTCAAAGTCGTCAAGAACAAGCTCGCGCCGCCGTTCAAGCAGGTCGAATTCGACATCATGTATGGCGAGGGCGTCTCGAAAGTGGGCGAACTGGTCGATCTCGGCGTCAAGGCCGGCGTCGTGGAAAAATCCGGCTCCTGGTTCTCTTACGACAGCCAGCGCATCGGCCAGGGCCGCGAGAACGCCAAAACCTTCCTCAAGGCCAATCCCGATATCGCGGCCAAGATCGAGGCGGCGGTCCGGCAGAATTCCGGTCTGATCGCGGAAAAGATTCTCATGGGCGACGATGCCAAGGCCGACGACGACGAAGAGGCGGCCGAAGGGTAAGGCGTGGCCGCCCGCTAACGCGACACGGCTCTCAATCCGCAAAACGAAATGCCCGGCAAGGTTACCCTTGGCCGGGCTTTTCGCAGCAATCAGCTCAGAGCAGAACTCGTTTGACAGGCCGATTATTTGGCAGGCCGCTTATTGGACATGCCCGCTTACGCGCCGCGGCGCTCGGCGGTCCAGCTGCCGGAGCAGGCGCCGCCCGTCCAATGTCCGCCGCCGGCATCGGCGGTCAGGCGGCCCGAACCCGTGGCGCTCTTGCCTGCCGCAGCCACCGTCACGGTGACGGAGCCGGTGTCGCCGACCTTGCCGGAAATGCTGAAATTGGTGTCGCCGGCATTGGCCAGCTGGCCGTTGGAAATGCGGATCGGATAGCGATAGCCGCGGTCGCAATCGCCCTTTTCGGTGACGATCGAGACGCTCCACAGGCCGTCATAGCGCGGCGCTGCAAAGGTCGTGGTGGTGCTGGCTAACGTGGTGCTAGCTAACGTAGTGATGGCGACGAGCGCACCGAAAACGCCCGTACCGACGAACATGCCGAGGAGCTTTCTCAAATTGGTCATAGCGGCCGTCCCTGTTTGCGGGTTGAAATACCCCGCCGTTTGATTTGAAGCGAAGAACCCGAGCAGGCGTTGCCGCCCGCACCCCAATTAGTCGTTACGAACTGGATAAGGGTTCTAAGGGTCAAAGGTTCAAATCCAGTTGATATTTGCCTCCAATTTGCCGCAATACCACCGCCTCGCGGTCAGGACGTGGAAATTTCATCAATGGCGAAAACGACTTAGGTCGTTCGCCCTCAGTTCCACATTCTCTGGAACCGGGCAGCTTTTGGCACCGGCGGCGCCTGGGTCGCCCGCTACAACGCGGTTTTTGGTGCTTCAGGCGGCCGAAAATCCGGACGATATGTCGGGTGTTTCTTGCGGTCCTTGGCTAGCCGGTTGGCTGCCTTGCGCTCCTTGTTGCGTCGCAGCCGCCGGCGGATCGGACATCACCAGCCGGTAGCCGACACCGAGCTCGGTCAGAAGGATCGTCGGCTGGGTCGGATCGGCCTCGATCTTGCGGCGCAGCTTGCGCACGAAGATCCGCAGGTAATGGGTGTCGTCGATATGTTCGTTGCCCCAGACTTCGCGGAGCAGGAATTGATGGGTGACGACATTGCCGGAATGCTGCGCCAGGATCTGCAGGAGCCGATATTCCTTCGGCGTCAGCGTCACGCGCTGGTCGTTGATGAACACCGCACGGGCGGCGAAATCGATCGACAGCGGGCCGAATTTGACCACCGGCTCCCCGCGCGAGGCGCGCAATTGCCGGCGCATCGCCGAATGCGCGCGCGCCAGAAGCTCCGCCATGCCGAACGGCTTGACGACATAATCGTCGGCGCCGAGCTCGAGAAGCCGCACTTTTTCCGCTTCATTGGCGCGCACCGAGAGCACGATCAACGGCACCGTGGACCAGGCCCGCAGCCGCTCGAGCACATCGGCGCCGTCCATGTCGGGCAGATTGAGATCGAGGATGACGAGGTCCGAGGGCTTTAAGGTCGCCGAACGCAGCGCTTCCGCGCCGGTCTCGGCCTCCTGGACGGTAAAGCCATCGAGTTCGAACCCAGTGCGCAGAAAGCGCCGGATCTGCACTTCATCGTCGATCACCAGCACGCTGGACGGAATCTCAGTCATCAACGGTAACCTCCATTGGCGCCGTCTCGCCCGATGACGGCAGATAAATCGAAACAGTGGTGCCGCGGTCGACGCCGTCGCTCTCGACTTCGACCTTGCCGCCGTTCGCCGAGATAAAGGCATGCGCGATCCAAAGCCCAAGGCCTGAGCCCGACGTGGTCGCGGCGTGGCGCGGTCCGCGGAAGAAGCGTCCGCCGACCAGGCGTTTCTCTTCGCCGGTGAGCCCGGCGCCGCTGTCGTGGACCGACAGCACGACGGCGTGACCGTTGGGCCGCGCGGCGACCCTGATCGGCGCGCCTTCGTTGGAATATTTCGCGGCATTGTCGAGGATCTGCACCAGCGCTTGGCCGACCTGCGCCGGATCGGCGCGCACGATCGGCAAATTCGAATCGAGGTCGAGCGTAACCGGATGGCCGGCGAGCCTGCGCTTCCTGTGCTCGACCGCGGCATTGACGATGTCGACCGGCTCGATCCACTGCAGTTTCGGCCGCACCTGCTGGCTCGAAATCGTGGTGGCGTCGAGCAGGTTCTGGATGTCGTTGTTGAGGCGCTCGGCTTCGTCGCGCAGCACGCCGGTGAGCGCATGAAGCCGCGCATCGCGCATCAGCAGCGGCGCATTGGAGAGAATAGTCGCGGCGCCGAGGATCGAGGCGAGGGGGGTGCGCAATTCGTGCGACACCGAGCCGATCAGCGCCTCGCGGAGGAGTTCGCTCTCCGAGCGCATTTTCGCCTCGTTGAGCGCGCGCGCGATATCGAGCTGCTCGAGCGTCGCCGCGGCGTCGGCGAGCGCGTCGTCGATGCGCTGGCGCATGTCGGCCAGCGCCGGGCCCGACACCGCGCCAAGATCGACCGCGACGCTGCCGAAATCCAGTGTCTTCGGCGACACCCGCCGCACCAGCCACAGATTGCCGTTGCCGTCGTCGATGGTGCGCTCGCCGCATTCACCCTGCTCGACGCGCTTGACCTCGTCGCGCACCCGCTCGGGCACGCTCTCGGTCGCGCCGGTTTCGGAGGCGCCCAGCAGCACGACCTTGCGCTGCACCAGATTGGCCAGATGGTCCTGGATGGCGACAAAAATGTCGGCGGCGCTCGGAGCTGCGGCAAGCCGGCGTGAAAAGGCGTAGAGATCGCTCATCTCGCGCTCGCGCTTGCGGGCGATCGTGGTGTGGCGTTTGGCCTGGGCGGCGAGACGCGACACGAACACCGCGACGACCAGAAACAGGATGAGATTGAGAATTTCCTGCGGCTCGGCGACCTTGAAACGGTAGAGCTGCGCGAAATAGACGTAACCCGACATCAGCACGCCGGCCACCGCGGCCGCCATCGACGGAATGACGCCGTACTGATAGCCGGCGATCATCACCGGCACGAGATAGAGCACGGCGCCGCGCAGAATGCCGAGATATTGGCGTAGCACCAGCGCCACGACCGTCGTCGCCAGCACCAGCACCAGCGCCACGGCAATGCCGCGCAATTCGCGGCGCAGCGCGGTCAAATTGCTGTTCGCGGGCCTGCTGAATCCGGCTTGCAAATCGTCAGGCTCCTCGGCGCTGAGCTGTTCGAGAAGCTGGCCCGCCGCGAGCCTTGTGGCGGCAAATGCCGCGCTCACCTTGTCTGCGTTGAGCACTGCCAAAACGCCGCTTCGCCTATCTCCGGGCGTTCATGCCCGGCGCCTATGCCCGGTTGAACATGTCCGGCTGTGATCGCGGCGGACCATAAGGCGCTGCCTGCGGTGAGGCCATTGTTTTCATGCCGCAGCCTGCCTTTTAGGCGGCCAGCCCGTACAAATCTTCGTAATTGACCGGCCGCGTTTATCTGAAATTTATGCGCTTCGTTGGCCGGCGCGTCGGCGCTCACCAGATGCGGCAACCTGTCTCGCTGATAACGCGCTGTTGATCGCCATGAGTGTTGCGATGCACAAGTTCCTGCCGCATTTTGATGGCTCAGGTGCAGTGACCGGCAGCGGGAAGTCTATCACCATCTTCAGCTTCCCGATGCTGGCTATAGCGAGCATGGTCCCCGGTGACTTTCCCCGCCGGGGGCTTTGCTTTTTCGGCCCAGTTTTTTGAGCTTGGTTTTTGGGGTCAAGTGCGACCGGGCAAGTCTTATTTGCTGCGCACGACCTCGTTGTAGATCGGCGCCTGCTCCAGGAAGCCGCGGTCGAGCATCCAGTCGACCTTTTCCTGAAATTCGCCGGCCTCATAGCTTTGCACGCCGACGAGTTCCGGCA
>Ga0210396_10006205_pt1 | contig 11476 bp, 15 predicted proteins | sample IncBWH17OmetaG_FD_155466 | JGI IMG/M metagenome (GOLD analysis project Ga0210396, IMG submission 155466) | Forest soil microbial communities from Barre Woods Harvard Forest LTER site, Petersham, Massachusetts, United States - Inc-BW-H-17-O ...
ATTATCAAGCCAGAAACAATTGTAGCCTGGCATCGGGCCGGCTTTCGCCTGTTCTGGACCTGGAAGGTGCGGCGCGGCCAACCCGGCAGACCGCTCATTTCGAGCGAGGTCCAAGATTTGATCCGCAAGATGTCCCGGGAGAATCCATGTTGGGGTGCACCCCGCATCCACGGCGAACTGCTCAAGCTCGGGATCGACATCGGAGAGAGCAGCGTCACCAAATACATGCTGCGGTGCCGCAAGCCTCCGCCTCAGACCTGGCGCACATTCCTGGAGAATCACGCCAAGCAACTCGTCTCCGTCGACTTCTTCACGGTGCCAACGATCCGTTTCCAAACCCTATACGTGTTTCTAGTGTTGGCCCATGACCGGCGTCGCATTCTGCACTTCAATGTGACCGCCCACCCAACCGCGGAATGGACGGGACAGCAACTGCGGGAGGCCTTTCCCTTTGACCAACTACCCCGCTACCTGCTGCGCGACCGCGATGCTATTTTCGGCAATCACTTCCGCGAACAGGTGCGAGACCTGGGCATCAGCGAAGTTCTGTCTGCACCGCGCTCGCCTTGGCAGGGTGCCTATATAGAGCGAGTGATCGGCACCATTCGACGCGAGTGCCTCGATCATGTGATCGTGTTCCATGAAAACGCGTTACGACGAACCCTCAATTCGTATTTCGATTATTATCACCGATCGAGAACACATCTTTCGTTGGGCAAGGACTCGCCGGAGCCACGAGCGATTCAGCCGCCGGAAATGGGATCGGTCGTGGCGCTACCGCAGGTCGGGGGACTGCACCACCGCTACGAACGACGGGCCGCCTAAAGCCCAAATCTAGCGCGCTGCGCGTTGCCTCTCCTCGGACCCTTGAGATCTGTCTCCGAACTGTGCTTCGTTGCACACGCGTGCCCGCGCGAATTTCGATCACCAGACTCGAGCAGATCCACGAATTGCTTGAGCCTGTCTGGTTAGGGCAATGACATCCCCCATGGGCTGCACAGAATATTCGGTAGGGACACATCGCTGGCGGCAGGAAGCTCACACTCGAACAACGCTAGTTCAGCTTGGGCATCCTCGTATACAACATGGTCTGATGTCCGCCCACAGCTGACGCAGAACCATTCCTGAAATTCGGGGTTCCAGCGGATTTCCGAATGTTTCATTGCGAGGTTGCGTTCCGCTGGAAGCATGACAGACAACCTCGACTGAGTTCTCTACAGCGGATTACCTAGCCCAACAGTGCCATCCTCGGGTCGCGGCGATATTCCGACTTATACTCGCTTTCGAAGATGCCAGATCATCACGGAAACTATCAGCCAAGCAGCAGTGGCCGACATGAGCACCATCCATGCGCTATAGCTGGGCGCGAATTGCCAGACCAATAGGGCAAAGACGCACAGTCCGATGCCCCCCATCGCGGAACCTGCGGCATCAATACTGGCCGCCTCTCGTCCGCGCTGCATTCCCGTTAGCCCTTGTTTCTCTTTCTTCTGCTTCTCATGTTTCTCGATCAGCGTTGCGGTGGCTGGAAAGATCGCTGGGAACGCTAGGAATAGCCCGCCGATGCCGGGACCAAACTTCTTGGCGATGATGCCTGCGGCAGCCGTAATTGCTCCTCCGAAAAGGAATCGAACGGCGTATTCGTACCACCTCGTTTGCCCGATGACCGAAGGATCGATTTTGAGCTGCATTTCTATTTCAGCCAAACACACCAGAGAGCGAATGCCGCCCCGAGCCACACGGGAATTGAGCAGAGTGTGACCAACAGAGCGTTCAGCTTGTAACGCATGATGACCCAACTGACGAAAGAGGCGTATGCCGTGAACGCGATTGCACCCGCTATCATGGAGCGGGCTTCAGTGGCGGCATAGGATGCACCTTCAGTCGCTATCGTCAGCCCGAGAGTAGCGAGCGCGACTGACGGGGCAGCACCAAACAACCCGGCAAAGCTTTTCGGTTTTAACAGATCGCCTAAGATTGCGAAGACAGAAACGACCGCACCGCCGATCAGGAACCGGATGAGAATCTGGCTCATCGCTTTCCATCTCTCATCGCGTCCCAGATTTCACCAGTTTTCGCGCTTGATCCGGCCCCTTCACACCCAGCACCTTGTACCGTTCGCCGGAAAGGCTGTGGTAGTTCACAAAGAACTTCTCCAGTTCTCGACAGAACTCCTTCCCTAAATCATCGATAGTTTTTATGTCCGCCCAACTGTGGGCGTCCTGCTCGACTGCTACAATCCGGTCGTTTCGCACCTTGTCTTTCTTGTCGCCCTGTTCGCCTTGGATCACGCCGATGGGTCGGCACGTCAACATGCAGCCGGGAAATGCAGGCTCGTCCATCAATACCAACACGTCCACGGGATCGCCATCATCAGCTTTGGTCGAGGGAACAAAACCGAAGTCGTACGGGAATGCCATTCCAGCAGGCAAGACCTTCTTCAATTTGAAAATATGATCGGCAGGGTCGAAGGCGAACTTGTTGCGGCTTCCTTTTGGAGTCTCGATAACGACCTGCAGGAATCGTTTGTCTTCAGGATCGAAAGGCTTGAGACGGGTCGGATCAGCCAGCCCGTTTTTCTTGCTCATTTTACCTCCATCGAACGATCACGGATTGATGCGGAGAACGCTGTATGGGTTTGTTCCTCTTTGGCAGCCATCTGCTGTGCACGATCTCTCATCCAAAGTGAGGATGGACGGAGGATCAGCATGAGCAGCGACAAATCCGTTCAGGTACTCACTCTTTTGAAAGAGATATCAGTGCTAAAAGAACTGGATAGTGAGTACGAGGCTGGACCAAAAACCCAAGTTGAGCGAGACGCTCATCGAGAACGCCAACAAAGGCATCAAGGGATAGCAGAAGAAATCAAGGCACTTGCGGAAGAGAAGAAGCACGACGAACAACAACCAGAATTGTCTGATCGACGACAGGACTAACTTCGCGCCCGATTGTGGCTCGATGTGTCGGTGTCCAAAGCCGGAGATTTGTTTTCCGAGACGGTCGGACTCGGCTCGTGCGCTAAGTTTTCTTCCACGCGGCCATGGAGCGTAACTCATCCATGATTTCCTTCAGCCTTTGGTCGCGTCTGGCGTGCTCGTTCATCGCACCGAAGTCCGGTCTGGGCGTTTGCAAATACGCAAGATTCAACTTCTGGATTTCCGCGATTTCGCGCCTCAGTACCTCCACTCGTTGCCGGATGCCCCCATCCATAAAGGTGGTTTATATCTTCGTCCAGGTAGGTTCGATGTCGAACATTCCAGATTTCGGACAGTCTGGTACGATGTCCACGATGAGTGACATTCCAGAAGAAAAGTGGATCGAGCTATACACGTCCGCTATGCTGGAGTTGAAGCATTCCCTCATGGCTGGACGCATACTGGAAGCTCGTACCGAAATCGCAGCGAGAATCGAAAAGCTACGAGGGATGCCGGGGCATCACGAACGGGAACTGCAAGCTCTCGCCGATGCTCTCCACAACCTCCGAACGCTTGAACGGATTGAGCAACAGTCCGACGGAGAGCAACAGCGCGAAGCAGCCCGAACCGCGCTCGAAAAAGTACAGACATTGGCCCCGAGGATCGAGCGATTAAAATCTGGCGACGACGCCACCTGACCGGATCACTACGGCAGCGACCCTACACCGTGACTTCATCAGTCTTTGTAGTCCGATGATTCGTATTCGGAGGTTGCGCAATGCCAACATTCCTGCGATTTATCCAAAAATTGCGATTGCCGAAATGCAGTATCTGCAATGGACCCGTGGAACCAAGAACGTCGAAGACAGACGAAAATGGTAATGCCGTTCACGAGGATTGTTACGTCCGCAGGATGCGGCTGAAGGAAATCACACCGCCGTCCAAAGCTTCTTGAATCGAAGTGGTAGTCTTCCATCGAGTGCAGATTATAACTGGCCGCACTGTTCATGCCATTCGTCCTTATCATTTCTGGAACGTTCGACATCGAACAGACTATCCGCACCGTTTGGGTTGCTAAGGAGAAACCTGAGGAGAAGTACAAGAAATGAATTATCGAAAATGATAAAGCAACTATGTTAGTGTTCGGTAAGTTGACGCCCCCCCGTGTCTGCTGAAGGTGTTCGTAGTGGCAGAGGAAACCCCAAGGCCGAGCTAGCGCAGCTTCTTAAGCAACAACGACAGGCTCGACAGGACGAGGTGTATGGGGGCTTTTCCAAATCTGAACGTGTTGAATACGATAGCAGAGCAGCGCGCATCAGGGAACTGGACACACAACTCCTGACCATGACATCGGCTGACGAGGCTGCGGCAGAGCCGAGGCGCGAGTGGAACAAAAAATGGGAGGCGGACACCTCTCAGACCGAAGTCCGCCAACCCTACCGCACCCGAGAAAAGGATTCGACCAACGCGTTCACCGATTCCTTGAAAACAGGACGAACCCAGCAAAAGCACAATCCGGAAGGCCGCGACTAAGCCAAGTCACTGAATTCAGTCTTGGACTACTAGGTGCGCAGTTGGCGCTGTATCTTGCGAAGTTTCGTCAAAGAGCGCATCTCGAACTTTTGTGTGCTGCAACTTAACACACCCATGCCATTTACGCCCTTGAGTCGAATCTACTCTGTCGGTTGAACACGTCTTGGGGAGGGCTGTTCAGAAGAGCTTTCCTGACACAATCAGTCTGGGGCGTTTTCCGTTTCTTGCACCTCAGAGGAGCCGCCACCAGATTTAATCGTTTCTGCGGGAAACGCTGTATGGCGCAGCCGCGAAAGCCATGCCAGATTAGGTGATGGCATGGATGATTCGTGGGTAGTTTTACTTCAATACTTGGGCAAGACGCCTGCTATGGCGAGTCGTGCGAAGTGCCGCCTGAAATTCTTCACGCCCAGCGAATTGCTAAAGAAGCCCAGAGAGGCGACTGATTATCTACGGGGAAAGTTCGCTGCACATCCTTGTAAGTGGGAAGAGGCAATCTCAAGCGATCACCCTCGTCATCTTCGGGTCGTGACATCAAACATCGGAATCTGCGGTGGTTGCGAAGCGCGATTTATGGCATCCGCCTATCTTCGTGACCATCCGAGACAGGCAGAGTCCGATGTACGCCGAAAGTTTGGACGGCACGCCTGTAGCCGCTCGAACGCCGCGTGAGAGTGGTGATGCGGAAGAGCGGAATGTGGGATCGCGGGTAAGATTGTCCGACTCCCTGTTCGCAGCACTCGCGTTTGCGCAGCTAGGCAGGTTGAGGACTAGAACCCATGAGTAGTATCGCGGGAAAGTTCAAGATGACTCTGGAGGCTGATGGCCTCTCGGCAGCGATGCGGTGGCTCAACGACCGCGTGCCGTACCGCTTCACGGCTATTTTCGCTTTCGACCGCGATATGCTTCGCAACATCTGCTTGGTTGACAAGGAAAATCAGAGTATTAGCAAGTGCTCCGACCAGCCCATTATGGAATCCTATTGCCTGTACGTACGTCGCTCCGGCGAGCGGTTCAGCGTGGAGGAAGCCTCACTGGACGGGAGAGTTGCAGGTCATCCCAAGCGGCAAAGTGTTCAGTGCTACTTCGGCATTCCCCTGTTTAACTCGAAAGGAAAAATGCTCGGCACGGTGTGTCACTTCGACAGCTTGCCCATTCGGGTGACAGAAGAGGTGGCCACGGCACTGGACGATTTGGCACCCTTGATTGCTGAAGCTGCGTTCAGCACAGGTGAGAGAAAATGAATGGCGTACGCCACTTCTTAGGTTGCGTCGGGCGTGGGCTTCGGTTTGCGCGGGTGTTTTGCGAAAACAAGGCTTGGTCCCGTCCGGTCTAATTGTGGGCTGCGGCCACTTTACGCGGGCCGAAAATGATTTTTGTTTTTCCTATACATCTAGTCTCCTGGCGCTTTGTTGCCAGCCTGGCCCGGAGGCTACAGGGGAAACGCCGATCAGCGCCCGAAGCAGGTCGAAGGGGTCGAGATCTCTTCGTATATCGCCGCTAGATTGCGCGCTTACCAGCGTTAGTTCGCCGAAACCCGGAGATCGAGGGTATGGCCACTCCTTCAACCAGACCAAACGCCCACCATTGGGTCTTGCACTATGAAGAAACGGTCAGCTGCGGGGTTGCCGTTTGGCTCACAAACTATTCCGTGAATGCAGCGCATGCCGATATCTCGTCAGCGTGAAGATCTGTATATTTCGTCATGCCGACCATGATAAAAACCTTCCTAAAATGATCGGATAGACCGAAAGTTTGGACCGACTGCCCGGTGTTGCGTGCCTGCATCAGCACCTGAATGATCAGCGCGATCCCACTTGAATTCATGTACTCCACCTTCGAGAGATCCAACAGGATACGCTTCACCTCGGGCGGCAGACCTTGATAAGTGCCAAGCACTGCCTCTTTCGACGTGCTTGTGATATCTCCTGAGAAGCGCAAAACGGTTATGGGCTTGCCGGAAGGTCCTGCCGTCTCGCTCACTCTGACACTGATTGTCCTATTCTGCATTTACTCCCCGTCCGGCTTCTTCAAATGGATCACCAAGCGCGCGCAACTGCCAGTCGGCTGAGAGTTGAGCCACTCCACTTCATCCATCAACGCCTGGATCAGAAACTTTCCCATGCCGCGAGGGTTCTCCTCACCGCCCATCTTTGAATCAATGTCCGGGGGTGGAGTCTTCGCACCTAGACCGCTCCCCTGATCGCAGACCCTGATTTCAAGCGTCGTCGCAGTCATCGAAAGAATTACTCCCACTTTCAAAGACTCATCCATCCGGTTACCGTGCTCTATCGAGTTAATGCAGGCTTCCGCGACCGCGGTCTTCAGATCCTCAATGCGTTCCTCAGAGAATCCCATCAGCTTAGCTACGCTCGCTGCCGTGCTCATAGCGACCTTTTCGTGACCGAGCTTCGACGGCAGGCTCAACACGAAAACCTCGAGCACGTTCTTGTCCATATGTTCGTCTCATCCATTCCGCAGAAGCACCAGCGCAGTCATATCGTCTCTCTGCTCGGGCTCTGTCGTGAACGCTTCAAGTGTAGTCCAGATGTGGTCGAGTGCGGCTTCTGCGTCCAACGGACCAGCACGAAATGTATCGATCAAGCGGTCTAAACCAAACTCCTCGTCACCCCTGAACACCTCTGTCAGCCCGTCTGTGTAGGCAAGCAGCCGGGCTCCCTCCTCTAGTTCATATTTTTCGCTCGCATACTGAGTCGAAGGCTGCACACCGATTGGAGTTCCGCTGGCCCCTAGCAATGCCGGACCGTGCGCCGATGTCGTCCATAGCAAGGCTGGATTGTGACCAGCATTCAGAACTTCCAGTAAGTTGGCTTCTGGGTCCAGACGAAAAAACACCGCCGTCACATAGCGGTTCCGTGCTTCCGACCCTTCCGCATAACACAAGGCGTTCAACTGCTGGGCGACTTCGACCAGCGGTACACCTGCCATAATCATTGCGCGAAAGGCCGCCCGGAATGAACTCGCAATCATGGCCGACGTCAGTCCTTTGCCAGCCACATCGGCCACAATCATAACCTGCTCACCTGACGGGGCCCGCAACAAATCAAGATAATCTCCACCGACCTCGTAGGATGAAATCGAACGGAACGCGGTCTTATAGCCAGCTAGGGCTTGCACCGATGACGGCAGCAGACTACGTTGAATGGCTCTTGCACTGGCCAAGTCCTGCTCAACCCGTTGCAAATGTATCATCCGCTCGTGATTTCGAGCATTCTCAATGGCAATTGCGATTTGCAGAGTGAGCTGCTCAAGGAAATCTGACTCTTCAAGCGTCAGTGGCATACCTTCGCGCGGGATTACGACCAGCTCCGTCAACAGTTCGCCGGCTTTGTCCCGAAGTGCAAATCGAAAACTTCCGCCGCCCAGTTCGGACCCGTTCGGATTCAGGAGACTATGCGGCTGAATACGGCCTTCAGAAAACGGAAAGGAGGTGAAATATGCGCCCTCCATCTCCAGTTCAAGCACTACGATCTCCAGCGCAACACGCAACACCTCGTCGAGTTGTATGGTTGCGTGGATGCGCCGGCTCACTTCGAGAAGTGCTTGCAGGCGTGCGACTTTCTGTTGAAGATCAAGCGTCTCGTTAACATCCATGACTTTCACCGCAAATCGATAGAGGAAATCCGTGCTGCTGCATGGTAGCGGACAATCCAGCGAGACCGCACCCAATGCCTACTTTCTAAATCAAAGTTGGCAGCGGTTGTAATTCCACGCTTAGGACGGTAATGTCGTCTTCCTGTCCGAAGCGTTGCGCCGCCATAGCAATCAGGTCGGCAGGTTCGATGCTGATCGCGCCAAGGCGCTTGAAACCATAGAGTTCGCCGGACTTGCTACGCGCTTCGACGACACCGTCGGAGAGGAATACCACGCGATCACCGGGCCCGAGACTAAAGTCAACTTGGTCGTAGGTGGTGTCGGGGGCTATACCCAAGGGTAATCCACCCGGGGTCTCCAGTTCGCGTCCATGGAGGTACGGAGAAAGATGGCCCGCATTCGCGATCCGCAAATGACCGTCCGGCCTGATCAAGGCGCAGCAACAGGTCGCAAACGAGCCACCGGTTTGCCCAGAGAGCGAAGTGTTCAAGTCGCTAAGGATGCCGCTAGGCTCGCGCGTGATCTCAACGATCTTCTGCAGCAGCCCGACTATGAGGCTTACCAGCATAGCGGCCTTGACGCCCTTGCCGCTGACGTCCCCGATGACGAGAAGAAGAGATTCATCAGCGCCCGGGAACAACCGGAAGAAATCGCCGCCAACTTCCTGTGCCGGTATGTAGACAGCCTCAATTGCGAAGCCAGGTGTCGAACCGATTTGTTGGGGTAGCATCACCTCTTGCATGTTGCGGGCGGCCTCCAACTCCGCTTGAGCCCGCTCCTGCTCACGGCTGGTTTTGTGGAAGCGATGCAAGAGCACAGCGGCGATGCTCAGAACGAACAGCAGGCCATCAATTTGGCCAATATTGACGGGAATTGGACCTAACTGGAAAGTAGGAACGAAATCCGCGTCGGTGTCCCGCAGCTTGAGTTCATAAAGCAGCCACGCCAGACTATTCAAGATTCCGTTCAGATTAACGAGAAGGAGAGGAATAACAAGGAATCCGGCTTCTTTAAGTCCGCGAATATATCGCCAAAACAGGAGAACAGGAATTACAAAGGCATAGGGTAGCCCCCAGAGCAACACAGTCAAGTCAGAGGCACTCAGACTGATTAGACCGGCGAAATACGCCGCGACGACCAGAGGGAGCCCCAACAGCGACAGCTGATATGTGCGCAACCAGAGTGGAATACACCGACGTAGAAATGCAAAAACAAACTGTAGCAGCAATACTTCACTAATAGCCATCAAGCCAACGTCCAGATACTTTATGGCTTGAATCGAGATGGGGGATATCGACTGGAAATCGTTGACGAAGATCCAACCGGTTATCGAAGCGAAGTAGGCCGTTATCCAGAGGTACTCGCTCTGCTTACGCTGAGTTCGGTAGAGAAGAAGCAAGCCGGCTGCGAGGAGAATCGATAGGAACCCTATGCTAAAATCCGGCAACCACTCATAGCGCCTTTGGCTTTGCCACGCACAGTATTCGTCATTGATGGCACGCGCAGTGCCCAGCACCAAGCCGCGCTCCCCAACAATTCCGCCCCAGATGTAACGCGACTCCCATCGCCACCAACACAGGAAGCGGATAGCAATGGTGATGTCGCCGCTTGCAGCCGAAGGAGGAATTTCGAAAACGCGGACCAAAGCTCCATCCACTCTCTCGTCAGGCGGTAACCGGCCAAAACGTCCAACTAACTGGCCATTGACGTAAACTTCGTATGGAAAGGCCGAATAGCCGAACAAGAGACTCAAGGGAGCATGCTGAAGCGGTAATCTCACATGCAGGCGGTACCAAAAGAAGTCGCGAGGCCGGCTTACTCCTTGGTCTTGCCACGACTGTTGCGTGGAGATGATGCGCCAATGTGAGTCATCGAAATCCGGACGGGACCACCAGGAGTCGTCGCCTGGCTGAAAGGCCCAATCGCCCGAGAGGTTGATTGAGTCTCCCAGATCTGCGGCATCCACATAGGCTCTCGGATGCACGCCACTGGCGACTTGCCCCTGGCTTGCTAACGATACGAGCAACATCAGCGCCGTCGAAGCGAAAAGCCGCGAACCTACGCGCATGTGCCGAATGATAACTTCATCGTGCCACACGGAGGTGTATCTCATCGAGGTCCCATCTGCAGATTGCGTCTTACTGTTGCTTCGACCTTTTCACATGCCGTGCAAAGTCACCGACGTATGCGTTTGCGCCGCCATTTGTAAGTGCCTGGAAATCCAAGTTCACCAGTTCCCCGATGCGATCAATGGTGTAGTCAGCGAGAGGATACGCGCTGACAAGTTCGTGATCGATCGATCTATACGCTAGGCGGCCTTCTTCAAATCAATCTTTGGGAAGTCGATTTCGGTTTGAACGGCATTATTAAAATAGTTTGTGAACGTGTTGAGCCCGACATTCGTGATGATCTCTGCGATTTCGCCGTCGCTGTAGCCAGCCGTTCGCAGTCCTTCAATCTCCGCCTGGTCAACCTGCCCGCGGCGCGACACGAGATTACGGGAAAAACGCAGCGCTGCATCGATCTTCGGATCGCCAGAATTGAACTTCCTGCTGGCCAGAATGTCTTCTTCATTCCATCCCACCATTTTCCCAATTGCCGTGTGGGCGGAGAGGCAGTATTCACAGCCATTTGCCTCAGACACTACGACAGAAATAAGTTCGCGCAGTTTGCCGCTAAGCAAGCCGTGGCTCAGCGCCTCGTTGAAGTTGAGGTATCCCTCCAATGCGGCGGGGGAACTGGCGAGTACGCGCATGAGATTCGGAACCATTTTCATCTTGGACTGAACTGCATCAAGCAAAGTCTTCGCTTTACCTGTGGAGTTTTGAGGATCAATTGTTACGATGCGTGCCATTATTCTTCTCCGTAAATTGTGTCGACGTATTAACAACTATGACGTGAGATGTGTTTCGGTGAGCAAAGTTACGCGCGCCGGCTTCATCTGTGGAGCATAATTAGGACCGCGAAGCCGCTTTTCCCGTAGCTTACGGGACAACCTACCTTTCGAAGCCGAAGTCCGGGCCTCGCCGTCTCGCGTCAGCCTCTGGCCTTCGTGAGCTTCTCCAGCGCGCTGATGGTTTCACCGGGTTCGGGACGTCTGGTGTAATCCGGGCTCACATTGGCGCTACGAATCACGCTCTGTTGGTCAACGACGTATCGTGCGGGCATGGGCAAGCGGTAGGCGTTTTCGCCGTGGAACTCATCCAGCTTGTTTCCGAACTGCAGGTAAACCGTCTTGAGGTAATCGGGAGCACGAAGACGAGGCCAAATTGACTCGCTACTTGCAGCCCACGGTCCGTCAGTACATCGAAGCCCAGATTGAGACGACGGTGGATCGAGCGTCCGTACCTCTCCAATTGCGGGGAGATTGCCGCTAGGCTGGCTCACAGGCGCTGTATTTCGGGCAAAGCAGC
>Ga0210396_10006206_pt1 | contig 11475 bp, 9 predicted proteins | sample IncBWH17OmetaG_FD_155466 | JGI IMG/M metagenome (GOLD analysis project Ga0210396, IMG submission 155466) | Forest soil microbial communities from Barre Woods Harvard Forest LTER site, Petersham, Massachusetts, United States - Inc-BW-H-17-O ...
GCCGAAAAGGCGGCTACCATCCGCCACGGCGTGCGCGCGATGGCAGCCGTCAACCAGAGCACGGTTCCCTGGTGCACCATCATCGTGCGCAATTCCTTCGGCGTCGCCGGTGTCGTGCACCAGCCAGCCGACCGGTTCTCGATCCGCTATGCGTGGCCCTCGGCCTATTGGGGTTCGCTGCCGCTCGAAGGCGGCATCGAGGCGGCCTATCGCGCCGATATCGATGCGGCGGAGGATCCGCAAGCCAAGCTGCAAGAAATCGAGGATCGGCTCAACAACCTGCGCTCGCCGTTTCGAACCGCCGAAAAATTCTGGGTCGAGGAGATCATCGATCCGCGCAAGACCCGCTCGCTATTATGCGAGTTCGCGCGGCTCGCCGAGCCCCTGCGAACGCCGGGCCCTTCCACGAATATGACGATAAGGCCGTAGCGCTCTTCGCGCCGACCGAGAAATCAGTGGACCGCGCGCTCGACCGCAATGGCGGTCGCTTCGCCGCCGCCGATGCACAGCGCCGCGACACCGCGCTTCAGGTTTTGCGCTTCAAGTGCATGCAACAGCGTGACGATCAGCCGTGCGCCGGTCGCGCCGATGGGATGACCGAGCGCGCAGGCGCCGCCGTTGATGTTCAATTTCTCGCGGGGGATTCCAAGGTCGCGCTGCGCGGCCATCGCCACCACCGCGAACGCCTCGTTGATCTCGAACAGATCGACGTCACCGACGTTCCAGCCGACCTTGTCGAGCAGCTTGCGGATCGCAGGGATTGGCGCGGTGGTAAACCATTGCGGCTCCTGGCTGTGGGTCGCGTGTCCCCTGATCTCGGCGAGAGAAGGCAGGCCGTGGCGGTTTGCAAGCGAACGCTTGGCGAGCACCAGCGCAGCGGCGCCATCGGCATTGGCTGACGACGCCGCGGGCGTGATGGTGCCGTTGGCGCGGAACGCCGGCTTTAGCGCCGGAATTTTGGCGGGATCGACCTTGAGGGGAATTTCGTCGTTGGCAATGATGCGCGGGCCGGCTTTTTCCTTGACCGTCACCGGCACGATTTCGGCCCTGAACGCGCCGCCTTCGACCGCCTTGCGTGCACGCGTCAGGGTCTCCATTGCGTAAGTATCCTGGGCGCTGCGCGTGAACTGATAGGCTTCCGCGGTGGCTTCGCCGAAATCGCCCATCGAGCGTCCGGCCTCATAGGCGTCCTCGAGGCCATCCAGGAACATGTGGTCGATGATGCGGTCGTGACCGGCGCGATAGCCGCCGCGTGCTTTGGCCAACAAATAGGGCGCGTTGGTCATGCTCTCCATGCCGCCCGATACCACAATGTCGGCGGAACCGGCATTGATGATGTCGTGGGCGAGCATGGTGGCCTTCATGCCGGAGCCGCAAACCTTGTTGACGGTGGTGGCACCGGTCGCGTCCGGCAAGCCCGCGCCGCGCGCGGCCTGCCGGGCCGGCGCCTGACCCTGTCCGGCCGGCAGCACGCAGCCCATGAAGACTTCGTCGATACGCTCGGGCGAGAGTTTTGCCCGCTCGACCGCCGCGCCGATCACACGGGAACCGAGCTGGTGCGCGCTGAAGGGAGAGAGGTCGCCCATGAAGCGGCCAAGCGGCGTGCGGGCAGCGGAGACGATGACGACGGGATCGGAGTTGGCGGCCATGGCGGTGATTCCTGTGCAGGCGGCGGTACAATTGGATTATGAGAATCATATAATGCGGCGCAAAAAATGCAACGCATGCGTCTCATGACAAATTGTCGTGATCGCATAAAGGCCGTTCGCCGATCGGCGCGCTACGTCGAACCGTCGGCTGACGTTGCGGATTACCGCTTGCGGTCGATAAACCCCTGCATCAGCCGTTTCGGCTCGTCGGTCAGGAACGATCGGCCGAACACGCCGATGCTCAAGTTGACGGATTCGGTCAGCGGCAATTCCTCCCATTGCCGCAGCAGGGCCTTTTGCACGCGAAGCGCTTCCGGGCCGCACTCCAGAAGCGCTTTGACGGTCTTCTCGACCGCGGCATCGAGGTCGCCTGCCGGCGCGACCGCGTCGATCAGTCCCCAGGCCAGCGCGGTCGGCGCATCGATATTCTCAGCGGTCATAACCAGCCAGCGCGCACGGCCCCAGCCGATCAGGCGTGGCAAGAGCGCGGCATGAATGACGCTGGGAATGCCGACCCTGACTTCCGGCATGCCGAACTTCGCGTCCTGCGCCGCAATCCGGAAGTCGCAGGCCGCGGCGACTTCGAGGCCGCCGCCGAGGCACCAGCCGGGCATCCGCGCGATCACCGGTGAGGGAAACGTGCGTACCGCTTCGCAGAGATCGCGCAAGCCCGTGATGAACTTCTCGGCCGACGATTGATCGAGCCGCGCCATTTCCTTGATGTCGGCGCCGCCGATCATGCTCTTTTCACTTTGGCCCGCGATGATCAGCACACGAATTTCTCTGTCCGCCGCGAGCGACTGCAGCCCCTCGCGCACGCCGCCGATGACCGCTGATCCCAGAATATTGAGGGAACCGGCGTTGCAGATCGTCAGGCGGACGACGCCGCGCGCGTCGCGATCGATTCCGCAATAGGAGTTAAGCATGTGCATGTGCAGTCTCGCAATCTTAGGATGTGCTTAGGCGGGAATCGCAAGTTCCCGTTTAAAATCAGATCCTGTCAAGGCCCGCGGCGGCTTGCGTTTTATCGCAACGTAGAGCGCGATATAACCAAATAAGGTGCAGCTTTCCGCAGCCGCGGATGTTATTAGAATGGTGGATGTCATTATATGACTGCAAACATATTATAGGACGGCGATGCGATACTCCAGGGAACACAAGCTCGAAACTCACGCTCGGATCGTCAGAAAGGCCTCGGTCAGGCTTCGTGAGAAGGGTGCCCATGGAATCGGAGTAGCCGACCTCATGAAGGAGGCCGGGCTTACCCATGGCGGGTTCTATGCCCATTTCGATTCGCGGGAAGCCCTGGTGATCGAGGCGTTTACGCATGCGATGGACCGAGCCACCGAGGGTTGGCGAAAGCTGGCGGAAAAGACCCCGCGCGAAAAACGCCTCGCCATGGTCGTGAACACCTATTTGACGACGCTTCACCGCGACGATCCCGGGCACGGTTGCGCCATACCGACCTTGGGTGCCGAGATCGCCCGCGAGAATTCGAAGACGCGCAGGGTTTTCGCCGGCAGGCTGGAGCAGATGATCGACATGCTGGCCAGGCAAATTCCTGATGTCCCTCGCAAGGCGGCACGCAAGCAGGCGATGTCCACTATTGCGACCATGATGGGAACGCTGGTGATGGCGCGTATCGCCGGCGCCAGCGATTTTTCCGATGACATCCTCACCGCGGGCCGAGAAGCGATACTTGGCCGGGGAAAGTCGCCAAGGGTAAAGAAATCCGCCCCCCGAAGGGCGGCCACGCCGGCGCGCCACTGACGGATTTCGTGGCGCCTTCGCATTCGACATTGGTCGTAGCCAGCTGAAAACGCCGCAAAGCCCGCATTTTCGCAAATCCGACGCGCGCGGAAAAACCTTTTCAAACCCGGCAAACCCTGCAAGATGCGGGCAAAACCGGCACCCTCGCAAAGGTCTTGGAGGAAACGCATGCGTATGATCGGGCATTTTATCGGCGGCCGCGAGGTCAAGGGCACATCGGGCCGATTTGCGGATGTATTCGAGCCGATGACCGGCGACGTCCAGGCCCAGGTGGCCTTGGCTTCCAAAGCCGAACTGCGCGCGGCGGTCGAGAACGCCAAGGCGGCTCAAGGGGAGTGGGCCGCCACCAACCCGCAGCGCCGCGCGCGGGTGATGATGAAGTTCCTTGAGCTGGCGCAGCGCGATTACGACAAGCTCGCCGATGTGCTGGCGCGCGAGCACGGCAAGACCGTTCCCGATGCGAAGGGTGACATTCAGCGCGGGCTTGAAGTGGTGGAATTTGCTTGCGGCATTCCGCATCTGATGAAGGGCGAATATACCGAAGGTGCTGGCCCCGGTATCGACATCTATTCGATGCGCCAAGCTCTGGGCGTGGTCGCCGGCATCACCCCATTCAATTTTCCCGCGATGATCCCGATGTGGAAATTCGCGCCCGCGATCGCCTGCGGCAACGCATTTATCCTGAAACCATCCGAGCGCGACCCCGGCGTGCCGATGATGCTCGCGCAGCTGATGATCGAGGCGGGCCTGCCGCCCGGCATCCTCAACGTCGTCAACGGCGACAAGGAAGCGGTGGATGCGATCCTCGACGATCCCGACATCAAGGCTGTCGGCTTCGTCGGGTCCTCGCCGATCGCGCAATATATCTATGAGCGCGCGGCTGCGAACGGCAAACGCTGCCAGTGTTTCGGCGGCGCGAAGAACCACGCCATCGTCATGCCGGATGCCGACATGGATCAGGCCGTGGATGCGCTGATCGGGGCGGGCTATGGCTCCGCCGGCGAGCGCTGCATGGCAGTCTCGGTCGCGGTGCCCGTGGGCAAGACCACCGCCGACCGGCTGATGGCAAAGCTGATCCCGCGGGTCGAATCCCTGAAGATCGGGACATCCATCGATCCTTCCGCCGATTATGGCCCGCTGGTGACGAAGGAGGCGGTCGAGCGTGTCAGGAACTATGTCGATATCGGCATCAAGGAGGGTGCGACGCTTGCCGTCGACGGCCGCGGCTTCAAGATGCAGGGCTATGAAAAAGGCTTCTACATGGGCGGCTGCCTGTTCGACAACGTCACCAAGAACATGCGGATATACAAGGAGGAGATTTTCGGCCCCGTGCTGTCGGTGGTGCGCGCCAAGGATTATCCCGAGGCGCTGGCGCTGCCGTCGGATCATGACTACGGCAACGGCGTTGCGATCTTCACCCGCGACGGCGACGCCGCGCGCGACTTTGCCGCACGGGTCAATGTCGGCATGGTCGGCATCAACGTGCCGATCCCGGTGCCGATCGCCTATTACACCTTCGGCGGCTGGAAGAAATCCGGTTTCGGCGATCTGAACCAGCACGGCCCGGACTCGATCCGCTTCTACACCAAGACCAAGACGGTGACGGCCCGCTGGCCATCCGGCGTCAAGGAAGGCGCGGAGTTCTCGATTCCGACGATGAATTGAGCGTATCGTCTCAAGCCTGATTGAAAGACAATCAAAGGACGACGGGACTTTGAGCCGTCATTGCGAGCGGAGCGAAGCAATCCATAGTGCGGCAAAATGGATTGCTTTGTCGCTTTGCTCCTCGCAATGACGTTTAGAAAAGGACAAGCGCGGGCAACAAATGCAGTTCGCTCTCAACGAGGACCAGATTGCGGTTCGCGATATGGCGCGGGACTTCGCCGCGGAAAAAATCGCGCCGCATGCGATCCGCTGGGATGAGGAGAAGCATTTTCCGGTCGACGTGATGCGCGAGGCGGCAACGCTCGGCATTGGCGGCGTCTACATCCGCGACGATGTCGGCGGATCGGCGCTGACGCGCTTCGACGCAGCGCTGATCTTCGAAGCATTGGCGCACGGGTGCCCGACGGTGTCGGCGTTCATCTCGATCCACAATATGGCCGCCTGGATGATCGACGCCTTCGGCAATGCCACGCAGCGGAAGAAGTGGCTGCCGAAGCTGTGCACGATGGAGTATTTGGCGAGCTATTGCCTGACCGAGCCGGGTTCGGGCTCGGACGCAGCCGCGCTTCGAACCCGCGCGGTGCGTGACGGCGACCATTATGTCCTCAACGGCCAGAAGCAGTTCATCTCCGGCGCGGGCAAGGGCGATCTCTATGTGGTGATGGTGCGCACCGGCGACGGCGGTCCAGGCGGTATCTCGACGCTCGTGGTCGAAGGCGACACGCCGGGGCTATCGCTCGGCGCCAACGAGCGCAAGATGGGCTGGAACGCGCAGCCGACCCGCGCGGTGATCTTCGAGAATGCGAAGGTGCCGGTCGCGAACCGGCTCGGCGATGAGGGCATCGGGTTCAAGATCGCGATGGCCGGGCTCGACGGCGGCCGCATCAACATCGCGGCGTGCTCGCTCGGCGGCGCGCAAAGTGCGCTCGACAAATCGCTTGCCTACATGAAAGAGCGCAAGGCGTTCGGAAAGCGCCTCGACGAATTCCAGGCGCTGCAATTCCGTCTCGCCGACATGGCTACCGAACTCGAGGCGGCGCGCACCTTTGTGTGGCGCGCGGCCGCGGCGCTCGACCGCAAGGACGCCGACGCCACCATGCTGTGCGCGATGGCCAAACGGTTCGGCACCGATGTCGGTTTCGAGGTCGCCAACCAGGCGCTGCAACTGCATGGCGGGTATGGCTATTTGAGCGAATACGGCATCGAGAAAATCGTGCGCGATCTGCGCGTGCACCAGATCCTCGAGGGCACCAACGAAATCATGCGGCTGATCGTGGCGCGCAAATTGATCGAGGACGCGCGATGACGGCGCAGGTGGCCGCACTTGCGGGTTCCGAACCCGACCTGATCGTTCGGCGCGAAGGTGCCGCCGGCATCATCCGCCTCAACCGGCCAAAGGCGATCAATGCGGTGACGCTGGAGATGTTTCGCGGCATTGACAGGGCGCTCGACGAATTCGAGGCGGACCCTGCGATCGGCCTGATCCTGCTCGAAGGGGCAGGCGACCGCGGCCTTTGCGCGGGCGGCGACATCCGGGCGCTTTATGACAGTTCGAGGGCCAAGGGCGATCTCGGCAAAATCCTCTGGCGTGAGGAGTACATTCTCAACGCGCGCATCGCCAAATTCGCAAAGCCCTATGTCGCCTTCATGGACGGCATCGTGATGGGCGGCGGCGTCGGCCTGTCGGCGCATGGCTCGCACCGCGTGGTGACCGAGCGGACGAAATTGGCGATGCCGGAAGTGGGTCTCGGCTTCTTTCCCGATGTCGGCGGCACCTGGCTGCTCTCGCGCTCGCCGGGCGAAGTCGGCAGCTATTTCGGACTGACCGGCCAGACCATGAACGGGCCGGATGCGATTTATGCGCGCTTTGCCGACGCCGTCGTCCCCTCCAGTCATCTTTCGACGCTGCGCGAAGCACTCATCGACCTTCGCGCGGGCACGAGCTCAGGTGAGGTGCAGGCCGTCATCGGCCGTTTCGCGACCGGCGAAACGGCCGGGCCGGTCGCTGCGATCCGACCGCAGATCGATCGCTGGTTTGCCTACGACCGGATGGATGAAATCATGACCGCGCTACAGCGCGACGGTTCGGAACTTGCGCAATCGACGCTTCAGACATTGAACGAGAAATCGCCGCGCGGCATGGTCGTCACGCTCAGGCTATTGCGGCTGGCGCGCAACTCCTCGTCGCTGGAGCAATGCCTGGTGCGGGAATATCGCGCCGCACTTGAAGTGTTCCGGAGCGATGATTTTCGCGAGGGCGTGCGCGCCGCCGTGATCGACAAGGATCGTAACCCGCACTGGTCGCCGCCACGCGTCGAGGATGTGACATCCGAAATGCAAGCGGCGTATTTTGCCGAAATCGGCACGGATGAACTGGTATTCTAGCCGGACAAGACGGAAAGCGCCTGAGCGGAGGAAAGTGGAGATGGCAAGCATCGCATTCATCGGTCTCGGCAATATGGGCGGCCCAATGGCGGCCAATCTGGTCAAGGCTGGCCACAAGGTGATGGCGTTCGATTTGGTGGCGGCCTCGCGCGATCAGGCCAAGGCCGATGGCGCTGCGATTGCCGAAAGTTCGGTAGCCGCGGTCAAGGGCAACGAGGTCGTCATCACCATGTTGCCGGCGGGCAAGCATGTGCTCTCGGTCTGGCACGAGGTAGTCCCGGTGATGGGAAAGGGCTCGCTCATCATCGATTGCTCGACGATCGATGTCGAAAGCGCGAAGCAAGCTCATGCGCTGGCCTCGCAGCACGGCATTGGTTCGATCGACGCGCCGGTCTCCGGCGGCACCGGCGGCGCCAAGGGCGCGACATTGACCTTCATGTGCGGCGGCGAGGAAAAGGCATTCGCGGCAGCGAAGCCCGTTTTGGAAAAGATGGGCAAGAAGATCGTGCATTGCGGCGGCGCTGGCGCGGGTCAGGCGGCGAAAATCTGCAACAACATGATCCTGGGGGTTTCCATGATCGCGGTGAGTGAAGCCTTTGCGCTCGCGGAAAAACTCGGGCTATCGCACCAGGCGCTGTTTGATGTGGCATCGACCTCGTCGGGACAATGCTGGTCGCTGACCTCGTATTGCCCGGTGCCGGGCCCGGTGCCGACTTCGCCGGCGAACAATGACTACAAACCAGGTTTTGCCTCGGTGCTGATGGTGAAGGACCTGACGCTGGCGCAGGATGCGGCCAAAGCTGCCGGCGCGGCGACGCCGCTCGGCAAGCACGCGCAGGAGATCTACAAGGCATTCGACGCGTCAGGAAATGGCGGGATCGATTTCTCCGGTATCATCCAGCACGTTCGTGGATTGGCGGGCAAATAAATTGAAACCGTCATTGCGAGCGAAGCGAAGCAATCCATGGTCCGTGTACCGCAGCTCTGGATTGCTTCGTCGCTTTTCTCCTCGCAATGACGACGCTACAAGCGGCTTGTCCTTATAGGCAAAGACATGACAACCTTCCAGCAAGCCCGCGCATTTCTCCTCAAGCATCGCACGGATTACGACAAGGCCGTCGCTGATTTCCGCTGGCCCGATTCCGTGCCGTTCAACTGGGCGCTGGACTGGTTCGACGCGGAACTGGGCCGCAACCCCGAGAGCAGGGATCGCCCGGCGCTGTGGATCGTCGATGCCGGAAGCAACCGCGAAACCAAACTATCGTTCGCAACACTTTCGCGCCGCTCCAATCAGGTCGCCAACTTCCTGCGGGCGCAGGGGCTCAAGCGCGGCGATCATCTTCTGCTGTTGCTTGGCAATGTCGTGCCGCTCTGGGAGACGATGCTGGCGGCGATAAAATTGGGTGTGGTGGTGATTCCCGCCACCACCTTACTGACGCCAGAGGAATTGCGCGACCGGCTCGATCGCGGCCGCGCCAAGATGGTGGTGGCGACGCAGGATCAGATCGCCAAATTCGCCGGCCTCGGCAGCGAACGGCTCGTTCGCATCGTTGTCAACGCGTCGTCGAAACAGGATGGCTGGCTCAGTTACGAGCAGGCCGTGGAATTTCCCGAAACCTTCGCGCCGGACGGGCCGACCGGGCCCGACGATCCGATGCTGCTTTATTTCACCTCCGGCACCACGGCGAAGCCAAAGCTGGTGCGGCACAGCCAGCGTAGCTATCCCGTCGGCGGGCTATCGACCATGTACTGGCTTGGACTGCAACCGGGCGATATCCATCTCAACATTTCCTCGCCGGGCTGGGCCAAGCACGCCTGGAGCTGCTTCTTCGCGCCCTGGAATGCCGGAGCCACCGTGTTCGTGGTCAATCAGCCGCGCTTCGATGCCAAGGGTTTGCTTGCGACCATCTCCCGTTGCGGTGTCACGACGTTATGCGCGCCGCCGACGGTGTGGCGGCTTTTCATTCAGGAGAAGCTTGCCGACTTCAAGATCAGGCTGCGCGAAGTTTGCGGAGCGGGCGAACCGCTCAATCCCGAAGTGATCGATCAGGTGCGCGCGGCCTGGGGGCTGACGATCCGTGACGGCTATGGCCAGACCGAAACCACCGCACTCGCCGGCAATTCGCCGGGGCAGAAGGTCAAGGTCGGGTCCATGGGGCGACCGCTGCCGGGTTACCGTGTGCAGATCACCGATGCCGACGGCAATATCACCAAAGAAGGCGAGATCACCTTGCTGCTCGGCGCCGACCGCCCGGCGGGCCTGATGCAGGGCTATCAGGGCGAGGACGGCAAGCTTTCCGGCGCGGACGACGCGCTCTATCGCAGCGGCGACGTGGTGTTTGCCGATGAAGAGGGCTATCTCACCTTTGTCGGCCGTTCCGACGACGTCTTCAAATCATCGGACTATCGGATCAGCCCGTTCGAACTCGAAAGCATTCTCCTGGAACATGAGTTGGTCGCGGAGGCCGCGGTCGTGCCGAGCCCCGATCCCATTCGCCTTGCCGTCCCCAAGGCGTATGTGCTGCTGGTCGCAGGCGCGGAGCGCTCCGTTGAAACCGCGCTGTCGATCTACCGTCATCTGCACGCGCGGCTGGCGCCGTTCAAGCGAATCCGGCGGATTGAGCTTGTGACCGAGCTGCCGAAGACCATTTCGGGCAAAATCCGCCGCGTGCAATTGCGCCGCCTGGAGCTCGACAACGATCGCGGCAGTCCGCTGCGCGGCGATGAGTTTCGCGAAGAGGATTTCCCGGAATTGCAGAAAGTGCGGCCGGGCGATTCGGTTGAGGGTTCATAAATGAATGAAGTCTGGAAGAAGCCGCCGGTATCGTTAGAGACCTATCAGAAAATGATCGGCCATGAAGTCGGCGTCTCGTCGTGGCATATGGTCGATCAGAACCGGATCGATGTCTTCGCCGACGTGATCGAGGATCACCAGTTCATCCACATCGATCCCGAGCGCGCCAAACGCGAAACCGCGTTCGGGACCACGGTTGCCCACGGGTTCCTGACCATGTCGCTGCTTAGCATCATGTCGTACGAGGTGATGCCGATCATCGAGGGTACGACGATGGGCGTCAATTACGGTTTCGACAAGCTGCGGTTCATCTCGCCGGTGCGCGCCGGCTCGCGCGTGCGCGGCCGGTTTACTTTGATGGAAGCGAAGTTGCGCAAGCCCAAGGAACTGCAATCCCGCACCAACGTCACCGTCGAGATCGAGGGCGAGGAAAAGCCCGCTTTGGTGGCCGACTGGATCGGCTTGATTTACTTTGCTTGAGCCGGTGTTTTTGGTGTGCTCGCACTTCGCCGTCAAATATTGGTCGTCATACCCCGCGCAGGCGGGGAATCCAGTACGCCGCGGCCTCACGGTGCTACGAAGGCTTCTCTGGAATACAGGGCGGATTCGCCCGGTCAAGCCGGGCGATGACGGTGCGCATGACTGGGCTCGACCCCGATTAGACCACCCACGAGAGAACCACATCCAGGAATTCCAATCATGACAATCAGGTTTGATGGACGCGTCGCGATCGTCACCGGCGCGGGCAATGGCCTTGGCCGCGCGCATGCGCTTGGGCTGGCGAGCCGCGGCGCCAGGGTCGTCGTTAACGATTTCGGCGGCGCGCGCGACGGCAGCGGCGGCTCGCTGACCTCAGCGGAATCCGTGGCCGAGGAGATCCGGAAATTGGGCGGCGTGGCGATGGCCGACGGCGCCGATGTTTCCAATTTCACGCAGGTCAAGGCGATGGTGGAGCGCGCGACCAAGGAGTGGGGCAGCGTCGATCTGCTTGTCGCCAATGCCGGCATCCTGCGCGACAAGTCCTTTGCCAAAATGGAGGTGGCCGATTTCGCCAAGGTGCTCGACGTGCATCTCGTCGGCACTTTCTATTGCTGCAAGGCGGTGTGGGACGGCATGCGCGAGCGCAACTATGGCCGCATCGTGCTGACCACGTCGTCGTCGGGCCTCTACGGCAATTTCGGCCAGGCCAATTACGGCGCGGCGAAAACGGGC
>Ga0210396_10006207_pt1 | contig 11475 bp, 9 predicted proteins | sample IncBWH17OmetaG_FD_155466 | JGI IMG/M metagenome (GOLD analysis project Ga0210396, IMG submission 155466) | Forest soil microbial communities from Barre Woods Harvard Forest LTER site, Petersham, Massachusetts, United States - Inc-BW-H-17-O ...
GCCTTGGGCACGCCTTCACGGCCCTCACCGACGACGCGACCGCGCTGTACCTGTGCTCGACGCCGTACGCCCCGGGACGTGAGCACGGCGTGCACCCGCTCGATCCGGCGATCGGGATCGCCTGGCCGACGGATGAGGGCTGGGCGCCGGTGCTGTCCGAGAAGGACGCCGCCGCGCCGACGCTGGAGGAGGCCCTGCAGGCCGGGCAACTTCCCAGCTATGAGGACTGCGCGGCCTACCAGGACGCGCTCCGCGGCGGCACGCGCTAGCGGAACCTAAAAAGCAGGGGCCGCCTCCTGGCGGCCCCTGCTCTGTGCTCTCCTGGTTGCGGGCGCTAGCCGCCGACGGTCAGCAGGGCGACCGTGATCCCGTTCTCCTGCCACGTCGACTTCGTCTGGTAGCCGAGAACCGCCAGGTAGTCCCCTTCTGAGACGTTGTACGGTCCCGTCGACGGCAGCGCCGAGAACGGGTCCGGGGCCAGGTGGTCGACGTAGACCACCCAGATACGCGGCGTGCCCGCCAAGCAGGGCGCCAGGTCTTGGCATTCGGCCGGCTGCAGGGAATTCGTCTGGACCTGCGTCTGTGCCTGGAAAATCGGCCTCGGCAGCTTGCCGCGCAGGTAGTAGGTCATGGCGGTGTCGACCTGATAGTGGTTCTCGTCGCTGGTCTGGAAGGCGATGGCGTCTCCCGGCCGCTCATTGGCCGCGATCACGGCCGCGGCGGCCTTGTAGTCCACCGGTGTTCCATTCGACGGCATCTCCGGGTAGGCCCACAGGTTATGGGCCTCGTTCTGGCGGATCGCCAGCTGGTCGTGGATCCCGGCAAGGCCCACCACCGCGACGAGGACAGCCGCCACGGCGAAGCGGGGTGAGAGGACACCGGTGAGCCGCGCCACGCGCGCCCGCTTAAAACGCTCGGCAAGGTAGGCGATGCCGAGCCCGGCCCCGACCGACCAGCCCGCGATGCTGAACAGCATGTACCGGAAGGTCCAGTAGGAAGTCGAGCCCCGCGAGATGAGCCAGACCGCGACAACCGGGACGATCGCGAACGCCAGGGCGTACCCGGCGATGGACCGGCGGCGCGCGTCGGGCGCCGCCACCAGGGACACCACGGCGAGCAGCATGACCACCGCGGCGACGGGCACGGAGGAGAACAGCTCCTGCCAGAGGCCGCCGCTGATGCCGATGAGCTGGGCGACATGCGGTGTCGCCACCCCGCCGATCTGCCATCCCTGCTGTGCGTGCCCCTCGATGACCAGGGGCGAGACGAGGACGCCGCCCAGGATCAGGGCCACGCAGAACCGCCTCACGAGCAGCAGCGGCGAGCCTTCCGGCGCGAGCCGGCCGCCGGGCAGCGCCTTGCCGCTTTCGGCCGTGCCGTCGCCGCCGACGCGCACCGTGCGCTGGCAGAAGTCCCACAGCACGACGGCCAGGTGCCCCGCGGCGACGCACACAGTGATGAGGTTCGCCGCGCCCGCGGCCGCGAGCACTACCGCGTAGATGATCCAGTTGGACCAGCGCGGCCGCTCCATGGCACGCAGGAACATGAGGGTGGCGAGCGCCGCGAAGAACGTCGCGAACGCGTACGGCCTGGCTTCCTGCGCGTAGCGGGACACGCTCGGGATCACCGCGAAGATAAGCCCGCTCGCGAGCCCGGCCACCCCGCCGCCCAGCCGCCGCCCGATGAGCGCGACCACAGCGGCGGCGCCGGCCATCGCGATGACCGACGGAAGGCGCATGGCCGTAGCGGAGTCACCGAAGACCGCCATCCACAGGTGCAGCCCGAAGTAGTAGATGCCGAGCACCGCATCGATGTTGTGCAGCATGGCCCACAGCTGCGGCAGGCTACGGTTCGCCGCCGACCAGCTCGCGAGCTCGTCGCGCCACAGCTGCGGTACGCCGATCTCGTACACCCCGAGCACGGCGGTCACCACGGCGGGTGCGCCCCAGGTCAGGTACCCCACGGCCGGGCGGCGCGGGGCCGCCTGCTCAGGCACGGCCACGCCTGATGCGGGGCGGGCGGTTATCCGGTTCACGACGGTCAGACCCTACTGCACGGGATAAGGACTTGCCACCACAGGTGGCTGTATTGGTAGTCAGCCATGCCGGGCTGCATGCACGCTTGCCTGGCGGCTGTGACGACGGCGCTCCATGGCGGGCTCTCCGAACGGGTATTGACGACGCGAAAATTGAATCCAACGACAACGGCCAAAAGCAGGGCGAACACGGTGACCGGTGTCCACGCCGCGACGACGGGCCCGAGCCCGCGCGGCGCGGCGGTTCCGGGTGCGGCACCGCTAGGCACCGCGCCGGGCTCGACAGCCAGAGACGCATCGCCTGCCATGCCGCGCGGGCGCAGCATAGCAACGATCGCCACGTACAGGAGCAGCGCGGGTGCGACAACATACCGCGGCTGCACGACGCTGCTGTTGTTGACGATCTCGCCAACGAACAGCCCGACGCTGAACACCAAGGCGGTAATCGCGAGCGGCCAGTGCGGCGCGGTCAGCCGTCCGAGCGCGATCGCGACAACTGCCACCACGATAGCGCACGCGCCCCAGATCAGGGCCTCATGTACGGCCATATCGGGAATGCTCAGCGGGACCGGAGAACCCCGGTAGTTGGTGCCGGGGCCACCAAGGGCCTGTTCGCCGAACATCGCCCGCGGCACGACCCGGGTCACGTAGTTACCCAGGATCCACAGCGGGCTGGTGTACAGGTTGGTCGACCGGGTGCTCGCTCCGCGCAACTGCAACGACCACTGCGTCAGCAGGCCCGCCGCCCAGCACACGGCGACGGCGATCGCGGTCTTCGACCGGTCGGCCATCAGCCGCACCGCCACCAGGGGCGCGAAGAGAGCGGGCAGGATGCTCGACAGGGTGGCGCCCAGCATGACGACCGGCGCGCACACCTGGCCCGCCCGTGTCACCGGCCGCCAGAGCAGCAGCCAGAAGAGCCCGTATAGCATCGTGAACTGGACGGTGGCCTGGTCGTTGTTCACCTGCGTGTAGCCGAGGGGCACGACGCACACGGGCGCGGCGACGAGCAGGCGGAGCCAGGGGCTGCGCAGGTGCGGGCCGCTCGCGATGTAGGCGATCAGGCCGAACACCGCGTACTCCGCGGCGGCGGCGGCCGACATGATCCCCGGCGCCCAGGTGATCGGGAATGCCACCGCGGCGGCGGTGATCGCGCGCGGCACGACGAGGTAGTAGCCGTTCACCTGCGTCGTGATGGTTGTCAGCACCGAATGGTGGAGGGCGTCCTGCAGGAAGTTGCCGGCGTCCTCGATCCAGGTCGAGTTCAGCGCGCCGGGTCCCGAGGTACGCGCCAGGCTCACGGCCGCGCCCGCGATGACGAACAGGGCGCCAGCCAGGACGCGCCGCCACGTCAGACGCCCGTCTGACGACTGCCGGAACAAGTTCGAGCGAAGCCATTCTGGCAGGCCGGAGAGCCATGACAGGCTGCCGCCGCCCGCCAGCGGCAGCGCGCCAGGCTTGGTCTGCCATGTCATCGCAAAGGTCCGTCCTTCGTGCACAATCCGCGCCCGGGCGTCAAGAAACGTGGCTCTCACAATAGCTACTAATCCTCAAGGACCTGCCTGGACTCCGGCCGGCCGTGTTTCGAGGCAGTACGGTGGGAAGAGCCTGATCTGGATGCTGACGGTCCCCGCATCTGCACAGCTAGCGGGAAGCGGCTAGCAAAGACACTGCGAAAAGGGGCCAAGAGCCAGGAAGCCGACATGCCGACCGCAGCCGACCGGACCAGCACGTCCCCGCCGCAGCGGGGCCTGCGGCAGTTCGCCGCTGCCGGCGTGAAATGGCTAAGGACAGACCTGTTCTTGCGGACCGAGAGCGGTCCCGTCGGCTGGCGGAAGATCCTGCTCGCGGCGGCCGCCGTGGCGGTGGCCACGGCGGTCAGCCTTAGCCGGACGGTTGGCGCCGGCTCGCTGAACACCATCTGGATCGAGGACGCGAAGTACCTGCTCGACCAGGCGCTCAACGACTCGTTCTGGCGCACCCTGGTGTCCCCGATCAGCGGCTACTACCAGGAGCCGGCCCGCATTTTCACGGGGATCGCGGTCCAGTTCCCGCTTTCGTGGGCACCGGGCGTGATGGCGATCTTCGCCGCGGCGCAGTACGCCATGTACGGCCTTGTCGCCTATATCGCCAGCGGCCCTTACCTGCGCAGCCCGTGGCTCCGCCTGCTCATCGCGGCGCCAGTGTGCGCGATCCCACTCGCCTACACCCAGGTGAACAACGATCTCGTAACCGTGCAGTTCTTTGGGTTGTACGGCGCTTTCTGGACAGTGCTATGGATTCCGGGCACGCGCGCGGGCCGGATCCTGTCACCGCTTGTCATGGCGACGGTGTCCTGGACAGCCGTCCTGAGCATCGTGTTCGCCCCGCTCATCGTCGCCCGGCTGATCGTCGACCGCTCCAAGAACGCGTGGTGCCTGGCCATCCTCTGGGCCAGCGGGGTGTGGATCCAGATCAGCGAGACCGTGCTCGGCCGGAGCCACCACGACGAGTTCGGCTCCAACAGCCTGTCCTACGTGCTGAAGAACTACGTGACCAGGGTCGTGCCGCGGGCGCTGTTCGGAGAGCGCTCGCTCGGCGGAGCCGGGGCGGACTACCGCGGAGATACCGCAACGCCGCTGCACATCACCAGCCTGGCCGCGCACGATGCCCTGATCGTCTGCGCGTGGGCAGTGGTCCTCGTCATCGTCGTGCTTGCGGTAACCAGGTTCACTGACCCGAACTGGACGCTCGCGGGGGTGGCGGCGTTGTTCAGCGTGGGCATCTTCTTGGAAGAGATGCTGATCAACACGTCCGTTGTCCAGCCACGCTACGTCATCGCCCCGGCGCTGCTCCTCTACACTGCCCTAGTGGCCCTCATGCGGCCGCGGCTGCTGGAAGGCGCGACGCGCGCCTCGACGGCCGTCCGCTGGCTTCCTGCCGCCGGGTTCGCCGTGCTGCTCGTGGTCGCGGTCACGCTCAACTTCCGGGTGACCAACGGCCGCACCACCAGCCCGGCCTGGACGAGTGTGGTCGCCACGGCCCACAGTGCCTGTGCGATGCCTGGCGTGTCGGCATATACGTTCGTACATGAGTGGTGGTTTGTGACAATCCCATGCAGCAAGGTTGGGTAGGGTGTCCGGCGCGGACAGCTACGCAATAAATGTCACGTTGCCATTCACAGAAGCCGCCAAGCCTGCCTGGGCTAGTTGCCTTAAACTCGGTGATCCCCACAAAGGGCGGTAGTCACCACAAGTAGAAGCTGAGGACTCACGATGGGTCGCAACGGACAGATCCTGCGCATCAGCGTCATCGGCACCGGTTACCTGGGCCTCACCCATGCCGTCTGCATGGCGGACCTTGGCCACGAGGTGCTCGCCATTGACGTCGACGCCGAGAAGATCGCCAAGGCGGCGCGAGGCGAGACGCCATTCTTCGAGCCTGGGCTTGAGCCCTTGCTGAGAAAGAATCTTGACGCTGGCAGGCTTAGGTTCACCGACTCCTTCGCCGAGATCGGCGAGTTCGGCGACGTGCACTTCATCTGCGTTGGCACGCCTCAGGCGAAGGACGGCAGCGGGAACGCCGACTTGAGCTACGTCTTCAGCGCCGCGGACGCGCTGGCGCCGCATCTGACCCGCGCCACCCTGGTCGTGGCGAAGTCCACCGTGCCGGTCGGGACGTCACGAGAGATCATCGCGCGCCTCCACACGGCGCCCGCCGGCGAGCAGGTCGACTACGCGTTCAACCCCGAGTTCCTCCGCGAGGGCTACGCGGTGCAGGACAGCCTGACTCCGGACCGGATCGTGTTCGGCGTCACGTCCGACACCGCGGACGAGCTAATGCGCGCGGTCTACGCGATCCCGCTTGCCTCCGGCATCCCCGGGCTGACCATGGACCTGGAAACCGCGGAGCTCGTAAAGGTTGCCGCGAACTCGTTCCTCGCCACCAAGATCTCCTTTATCAACGTGATGGCGGAGATGTGCGAAGCCTCCGGCGCGGATGTGATTAAGCTCGCAGACGCGATCGGCATCGACGAGCGGATTGGGCGCAAGTTCCTCTCCCCCGGCCTCGGCTTCGGCGGCGGCTGCCTGCCCAAGGACATCCGCGCCTTCCGCGCCACCGCCGAGGACAAGGGCGTCACGTCGCTGGTGAATCTGCTGACCACCGTGGACACCGTCAACCTGGGCCGCCGCGACCGGGTGATCACCCTCGCGCGCGAGGCCCTCGGCGGCAATTTCGCTGGCAAGCGGGTCGCCGTGCTCGGTGCCGCGTTCAAGCCCAACAGCGATGACATCCGTGACTCGCCAAGCCTCGCCATCTCCGGCCGGCTCGCCGACGAGGGCGCGATCGTCGCCGTCCACGACCCGGTCGCCATGACCAACGCCGCGCGGGTTCGCCCGGATCTCCGGTACGCGGACTCGGTCCACGACGCGGCCGAGAGGGCCGACCTCGTTCTTCACCTCACCGAATGGACCGACTACCGGACCATCGACCCGGATGTGCTCCGCTCGATCGTCTCGAGCCCGGTCCTGATCGACGGCCGCTGCACGCTTGACGCCGCCGCATGGCGCGCCGCCGGCTGGAGGGTACTGGTCCCTGGCCGGCCAAGCTAACGGGCGCCCGCGGCGTCAGCCAGGGCCGACAGGAACGCCGCGATGCCGGGCGGACCGTCGACGACGAGGTCGGCGGCCTCGGCTACCTGCGGAGTTTCCGGGCTCTCACTGGCGACGGCGCAGCCGGGGATACCCTCGGCCCGCAGTCGGCGGATAGCGGCGAACGCCGTAAGGTCTCCGAGGTCATCGCCGCAGAACGCCGCGGAGCGGGCGCCGCATTCCCCCGCGAGCCCTTGCAGGGCGGCCCCCTTGTCCATGCCCGGCGGCCGCAGCTCAAGCACCAGCCGACCGGGTTCGAGCGTGAGCTCGGCACTGTCGGCGAGGCGGCCGAGAGGCTCGCGCAGCAACGCGAACGCCGCCGCGGGGTCCGCTGTCCGCCTGGTGTGGACGGCGAGCGCGGTGCCCTTGTCTTCCACGGTGGTTCCCGCGGGCGCCCTCACCTCGGCCAGCAGCCCAGGCAGCGCCTCGCGCACGGCCTGTACGCCTGGCGGCACGGGGGGCGCGCTGAGCACGCCCGCCTGCCAGCGCTGGGCGCCGTAGTGACCGAGAACGATAAGGCCAGGCACATCGGCCAGGCCGCCGAGCGCCACCGCGTCTACGGCGGCTCTGCCCGTGATGATCGCCACGGTGCCGACCCGGCTGGCCAGCCTGGTCAGCGCCGCGACGGCACCAGGCGCGGCCACCGCCAAGGCCGGGTCGTCGACGATCGGGGCGAGGGTGCCGTCGTAGTCGGTAGCGAGCAGTGCGTGCGCCGGGTCGGCCGCCATCGCGGCAAGGCCGGCCTGGCCGTCAAGGGTCTTCGCGCGGGGCAGCGACACCGCTACTTGGTACCCGGATGCGGCGAGCGTATGCGCTGGCGGCGGGCTCGCTGCGCCCGCAGCCGCTTGACGAGCACCGGGTCGAACTTCAGCGCCTCCGGGCTGTCGATCAGCTCGTTGAGCAACTGGTAGTACCTCGTCGCCGTGATGCCGAGCACCTCGGCGATGGCCTGCTCCTTAGCGCCAGGGGTGCGCCAGGTCCCGCGCTCGAAGGCGAGGACGCGCATGTCACGCTCGGACAGCGCTGGCATCCGCCCTCCTATCTCCCCTGGGGACACAGTGTCCCCTGAGGCCATCCCAGACTCCGGCAGGCCTCTTGGAGACACCCAGGGCCCGTTGGTCCTCCTGGTGACTCCCCAGGCCCTCGACGGTCCTCCCGGGAACATCGCAGACCCCGGTGGCCCGTGCCCCCGCGAGACGAAGAGCTGCGGGTATCTCTGCCTTAAGCTCCGTTGCGTGGCCCAGCTTCACTGTCTCACTTTCTTGACCGACTACGGCCTGGAAGACGCATTTGTGGCGGTTTGCCACGGCGTGGTCTCTCAGATCGCACCGGATGTACAGGTTACTGACATAACACATCTGATCCCGCTTGGCGACATCCGACGTGGCGCGGTGGTCCTCGCACAGGCCGTCCCCTACTTTCCGCCCGCCGTGCATGTAGCGGTCGTGGACCCGGGAGTCGGGACGGCGCGGCGCGGCGTCGCGGTGGAGGCCGGCGGCTCGCTCTTCGTCGGTCCGGACAACGGCCTGCTGTCGGTTGCCGTGGCGGCGGTCGGCGGCGCGGTGCGTGCCGTCTCACTCACCAACCGGTCGCTGTGGCGGGATGGCACGTCGGCCACGTTCCACGGCCGCGACATCTTCATGCCGGTCGCGGCGCGGCTGGCGGCCGGACTGGCACTCGGTCAGGCAGGTGACCCGGTCGAGGTGACCAGCCTCGTCACGCTACCGCAGCCGGAGTACCGGATAACCGGGAACGGAGCGCAGGCTGAGGTGGTCACCGCCGACGGGTTCGGGAACGTTCAGCTGTCCCTGCCTGGCGCCGACGCGCCGCGGGCCGGGCTCATCCCGGGCACGGCCGTCACGCTGGCCTGGGACGGCGGGGAGGTCACGATGCCATTCGTCACGACCTTCGGCGAGGTCGCGCCCGGCGAGCCGCTCTGCTACCGCGACAGCGGCGACTGGGTTGCCATCGCGGTGGCCAACGGTGACGCGGCGCGGCGCTTCGGCCTGCGGCCAGGAACGAGAATTACGCTCACCGTGACCTGATAGCGACAATGCGCCTTCAGTAGTACTAATGTCATAAAATAGTTAGCAAACGGTACGTTCCATAACCGCATGGACGCATGACAACATTAGGGACGATTTTCCGGCATATGGCCACATGTGAAATTTTCCCTTTTGGTCCGATCTGGAGTACGCGTGACCAACGTGGCTCGTCTGCTGCGGGGCTTGCTGCCTCTTCTGGCGGTGTCTGCCGCCACGGCGGTCGTCGCGCTGCCCGCCGCCGCTGCCGTGCTGCCCGTGACCCCCCAGGCCGTCACGCAAGCGGACCAGTGGTGGCTCGCCGCGCTGCGGGTCCCCGCCGCGCTGCGGGCGGCACCCGAGGCGGGCAAGGGGGTGACGGTCGCCGTGCTTTCCACCGGCGTCGACGCCGGCCATCCCGACCTGGCCGGCACCGTGACCGAGGGCCCGGACTTCAGCAAGACCGGGCGCGCGCTCGGCGGGTCGTACTGGGGCGCGGAGGGCACTGCGGTCGCCAGCCTCATCGCCGGGCACGGGCATGGCTCCGGCGGCAGCGAGGGCATCACCGGGGTGGCCCCTGGTGCCCGGATCCTGTCGCTCCAGGTGACCCTGGAGTACAACGACCCGCTGAACTCAGACGCGGCGATCACTCAGCGCCTGCCCGCTGCTATCGCGGCGGGTATCAGGTACGCGGTCGGCCAGGGCGCCACCGTCATCGCTCTTCCGCTCGACCCGGGCACGCTGGGAGCGGCCCCCGCCGGGGATCCCGCCGCCGGCGGCAGTGCGGCCGAACGGGCGGCCGTCAGCTTCGCCCTCGCCCGTAACGTCCTCCTCGTCGCGCCGGCCGGCGACAACGGCGCCGGCGCCAACTCGGTCAACTACCCGGCCGCCTACCCGGGGGTCATCGCGGTGGGCGCGACCTCGCGGAACGGCGAGCGCGCGCCGTTCAGCAGTACCGGCTCCTACGTCACGCTGACCGCGCCTGGCTCTGGCACAACGCCGGACCCGGCGGTCTCCAGCGGAATGACGGCCGATCCGGCGGCGGGCCTGATGGTCGCCGCCCCTGACGGCGCGTACGAGCCGCTGGCTTCCTCAGACATGTCCGCCGCGCTGACCGCGGGCGTGGCGGCCCTCATCCGCTCCCGCTACCCCTGGCTGAACGTGGCGGAGGTCACGCAAGCACTTGAGCACGGTGCGACCCCGCCGCCCGGCGGCGCTGCCCGTCCGGACACGGCCGGGTGGGGGCACGGCGAACTCGACGCCGAGGCGGCGCTTGGCTCCGCCGCCGCCATCGCGGCCGCTCACCCGGCACCCGCGCCGTCCGCCCCGCCAGTCACCGCACCCGCCGTGCCGCCAGCCAGCCCCAAGACCGTCCACCAGGCGGCGCCCAGCCAGTCCGACCCCGGCCACCTGCTCCGCTCGCTCGTCGTCGGCCTCGCTGTCGTGGCGGGCGTGCTGATCGCGTGCCTGGTCGTCGCGATAACGCTGACCAGGCTGCGCCGCCGCGCGCGCGTCGCTAAGGCCGCCGACCTCGCAATGGTGGACAGACCGGGCCATCACGCCGGCCGGGCCCGCCACGCTAAGGGGCAGCCGGTGACGCACACCACGCCTGTCCCCGCTCGCGTTGTCATCTGGCCAAGCGCGCTGACCCTGCCCGCCTCGGGACTGAGCGACTCCTCCCCGGCGGCGGGGACCCTCGGCTGGCCCGCCGGCGGGGCCTACCGCCGGCCGCGTCCAGCAGGAAACCCGCCCTGGCAGCCCGCCACACCGCCAAGAAGCCCCGGGTCACCCCCGCAGATGCTGCCGGCGCAGCCGGCACTGGAGTCGGCGGCGCAGCCGCTCGCCCCCTGGGAGGAGTCACCGGCGGACTTCGCCACCGCGCCCGCCGTGGACAGCCTCGCCCCGTGGCCGGTTTCCACCACCGGCCCGATGTACGTGTGGAACCCGGCCGCCACCGGCCCGATCATCGCCGTCAGCGACGACGAGGAAAGCGACTAGGCGCCAAGGCGGGCCTTGACGTCGGACGCGTACTCGTGGACGTACTCCTGTCCGGAGAGGTCCGCGATCGCGTGCATCACCTCATCGGCGATCGTGCGGCGCGCCTTCGCGGGCGGGTCGCCGGCCAGGTGGCCGAACTCAAGCGGCTTGCCGATCTTGACCTGGATCCGGGTCGGACGGGGCAGCGGCGCGCCGGGCGGCAGCATCTTCCTGGTGCCGAGCATGGCCACCGGGATAACAGGGGCACCCGTATTCAGCGCCAGCCAGCCGAGTCCCGCCCTGCCCCGGTAGAGCCGGCCGTCGGGCGACCTGGTGCCCTCCGGGTAGAACCCGAACAGGTTGCCCGCCCGGAGGATCCCGGCGGCCGCCTCCAGGGTGGCCTGCGCGGACTTCGAGTCACTCCGGTCTATCTCAAGCTGGTTGGTGGAGCGCAGGTAGGCGGCCCATAGCCGGCCGACCGGCCCCTTCGCCGAGAAGTACTCCGCCTTGGCCGGGAACACCACCGGCCGCGGTATCACCAGCGGCAGGTACATCGAGTCGATGAACGACAGGTGGTTGGACGCGAGGATCGCCGGACCACTCGCGGGAACGTGCTCAATACCGGTCACCCTGGGGCGGCCGAGCACGTACAGAGCCGGACCCATGACGACACGCGAAAGCTGATATTGCACTCCGGCGTCCTCTACCTTGGGGGGTCTGCCTGCGACGGATGGCCCGGCGAAGGCTCTATCAAAATATCGTGCCCCATCAGGCACTGCGGAAACTGAGCCCCTTTTAGGATCACCGAGGC
>Ga0210396_10006209_pt1 | contig 11474 bp, 6 predicted proteins | sample IncBWH17OmetaG_FD_155466 | JGI IMG/M metagenome (GOLD analysis project Ga0210396, IMG submission 155466) | Forest soil microbial communities from Barre Woods Harvard Forest LTER site, Petersham, Massachusetts, United States - Inc-BW-H-17-O ...
GGGGCGGTGGGAAGTCGTTCGCCTTTGCGACGCATCGCAAGGATCTTTCCGCGGCCTTCGTCTTCTATGGGCCGGGTCCTGCGGATGTCACTTCAATCACGGCTCCCGTGTACGGGTTTTATGCTGGGAACGATGCGCGCATCGGGGCCACGGTTCCAGGAACGGTTGAAGCTATGAAAGCGGCTGGCAAGAAATTCGAGCCGGTGACCTACGACGGCGCCGGACACGGATTCATGCGCGCGGGAGAAGATCCGACAGATACGAATCCGGCGAACAAAACGGCGCGAGACCAGGGGTTTGCCCGTCTGGTGAAGCTGCTGAATGCGCTGTGATCTGTTCCGCGCGATAGGAAAACTGACTGACTCAATTCCAAACGACCGCGCCCGCGAAGGCCTGGATTGTTGACTGCGGCCGATTTGGTCAGCTGTAACCTCAAAGGACTTTCGCGAGTCTCATCACAAGGCGCTCGTGTTTGAGGAGGCTTCATGCTTCGTTCGTTCCCCCACCATTGGAGTCGATTGGCTCTCCTGCTTGTTTTTGCACTTGGAGGGTGTATGGCGGCTCAGACTCAAGGCCGGATTCCAGCCCCGCAGACTGACGTGGCACTGGCCCACAATAGCGCCAAAGAGATCGCCGTCTTCGCGGGAGGCTGCTTCTGGGGTACGCAGGCTGTGTTTGAACGCGTCAAGGGGGTGATTGCGACAACGGCTGGCTATGCCGGCGGTTCTGCAGCAACTGCGACCTACGATCAGGTCACAACTGAAACGACAGGCCACGCTGAGTCGGTGAAGGTCGTTTTCGACCCCTCCAAAATCAGCTATGGCAAGCTCCTGCAGATTTTCTTTTCCGTGCATGACCCAACCCAGCTGAATCGTCAGGGGCCCGACGTTGGGACGTCCTATCGCTCGGCAATTTTCTACACCAGCGACGAGCAACGAAACATCAGCACCGCCTATATCGCGCAGCTCACCGCGGCGCACGTCTTTCCAAAACCGATTGCGACGCAGGTGACGCCTTTGAAGGGCTTCTACGACGGGGAGTCTTACCATCAGGACTATGCACTCCACAATCCCGATAACCCCTACATCATGGTGTGTGATCGGCCCAAGATCGCGACTCTCCGGCAGGAGTTCCCGGAGCTATTCCAGGAGTACAAGGGCAAATAGATCGGTTTCTTGGTGGCGCCCGAAAGCAACTGCAGGTTTCTCGACTCCTTTGGCCGATCGGATGCTACTTCCTTACTGAGAAAAGGAAAAGGCCGGGGGTAGCCGGCCTTTCTGTTCGGATAACTGCCGGTCTCGGCAGTGTCGAAGTTTACGCCGCGGCGGAAGTTCCGCGATCGGCGACGATCGGGGTGACTTCGGATTTTGCCTTCAGCAAGGGCAACGCCACCGCCAACACGTCTTCGATACGGCTGGCGTAATGGATCGAGACTCCCTCGATCATCTCAGGCGTCAGGTCTTCTTCAACGTCTTGCCGGTTTTCTGCGGGCAGGATGATGGTTTCCACCCCTGCACGGCGCGCAGCCAGGAACTTCTCCTTGATGCCGCCTACGGGGAGCACGTTTCCGCTGAGCGTGATTTCGCCGGTCATCGCGGTAAGCGGACGAACCGGAATATCGGTCAACAACGACGCAAGCACCGTGGCCATGGTGACTCCGGCCGAAGGACCATCTTTGGGAATTGCGCCTGCAGGCACGTGAATGTGCAGGTCGAGCTCCTTGTTGAAGTCCTCTGAGAGGCCCAGCATCGCCGAGTTCGAACGCACCCAGGTGAGCGCTGCCTGCATCGACTCCTGCATCACCTCGCCAATCTGGCCGGTCATGGTGAAGCCGCCCTTGCCCTTCATCTTGTTGGCCTCAATGAAGAGGATGTCCCCGCCAGCTGGTGTCCACGCTAGACCTACGGCCACGCCGGGACGCTTGACGCGCTCGGCGACCTCGGTTTCGACGCGAACCTGGATGCCGCCAAGAAATTCCTTCAGCACATCCTTGTCGACGACCAGTTTCTCCAGTTTGCCTTCCACAACACGGCGGGCTTCCTTCCGGCATACCGTGCCAATAACCTGTTCGAGTTTTCGCACCCCGGCTTCGCGCGTGTAGTGGCGCACGATGTGACGAACGGCAGCCTCGGGGAACTCGATCTGCTCCGGCGTGATTCCGTTGGCCTTAATCTGGCGCGGAACCAGGTAGCGCGCGGCAATGTGCACCTTCTCCTCTTCACTGTAGCCCTGGAGCGGAATAATCTCCATGCGGTCGATAAGCGGTGGAGGCACTGTGTCGAGCATGTTCGCCGTGCAGATAAACAGCACCTTGGACAGATCAAACGGCACATCGAGGTAGTTATCGCGGAACGTGTTGTTCTGTTCCGGATCGAGTGTTTCGAGCAGAGCCGATGCCGGGTCGCCGCGGAAGTCGCGTCCGAGCTTGTCGACCTCGTCGAGCATGATCACCGGGTCGTTGGTTTCCGCGCGGCGAATGCTCTGGATGATCTGGCCCGGAAGCGCTCCAATGTAAGTCCGGCGATGTCCGCGGATCTCGGCCTCGTCGTGCATGCCACCCAGCGATACTCGCTGGAACTTGCGTCCCAGGGCACGCGCGATGGAGCGGCCGAGCGAGGTTTTCCCTACGCCCGGAGGTCCGACAAAGCAAAGAATCGGCCCCTTCATGTCGGGCTTGAGTTCCAGCACCGACAGATAGTCTAGGATGCGGTCTTTCACCTTCTTCAGCTCGTAATGGTCCTCGTCGAGGATTTCGCGAGCCTTGTTGATGTCGATCTTGGAACCCGAGCTCTTGGCCCACGGCAATACCGCAAGCCACTCGATATAGTTGCGAGTGAGCGAGTAGTCGGCGGCCATGGGAGACATGCGGCCGAGGCGCGAGAGTTCCTTCATCGCCTCTTTCTTCACGTCTTCGGGCATACCAGCTTCTTCAATCTTCTTGCGCAGGTCTTCCACCTCGCGCTGACCTTCATCCTGCTCGCCGAGTTCCTTCTGGATGGCCTTCATCTGCTCGCGCAGATAGTAGTCGCGCTGCGACTGCTGGACCTGGTCCTGCACCTCGCTCTGAATCTTGGTGCGAAGCTGCTGGACCTCGAGTTCCTTGGCGAGATGCTTCGTAAGCAAATCGAGCCGCGCGGGGACGCTGGCGGTTTCAAGCAGAGCCTGCTTGTCGTCAGTGGTGAGGAATGGAAGCGAGGAGGCGACGAAGTCGACCAGACGGCTGGGATCCTCAATATTTCCGGCGATCGTGCGCAGCTCGTCAGAAAGCGTAGCCGATTCAGAGACGATCTGCTGGAACTGGCCGACCACGTTGCGGACCAGCGCCTCGACCGAAGCCGAAGACTCCGCCTCAACGTCTTCGACCGTTTCGACCTCGGCGATCAGGAATGGCTCGGTCTGGACGTAACGGAGCAGCTTCACGCGCTCAACGCCTTCCGTGAACACAAACCGACTCTGGTTAGGCATGCGCACAACCTTGTGCACGGTGGCTAACGTGCCTACTTCGTGCAGATCAGTCGGGGTGGGCGCATCCAGGCGCGGATCGAGCTGGGCCGCGACAACAATAGAGCGTTCTTCGCCCAGCGACTCGATCAATTGGATGGAACTTTCCCGCCCAACTGTTAGTGGCAGAACAGCATGCGGGAAAAGAACTGTGTCGCGGACGGGTAAAACCGGGATTCTTCTGGTGCCAGAAAACGATCCCTTCTGGGGATTTTCAGGCGGCAATATGGAAGGCTGACTTGGCATTGAGTGTCCTCTTATCAACTTTCCTTATTAGACAACACAGAGCATTAAAAGTTTCAAGAAAGACTAAGCTCCCTGATCCTCTCTCTGCCCCCATCGACTGACCAGGTGTACGTTGTTCTGGTTGCTCGGGTTCCGGTTTGCTGTGAATCACGCTCCGAGCAAATGCTATTCGATTACTTTATCGGCAATAGTGCAGGAAGGCTGAATTCGGCCGGTTTGCATTGGATTCGAACGAACGGCCAAAACCGGTGAAATTCGCAGATGGCCATGGTGCGATCCCCGGGGAGTTTGTTGGCCCGTCTCTGATTGAGACCGCTTATGGCACGGCTGCACTTGCAATAAGAGACCAATCAAAGACTGTTAGGAAAAAATCCGGAGCGAAAGCCCACTGATTTGATGGCCGATCTTGATGGGCGTGAAGCTTCGCGCTCCATCCATCTTGCAAAGACCTGATTTCTCCCCATTGTCAAGCCGCACACGCCTAAGAACCGAGAATACTTCCGCAGCCTGTGAATTTTGTGCCCTTTCCAAAAAAACGCAGCGTATTCAGTACTCAGTTGGTGGGCTTAGTCGGCTTTGGCGATTCCGTCCTCTTTTTTGATGGCGGATTCGATGCGTTCCCAAAGATTATCTTCTGGTTGTTCATCCGGGAACATTTGCCGGGCTGCCTCGGCGATTATCTTGAGCTCCTGATAGAGCTGGCGGCAAATATCGCATTCCCTGATGTGAGGGTGGTTATCGACGTCCGCCCCGGAACCGACCAGGTCGGACAGTTGAGCCTGGAACTGTTCGCAGCTCATGGATTTGGGGTCGGTGGTCATCGCCGGTCTCCCTTCCGGAGCGAGAGACGGAGTGCATCGCGCAGTTTAAGTCGGGCCTTATGGAGTTGGGACTTGCTGTTTCCCACAGAACAATCAAGCATAGACGCTATCTCATTATGCTCAAAGCCCTCGACATCATGCAGAACAAAAATCAACCGGTAACCGGCTGGTAAAGCCGCTACGGCGCGTTCGAGCGCGAGACGGTCGATGGAGCCAGTGAGGGAAAGATCGGGTGCGCCGAAGCTACGACCGGGCCCGTCGTCGTAGGAGGGCTCCATGGCCTCATCAAGAGACATGAGGGGCAGGCCTTTTTTGCGCAGGTGCATGAGAACGACGTTGATCGAGAGGCGATGCAGCCAGGTGGAGAATGCGGAATCGCCGCGAAACGTTGCGATCTTGCGATGAAGCTGGAGAAAGGCCTCCTGCGTCAGATCTTCCGCCTCTGCAACATTGCCTACCATGCGCAGACAGAGGGAGTAGATGCGTCTTTTATGCAGCGAATAAAGGTCGGCGAAGGCGTGGTGGTCTCCGGCCTGGGCGCGGGCAAGAATCTCTGCGTCTCGGGACAGCGTGGGGGTTTGCGTTTTGACCTCGGGTGCAGGATCGGTGACCTGAACCGCGCTTTCCTTTTCCGGAGCGGAATCGGACGCGGAAGCCTCCGGCGTCTGCTTTTGAAACCTGGAACGTGGCATGCGCTTCCTTTTGGGAGGGGTATCGGTAGCTGTAAGAACCGTCTGATGCTGCGCCAAGCTTCTTTCCTCGTTAGTATAAGGTGCAGCAGTGGAAAACCTTGAGCTGCGGCGAGAAGGAACCGGATAGGCTCTCAAGTTATTGGGTTAGATGCAACCAAAAGGCTCCGTGTGGGTCTAGACGACTAAATTCTGGGAGATATAGTGCGTAAGGCAACGCCGGCACGGCAGGTCGTTTGGGGAATGACGCGGGGGCTGCCGGGTTGTCTTTTCCTTCTTCTGGCAATGACAACTTATTGCCCTGGACAGGTTGCCGCGTTCGCATCCGGAGGCCAACCGGCTGCATATTTCCGGAAAACGCCTATTAACTCGATTGGTTCCCCGGGCGCTGCTGCTTTGCATGACGGCCGCGAGACGACTTCGCTGGCAGATTGGCAAGGTCTCCCGGTTCGTCAAATCTCCTTCGAAGGGGTTTCCCCGGACAGGCTGGAATCGCTGGCCGGTCATCTGGCCCAGCTGGTTGGGGCACCACTGGACAGGCAAAATGTTGCACAGAGCCTGCGTACGCTGTTTGCGTCCGGCCTGTTCGACACCGTTGAAGCGAACGTCACCCGCCAGGGCGACGGAGTAAAGCTTGTATTTCAGGGAAAGCCCCGGGCTTTTATAGGGACGGTCAGCGTGAACGGTGCAAAAGGCGCTACGATCAACGCGCAGTTGCAGGCGGCGAGCCGGTTAGCGCCCGGAACGCGTTTTACCCAGGCACGGCTCGAAAATGCAACCGAACGGATGCGCCAGACACTTGCTGATAACGGCTTCAATGAGCCCGTGATCGCTTATAAGCTCACCAGGCACTCCGTCGAGCAGTTGGTGGATATCGCGTTTGAGGTGACTTCCGGAGTTCAGTCACGTGTCGGCAAAGTTGCTGTTTCAGGAGACTCCGGCATGACGTTGGACCAGTTTCGTCATGACGCGCGTCTGAAAGCCGGCAGCAAGGTCGACCATGATACGAGCAACCGCGCCCTGAGCGGAGTGTTGAAGCGCTACCAGAAGCAGGATCGGCTGGAAGCGGATGTAAAGCTCGAGTCGGAAGCGTACATCGCGGAGACGAAAACGTCGAACTTCAGCTTTGTAGCCAATCGCGGCCCGGTGGTGAACTTGAACGTCGAAGGGGCGAAGATCGGCGGCGAACGGATGAAGCGCCTGGTTCCAATCTTTGAAGAAGGCACGGTCGATGAAGATCTGCTGAACGAGGGCGATCGTCGGTTGCGCGATTACTTCCAGCGACTGGGCTACTTTGACGTCAAAGTGGAGCATAAGGAACTGCATCCTGAGAGCGGAACTGTGACCATCACCTATACGGTCACGATGGGAGCCCGACGGAGGGTGGAAAAGGTTTCAGTCTCCGGCAATCACTACTTCAACTCCCACACACTACAGGGGCTGTTAAGCGTGCATGCCGCCGATCACCTGGATCGACATGGCACATACAGCCAGACGCTGGTTGCAGCAGACGTGAGCGCATTGCAGGCGGTTTACCAGAACAATGGCTTTTCCAAGGTCAAGGTGACCCCCGAAACCCTGATCGGCGGTAACGTGGTGAGCGCCCCGGGACAAGGGACCGGTCGAAGTTCCACAGAACCGATCTCCGTGGTCTACCACATTGACGAAGGCCAACAGCAGCGCGTAGGCGAATTGCGATTAGACGGGGCTATGAATTCCGATCAGAGCAAGCTGCTGGCACTGATGAACACCTCGCCCGGACAGTTGTTTTCGCCGCAGAACCTGGCCGGGGATCGCGATGCGCTGCTGACCGATTATTTGAGCCGCGGCTTTGACCAGGTGCAGATCGACGTCGAGGAGCAAACCGAATCAGCGGATCCGTCAAAAATGGATGTGGTGTTTCACATCCACGAGGGACAGCAGATCTTTGTGCGCAAGGTGCTGCTGTCGGGTCTGCACTATACCCGTCCTGAGACGGTTGCCAAGGCCATTACCCTGCATCCGGGCGATCCTCTCAACCTGACGGCGCTTGCCCAGACGCAGCGTAACCTCTATGAGTTTGCTTTGTTCAGCGAGGTGGACACGGCGGTCCAGAATAACGCCGGCGAAGAACCCTACAAGACGGTACTGGTGCAGACCACGGAGGCGCGTCGCTGGACTCTAACCTACGGTCTCGGCTTCGAAGCGCAGACAGGCACGCCGCAAAACAATTGCGCCGGCATTGCGACGACTGGCGCGCCCTGCAACCCAAATGGAAAAACCGGAATCAGCCCTCGTGTGCTGGGGATAGTAACGCGGAACAACCTCTTTGGACGCGAACAATCCGCATCGATTCAAGGAACCTACGGTCTGCTGGAACAGAACATTAACATGCTGTATCAAAGTCCGCATTTTCTCGGGAATCGTGATATCGGGTTTACGTTCTCAGGCGGCTACGCAAGCAGCCAGAACGTCACAACATATGTTTCGTCGAAGCTTGAGACAGGCGTTCGCTGGAACCAGCACTTCAGCAAGCCTGGTTCCTTTTTTTCAAAGGCGAATACTTTTGTTTATGAATTTGACTTCAGGCGTGTGAAGGTGGCGGCCGAAACCTTGCAGGTGGGGCCCAGCGAGATTGAGGCGCTCTCGACTGCGGTACGTGTTGCGGGACCGAGCATCACGTGGATTCGCGACACGCGCGACTCGCCGCTTGACTCACACCGCGGAACGTATACGAGCTTCCAGGACTTTCAGTCAGATGGCATATTCGGAGCGCAAGCAGAGTTCAACCGGCTTGACGTGTCGAATTCGAGCTACTACGGCTTTAACAGGAATCGCTTTGTTCTGGCGCGCAACACGCGGTATGGGCAGGAGCGAGCGTATGGGTCGGGATCGGCGAGGCTTCTGCCTCTGCCGGAGCGTTTGTATGCCGGTGGCCCCATTTCGCATCGCGGATTTGCGGTCAACGCGGCCGGCCCACGCGATCCGGAGACCGGATTTCCAATTGGCGGCGCTGGAGCGCTGATCAACAGCACGGAAGCGCGACTGCCGCCACCCAACCTTCCCTTCTTTGGCGACACGCTGAGCTTTGTGCTCTTCCACGATATGGGTAACGTGTTCACGAATGCCGGAGATGCGTGGGCGAGCGCACTGCGCATTCATCAGCCGGATCGGGACGCCTGCAAGGTGCTCACGCCTCCGACGCTACAACCGCCGCCCCTCCCTCCTATTCCCCCAAGTCCGACCGGACCTGTCACTTCCACGGGACAACAGGGGCAATGCAGTTTCAACTATTTTTCGCACGCCGTTGGATTGGGCATGCGGTATCATACGCCGGTCGGGCCGATTCGGCTTGATTTCAGCTACAACCTGAATCCGCCAATCTATCCCATAAATATCAACTATTCGATCGGCTATTCGCCGACGACCCCTTTGGGGCCATACTCCAATCAACATGTGGGCGCGGCTTCACATTTCAACTTCTTCTTCAGTTTTGGACAGACGTTCTGATGAACAGGCAGCAGACATTTCGATGGGCGATTCCACGCATGGCGATGGGTTACGCCTGCATGGGGGCGATGCTTTCAGTTCTGCTTCCCGCGGGTGCGCAGGCGGTCGATAAGCGTGTGGAACCGGGCGGCAGCGTCACCTTCGATCGCGTCGTTGCGGTGGTAAACCGGCAGGCAATTCTGGCCAGCGATCTAGAAGACGAAATCCAATTGTCGGTTCTTGATCCAAGCCAGAATACGAGCGAAAGGATGACCGAGCCGCAGGCACTGGAAAGGCTGATCAGCCGTGCGCTGATCCAGCAGCAGATCCGACAGGAAGACCTGCCGGCCACCGAACTGAAGCCGGAAGTGATCGCATCGCGGATCAATGAGATTCGCACTCAGTTGCCGGCGTGCGTTCGCGCGAATTGCAAAACAGACGCAGGGTGGAGGGCGTTTCTGGCCCAGCACAATCTTAAGCCCGAGGATGTTGAAGACTACCTGCGCCATCGCATCGAGATCCTGAGTTTCATCGAGATGCGTTTCCGCCAGGGCATTCGGATCACTCCGGACGAGATCGAGACCTACTACAAGGGAACGCTGCTGCCACAGTATCCGGCTGGACAGACGCCTCCACCGCTGCAGGAGGTGTCTTCGCGGATCGAGGAAATTTTGCTGCAGCAACGGGTGAACCAGATGTTCGATGACTGGCTCGCAAACCTGCGCAAACAGGGTCAGATTGAAGTGCTCGATCCAGCGCTGGAGACGGCCACCGCCAACGGCTATCAGGGAGCGACGAAAGAATGAGCGATACCCGCCCGGTGCCGACTGGTTCCGATGACAGGAACCGGGAGAAGCCGCGCTTTTCGCGCCGCGGTTATCTGCGCCACCTGCTGTGGGGCGGCGGGGGCCTGGGGCTGCTCTTCATCCTCGGAACGATCGGGTTGTATTTCTGGATCAGCTCATCGGCCTTCGAGAATATCGTGCGAAAGCGATTGATCGCGCGAATTGAAGCGGCGACCGGCGGCCGCGCAGAGATCGGCTCGTTCCATTGGAACCTGACGAAGCTCGAAGCCGAGGCGGACGACGTTGTATTGCACGGGCGCGAAGCACCGGGCGAGGTGCCTTATGGACAATTGGCAAAGCTGCGCGTGGCGATCAATGTACTCGGGCTCTGGAGCCCGCGCGTTCTGCTCCGCGACCTGGTGCTGGAGCGTCCGCAGATTCACCTGATCGTGAATCGCGATGGATCAACCAACCAGCCGCAGCCCCATACAAAGACGCAAACGCATGTGCTGGATACGCTCTTCGATCTCCAGGCCGGACATGTTGAAGTGAATCACGGCATCTTCGATTACGACGAGCGCTCGGATGAAAATGATTTTCAGGATCGGCATATTCCGGTGGACTTTGCGGCGAACGATGTTTCGCTGTTGCTGAAGTACGTTCCCAGCGACGGGCTGACGCAGGAGAGCTATCACCTTGACGCCGGCGCACACGACCTGCGCCTGGTGCGCGGACCCGCCGACCATCCGGATGCGCCGCCAGTAGAGGGATTCTTCCAGGCGTCGGTCGATTTTACGCGCAGTTCTTTGTATCTGCGATCGCTGCGTCTGACTGCGCACAGCAAAGGATCGGCAGACCGGGTGCTGAATGTTGCAGGTGAACTTGACGACTTCAACCGTCCGCACTGGAAGGCCACGGCACAGGGCGAACTTGATCTGAAACTGATGGAGCCCGCCTTCGGCTATCCCTTCACGCCGGAGGGAATCACTCGACTGAACCTTTCGGCTGCCGGACAGGAGAGCGAGTTCCGGATCGACGGAACCGTCCATGCCGAGGATGCGTCGTATATCGGCACCGGCGTTGTGGCTCGCGGTGTAGGCCTGGATGCCCGCGTGCACGCTGATCCGCTGCATTTGCAGATTACGAATGTGATCGCCCGATTGAAATCCGGCGGAAAACTGGAAGGTCAGGTTCTGCTGGAACACTGGATTCCGCCGGTCGCAGGCGCACCCGTGATGGAGGCGATGCCTGAAACGGCGAAGTGCGAGAAGAAGGGCAGGAGCCACGAAAAGGCGGCGCCTGTTGTGACCGCGAAGGTGGATACCGACCTTCACACCAACGGCAAGGTGATGGCAAATCTTCGCGACGTCACACTCGACACTCTGCTCAGCATGGTGAGCGAGCCGCCCTTCCAGCGACTGGGAATGGATGCGCGCCTCAACGGGTTGTCGACAGCGGCTTGGACCAACGGTGATGTGAATACGCTGACGGTATCGTCAAAGCTCGCCCTGACTCCGCCTGAAAAAGGAGTGGCGGGCGAGGCACAGACAAGCGGCGTGATCGATGGGACCTATATACAGCGGAATGGCTCCGTCGATCTGCGCAACCTGCAGGTGACAATGCCCTCAAGCCAGGTAACCGCACAAGGGAAGCTTGGTGCGTATCCATTGACCAGCCCCACAGGGATTGCGATTGAGGTTCACTCGCGCAACCTCGATGACTTCGATACGCTGTTCCGCGATTTCGGAATCACACGCGAGGGAAAGACCGGAGCCTCGGCACTACCGGTAGATCTCGATGGCGAGGCTGACTTCAAGGGTACCTGGACGGGATCGCTTGCCAATCCGCACCTGGCCGGGGACCTGCAGGCAGCTAACCTCTCGGTCGAGATTCCCGCAACCAACAACGCTGCTCAGCCGGAGATTTTGCATTGGGACTCGCTCAATGCGACGGGAAGCTACTCC
>Ga0210396_10006210_pt1 | contig 11473 bp, 8 predicted proteins | sample IncBWH17OmetaG_FD_155466 | JGI IMG/M metagenome (GOLD analysis project Ga0210396, IMG submission 155466) | Forest soil microbial communities from Barre Woods Harvard Forest LTER site, Petersham, Massachusetts, United States - Inc-BW-H-17-O ...
CCGTCCCGGCACGGCGGCCAGCATCGAGGCGGCGGACCTGGCGGCGGTCAATTCACCCGAAAGCCAGTACCGCAACGAATTCGTGGTCGAGCGCGGCTCGCAGAAGCGCGTGCTGGCGAGCAACCGTGTGATCGCGCGTAACGACCGGAACGAGCCGGAATTCCTGATCGCCTTGTTCGACGATGTCACCGAACGCCGTTCGCTGTCCCATGAACTGGAAGACACCAAGAAGTTTCTTGAGCTTGTGGTCGACAACATTCCGGTCTCGCTGATCGTCGAGCGCGTCAGCGACGGGCGATATCTTCTGGCCAATCGCAGCGCCGAGACCATCCTCAACCGGCGGCGCGAGGATGCCACCGGTCTGACCGCCGCGGATATTTTCAATCCGCGAGAAGCCAAGCTGATCATCTCGCGCGACGAGGCGGCGATCAGGAAGCGCGGCCTGCTCACCGAGGAACACCCGATCAGCACCAAGGACGGATTGCGGCTGTTCCTGACGCGCCGCATGACCGTGCTCGACGAAACCGGCGAACCGCAATATCTGATCAAGACCCACGAGGATGTCACCGACCGCCGCCAGACCGAGTCGCGCATGGCTCACATGGCATATCATGACGGCCTGACCGATCTGCCCAATCGCGCGGCGTTCCTGCAGGCGCTGGCGCAGATGATCGAAGCCTGTGAAGGCACCAGCGAGGAATTCGCGGTGCTGTCCATCGACCTCGACGGTCTGAAGGAAATCAATGACGTGTTCGGTCATGCGACCGGCGACAAATTGCTGATCGAAGTCGGGCGGCGGATTCAGGCTTCGGCGCGCGGCGGCGTCGTGGCCCGGCTCAGCGGTGACGAATTCGGATTGATCATCGACGGCAAGCAGCCCGTCGCCGGGATGCTGCTGGCCGAAAAGCTCGCCGAAGCGCTGGCCAACGAGTTCATGATCGACGGCAAATCGGTTCGCACCGGCGTTACCACCGGCATTTCGATATTCCCGCACAATGGTGCCGATGCCGCCTCGCTGCTGGCCAACGCCGGGGCGGCACTGTTTCGCGCCACGGCGAAGTCGCGCGGCTCGATCAGCATCTATGAACCCGAGATGGACCAGCAGATCCGCGATCGTCGCGTGCTGCACCAGGATCTCTCGGTGGCGATCAGAAACGGCGAACTCTCGCTGTATTATCAGCCGCAGGCGATGGCGCGCCAGACTGTCGCCTCCAGCGAAATCATCGGCTTTGAGGCGTTGGCGCGATGGCTCCATCCGGTGCGCGGCTTCGTTTCGCCGGGCGATTTCATTCCGATCGCGGAAGAAAGCGGCCTGATCGTCGAGATGGGTGAATGGATCCTGCGCGAAGCCTGCCGGGAAGCCGCGTCGTGGCCGATGCCGCTGCAGATCGCGGTCAATCTGTCGCCGGCGCAGTTCATGCACGGCGACGTGGTCGGCCTGGTGCATTCCATCCTGATCGAGACCGGCCTTGCGCCGGGCAGGCTCGAACTCGAAATCACCGAGGGTGTGCTGATCGAGGATTTCGACCGCGGTCTGGCGCTGCTGCGGCGGCTGAAGGCGCTCGGCGTGCGCATTTCCATGGACGATTTCGGCAGCGGCTATTCCTCGTTGAGCTATCTCCAGGCGTTTCCGTTCGACAAGATCAAGATCGATCGCGCTTTTGTCATGAATCTCGGGCGTAATCCGCAATCGGCCGCGATCGTCCGCGCGGTGATCGGCCTTGGTCACGGCCTCGAAATGTCGATCGTGGCCGAGGGCGTCGAAACCCAGGAGCAGCTCGGTTTCCTCGCCGATGAGGGCTGCGACGCGGTGCAGGGCTTTTATATCGGTAAGCCGCTGCCGATTGGACAGTACGCCGCGCTGGTCGGCCACCCCGGCGGCGCCGTCATAGAACCTGCACGCAAGACCGGCTAAAGCTTCGGTCCTGAACATCAGAATCGAACCTCATTTCGTTGCCCCGTTTTCATGACGCGAACGGCTATCCGCTTCGCTCGAAAACGCGATAGACCTCTGGCATGGCGGACTACGACCTTGCGATCATCGGTGGCGGCCTGAACGGTGTCAGCGTTGCACGCGACGCCATCGGGCGCGGCCTTCGGGTTATCCTGCTCGAACAAGGCGACCTCGGCGCCGCGGCGTCCTCTGCCACGCCGCGCATGATCGGTGGCGATCTTGCCGTGCTGGAGCGGCGGGCCTTTTCGCGCGTGCGCGCGGCGTTGGCCGAGCGCGACATCTGGATGCGGATCGCGCCGCATCTGGTGCGTCCGATCGGGTTTGTTATCCCCGCGCATTCCGACGAGCGCCCGCCATGGCTGCTGCGGCTGGGCTTGCTGCTCCATGACCGGCTGGCCTTGCATAGCGATCTACCGGCCTCGGCCACGGTCGATGTCACGCACCATCCGATCGGTAACGCGCTGAAGCGGCCGTTCGGCACCGCATTCGAATATTCCAACTGCATGGTGGACGATTCGCGCCTGGTGATCGCCAACGCGCTCGATGCCGCGGAGCGGGGCGCTGACATCCGCACCGGCGCGCGCTGCGTCCGCGCCGACCGGCTCGATACCTGGCGGCTGGTGGTGATCGATCGCGGCCATCGGCAGGTGATCACGGCGAGGGCGCTGGCCAATGCGGCAGGTGCCTGGACCGCATCGGTCGCCGAAACCGTCTTGCGCGTGCCGTTGCCGCGCACCGGCGTCACCCAGATCAGCCAGATTGTAGTCAGGCGCCTGTTCGACACCGATAACGTCTATGTGTTCCAGAACAGCGACCGCCGGCTGATTTTCGCCAGTTCCTACCAGCGCGACCTCACGCTGATCGGCACAGTTTCGAAACCGTTCAAGGGCGATCCCGCCGTGGTGTCGATGGCGGCGGGCGACGTCGCCTACCTCTGCGACGCCGCCAACCGCTATTTTCGCGAGCACATCGATCCATCCGACGTGATCAGGACCGTTTCCGGCGTCAACACGGTGATGATGCCTGCCAGCAACGGCCTCGCGCGCGACGGCGGGATGGCCTTCGATGCGCGGCGCGGCAAGGCGCCGCTGCTGACGATCTACGGCGGCGAGGTCACGACCTCGCGGCGGCGCGCCGAGCGGGCCGTCTCCCGGCTCACGCCGTTCTATCCGATGTTGCCGCGCTGGACCGCCGATGCGCCGCTGCCCGGCGGCGATTTTGCGTGGGTGCGGTTCGATGCACAGGTCGATCTCGCCCGCGAGCGCTGGCGATTTCTCAGCGAAGACCATGCCCGGCGCCTGGTCGAAGCCTATGGCTCGCGACTTCCGGCCGTGCTGGGCGACGCCAAGGAAAAGACCGATCTCGGCCCCGCCTTCGGGCCGGAACTGACCGGCGCGGAGGTGCGCTATCTCATGGCCAAGGAATGGGCGCGCTTCCCCGACGACATTCTGTGGCGGCGCTCGAAGCTCGGCCTGACCATGCCGCCGGCCGACCGCGAGGCGCTGGCGGCATTCATGGCGACCGCGCGGTGAGGTCCCGATAATAATGCGGGCAAACGCCGCGCCGCGGTTGAGCCGGGGCTGTTCCGCCGCTAGCTTGCGGCGGCGATGGGGCAGGCGGGGTCATGAGCGTGGAAGCAGCGAAAATCGCAACGGAAGCGGATTCGCCAACACCCGAACTGCAGGCCGCGGTCGCGGCTGATAGGCCGCTGCTGCGCATCGACGCGGTGGTGAAGAAGTTCGGTGGCTTCCGGGCGGTGGACCGGCTGTCGCTCGATATCCGCTCCGGCGAGTTTTTCGCGCTGCTCGGCCCCAGCGGCTGCGGCAAGACCACACTGCTGCGGATGCTGGCCGGCTTCGAGACGCCGGACCAGGGCCGCATCCTGCTGAACGGCAAGAACATCGCGCAGGTGCTGCCGCACCAGCGCCCGGTCAACATGATGTTCCAGAACTACGCGCTGTTTCCCCATCTCAGCGTGCGCGACAATATCGCGTTCGGATTGAAGCGCGCCGGCATGCCGCGCGCCCAGATCCGCACCCGCGTCGCCGAGATGGTGGCGCTGGTCAAGCTCGAGGGCCTGGAGAAGCGCAAGCCCGATCAGCTCTCCGGTGGCCAGAAGCAGCGCGTGGCGCTGGCGCGTTCGCTGGCGCGGCGGCCTCAAGTTTTGTTGCTCGACGAACCGCTGGCCGCGCTGGACAAGAAGCTGCGCGAAAGCACCCAGCTCGAACTGATGGAGCTGCAGCGCCGCCTCGGCACGACCTTCATCATCGTCACCCACGACCAGGAAGAGGCGATGACGGTGGCGAGCCGGATCGGCGTGATGGATGCCGGCCGTCTCGAACAGGTCGCGACGCCGCGCGAACTGTACGAGGCGCCGGCGTCGCGCTGGGTCGCCGAGTTCGTCGGAGAGGTCAACCTGTTCGAGGGGCAGGTCGAGCCGCATGGAAGCAACCGCCTGGCGGTTTCGACGCGCGACGCCGGAACGATCTTCGCCGCGCAGCCGCGCCAGCCGGTCACCAAAACCAATGTCTGCGTCGCGATCCGCCCCGAAAAGGTCAAGCTGTCACGCCGCGGCCCGGCCCCGGACGCGGCCAACGCGCCCGCGATCAACCGGCTGGAAGGCATCGTCACCGATGTCGGTTATCTCGGCGGATTCACGACCTATAAAGTCAAGCTCGACTCCGGCGCGGTGGTGCGCTCGTCGATGGCCAATACCGCGCGGCTCGATATCGATGCCTACAGCACGGGCCAGCGCGTGGTGGCCTGGTTCACGCCCGACGATTGCGTGGTGCTGGAGCAATGAGCGGCCGCCGCATCTTCACGCGTCCGGCGCGGTTGGCCGCGATCTCGCCGTATCTCTGGATGGCCTTGTTCTTCGTGGTGCCGTTTATTTTCGTGCTGAAGATCAGCCTGTCGCAAACCGCGATCGCGCAGCCGCCGTACACCCCGGTTTTCGACCTGAGCGGGGGAGCCAGCGCGATCAAGGCGGCGCTCGCGGCACTGTCGCTGGATAATTTCAAGCTGCTGGTGTCCGACGATCTCTATGTCCTGTCTTATCTGCGCAGCCTCGTGGTGGCCGCGGTCTCGACCTCGATCCTGCTCCTGATCGGCTATCCCATCGCCTACGGCATGGCGCGGCTGCCACAGCGCTGGCAGAGCGTGGCGATGATGCTGGTGATCGTGCCGTTCTGGACTTCCTTCCTCATTCGCATCTATGCCTGGATCAACATCCTGCAGCATGACGGCCTGCTCAACCAGATCCTGCTCGCGCTGCATCTGATCTCGGCGCCGGTGGTGTGGCTCTCCACCGACAGCGCGATGTATCTCGGCATCGTCTACTCCTATCTGCCGTTCATGATCCTGCCGCTCTATGCGACGCTGGCCAAGATCGAGCCGGCGCTGCTGGAGGCGGCCTCCGATCTCGGCAGTTCGCCGCGGCAGGCGTTCTGGTTGGTGACGTTTCCGCTATCGCTGCCCGGTGTCGGCGCCGGCATGTTGCTGTGCTTCATTCCGATCGTCGGCGAATTCGTGATCCCTGATCTCCTGGCAGGCTCCGACTCCCTGATGATCGGCCAGACCCTGTGGCTGGAATTCTTCACCAACAGGGACTGGCCGGTGGCGTCGGCCGCGGCGGTGGTGCTCCTGCTGGTGCTGCTGGCGCCCTTGCTGCTTTACGATCGCCTGCAGCGCCGCCAGCTCGAAAGCGTATCATGATGGTGATGCAAGGAAGGTGCTTCTTCCACCTCTACCACAGGGAGAGGTCGGATCGCTTTTGCGATCCGGGTGACGGGATACGGTTCATCGATAGACCGTACCCCCTCACCCCCGCCCTCTCCCCATGGGAGAGGGGGTGTACCGAACTCGCGGCGATCAACCCCTCCCATAACAGCAGTTTGCATCCTGTATTGCCGGGGCGCCGATGAGCCGGTCGAACCAGCTCTCCCGCTTCAACGTCGCTTCGCTGGCGCTGGGGCTGGCGTTTCTGTACCTGCCGATCGTAATCCTGGTGATCTATTCGTTCAACGCCTCGCGGCTGGTCACGGTGTGGGGCGGCTGGTCGCTGCGCTGGTACTCGGAAATTTTCCATGACCGCGCCATGATCGAGGCAGCCCTGATGAGTTTCCGGGTGGCGGCGACCTCCGCCACCTTGGCGACGCTGCTCGGCACGTTGGCGGCGGTGGCGCTGTCGCGCGGCGAGCGCTTTGCCGGCCGCACGCTGTTTTCCGGCATGCTGTATGCGCCGCTGGTGATGCCTGAAGTGATCACCGGGCTGTCGCTGCTGCTGCTGTTCGTGGCCATCAACGCCGAGCGCGGTTTCTGGACCGTGACGATCGCCCACACCACGCTGACCATGTGCTTCGTGGCTGTGGTGGTGCAGTCGCGGCTCGGCGCGCTCGATCGCAGCCTGGAAGAGGCGGCGATGGATCTCGGCTGCGATCCGGCGCGGGCGTTTCTCCGCGTCACGCTGCCGCTGATCGCGCCCTCGATCGCGGCGGGCTGGATGCTGGCGTTCACGCTGTCGCTGGACGATCTGGTGATCGCCAGCTTCACCACCGGCCCCGGTTCGGCGACGCTGCCGATCCGGATCTATTCGGAGGTGCGGCTCGGCGTGAAGCCCGAGATCAACGCCATCTGCGCGCTGATCATCGGCTTGATCGCGGTCGTCATTGTGGTGGCGTCGCTGGTCTCGAAGCTGTCGAACGCAAAAGGCGAGAGCGCCGCGCCGCTGTAGGGGTAGGGAGACCATCCGATAATCTCCGCTCTTCGTCATGCCCGGGCTTGTCCCGGGCATCCACGTCTTTGCGACAAGCAAGAAAGACGTGGATGGCCGGGACGAAGCCCGGCCATGACGACGTTGGCCGAAAATCGTCCGATCGACGGACTCCATGCAGTCCGCCGACTTCACCGCGCCAATGCTGCCGATCTTTGTCCCGATTCGAATGTCAAACAGCGAGCCGCGAGGTCTCTTTACCGTCAAGCAATCCATGCAGCCGCTGGAAAGAAAGAGTGGATTGCTTCGCTGCGCTCGCAATGACGTCAGGATATGCGCCCGCATTCCCGCGGTGCGTTGCGCCCGGGTCATGCCTGAATCTCTCGCCCGAAAAAGAGGGCGTGGGGAATGCCGGGCGCTTGGTGCGCCCGCAGCCGCGCGTGGTGTAGTAAACACGCGCGTTAGTCACCACGGTCACACCGGAAACACCCGGCATTCCCCGCGCAATGGTTTTAACGATTTCCTTCGCGCTCTCCCCGGTGATCGGGCTTGTTTGTCACCGTCATCAGCGGAATACTTTCCGCCAACTTGACGCCGGCGTCGCGGCGTCAGGACCACACGACTTCATCGTCCGCGCCTGCGCCGTTCGTCCTTCGGCGCACCCGCGTCCATCGCATCCCGTTCCCAACGTCCGTGACGATCGCGAAACGCCCCTCATGTGGGACGGGATGGCGGGAAATATGGATTTGATTTGGGGGAAGCGCGAAGCAATTTATTTTTGGCGATGGGACTGGACAGGTGGAATCAGATTGATCCGGTTCAACAAATCGCCCGGAGCGCGCAAGCCCGTAAAGTAGGGTGACCGTTGTTGGAAATACCGGCTGAGCGTAACGCCAGTGCGTGATCCATTGCTGTGACGCTCAACTTTGCAAAAAAATTTAGTCATGATGTACGCTTTAACGTTATTCGAATAATTCAAACCTGCGGGCAACAATCTCCATATTTGAAACCATGCGCACCGCTAAAACATTCGTCAGCATCAGACGGAGGGCGCAAATGACGAAACAAGGGTTTGATGACAATCGGGCGTCATACGCCGCTTTTGGACGCCGGAAAGTGGTGCCTCGGGCGTGTGTTGTGGACAGCAAGAAACATCTTCGGGCATTCCTCTCCGACATTATCGAAGACCTCGGCCTCGTCACCATGGAATGTGCAAACGCGGGCGAACTCGAGGCCACATTTGAGTATCAGCTTCCGGATATTATCGTTCTCGGCGTGTCCTCCGATGGTATCGATGCCGGCCACGTTCTCCAGCTGCTCGTTCGCCGGGAGTTCAGCGGCAAGGTCCTCACCATCGGCACGCGCGAATCGATCCTCGTCAGGGCAGTTCAGCAGGTTGGCCAGGAACATGGCCTTGCCATGCTGCCGCCGCTGACCACGCCGTTCTCCGCCGATACTCTGCGGGAGCGGATTTCCATGCTGCTTCCCAGCGAACCGGCCGCCAGCCCGGCGGTGCGGGCGAGCGAGGCATTGCACGCCGGCTGGCTCGAGCTATGGTACCAGGGAAAGGTTGACGCGCGGACACTTGCGCGCTGCGGGGCCGAGGCATCGGTTCGGATGCGGCATCCGAACTGGGGCTTGGTGACGCCGGCCTATTTTATTCAGGAGGACGAGGATCCGGATTCACTCCAGCTGTCGGACTTCGTCATCGACCGCGCCATCGAGGATTGGCGCTATCTGGTCGGCTCGCAAAGCACCACCGACATCTCGATCAACCTGCCGGTCTCCTTTCTCAAAAATCGCGCAGCGGTGCGTAATTTCTGCCGGCGCATGCCGTCGCATCCGGCCTTCGGCGGATTGCTGATCGAGATCGACAGCACCGAGGCGATTCAAAACATGGACATCCTGATCGATGTCGCGAAAGAAATTCGGCTCAAGAATATTGCGGTCTCGATCGACAATCTTGGCACCGACTGGCCGGCGCTGATGGGGCTGGAAAACTTTCCCTTCGCCGAACTGAAGGTCGATCGACAGTTCGTCACGGGCTGCGCCAACGACCGGCTCAAGCGCACGGTGTGCAGTCGCATCATTGAACTGGCCAGGGAGTACGGCGCCAGTGTCGTTGCCGAGGGCGTGGAAACCCGCGCTGATTTTGCCGCGGCGAACGAGATAGGTTTCGACCGGGTCCAGGGATACCTGTTCGGCAAGCCGGTGGGGCTCAAGAAATTTGCCCGCGCGTCGCTGTCCAGCCCGTCCTGGTGACGCAACACGAATAGCCCGCCCGCAACGCCCAGCGCGCGGGTTAGCCGAACGGGTCCGCGCAAGGCGCGGCCCGATGACCGGCTCCGGCGTAACCCGCCTCGTTATCGTCGCTGAACGGCGGATTGAGTTTTACTGATCCGCCCTGCGCGCTATCCTTGGATCGGACCGGACCGCATCCGGACCGCGCCGAAAACGGACGTCATTCCGGGTCTCTCTGTTTGTGGTGTGTCTGCCCATTCAGCGTCTCAATTGGTCGACAGAAACGACCGGACGTCGCATGATCGTTTCAAACGGATGGGGATTTTTATGCCGCTGACGGGTGGCCAGATTGTTGGGCACGATCGCGAGCGGTTGGCGTTCGCATTTACGATGATGAACGACGGCGAACCGGTGCAATGCCAGATCAGTGATGCCGCGATGGATGAGCTGGCAGGCACAAAGGGTACGCCAAGCATCGCGAGGCAAGCCCAGTTTGTGGCCCTTCGCGATGCCATCGAGCGAATTGCCTCCGACCTGTACGATCAGGCCCCGCGTTTCAAAGGGTACGTTGTTCGCATATTCACCAAGCATATTCTTGGCGCGTAAGGCGAGGTAGCCGATTTGTCCGCCGTAGCTCGAAGAGTGAAGGCGGAAGGCGTAACCCGCCTTTTTTTCATCAGTGAGTGGCGGATTACGCTTTGCTAATCCGCCCTACTGCGCTGAGAAACTTGAGAAGGCAATTGCCAAAACTGTGAAAAGCAAGGCCACTTAGCGGGCATACCGTGGTCAAAGGTGTAGCTGATCATCACTGGACTAAAACCAAACATTGAGTGAAAAATAGTAGATAAATTTTCAAGCGCCCACGACACGCTCACGCTCGTGATTTTTTCACCGCATGGGTGCCAGGGCGGCTGTACGTTCTTCCCCTGCTCTAACAGCATCAATGTTTCCCTAGTCCACCCCGCATGAAGATCGGCGGCTTGTAAGGCAACAACATCCTTGTCGTCCAAGAACGATGGCGGATGCACTTGAATATAATCGAGCATTTCCGGCGGAGCCATTTCTCTGAAATTTGCCCACCCTTCTTGCGCTTCTCGCATTTGATCGGAACCCGGCTGGAAATCAAAAATGAACTCTACCTTCTCCTTTGTTCCGCTCGCAGAGAGGTGCTTTACGAGGCGCGCCGCTATCCCGTAAAAAGAAATGTAATATGGATTTCGTACCCACTTGTGGGGATAAGTGCCGAACATCGGATAGAAAATGTTGTGAGGTATGGCTGATGCCACACCAACAAGTCCGTGTTCTTCAATCAGATTGATGAGTAATCGCAATTTTTCGTCACGCGCAGTATCTGAGATTCCGAGAAATTCCCCACTAAGTCCCATTGCCTCGTCATATTTGAAATATGCGATGCGCGGGGACATTCGCAAAACTTCACTCCACGCATCTGAGAATGCCGCCCATGTTTTAACGGGAGCGAACCAGCCGCCCAGAACATAGAAGGGTGCTTGACGCATGTGGCTGTCGTCAATGTAGGCCTTAAGCATCAACAGCAATCTGTTTGACTGGAGAGGTTCCGGCGGACCACAAACAATGCCGAGAATATGCTCATTCGGCGCAGAGTTGAGGCCCACTCCGACTTACCATAAGTACGAAGGCGTAGTCCGCTGTTTCATAATCGACCGGCGGATTACACTCCGCCAATCCGCCCTACGCACTGTTTCAACGCCATGCGGCCAGTGCAGGGTCAGCGTAGCAAGTAGCTCGCATGAGCGTAGCGACATGCGGGTTGTCAATGGGTTATGAAACCCCGGATATCGCTACGCTCATCCGGGCTACGCTTGCTATAGTTCGCATCGTCATCTCCCGCCATGGCTCCCTCGTTCTCATGCCCAGCCGGCTATTCAGCGGGCGGAATGGTTACAGGCAGTCTTCTTTTCCGTGCTCTATTATGCGCACGGGAAAGCTGCTATTTGCAAGTGTTTCTCGCGCATCGCATACCGCTTTATATTCCGCCCTACGTCGTACCGAAGGCGAATATTGCGAAGTACAACGATCTTGAGAAAAAGAAGTGGGAAGAGCCTGCGATCAGCGATCCGGTTGAATATGAGAAAGCGAAGAAGGCGCAGTTAGATCTTTGTCAGTTCGTGCCCGGCATGATGCATTCGATCTTCGAGGAGTCGCCGCAGGTGGAATTTCACAGCCAGTTGCTGAACGACTACGTCACCATCGACGAATATGGATTGACGCTTCTCGAAGAATTGGATCGCTAGCTTAGCCCGTAGGTGTGCCAAAGGCTTAAACTGCTTCTTTATCGTCGGTGATCGGCGGATTACGCTTCGCCACTCCACTACTTTGAGACCATGATAAAGACACAAGCAAAACAACTGGTCGTCTGCGTGGACAATCATGATTATGCGGTCTCGCTTGAGAAACGCAATATCTACGTAGCGCTGCGCGATGCAGCCGCCGAGAAGCACAATATGCTGCGGATCGTCGATGAGTCCGGCGAGGATTACCTCTATCCGAAGACGTTCTTCCGTTCGATCTTCCTGCCGCAGGCCGTC
>Ga0210396_10006217_pt1 | contig 11468 bp, 8 predicted proteins | sample IncBWH17OmetaG_FD_155466 | JGI IMG/M metagenome (GOLD analysis project Ga0210396, IMG submission 155466) | Forest soil microbial communities from Barre Woods Harvard Forest LTER site, Petersham, Massachusetts, United States - Inc-BW-H-17-O ...
CATGTTCTCCATGCTCACGCTAATCCTTGCCAACAATTACGTGTTGATGTTTGTTGGCTGGGAAGGCGTTGGACTGTGTTCCTATCTGCTGATTGGTTTCTATTTCCATCGCAAATCAGCGACCGATGCTGGAAACAAAGCCTTCATTGTGAACCGCATCGGCGACGCCGGATTCCTCCTGGGAATGTTCTTTATCGCCTGGTATTTCGGATCGCTCCGCTTCACCGATGTCACGACGGCGGCGCGCAGCGGTCATTTCGCCATCGGCGATCCCATTATCACCGCAGCCACCTTGCTGCTCTTCGTCGGAGCCTGCGGCAAGTCGGCGCAGCTTCCGCTCTACGTCTGGCTGCCCGACGCCATGGAAGGCCCCACACCGGTTTCCGCGCTAATCCACGCCGCCACCATGGTGACGGCGGGTGTCTACATGGTTGCGCGCTCGAACGCGCTGTTCGTGCTCGCGCCCACCTCGATGAAAACCGTCGCCATCGTCGGCGCGCTGACCGCCATCTTCGCCGCGTCCATCGCCCTCGTGCAAACCGACATCAAACGCGTGCTTGCCTATTCCACGGTCTCGCAGCTCGGTTACATGTTCCTGGCGCTCGGCGTGGGAGCCTTCTCCGCCGGCGTCTTTCACGTCTTCACCCATGCGTTCTTTAAAGCGCTTCTGTTCCTCGGCGCGGGAGCCGTCATCCACTCGATGAGCGGCGAGCAGGACATGCGCAACATGGGCGATCTGGCCCATCGCATTCCGATCACGTATCGCACCATGCTGGTCGCCACGCTGGCAATCGCTGGCATTCCTCCGTTCGCCGGCTTCTTTTCCAAGGATGAAATCCTTTGGCAGACGTGGGCATCAGAAGGCGGCGCCTATCGCATCTTGTGGTTCGTCGGCTACGCTACCGCCCTGATGACCGCGTTCTACATGTTCCGCCTGATCTATCTGACTTTCTTCGGCAGGCCGCGCATGAGCCACGAGTTGGAACACCATATTCACGAGTGTCCACACTCCATGGCCGTGCCGCTGCTGGTTCTCGCATTGTTCTCTCTCTCCGCTGGATGGCTCAGCTGGCCGCCAAGTCTCGGCGGCTCCGCTAGATTTGAGAAATTCCTCGATCCTGTTTTCTCCAAAGAAGCGCAGGTTTTCCAGGAAGAGGGCAAAGCCGCGCAGCTCTCCGCCGGAGAGAAAGAAGCCGAACATACCAGCCCTATCGAATACGTGCTGATGTTTCTTTCCGTCGGGGCAGCTGCGGTCGGCTGGGGCATGGCTCGCCGTTCTTACAACCATGCCGACAAGGGTTTCGCCGAGCCCATTGCCGTCGCATCGCCAGCGGTCTATAACACGCTTCTCCACAAGTATTACGTGGACGAAGGTTACGACTACATCTTTACCGGCCGACGCAAGCTGGGAGATGTCCGCCTAGGAGTGCTGGGATTAGGTGAAGCGTCTGCGTGGTTCGACACGCATGTGATTGATGCCGCCGTCAACGACGTAGGCTGGCTCACGCGTTTGACAGCGACCATCTCCAGTTGGTGGGACAAGTGGATCATCGACGGCTTGTTCGTCAAGGGTGTTGCTTATTCAACCATTCCATTCTCATGGTTGGCGCGGCTATTCGAATGGGGTCTGGTCCAGTGGTACGCGCTGGTGATGACCGCAGGCTTGGTAGGTTTCGTGTTCTATTACGTGTATCACTGAAAGAAGCTCTTAGCTGTTAGCTCCTGGCTCTTAGCTTGAAACCAAAGGCGAAGAGTTTTGAGCTAAAGGCTAAGAGCTAAAGGCTAAGAGCTTTTCATGCAAAACCATATACTCTCGATCATCCTCTTCACGCCGCTGATCGGCGCTCTGGTACTCCTGTTCGTTCCCAAGGAGAACAAGGAAGCCATCCGCTGGATCGCGAACTTTTTCGCGCTCGGCGGCTTCCTGATCTCGCTGCCGCTGGTGCCCATGTTCTGGGCCCAGCGCTTCGACGCCACTCAACACTTCAAGTTTATCGAGGGCATGCCCAACAACTGGATTCCCTCCATCGGCGCTGGCTATGTGATCGGCATCGACGGCATTTCTTTCCTGCTCATCATGCTCACCACGCTGCTGGGCTGGATCTCAATCCTCTCTTCATGGACAGCCATCGAGAACCGCGTCAAAGAATACTACGTCTGGTTCCTGATTTTGCAGACCGGCATGCTCGGCGTCTTCATGGCGCTCGATTTCTTCCTCTTCTTCGTTTTCTGGGAAGCCATGCTGGTCCCGATGTATCTCCTGATCGGGATCTGGGGCGGCCCGCGCAAACTCTACGCGGCGATCAAGTTCTTCCTCTACACACTGGCTGGCTCGGTGCTGATGCTGCTCGGCATTCTGTTTCTTTACTTCCATCACCAGCACCTGACTGGCATTTATACGTTCAGCATCACGGCCCTCTACGAAACTGCGCCGAAAATTTACTCCGACCCGGCCTACGGACCGACCGTCGCTACGCTCCTGTTCTTCGCTTTTTTCTTCGCCTTCGCCATCAAGGTTCCGATGTTCCCCTTCCACACCTGGCTGCCCGACGCTCACGTGGAGGCGCCGACTGCCGGCTCCGTCATCCTGGCTGGAGTTCTGCTGAAGATGGGGACATACGGCTTCATCCGCTTCTCGCTGCCGTTTTTTCCGAACGTCATGTGGAATCCGGCCACGTTCCTATCCCTGACAGTCCGCGGCTGGATGATCACGCTCTCCATCATCGCCATCATCTATGGCGCTCTCGTCTCGCTCATGCAGAAGGACATGAAAAAGCTCGTCGCCTATTCGTCAGTAAGCCATCTCGGTTTCTGTACGCTCGGAATCTTCGCCCTGAACTCTGCGGGCTTGAGTGGATCAGTTTTGCAGCAAATCAACCACGGCATCTCGACCGGCGCGCTGTTCTTGATCGTCGGCATTCTCTACGAACGCCGCCACACCCGCGAAATTTCCGAATACGGCGGCATCTCGAACGTGATGCCGGTCTACGCCACCATCACCATGATCATGTTTCTCTCCTCGATGGGACTGCCGCTGCTCAACGGTTTCGTTGGCGAGTTCACCATCCTGCAGGGCACTTTCATGGAGAACTGGCGGTGGGGCGCATGGGCCGTGCCGGGAGTCGTTCTTGCTGCGGCGTATCTGCTGTGGCTCTACCAGCGCGTTTTCTTCGGGACGGTCACAAATCCGAAAAACGAAAAGCTGCACGACCTGACTCCGCGCGAGGTGCTGACCTTCGTACCGCTCCTCATCATGGCTTTCTGGATCGGCCTCTATCCCAAGCCGTTTTTTCAGATCCTTGAGCAGCCCGTGAATCAGATCGTGCAGAATGTGCGCGCCCCTCAAGCAGGGGCCGCAATGAACGCTTCGGTTCAGCCTAGCGAAGTGCCGCCAGAAATTCCGCCGATTATTGATGACCGATCTCATCCGTATCACGGTCCAAAGCCCGTGATAGCACCGCCCAAGGGGAAGAACTAGTGGGCCTTTCTCCCCAATTCGGTTTGAACGACTATCTGTTGGCCCTCCCCATCACTCTGCTCACCCTGTTTGCTCTCGGCATCCTCCTGATCGATCTCATGCTCCCCGCCGAGGAGAAGTGGGTCAACGGCGCCACGGCTTTGGTCGGAGTGCTCTTCGCCGCTAAGGCGGTGTATAACGTCCAGGCCTGGATGCAGAGCAGTGGCGTCACTCGCGCTTCCGGTTTCATGGGCACCGTGCTGGTCGACCGCTTTTCCATCTATTTCTTCTATCTGTTTCTTGCGGGCACCGCTATCTCGATCCTCATGTCGATGCGTTACATGAAGACCGAGCATGAAAATCACGGCGAGTATTACACCCTGATGCTGCTCTCGGTCGCCGGCATGATGTGCATGGCCGCCGGATTCGACATAGTGCTGATCTTCATCGGCCTGGAGCTGATGGCGATTTCCACCTACGTTCTGGTCGGTTTCCTGCGCCGCAACCGCCGCTCCAATGAAGCAGCGCTGAAATATCTATTGTTGGGGGCATTCTCCTCCGGCATTTTTGCCTACGGGCTGTCGCTTCTCTACGGGCTTACCGGCAGCACGAATGTGGCCGAGATCGGCCGCCGCCTGCAGCAGCTTCTTGCGAGAGACCCTCACAATGCGGTCGCGATCATCGCCTTGCTGACCACGATGACCGGCTTGCTATTCAAGATTGCCGCCATCCCTTTCCACCAGTGGGCGCCGGACGCTTACGAAGGCGCACCAACGTGCATCACCGGATTCATGTCGGTAGCCGTCAAGGCCGCGGGATGGGCGATGCTGTTGCGCATCCTGATCGGCAGCCCGTTCCAGCTTGGCGGATTGCTCGCTATGCGCTCCACTTGGGTTCCAGTGCTGGTCTTCGTTTCCATAGCCACCATGACGGGAGCGAACTTCGCCGCCCTCACCCAGACCAACACCAAGCGCCTGCTCGCCTACTCTTCCATCGCGCACGTAGGCTACATGCTGCTCGGCTTGATCGCCGGAACTCCCACTCAGCTCAATGCCGACGGCATCAAAGGCATTCTGATCTACCTGCTGGTCTATACCTTCATGAACCTCGGCGCGTTCGGCGTGATTACCTCGCTCCGCCATCGCAACGTAATCGGCGACGAACTCGACGATCTCAACGGCCTCTACTCGCGTGCTCCGGTCGAAGCTGTACTGATGCTGATCTTCCTGCTCTCACTCGCCGGGATTCCGCCCCTGGCCGGCTTCTATGGAAAATACTTTATCTTCCTAAGCCTCATCGAAACTGGACACTACGCGCTGGCATCTCTAGGCGTGCTCTACTCCGTCTTCGGCCTCTACTATTACCTCAAGATGGCCAACGCCATGTTTATGGGCCAGCCCGAAGAACGAGGTCTGCTGCCCGTGAGTTGGAGCATGCGCACCGCGCTAGCCGTAACCGCATTCGCGACGCTCTATATCGGAATCATGCCCGAGCGCTTCATCCACCTGGTGAACTGGTCGATCGGAATAGTGCAAAACCCCACCGTAGCAAAGCTGATCCGCTAGAGTAAGTTAGAGATGCTTATGCGGAGACAGCCGCCTCGCCCGTCCCGGCCCAGCTAAGCTCCGCCGGAATCTACCACGACTCGTGTGGAGATGGGCGCCTTCGCCCGTCCCGACCCGAGGGAAGCTCGGCCGGAACCCACCACCACCGCCGATGAGCGTAGAATCCACCGTGCAGGCTCGATGACCCCAGCCAATCCAACTCCCGACCGCGAAGATTCAGAGCGACAGAATTCCGGCCGCAAAGAGAACTTCTGGGTACAGGCCGCACGCTACAGCCAGTTAGCATTCATCCTCCCCGCAGCCCTCGTCGTGGGATGGCTGGTCGGCGCGGGTCTCGACCGCTGGCTCCATACCACTTGGCTTTATCTGGCCGGCATCCTCTTTGGCATAGCGGCTGGTTTTTTCGAACTGATACGCACCGTTCTGCGCGACACCAAGTGATCGCGGACCAAATTGCCATCGGGGCCGGCCTACTCATCGCGTACCATGTTCACTGAGCGTGTTTGCTAAGCATGTTCGCCGCCGAGTAGCACTTATGCCCGAGCAATTGCAAACCGAACCCAACCCGGCTCAGGCTGCCGCCTCGGAGCACTTTTACTCCGGCGCTCTCCACCGCATCGGCCGCGCCATGATCATGCTCGCCCCATTGCTGGTAGCCGCCGCGTGGTGGAAGTTCGGCGTGCGTCCCGCCGCCGGTTTCGCCTTTGGCTGTGTCATCGCCTATGTCAATTTCCACTGGCTCAAGCGCGTAATTGCCGGCTTCGTCGATCGAGCCAGCGGAGCCGCCACATCGCAGTCGGGCCAGGGCATCGTCTTTCGCTTCCTGCTGCGCTACTTTTTGATGGCTCTCGGCGCCTATGTTATATTGACTGTTTCACCCGCAAGCCTGAACGGGCTTCTTGCGGGCTTATTTTTGCCCGTCGCGGCCATCGGATGCGAGGCAGTTTATGAACTGTACGCAGCCCTGGCTCGAGGAGTTTAGCGGCAAGCCACCTGCTTACGAAGGAGCTAGCAGCTAGAAGCTTTCTTATGCCTGAACAACTCTGGTTCACCGCCATCCTGAATCATCTGTTCGCAGGTCCGGTCACGTCATTGCTTCTGGCGTTACACATAAAACCTAAATACCCCACGGCCCCCATTCCAAACTCATTCGCCATGGAGGTTCTCGTTTTCGCATTCCTCCTGACTCTATTCCTCCTCGTCCGTTCGCAGCTTTCGGTGGACCGTCCCAGAGCACTGCAGCATGCATTCGAAGGGGTTGAGGGATTCATTCAAGGCCAGAGCGACGAGATCATCGGCCACCATAGCGAAGGCTACACAGCGTTCCTGGCAGTGCTGGCCCTGTTCATTCTTTTCTGCAACCTCATCGGCGTGATTCCCGGCTTCGAATCACCGACAGCGGTAGCTGTCGTTCCCCTGGGCTGCGCTCTTTGCGCCTTCGTGTACTACAACGCGCAGGGGTTCAAGCACGCTGGAGTGGGCTATCTAAAACATTTTGCCGGGCCTGTGCTCCCCTTGTCGCCGTTGATGATTCCAATCGAAATCATCAGCCATTTGGCTCGCGTGCTCTCGCTGACCATCCGCCTTACCGCCAATATGCTGGCTGGCGATCTGGTCACCTTGGTTTTCATTTCACTTGTGCCCATCGGTGTGCCCATCATATTCATGGGATTACACATTGGCGTGTCGCTGCTGCAGACCTACATCTTCATCCTGCTGACCACCGTTTATCTGCAGGGCGCGGTTTCGGAAGAGCACTGAAAGGCAGTGGCCAGTGATCAGTGGTCAGTGGCCAGGAAGAGCCGGCTTGAACAAGTTAGTCGAATAGCCGAGGAATAAAGGTTTTACTGGCCACTGATCACTGATCACTGATCACTGGCCACTGGTTTTAACCCGCAAGCGTGAGGGCGTCTGCAAGGAATGACGTCAACCACCCACTGGCGGTATTTCATACGAGGAGAAAACACAATGGGTAAATTAAGTAAATTGTTCATGGTACTGTCCGTGCTGTCGTTCGCCGTCCCGGCCTTTGCGCAGGGCGAAGCCCGCAAGCGGCGTCAACTGGGTTGCCATCGCCGCTGGATTTTCCATGGCCTTTGCCTCCGGCATTTGCGCTTTGGCGCAGGGCAAGGCGACCGCTTCCGCCGCTGAGAGTCTGGCTCGCAATCCAGCCGCTCGCCCCGGAATTCAACTGGCCCTGATTCTCGGCCTGGCTCTGATCGAATCGCTCGCGCTTTACACCCTGGTGATCATCTTCGTCAAAGTGAAGTAAACGGGATTCCGGGCAAAAGCAAGAAGCCTCTGCCGGTAAGCAGAGGCTTTTTCTTGCAAGCTTCTTGGGATCGGAGCGCTAGACCTTCCGCTCCCCACTCCACTGCTGATCCTTATTCTGCGCCGCCCGGCTCATCGCTTCCACCAGCACCCGGCGCAGACGGTAGCGGCTTTCCAGATCGGTGTTGACGATCTCGAATCCTACTTCATTCACACGCGCCCGCCGCAACAGCACATGCGCCCGGATCTTCGACCGCATACCTAACGAAATCTCCAAATCCGCTTCGCTGCCGATGCGCAGATTGTCTTCTTTGGTCCCCATGCCGCCGCCCAGGCTCAGCTCGCGGATCAGAATCTTCGACTTTCCCCATGAACTTCCAATCGTGGCGCTGATAGTACGAGCCAGCACCATGCGTTCGTAACGCCGCTGCCGCACCCACGGGCAGGCCGGGGCCGTATCCAAAGGCGCGATTGCCAGCTCGGCCGCCTCGATTCCGCTATCGGACAGAATTTGACCGCTGTAGCGCGGATCGGTCTTCGAAAGCGACTGCGCCGCCGCAATCCTCAGCTCCCGGTGATGAACCCAGCCAAAAGTCTTCTTGGTCTCCACAATCTCGCGAAGCAGTGACACCGCCTCCGGATCCCGCAATCGCCCCAGCGACTCGATAGCCTTCAGCTGCACAAACGGAGAACGCGAAGCCGCCTCGCCTGGTTTCGCCATCGCCACCAGCGGTGGCGCCGCCGTAAGATCGCCGCTCATCCCGATTTCATCCACGGTTTCTGGTAGCACTACCGCATCCAAAACCTCCGCCAGCTCCAGCAGGGTTCGCCCCCGGTCCGGAGCAGCTCCGTAGGCGATCTGCCGAACCACAATGTCGTGGTAGAACCGGTTCCATTCAGGCAGGCGGGTCGGCAACAACTCAAGCAATGTCCCCACATCCAGACGGCTCAAGAGTCCCACCACAGCCGAAGCTTGTCGCGGCTGTCCAGTTCGCAGAATCTCCCGCAATTGCGCTAGCGCCGGACTTCCCATCTCCTTGACCAGTTCGACCATACGGTCGCACTCGTCTCTGCGCATACATCGGAAGAACCGGTCAGCCAGATGTTCGGCGCCCGATTGGCACGTCCGCCGCAACACCAGCAGCAAGTCCGGGGGCACCGGTTCGTAGTGCAAGGCTTCCTCAATAAACTCGGGAATCCGGTTTTCCACGCCTACCCGCGGGCGCAGGTCATTCACCATTACCGGACGCTGCTGCAGCAGCATCTCCATCCCGGTGCACACTTCGTTCACTGCCTGGTAATTCTTGGCTTCGCTGGCCTCCTGGCTCAGGCGCACAAACGCTGCGCTAAGCAGGCTTTGCAGTTCAGGATCTTTCTCCACGCAGAGCTGCTCGCTTACCTTGTGGATGGCCTTGCCCATGGCTTCACCACCCAGCCGCGCATAGAGGTCGGCCAGTTGGCTCAATCCAATCGCCGTCTTGCGCCGCGGATCCTGCTCCTTGCTCGTAAGGCAACTGGAATAGTTATTCAGAATCTCGGCTGCAGTTTGCTTGTCATCGCGATCGAGCAGCACTTCCACGAACTGCCGCAGGTTGCGCGGCGGCACGCACGGAGCTTCATTCGAGAGCAGCACCGTCTTCTTCCCAGACTCCGGCACTTCCGCCCAGAACATCCGGTCCAGGATGTCGGCGTGCGACTCCACCAGGATGCCCGCCTTGTTCATCTTTTCTTCTTGCAGCTTCAGAATCTGGCGTAGCGAGTCCATCTGCCGGCTCATGTGCTCCATCATCTGGTGCACGGCGTTGACCTTGACTTCGCCTTTGGAATAACGCTCGAGCGCGAAACGGATCGCCATGTGCTCGGCGGCCTTCATCAGCAGCGGCGTATCTTCTTCCTGGGCAGTAGTCGCTTTGGCTGCCAGGGTTCCCAGCAACTGTTGCAGGTTCAGCCGCGTGTTGGGATCGACCTCGGTCAGCTCTTTGTGCAGAATTTCTGGATTAGCGGTCGGATCGCCTTGCACCTCGCCGAATCGCGTCAGCAGACGGATCGCCTGAATCACTTCGGCTTCCTGCAGCGGAACTACTCCGCCTTGCCAGGCCGGCGCCGTCCCCGTTCCCGGTCCGGCTCCCTGCACTTTGCCTGCACCGGCAGGTGCATTCGGAACGCTTCCAAACGGCACCACAACGCCACCGGGCTGTCCTGTGCCTCCTGAATTGGCGCCCTCCGCCGCTGCAATCAATTGCAGCAGCTTCTGCGGATCATTCAGCCATTGCTTGAATTCCGGACCCAGAGTCTGTGCCGCGATCTGCGCCGCCACGCTGATATCGCCGGTCAGCGGGTCAGCCGCAACGAATTTCACTTCATTGATCTTGATCGTGCTCTGCTTGCCTGCACTGCTGAGAGCTTCTTTGATCTGCTTCGCCACGTCCTGAGCTTTGGAACCTGCCAGGGTAAAGGCGCGCACCAGCCGGGCGAAGTCCTCGATGGTTACGTCTTTTGAAAAGTGCAGGCTGGCCAGACCGGCCGTGCTCAAAAGCTGCCCGAAGCTGCGTTCGGTCTGTCCCGCTTCCAGCGGAACTCCATCCAGCAGCAACTTGCCGTCGGAAACTCCAAGCAGGAAGCCGCCTTCTCCCGCTGCCGGCAGACCGTGTTGCAATTCATTCCACGCGGTCTCGAACTGGGCTTCGGTGCGCTTGTGGTCCGGACCGTACATACGCGCATACTTAATCAGAATGTTCAGACTGTGAACAAAAGCGCGCGCGGAGGCCGCACGGTTTGCGTGGAATGTGGTTGCGTCGCTAATAAAACACCCCTCAACCCGCAGTTCTGGCTTTAGGCAACTAGTAGGCAATAAAAGGCTAATCCAATAGGTAAGGGGTTGCACGTTACGGAGGTAACGGTCAGAATTGGCAAGAGCTCAAAATCCGCACCCATTGCTTCCCGGAACCTTAGTGCTTTCCTCAACTAATCACACCGCGCGCGCCAAAAAAACCACCGGCCTGCGTTACTGGATGCTGCGCGTGTCAGAGGAGTGCGACCACGTCGCCGCAGATTTCAGCCCGGATCCCGTCCATGACCTGCGCGTCTCCTTGCGGCGCTGCCGTTCCTTGGCCGACGGACTATACGCACTCGATCCCGATCCGAACTGGAAGGCCATGAGGAAGGCGGGCAAGCGCCTGTTTCAACGCCTCGGAGCCTTGCGAGACATCCAGATCATGATGGAATGGATCGAAAAGCTGGGCCCAGTTCAATCCAGTGTAGAGCGGGCGCCCCTTCGGCAGGCTCAGGGCAGGCTCTCGCCCGCTAAGCTCGCGTCTGAACAGAATCTGGAGTCTATTCCAGGCGCAGAATGGCAAGCGACGGGCGATCCCGCAGCCCAAGCCTTACTCAAAATCCTAGCCGCACGCGAACAAGAACAAAAACTGGAAGCCCACGCCGCGCTCGAAGAATTTGACCGCAAACAATGGCGTCAGTGGACGCGGTCTCTTCCGGCCCGTGCCGCGCGTGTCCGCCTGGGCAGCGCCCTCTTCAAACATCTGGCTCTCGAGCGCTGGACCGAAGCCCGCGAGCTCCACAACCGCGCTTTGCGCAACCGCTCCCAGGCGGCATTTCACAGCCTACGCATCGGCATCAAGCGCTTTCGCTACATCGTCGAGAACTTCCTGCCTGCCGAACACAAAGCCTGGAGCAACGACCTCAAAGAAATGCAGGACGTGCTGGGCGAGGTCCATGACCTCGACGTGCTCTGGGCCACAGCGACCTCCTGCCATGTTTTCCCTGATCACGATTCCCGCGCCCGCTGGCACGAACGAATTCTGTCTGAGCGAGCCACACGCATTGAGGGTTATCGAAGAAAGATGATAGGCCCCGCTTCGCTCTGGCAGGTCTGGCGGGCCGCGCTGCCGCAAGGCAAACAGATTCAAGCGCTGGCCACTCGCCGCATGAAGCTCTGGGCGCATGGCCTCGATCCTGACTTTGCCCATTCCGAGCGCGTCGCCGGCCTCGCTCTAGAACTCTACGACGGCCTTCTAGCCTCCGGATTGCAACTGTTCGTCGACGCCATCTCAGCCCGCTCCAGTCTTCTAGCCGCCGCTCTTCTTCACGATGTCGGCAAGTCCAAGGGCGAGAAGGGACATCACAAGACTTCCTTCGACATGATCCGCGCCACGGCAATC
>Ga0210396_10006218_pt1 | contig 11467 bp, 13 predicted proteins | sample IncBWH17OmetaG_FD_155466 | JGI IMG/M metagenome (GOLD analysis project Ga0210396, IMG submission 155466) | Forest soil microbial communities from Barre Woods Harvard Forest LTER site, Petersham, Massachusetts, United States - Inc-BW-H-17-O ...
TCAGGATCCGGGAGTAAAAACGTGGTTGACCGGTCCTTTCCGGCCGGGTAGCAGGCAGGAAAACCACATCGTTCCCTGTGCTGGTTTTTTTGCTATCGGCCCACCGGTCATATCCGTTCATTTGTCGATTTTGTCGGCGATGACGTCAATGCATGACCCTACGGTGATCATTTTTTCCGAAGAATCGAAATCGATCTCGATGTTGTATTTCGCCTCTGCGTCGATGATGACGTCCACCAGGTTGGATGAATTGATCTTTAGGTCCTTAACGAGGTCCGTTTGTTCGTCGATGTTCCGCAGCAACTCCTTGTCTTCCGTATATGGCTCCAGCACCTTTTTAAGTTCCTCTAAGATCGCTCGTCTATCCATGTTGATTATATTTAGAAAAAATTAAACATGCGTTCACGTCGCCGAAGCCAAAATTTGCCTTGGCGACGGTATTGATGGTTGTGTCGACCCGTTCCGCCGGCATACGGCTAAGATCGATCAATTTCAGTATTTCGCCGTTGGGATCTTCCAGGTTGATATTGGGGTGTACGAACTGATGTTTGATCTGCAGTACGGCCCCTACCGCTTCGATGGAGCCCGCGGCGCTCAACGAGTGTCCGATCATCGACTTCAACGAATTGATCAACGGGAAATTACGACCATTTCTATCAAGCGCCAAGCACCAATTCTGAATTTCCAGGGTATCGGCGCCCGTCGCCGTCAAATGCCCGCTGATCAGGTCCAGCTGAGCCGCATCCACCCGCGCATTGTCCAGCGCATCCTTGATGCAGCGAATAACGCCGGGGGCCGCCGGCGCCGTCATGGACCCCCCCTTCCGCTGACCGCCAGAATTGCAGGCCCCACCTAGCAATTCGGCATATATCGTAGCTTTCCTTTGCAAAGCGTATTCCAAGTCTTCCAGCACCAGGGCTCCCGCGCCCGAACCGGGGACAAAACCACCGGCTGTCGCGCTCATGGGGCGGGAGGCTTTTTCCGGGGCATGATTATATTTCCTGGAAAGGATACGCATCGAATCGAAGGCGCCGAAAATATACTGATCCACGTGTTCACTGCTTCCCACCAGCATGCGTTTAGCCATCCCCTGCTTGATATATTCGTACCCCATGAGGATGGCCTGGGTGCCGGTGGCGCAGGCCGCGGAATTGGCAATGATCCTGTTGCCCAGTCCCAACTTCCCTGAAATATAAGCCGTTATGCCGCTATTCATGAACTGCTCGACCACCCGTGAGCCCAGTTTCCGGGCTTCGCCGGCGTCGACGCGGTTAAAGATCTTCCTCACGGTCTCGACCCCGGCTACGCTGCTGCCGAACACACAACCGGCGTCCCAGAGCGCTTCTTCCCCGGCGGGGCTATGTCCGGCGTCTTTCCAGGCGTCGACAGCGGCCATGAGCCCGTAGGCGATGGCCTGTCCCTGCAACCCGTGAAAAGTGACCTCGGAGACATAGTTCTTCAGGATCTCCCATTCGAACTGCGGAATACCCGCGACCTGGCAATTAAATTTAAGAGCTTCATACTGAGGGATATACCGAATCCCCGACACGCCGTTCCGGATGGCCTCGAGGAAGGCGGGGACACCCGATCCGTTGGGGGAAACGACTCCTAATCCTGTAACGACTACGCGGCGATTCATAATATATTATACTCTGGCATATTTCAAAAATCCGGAAAAGACGCCTTTCGCCACCCGCTCGCCGGCGGCGTCGTGCATCTCGACCAGGCATTTCAGCTTATCGAAACGGAAATATTCTTTTTTGGATGTGACGGTAAGTTGCTGTCCGGGCAACGCCATTTTGTAAAATTCGACATTCGCCGAGCTCAACAAGGGGAAAATCGAGGCGGTAGCTCCCCCGGTTGGGGCGGCGCCGGTGGCGGCAGTGGCTGCCGGGATGGGGTCGGCAGCGCCGTGGTCCGGGGCCTTTCCCCCGGTGATCAAATAGATGCCGAGAACGACCAGCCCGATCTGTGCCATGATCTCGGTGAGGATGGCGCCCGGCGTCACGGGGTTCCCCGGAAAATGGTCCTGGTAAAAAAACGCATCCGGCCGTAAGGTATAATGACCGATAACCTTATCCGCATCGACATACGCGATCTCCTCCACGAAACGGAAGGAGGACTTATACGGCAATAGGTCGAGAATATAATTATACATAGTGTTTTTCTGGTTATATGCGTCCGACCTATCGGTCGTGACGGCCCCGGGCCGTCATAGGGATCTTCGACTAACGGCAATGTTCGCCTCCGTCTACATGCAGCAGCGAGCCGTTGATCCAGGCTGCTTCATCCAGGCAAAGGAGGTAGATGGCATTCGCAATGTCTTCGACCTGTGTCATCCTGCCGAGCGGGTTTCTCCGGGGCGTCAGCTCCAACAACTGGTCGCTGGAAGGTATCCGCCTGAGGGAGGGAGTGGCCGTAATGCCGGCCTGTATCAAATTGGTCTTGAGGCCATATTTGCCGAGTTCCACAGCCATATAGGTCACCAGACTTTCCAGGGAAGCCTTGGCGATCGATACGGCGGCATAGCCATCCCAATATTTATGGGCGCCTTCGCTGGTGAGCCCGATGATCCTGGCGTCCGCACAAAAGAGCCCATCGGTGAACAAGGCCCGCGCCCAGTCCAGCAGACTGGTACCCATGGCATAAGCCGTGAACCGGATGTCTTCGGTACCCAGCACCTCCGAACCTTCGCCCGGGGCGGCTACCAGTGGTTTCAGGTTGCCTCTCGCAATGGAATGCAACAGGAGCCGGACGCAGTGTTTTCTCCCCGGACTGGCGGCAAATTGCCGGACAAACGCGTCCCGGGACTCCGGATCAAGCGCATTGACATTGTGGGCTTCGATGGTCACGCCGGCCGCGGCAGCTATCCCGGCCAATTTTTCTTTCAAGACCTTCTCCGCGGCACTGGTTTCCCGATACAGCGTGGCGACATTCATGCCATGACGGGCAAGTTTCTCCACTGCCGCCAAACCGAATCCGCTTGACCCACCCAAGATGATCGCCCACCAATCAGAAAATTGTTTCTCCATTCGAAAATCCACTAGGCGGTAAAATTAGGGAAAGAACCCCTTTATATTGCCCAAAAAATCATTATTCTTTATATTTGTCGCCCACCGGCCAAAGCCGGAACCCAGGCTATGAAGATCGGTTTCCTTTTTATTTCCCTGGCCCTGTTTTTTAAAGCGGGCCTGATTTTCAAAGCCGGAGTGAAACCTGAGCCACAGCCAGCCTTCGACAAAAGCGGCTATTACCGGGTGATGGCATCCGGCGATCTGACCGCGATCGACTCCGAACTGGTGGTTCTGACCCGCACAATGCCCAGGGAAAAAGACGCCTACTACGGTGCTTTGCTGATGAAAAAAGCCGGTCTTCTCCGCCGGCCAAAAGAAAAACTGGCCATTTTCCGTTCCGGAGCCGTAATACTGGAGACCGCCCTCGCCAAAGACAGCGGCAACGGCGAATATCATTTTCTCCGGCTGATCATCCAGGAACATGCCCCGGCCGTGGTCCATTATCACAACGACGAAGAAAAGGACAGCCAGTTTATCTACAAAATTTTTAAGACGCTGTCGCCGGTGGTGCAAAAGGCCATTTTGGATTACAGCCAACATTCCAATAGATTACACGCAAAAGAGCTCGATGGGTAAAAAAATACTGGCCATTTATTATTCCCAGAGTGGCCAATTGGCAACCATCATCGATCAGTTCACCTCGCCGCTGAAGACGGCAGGGCATACAGTAGAAAAGGTCAGGATCGAGACGGACCCCACGTATCCTTTTCCCTGGACCTCGCAGTCCTTCTATTCGGTGATGCCGGATTGTGTCCTGGGCGTCCCCACCGGGCTGGCGTCGTTCGAGCTGCAATCGGAAACCTACGATCTGATCATCCTGGGTTACCAGGCCTGGTTCCTTTCCCCCAGCATTCCCGTGAACAGCCTGTTGCATCATCCGGCTTTTTTGGCGGTGCTCGGGAATACACCGGTGATCACGATCACCGGCGCGAGGAATATGTGGATGAATGCTTTTTCGGAGGTGAGAAAAATGCTCCAGCAAGCTGGCGCGAATTTGGTAGGAAATATTGCATTGGTGGATAGACATCCCAACCACATAAGCTATGTGACGATCTTTCATTGGCTGCTCGGCGGCAAGAAAACCAGATACCTCGGTGTCTTTCCTTATCCGGGCGTGTCGTCCGCCGACATCGGGCATAGCCGGGTGTTTGGGGAGATCGTGCTGTCGCATTTCGATAGCAGCTTCGTCGATTTGCAGGAAGCGTTGATGCGGGAGAAAGCAGTGGAGCTGAAGTATTCTCTGCTCTTGCTCGAAACGAAGGCCGTGCCCACCTATTTTATCTGGGCCAGGTTCATCATGAAAAGGAAAAAAAGAAATGGCTGGCTCGCCGTATTCAAATATTATCTACTATTTTCACTCTTTGTTGCGGCCCCCGTGATCCTTATCCTGGACAGTCTTTTTATACGACCGTTCTCAAAGAAGCGTATAGAAGCGAGAAAACAATATTATTTAGCGTTGAATTAATCGAACCCATATGTCATCACTCCGTCCTGTATATATCACCAAGACTTCGATGTTCCTCCCCAATGATCCCGTCTCCATCGACGAGATGGAGGAATATCTGGGGTGTATCAATGGCAAGCCTTCCAAATCGAAAAAGATCGTGCTGCGCAACAATGGGATCATCACCAGGTACTATGCCCTGGACAAACAGCAGAAGGCCACGCACACCAATGCACAGATGACGGCGTTGGCGGTAAAGGCGTTGTTTGAAAAAGACCCGGAGGAGATCAAGACCATCGATCTACTATCGTGCGGTACTTCGAGTCCCGACCAGATGATGCCGAGTCACGGGGTGATGACACATGGCTGGCTGCCGGAGGCGGAGTCCATCGAAGTCGTCTCGCCATCCGGGGTCTGTTGCGCCGGCATGCATGCGCTGAAATACGCCTATATGGCCGTACGATCGGGCGAGGCGCACAAAGCCGTGGCCACGGGATCGGAACGGTTCTCGGCATCGATCGTCGCCAACAACTTCGAAGAAGAAGCGCAGAAGCTAATAGAGCTCAACGAGAACCCCTTTATCAGTTTCGACAAGGAGTTCCTGCGCTGGATGTTATCCGACGGCGCTGCCGCTTTTTTGCTGACGGACGAACCGGATCCCAACGGGCTGAATATACGGATCGACTGGATCGAAGGCGCTTCCTATGCCAACAAGATGGAGACCTGCATGTATATGGCGTGTGAAAAGCAGCCGGACGGCTCTGTAAAAAGCTACCTGGAATTTTCACCGGAAGAGATCCTCGAGAAAAGCATCTTCAGCATCAAGCAGGATATCTCGCTTTTGCGCGACAATATCGTACCGCTGGGCGCCAAAAGGATCAGCGAGATCTTTGAAAGAAAGGGGCTGACCTCGGACGATATCGATTATTTCCTGCCGCATATGTCGAGCGAGTTCTTCAAGAGCAAGATCTTCGAACAGATCGCCCTGTACGGCGCCACCATCCCGTATGAAAAATGGTTCGTCAATCTGACGACGGTGGGGAATGTGGGCGCCGGCTCCGTGTATCTCATGATCACCGAATTGTTCCACAGCGGCCGGTTGAAGAAGGGAGACCGCATCCTGTGTCTGGTTCCCGAAAGTTCGCGGTTCTCCTATATGTTTGCGATGATGACCGTTTGTTAGTTAATACCTTTGTGCGATGAAGAAAGAGGATATTCCCCAGGATACAGGCGCCTTTGGCAAGATCACCCCAGAGGTCCAGTATGCCACGGATGCCGCCGGCAACTATTCCACCGGGCTAAGCAAAGGCTGGGAGGTGAAGAACAGCGCCAACGACGCCGCCTGGCAGGATATCGAGGAACGCGTCAGAATGGCCAAAGAGCGGGTGTTGAAAAAGGAAGTAAGTCCCTTATTGTATTTTATGGAGTTGAAACTAATGGATATCAAGGTTCTCGCTGGCTACACGGGGTTCTGGGGCTGGCAGGTCCGGCGGCATATGCGGCCGTCCGTTTTCAAAAAACTCTCCGACCGGCGACTGCGGCGCTACGCGGACGTTTTTGAGGTGCAGGTCGACGATCTCAAAAACATGATCCCCGGATGAAACTTCCTTTCGAACATATCCAGGCCGCTCATTGTGAAAATGGCGTCACTACCAGCTTGCTTCGCAGCATTGGCATCGCGCGGATCACCGAACCGCTGGCGTTCGGCATCGGGTCCGGGTTGTTCTTTACCTATATCCCTCTGCTGAAGGTCAACAACGGTCCGGCTTTCGCCTTCCGGACGATGCCGGGTTTGATCTTCAAACGTACCTGCGTGGCGCTGAACGTCCCGGTGCACCGGGAAAAATTCCGGTCTCGAGAAAAAGCGCAGCAGGTGCTGGACGCCTCCCTGGATGCGGGACATGTGGTGGGTTGCCAGGTGGGTGTGTTCTATCTGCCTTATTTTCCCAAGGAATATCGTTTTCATTTCAATGCGCATAATATAATTATTTACGGCCGGGAGGCCGACCGGTATCTGATCAGCGATCCCGTGATGGAGATGCCGACGAGCCTGAGTACCTACGAACTGGAGCGGGTGCGGTTTGCCCGGGGCGTGCTGGCGCCGCGGGGACAGCTGTATTATCCCGAAAAGGCCGGCACCGTCACCGACGAGCAGATCGCGCGGGGTATCAAAAAAGGAGTGATCCGCAATATCCGCGACATGCTGCATATTCCCGGACCTATCGCCGGCGTCAGCGGCATCCGGTATACGGGGGGCAAAATAAAACGGTGGCGGGACAAGCTGGGCGTGAAGACCGCCGGACTTTGGCTGGCGCAGATGGTGCGGATGCAGGAAGAGATCGGAACCGGCGGAGGTGGTTTCCGGTATATGTATGCGGCCTTCCTGCAACAGGCGCAGGCCTTTCATCCGGATGAAACGCTGACGCGTATCTCGGAGACATTCACGCGGAGTGGCGATCTCTGGCGCGATGCCGCGGTGCAGGCTGCCGGCATCTACAAAGGCCGCATCGGCAGCCAGGACGATTTTAACCGGATGGGCGATTATCTGCTCGAGATAGCGGAGTTGGAGAAACAGGCTTTCCAGGCATTGTCTAAAATCAAATGGAAATGATGAACGATCCCGCGCTCCGGATAACGGATCTCTCCTTTCGCTATCCGGGGCAGCCGCCGCTTTTTGAAGGTTTTGGGTTGGAAGTACCTGCCGGCAGCCGTTTTGGGTTGTTCGGCCCTAACGGTGCGGGGAAAACGACCTTGATGCAATTGATGACGGGCCTGCTCACCGCTTCCAGGGGGGACATCCGCATGTTTGGCGAGCCGGTGATTCGTGGCCACCGGCGTGTCAACAGGCTTTTTGGGTTTATTCCCCAGGACCTTGCTTTTTATGAAGAACTGAGCCCGGTGGAAAATCTAACCTTTTTTGGCGCCTGGTCGGGTCTGGACCGGGTAACCATCCGCGAGCGGACGGACGAGCTTTTGACGATACTCGGGCTGGCGGACGTACGCGATAAAAAGGTGGCGCAATTTTCCGGCGGCATGAAACGCCGGGTCAACCTCGCCATCGGCGTCATCCACCGGCCGCGTCTTATCTTCCTGGATGAACCCACCGTGGGCGTGGATGTGCAGACGCGCGCGGCCATTGTAAATTATCTGAAACAATTGAACAGCGAAGGATCGACCCTGATCTATACCTCGCATCAGCTCAGCGAGGCGGAGCAGCTTTGCGACCGGGTCGCCCTGATCGACCAGGGGCGGATCGTCGCGCAGGACGCACTCGACAACCTGCTGGCCGCTCACCGGACGGAAGGATTGGAGGGGTTATTCTTACAACTAACGGGAAAAGCATATAGAGATATCGATGTATAAGCTATGGGCCACCATATCGAAAGATGTCAGGGTACTCCTGCGGGACAAGGTCGGATTGATCTGTATGTTCGGCATGCCGATCCTGCTGGTGCTGATCGTCACCAGTATCCAGAACAGCACGTTCGAGCTGGTGGGCAAGAACAAGGTCTCGCTGCTGGTGTGCAACCACGATACCGGCGCCGTTAGCCGGGACTTCGTACAGGCCGTCGACCACATCGGGTTCTTCCAGCTGCTCCCCGTGTCCGGCGGGGCTTCTGACGATTCGATCTCCGGGCTCATCCGGCATAAGGACGCCTTGTTGGGAATGGTCATCCCGGCGGATTTTTCGGCGCGGATCGCGGCGAAGGCGAAAAGCGTTACGGGGAAGGTGCAGGCCAGTTTTGGGTTGGATAGTACGGGCGGAGGCGGTTTGGGGCCGTCGCCGGGCGGCGGGCTCGTCTCCGGTGACGATACCGCAGACATGCCGGTGGCGCTTTACTATCACCCGATATTGCAAGCGTCGTTCCGCCGGAGTGCGGAAGGGGCCTTGTACAGCGCGTTGCAGTTGGTCGAAAGCAAACAGATACTGCGGACCCTCTATTTTTCACTCAACGAAAAAGCATTGCCCGACTCGTTGGAGCGGGAACTGCTGAACAACCGGACCCATCTCAACGAGGTACCGGTGTCGCGGGATGGCGCCCGGGATCTTCCCAATGCCACCGAGCACAATATCCCCTCGTGGACCATCTTTGCCATGTTCTTTGTCGTTTTGTCGCTGGGCAGCGGTATCGTGCGGGAGAAACGCAACGGCAGCTTTATCCGGCTGAAGACCCTGCCGACCTCGTATGCCGTGGCTATTCTCTCCAAACAGCTCACCTACCTGGTGGTGACGCTGGCGCAGGCCGCCGTCATCTTCGCCATCGGGGCCTGGATCTTTCCCTGGATCGGGTTGCCGGTCCTGCGTGTTCCGGGTGACTGGGCTGCCTTGTTCCTCGTGACGCTTCTATGCGGGTGGTGCGCGGTGAGCTATGCGATCTGTATCGGCGTCTTTGCCCGGACGGAAGAACAGGCCAATGGTTTTGGCGCGGTGTCCATCGTGATCCTGGCCGCGATCGGCGGGCTGATGGTTCCCAGTTTTGCGATGCCCGGATCGTTCCACCTGGCGATGACGCTCTCGCCCTTGCATTGGTGTCTCGAAGCCTACTACGGGCTTTTCCTGGAAGGTGGCCGTTTAAAGGATGTATGGGCAAATATCCTACCTTTATTTCTTATTATTGCTGCTCTGCAGGGCTTGAGCTTTTGGGGGCTGAAAAGAAAAAATTTGATATAATCACAGCGGGCGAGCCCGCTGGTAAGTAAACGAACATGGAAACCGCGCAACTAAAACAACGATTAAAAGAACAGATCATAGCTTTCCTGAACCTCCCTTCCATCGCGCCCGCAGACATCGCGGATGACCAGCCCTTATTCGGTGAGGGTCTGGGGCTGGATTCCATCGACTCCCTGGAGCTCATCGTCCTGCTGAACAGGGAATATGGGATCGTGATCAAGGATCCTAAAGAAGGACGTAAGGTCCTGGTCAATATCAATACCATGGTCGATTATATCCAGCAGCATAGAACCAAATAAATTTCGTGAGCAGCAGGGTCTTCGTCACCGGAATGGGGGTTATCAGCGCTATAGGAGATAGCTTAGCTGCCAACAGATCGGCGCTTGTCCGTGGGGAAAGCGGTATTGGTCTCGGCGGTCCGGCCAACTCGCGGTATACTGGTGAAATCCCCTTTGGCGCCGTCGCCTTGTCGACCGCGGAGCTCGTGGAGCATACGGGTATCCACGATGCGGGTATTTCGCGTACGACGTTGCTGGCCGCACACGCCTTCCGGGAGGCCATAGCCGATGCGGGGTTAGGCGCTGTTGTGCTCAGCGCCCCCGATACGGCGCTCATCGGGGCGACCACCGTCGGTGGGATGTGTCTGACGGATGAGCTCTATCGCGATACCAATGGCGGGGCCGATGGTTCCGATTACCTGGCCGCCTACGACGGCGCATCGGTTCAGCAGTATCTTCAAACCCGCTATGGGCTCAGCGGGTTGGTGTCCACCATCAATACGGCCTGTTCTTCTTCTGCGAATGCCATACAATATGGGGGACGGCTGATCCGGAGCGGTATGGCGCGGCGAGCCATCGTCGGCGGGGTAGACAGCCTGGCCAAATACACCATCAATGGGTTCAATGCCTTGCAGATCCTGGCTCCCGCCGCCTGCCAACCTTTCGACGAACACCGGCAGGGGCTGAATCTTGGCGAAGGCGCGGCTTTCCTCGTGCTGGAACGGGAGGAAGACCTGGCAGGGAAAAGAGTCTATGCGGAGCTGACGGGTTTTTGCAATGTCAACGACGCCTATCATGCTTCTTCGCTTTCGCCGCATGGAGAGGGGCCGTTCCTGGCCATGCAGGGAGCCTTGCGCTCGGCAGGACTGGACGCTTCGGCGATCGGCTATATCAACGCGCATGGCACCGGAACGGAAAACAACGATGCGTCGGAAAGCCAGGCCATGATCCGTATCTTCGGCACACCGCCGGCGTTCGCCTCGACGAAGTCGAGCACCGGGCATACGCTGGGCGCTTCCGGGGCCATCGAGGCGGCTTATAGTATCCTCAACCTGTTTTACCAGGAAGCCTATCCCAGCCTGAACTTTTCTTCGCCGATACCGGAAACCGGTTTGCGGCCGCTCACTGTGTATCAGCAGATAGGGGTGGAGCATGTGCTTTCGAACTCTTTTGGGTTCGGCGGGAACTGTACGTCGCTGATCTTCTCAGCCGCCCCGGGCGGCACACCCAAAGTCAATTAAGCATGTTATATATCCATCGCACCACCTGTATCTCGCCGCAGCCCGCCGATTTCCCCGGTGGGGGTTGGGCCGCGTCCGCAGGGGCCGATGCCGGTCGCGGCGCGCTCGCCGGGCCGGGCTCCAACGCTGATGGCTGCCCGCTCGCCGGGCCGGTGGATGGCGTTTATAAAGTCGTCGAACCCGTCTATGCCGGCATACCGGCGGGTGCGTTGCGTCGTATGAGCAAGGCCGTGCGAATGGGGTTGGGGGCGGCATTGCCGCTGATCCGGGAGGATCGGATCGATGGTATCCTCATCGGCTCGGGCGATGGTGGGATGGAAGAGAGTGTCAAATTCCTCCGCCAGATCGTCGATTATGCGGAAGGGATGCTGGCGCCGGGACATTTCGTACAGAGCATCCCCAATGCCATCGCCTCGCAAATCGGGTTGTCGAGCCACAACAGGGGATATAACAGCACTTATGTACACCGGGGGCTCGCGTTCGAACACGCCCTGGTCGATGCGGTTATGCTTGTCAGTGAGCATGCCGGCAGCCGGTATCTTGTGGGTGGTGTCGACGAGGTTTCGGGTTATCATTACCAGATCGAACTGGCGGATGGCTGGTACAAACGGGCCCTCCAACCCGGGATCGCGCTATACGACTACGATTCCCCTGGCACTATCGCCGGTGAAGGCGCCGCCCTTTTTGTTGTCAGCGGTGAGCCCGTGGGAGTGCTGGCGGCTGATGTGTCGGCGGCCGGTTCTTCTGCGGCTGATGCC
>Ga0210396_10006225_pt1 | contig 11463 bp, 13 predicted proteins | sample IncBWH17OmetaG_FD_155466 | JGI IMG/M metagenome (GOLD analysis project Ga0210396, IMG submission 155466) | Forest soil microbial communities from Barre Woods Harvard Forest LTER site, Petersham, Massachusetts, United States - Inc-BW-H-17-O ...
TCCCACCCGCTGCCCGCCGGATTTTGATTGATCAGCGAGACGCCGCCGGGCCACGACGACACCGGCGACAGCGCCATCTGATACGTCGAGCCGAGATTCACGCCCGCATTGATAGCCGGCGAAATCGCCAGCGGCGCGTAATTCCCGGTTGCCGGCAGCGACGACGCGTTGGTGAATTTCGGATCGGCGTTGAGCGAATGCGCGTCCTGCAGGCTGCTGGTCTGCCAGTTCGCGAACGTGTAGGCCGTGCCGCCCCAGCTAAAGGGCGTGCCCGTTGCCGAGAAATAAATGTTGTAGTCGTAGGCCGTGCCGGTTTCAGAAGACGCGTCAACGGAAGCATACCCGCCGGTATAAAAAATATTGTTCTTCACCTGCGCGCCGGTGGAAGTGGACGCCTGGCTGATCGCCGCATTGCTGTTCGACGGCCCGTAAAACGCGTTGTTGTATACGATGTCGCCCGTGCTGGCGGTGAACAGCATGCCCACGCCGCTCGATTGCGAAAGATCGACCACGTTGTCGAAAAAAGTGATGCCGCTTCCCGAGCCGAGAAATCCGCCGCCGCTGCCCACGTTCAGCGCGTCGGTGAGCGGGCCGTAGATCAGATTGTGCGAAGCCGTCAGCGTAGTGCCCGCGTCGCCGTCCAGGATGGCAAAACCGCGCGCCGTCGCCGCCGTGCTGTAGATCAGGCAGCTGTCAATGGTGTTGCCGGTCGATCCGCCGTGCGCCACGATGATGCCCCACTGCCCGGGCGTCACGTACGTCGAGGCGTAATCGGTGTCCTGGGAGATCGTCGAATTCTGGATCAGATTCCCGGTGGTGCCCGAGCCGTAGATGGCCAGCGGCGCGGTCCCGTAGGAGTTGTACAGCGTGACGTTCGTGACCGTGTCGCTCGTCGCGCCGATATAAATCGTCAGCGGGTGGCGATATATATCGTGTCCCGATAGATTGCGCACGAGGCTGTTGCTCCCGGTGAGATACAGCCCGCCGAGCGTCGCGGTGCTGGTGTTGTAGGTTTCCGCCTGGTCCAGAGAATCGAAAATCAGCCAGGACTTGCCGTTGTCCCACGCCGTGAAGGACGGGCTCGAAGCCGTCACGTAACTGTACGTCTTGCCGTTGGCCGCCACATTCGATCCGTCCGAGGCGTGCAGGTACAAATACGTGCCGTCGTAAAACCACGATCCCGCGTTCCCCTCCACCGTTCCCGAGGAAGTTTCCAGTTTCATCAGCCGGCCGTTTTCCCACACCGCCACGGGCGCCATCGCCTGCGTGTTGCGGTAGGTGAACTGCGTCACCTGGACGCTGGCGATCTTGCCAACCACGGAATTTCCGCCCGTGGAATAGCCGCTGACCGAGGTCTGCTGCGACTGGTCCGGCCCGGAAAAATTCGACCACAGCGTGGTGCCGCTGTTGGTGTAGTACTCGACGTTGCGCGCCGTGGTGTAGATGGTCACGATCTGATCGACGCTGGTGCTGAGCGTGTACGCAATCGCATCGGAGGTCAGGCTCGTTCCCGCCGCGACGGTCGCCGAAGCGCTCCCGCCGTTCCAGGTGAGCTGCGTGATGGAACTGGTGTTGGGAGCCGTGGCCGCTGGTCCGATGCCCGCGTCGGCGATGGCCAGGGCCGCGGTGGACGAAGCTGTCACCGTGACGGTGACGGTGGTCGCGCCGGCGCTGAATTGCGCGTGGGCGATCTGCTCGCGCCAGTTTCGCGTGGCGCTGTCGGTCGAGGAAGTGCTCGAATCGACCAGTGAAAAAATTGTGGCGGTCAGATTGGGCGCCAGCGTGTAGCCGCCGGTGCTCAGCTGCGTTGAGCCTTTGAGGATGGGATTCGCGCCGCCGCCGTACGCGCTAAACGTGATGGGCGATCCGCTCGAACCGCCCGACGGAACCGTGAGCGAAGTGCCGTACCACGCGCAGGTGCGCTCGAATAGAACTGAATCTCCAGGATTGAAACTCTGCGCGTTGACGTGCGCAACGGTCAGCCAGGGAGCGCTGGCGCTCGTTCCGCTGTTGGAATCGCTCCCCACCGTAACGCAGTTGTCCACAAAGTAGGTCGTACCCGCCGCAGGCGGCGCCATAAACAGAAAAGCCAGCGCGATAGCGCAGCCCCTAGTGGCGCATGCTTTAGCTTGCGGATTTCCGCCGCCCGCCCCCACACCGCCAATGCACGCACCCACTTTCCGCACGAACCCCGCCGTGCGTTCGCGCGCCCTCTGAACGCAACTCATGCCCATGCGCTCGAGCTTGGGCGCCACCAAAACCCGCAAGCTGAAGCGTGCGCCACTGAAACCGTTACTGCACCACATAGCTGATGCCGCCTGAAACTTGTCCCGAGCCGGAATTGAAGATGCACAGGTTGTCCCCGCCGGTCCCTTCCGCGCCCAGCGAAGAATCGCCGTTGCCCAGCGCGATGCCGCCGTTGGCCGCGAAATTCCAGCCGGTCGCGGCTGTCGCGCCGCCAAAGCCGCTCACTCCCGCGGCGCTCGTGCCGCACACTGAGCCCGTGCCTTCGACCACCGCGACATTCGCCGCGGCGGCCGCCACCACGTGAATGGAGCACACATAAATTTTCTTGGACGCTGTGCCGGCCACCAGCTGCGTGTTCGCCGTCTGGCTGATGCTGGCGTAAAGTTTCACCTGCGCCTTGCACGGATCCACCACCCAAAAATTATTCCCGTCCGTAATCTTGATTCCCTGCCCGGTAGCAAATTGCCCCTGCGCCGGTTCCGCTTCGCCCAGCCGCAGCATCGCCGCAAATTCCGGCCCAGCCGCAGCGCGCAAGAGCCGCGCGCTCCCCAGCCGTGGCGCCGGCGTCCCGCCGGCGGTTTTCGCACTGTGCGCAGGCCGCAAAATCGCCGGCGAGACGCCGGCGCCACACAAGGCTGCAAGCAGCACGATCCCAAACGGCCACCAACTTTTTTTGCCTGCGCTCCGGGAATTTGTATGGCTTTCGGATTGGGGAGCTTCGGCGGACTCGTCCGCTTCGTCTCCAGGCAGCAGGCTCCTGCCCGCGGAATTCGAGCCCGGCGCGGCCTTGCCCGCCGTATTCAAACCGAGAGCGGACTTGCCCGCCTTCGTCCGCCAAGCTTCCTGGCGGACGAAAGCGGGCGAAGTCAAATCCAGCAATCCGCGTAACACGCCAAACTCAATCGCCACCGCCGCCGCCTCGTCGGCTTTCGCATCGCCCGTATTCGGCGCCACGATGCGCAATTCGCGATCCGAGTGCACCACTCCTCCCGGACGATCCACGATCACCGGCGCAGCCGCCAGTTGCGCGACGTGCCGCAACACCGCTGCCTCCAGCGCGCTGTCCACCGAATCAAAATGAATTCCGCCTCCGCTCCGCAAATGCACTGGAGCAACGGCGGGCGAGTCAGCCTCCCGTGAAGATGCGACAGCCTGGGCCGCCTCCGCAGACGATATGGCAGCCGAGCCCGCTCCGGTTGACGCTGAGGTGGGAGAGGAAGCGTCGCGATGCGATCGCGGCGCTTCCTCGCTGGCTGAGGTGTGGTGGTGCGTGGGACAATCCGGCCGCAGGAGGGAGTCAGGGGTCTGAGTGGCCGGGGCAAGATCGATGGTGATGGCGTAGCCGGCGTGCGGCCCGTGCATGACCGCGTCCGCGGGAAGAAATTCAGTCACCGCAAATCCCGCGAGCCGCAAAAGATGCCGCGTGGCCCGCGCGCAATTGTTGTCGCCAATAATTTTGATTCGCATGGTGTGAAAGAACGTGATTCGTGATTCGTGATTTGTGATTTGTGATTCGTGGCTGCGGGCCGGTTACTGGTGATCGGTGCCTGGTGACTAGTGACTGGTGAAAACCTGCTGGCCACACGCCATGCATGGGATTTAAATTCGGGTTCTGATGGATTTCAAATCTCAAATTTGAAATCTCAAATTTCAAATGTGAAATCTGAAATCTCAAATTTGAAATCTCAGATGTCACACCTGAATTCTCAAATCTCACATTTGAAATTTCAAATCTGAAATCTCAAATTTCAAATCCCAGATTTCAAATCTTCAATTTCACATTTCCAATTTCATCTGAAATCTCAAATCTCAAATTTCAAATCTGAAATTTCAGATTTCAAATCACGATTCACGCTTCGCCCAACTCAGGCAAGCGAATCATCAGTCACTAGTCACTAGTCACCAGTCGCCAGTCACCAGTCGCCAGTCACCCTTCGCCGCGCCGCGCCTCACCTCACGAACGTCAGCAGCGCCGGCCCCGTGCCGCTGGCCACCTGCAAGTAGGCGATGGCGTCGCCGGCGTAAAAGCGCGTGCCGGAGCCGCCGTCCTGAACGCCGCCGGGATGGCGCGGCGCGGAAACGGTTTCGATGCTGCCCGCGGAAATGGTGTCCTGCGTGGTGGCGTCCCCAGAATCGGTGCGAATGCGCAAATCAACGAGCACCGAATTCTTGATCGACACGGCCATGCAGTCGACCGGCGCGACCACCGCCGTCCAGGAAACGGTGTCCAGGGTGATCTGCTTCTTGACGTAATTTGGATTCGAGGCCATGGGAGTGATTCGCGACTGCTGATCGGCTTGCTCTTACAGGGGTTTGGAAATGAAGCGCGCACCCGATGTCAGGTGGCGATGGATATCAGGTTCTGGCCGCAATTTTCTAAGATAAATAACACAGCCAAATACGGTAACCTTGATGTTAAATTCCTTGACGCGGGTAGGCATTTAGGTTTATTTCTCTTATCCCCGCCGCGAATAGGAAGTGTCCGCGTTTCGCGAAGAGATGAGTATGCCGAGTGAATCTGCCTGGTCGGAAAAGTTGTTGCTTGTTTTACTGGGGTTTCTGATCCTGGCCGCTGTGGCTCATTTTGCCCTGAAGTACATCCACTGAGAGCCGTCCAGCATTCGGAGCCTGACGCACCTTCCCGCTCTCACGTGGAACCGTCGCGCCATCGAGCCGCTAGCCGCAAAGGATCACGAGCCGCGCTCTCTTACGGCAGCATCTTGGCCGTGAGCGAGGCGCCCCCGGTCGAGGACGTCAGCTTGATTCGCAGAAATCGCGCGCGAACGCCGATCACCGTGCGCGCTTCCCCCGCTGTAGCCGCGGAAGTATCGATGGTGGAATATTCCGCATCCACGTCGGCCGCGGCGCCCTGCAGCACGATGCTGATCGCCGAAGGCGCGGTGCCAAAAATGGTTTGCCAGCGCACCGTGTGGCCCTGATCGGGCAGCCCGGCCGGCTCGGGAATGGCAAATTGCGCGCCGGCAGTTCCGTTCGCCGGAAAAGCCTCGGCGTTGAAGCTGAACCCGACGTCCCCGGGAAACAAAGAAAGCGGCGGAGTAGAATTGCTGTAAGCGGGCATGATGCCTCCTGCGGAAAAAAAGTAGGACAGGCTTTACAGGCTGCGGAAAAAGCAGTTTATTTTGTCATTCCGAGCGAAGCGAGGAATCTCTCTTCGATTCGGCCCCATGAAAAGAAAGAGAGATTCCTCGCTTCGCTCGGAATGACAATATTCTGGAGGGGCTTTTTCCGCAGCCTGTTTAGCCTGTCTGCCTTTGATTTTAACTTGGCGGAAAACGCGAGAAAAACCCAGACAGGCTAAAGCCCGTCCTACGGGATGCATTTCATTCGGGAAGCTGCCGGAGAATCCGGCGGGAAGGTATAACTCTGCGATCGGAAATGTACCACAAGTAGACTTAATTTGTCAAGTATTTATTTACGACCTCCGCCAATTAAAGAAATTCGGCAATTCTGCCGATACAACAAGTGCGGCTTGCAATCGCTGCAATACGCTTTAAGGTCAACAGTTTCAGCAGGGTGTCCGGGCCGCCGGAACTTTAATTTCAAATTTGAAATTTGAAATTTCAAATTTGAGATTTGAAATTCCCCGCCATACGCCAGCCGCTCAGGAGGCTCCCCATGCGTCACTCCATTCTCGTCGCGGCGCTGTTGCTGTTTGCCGGCGCCCCCCGCGCGCAATCCAAAACGGCTACCGGTCAGGACCAGATCCCCGCCGACTTCGTCCCAACCGGCAAAGCCATGTTCAAGAAGTATTGCGCCACCTGTCACGGCCTGGACGCCAAAGGAAACGGCCCTGCACGAGCCACGCTCAAGGTTCCGGCCGCCGATCTCACCACTCTCGCCAAGCGCCATGGCGGCGAATTTCCCACCGACCTGGTCACCAACGTCCTGCGCTTCGGCCCGGGCGTCTCCGCGCACGGCTCCTCCGACATGCCCACCTGGGGCGGCATCTTCCAGTACATGGACAATTACAACCAGGCCGTAGTGCAAAAGCGAATCAAGAATCTCTGCGACTACCTAATTTCCCTGCAGAAATAAAAGTAGCGCAGGCTTCAGCCTGTGTGCCTTTGACTTCCGCCAACCCGGCGAAAATCGTTCTATCTGCTTTTGACTTCCGCCAGCCCAACAAATTTCATTCTGTCCGCTTTTGACTTCTCCCCACCCACAAAATTCAACCCCAGACAGCCCAATGTCATTCCGAGCGAAGCGAGGAATCTCTCTTTCTTTTCATCGGAATCAATCGAAGAGAGATTCCTCGCTTCGCTCGGAATGACAAAATAGTCTGCTTTTTCCGCAGCCTCTTGAATCGCCGGCCTGCTCGAAATTGAATAGCCACACATGCTCTGTAGCACATCCCACTCAAGCGATCTTCGCCGTCGTCTCCCGAAAATATTTTGACGGCGGAAACACTCCCGCGCGAGTCAGCTCGCGTCCCACCACCCTGCGAATCTCGTCCGACCAATCCGCCCAGGTCAATTCGCTGATCCCCAGATGCCGCCGCGCCGCCTGATACTCCGCCCCGCCAAGATAATACACGCGAAACATCGCCATGCGGCTCGCCCTGAACGGCCTTCGTGAAGGGCAGGCCTCGAACGCTCTTCCTGAAGGGCTGGCCCTGAATTGAGTAGCGCAGGCTTCAGCCTGTCTTTCTTTGCTTTCCCCCGCGCACATTCCCCCGCCCAGCGCCCGCTCCCCCGCCCGCGCAAAATCGCAAACATATTCAGCCAGCCGCGGCATCCGATCCGGACGCCACAAGTATTTCCCGGAAGCCTCCGCATTCAGCGTGGGAATCCTGGCGTCAATCGCCTCGCGCGCCGCCAGGTACACATCATGACAAACATCAAATGCAAACGTCGCCAGCATGGTCTCACCTCCACACTCCCTGACGTAACCCGCCGATCCCGATCGCTTTCAAGTAGCGCAGGCTTCAGCCTGTGGCCTTTAGTTGATCCAAAGCTCGCCCCCCTCGCACCCACCCCCGCAGCCTAAAGCCCGCGCTACTTCACCCCACGCAACTTTCCCCCCGCGCGCGCCGCCTGCCGCTGCCGGTCCCGCTCAATCACCTCTGGCCGAACCCCACACGGCCCGCACACCGGCCCCTGCCCCACACGCAATTCACGGAGCGTGGCCAGATCCTTCGCCGACATACCCCGAACATTTGCGAGTGAATCAAAACTCCCATTGGAATACACATGCCCATCCGCGCGTGCACGAGGGTTTGACATTAAATGGGAACTGGAATTTGAACTTGAATTTGAGCTTGAATTTGAAGTTGAATTTAATTTTGAGTTTGAACTTGAATCTAAATTTGAACTTGAACGAATAGAATTATTTCTGCCAAGTTCCTCCCCAACCTGGGCGACTCCCGAGCGACCCCGCGATTCCCCCGCCCCGTCCCGCCTCCCATCCCTACCCACTTCCCAATTCCCTTCCAAATCCCAATCCAAACCCCAATCCTGTGCTGGAGCCCCCTCAAGCCGTCCCTTGAGCCCGCACCCAGCGTCGGCGTCCCGCGTCCCGGGAGCCCTTGCGTCGCGCGCCGCAACTTCCGCAGCCGCCGGCCTAGCCCGCAAATGCGAATCCCCAACTCGCCCGCCAGGTTGCCGCCCTTCCCGCAAATTTGAAATCTCAACTTTGTCGCTCTCCCCGCTCTCCGCAACCAGCAGCCGCTCATCCGTCATTTGCGCATCCCGTTCGCGCCCCGCGCTCCTCCCCGGCTCCTTCAAATCGTTTGAATCAGGATTCTCAAATTCGCAATCCCCTCGGCTGCCTGGATCCCCCGCCCGAATTCTGCTCGCCTGCGAACTTGCAGCGCATTGCCCACCCGCCTGCTTTTCTTTCAAATTTGAAATTTCAAATTTGAGATCTCCTTTCCCATTTGCCGCTTCACGCGCCGCTTCCCCGCCAAATCCCCCTCCCGCCAGCGCCGCGCGCCCTCGCGCAAACTTCGCCATATATTCCGCCAGCCTCTGCTTCGGCACCGGCGGCGCAAACTTTTCCAGCCGCATCCTCCACGATGGCGGCGGCAGGCGTCCCGGAACATCGCTGCCCGTCCAGTGCGCATAGCGTTTTCCTTCGTGCTCCCAGACGAACAGCAAGCCCTTCTCCTGAAATTCGGCAAACACTTGTTCCAGCCTCTCAATGGTGAAGTTCCCGCGGACGGCCGCTACGCGCCCCCAGATCACGCGCAAATTGGTCAGCTCAAAGCAACCCGAAGCGTCCGCCAGCCCGTACAGCCACGCATACTCCGCCTGCGCCCACGCGGCGCAAGCAGACAGCTTGTCCGATCCCCACATCGCATCAAAATCAAGCACCCGTTTCGGCATAGCTAACCTCCGCCCCGTACGTTCCGCCTATGGACCTGTGCGGCAACTTCGGAATCTCTGCGTCAACTTCCAAAGCTTCGCGCCGGCTTCCCAATCTTTGTAAGGCACGGCTTTACAAGCCCCGCCCCCCCAGAATGCGGAAAAACCCCTCCAGAATTTTGTCATTCTGAGCGAAGCGAAGAATCTCTCTTTCTTTTCATGGGCCCAAATCGAAGAGAGATTCCTCGCTCCTCTCGGAATGACAAAATAAACTACTTTTTCCGAACCCTGTTGAGCCGTGCCATAAAGTCCACGCAATCGTTGCGGCTTTAGCCGCTGCCCGATCCGAGATTGAGTAATCACTCGTCCCCTTCACCCTCCCGATCGTCAGCCAACCTCCAGCCAAAAAAACCACCGCGCATCCGCCCCCCGCGCAAGAAGACGCCGCAAAAGATTCCGCTCTCCCCGCCATTCAAATAACCTAAAGTCAGGCCACCGCCCCCAGCTCGCCCGAATCCGCTCCCCTCGCTCCTCCTCCGCATCCGCCGCGCGTCAGCCGATACTCCCAAACAACCTCGCCGCGTCCATCCGCACCCACCCGTCCGCCGAGGCGCCCGCCTTCGCGGTGCCGCTTGGCCACGTCGTACCCGCCGTTCTCAGTCTTGCGCAAATGCCGCAGCTGCGCCGAAATCGAGGTCTCGCCGTAGCGCGTGAGCGCGCGCAGCTCTCCCAGGGTCAGCCACGTTTCGCAATCCCCCGCCGACACCATCACATCGCGAATGATTTCCCGCTGCGAACGCAGTCGCCGCGCGTCATATTCCCCTGCCTTCGACGCCGCGCTGGCCCGCACGCCCTCCGGAATTCGCGCCAGCTCCCTGGCCGTTTCCGTGCTGGCGTTACCTACCTCGACGCGCGCGCCACTCTCGCTGCAAATATTTTTCATCGTCCGATTTTTCCGCTCCCCGCAAGAATCGCCGCTCCTGATCATCATTCCCTCCTCAGTTCCACAATTTATTTTCTGAGCCTCCAAAATGTGTCGCACCCCCCGTGCCACTCCCGGTCGCCAAGCCCGCTCCCGCCATCGTTTCCTTCAGCGACGCGCTCCCGTGACTCGCAAGTCTGAAATCCGCCATGAAGCCGCCTCATAAATCGCAAGTGTGCGCCGCGGCTTCACAGGCTGCGAAAAAAGCAGTTCGTTTTGTCATTCTGAGCGAAGCGAAGAATCTCTCTTTCTTTTCATGGCCCCAGATCGAAGGGCGATTCCTCGCCTCGCCCGGCATAGCATTAATTTTTTTCCCCGCAGCCTCTTCAGCCGCGACCTTAAGCGGCGCGTAAATAGGGGCCTTTAGAGTCATCGTGATAGCCTCCAGTTCTTTGTAGGGCACGGCTTCAGCCGCTGCCCTGTTTAAAGTCAAGTTGCCGCACAGACTCTTTACCCTCTGACAGCCGATCGAGGCCGGATGCCTTGCCCTCGACGACATGAATTCATCTCCAATTTTCCCGACCTCCCCTGCAGCGTTTTCGCGCGCGCGCCAATGATTCTTCCGGGCACGCCGTTTGGCCGGCCATGCGCACTGGCGAAAACACCAGCGCGCACGCGAAAACACTGCCATTTCTTACGGTTTCCTCTCTGAACGCCTAAGTCCGATAATGTTGCCTTTTCAAATGCGATTTTCCCGATTCCGATCCACCCGCCGCGCCCGTGGTGATTCTGTTTACTACACACCGGCGCTGCCCTCTGTTCCGGAGTGGCCCGCCCTCGTTTCCTCATGTTTTTCACTTCTTTTCTCACGGACAACTCGCGCCACGGAGAGCCTCCCGCGCGTCTCATAACATTCAGCCGGCCTTCGCGGGGCCCTCCGCGGCCCCCTCGCGCTCCTTCACCGGAATTATCAGTCCTTCTCATTTTCAGAATTCCGCCTCCAAGCCGGCTGACAAATTGACCCCGTTTGTTGCGCCTTCCGCCCTCACAACAAAGTCCAAGAAAAGGCTGCGCACGAACCCCTGCGCCTCGAAGTTCAAAACGACTTCAAGTTTCGCGCGGCTCTCTCTCGTTCCCTGGCGCGCGGCATCTCTTTTTCCCCGCATTCAATTTCTCCTCTTTGCAAGAATCACGCGCCGACTCTCACTTCCTCCCACAATTCCCAAACCCGAAAAAGGTAACAACAACATGATCTTCCCCTTTGTTACATACCCCGCCTCGCCGCACCCTTTCCGCGCCGCCCGAGTTATCCACAGCATATCCACAGGGGGACTAGACACGATTCGTGACAACTTAGTACAGTTCATAAGTGATTTTACTGGCTGGCTCTCTCGGCCCAGCCCTTTGAGATCGGAGCTTTGGCCATGACCATTTCTCGCTTCACTCCGCCCCTCGATTACCTGCAAGCCGCGTCGCGCTCTTCCTTGCAGAGTTTTGAACTCGCGCGCCTCAACCATGCCGCCAACCTGCGCCAGGAAATTTCCGTTTTGATCGATCAATGGATCCAGGAGTCGTCCGAAGCGCTGTTCGCCCGCTGGATGCTCGATCACCACAAGTCTCTGCAATCGGCGCCGCTGTCTCCCGCGGAAGTCGTGCGCAGTTTGATCGACCCGCTCGCCACCCTTTTCCCTGATTCCCCCTCGCCCATTTCCGACATCGTTCCCGCGCCGCCGCGCTTTTCCGCTTCCGCCCCCCCCCATGAAAGATCCGCTCACCCGCAAACCCCCAAAACAAAGGCAAACCCCAACTGGTTGACCGCCGCGCTGCCCGTTCCCCCGCCTCACCGGCGAGCTCGCGACACACAGTTCGCCACGCACTGCTCTCACGCACTGCTCGCCACGCACTGCTCGCCATGCAACTCCAATCCTGCCGAACTCCTGCTCTATAAAAAACCCATCGAGAAAAATAAAA
>Ga0210396_10006227_pt1 | contig 11460 bp, 13 predicted proteins | sample IncBWH17OmetaG_FD_155466 | JGI IMG/M metagenome (GOLD analysis project Ga0210396, IMG submission 155466) | Forest soil microbial communities from Barre Woods Harvard Forest LTER site, Petersham, Massachusetts, United States - Inc-BW-H-17-O ...
TCGATTCTGTGAAGATTGCAGTGATGAAGGCGCAGCGCTCCTTGCAGGGCACGGTGGTCGCCTCCGACGCGTTCTTCCCATTTCCTGACGGTGTCGAAGAAGCGGCCAAGGCGGGAGCCACTGCGGTCATTCAGCCGGGCGGCTCGGTGAAAGATCCCGAAGTAATCGCCACCGCCGACAAACTCGGTTTGGCCATGGTCTTCACCAGCATGCGGCACTTCTTGCACTGAGACTTGCCGGCAAATTTCGAAAAGGGAAGCGCGCTTAGTTCCAGCCCCGCTCTTTTATCAATGCCAGAACGCGCTCGCGGATCTCGTCGCGTATTTTGCGTACTTCGTCCAGCGGCTTGCCTTTTGGGTCGGTCAGCGGCCAGTCTAATTTCCGCAAGCCCGGCACATACGGACAAGCATCCCCGCAACCCATCGTTACCAGCAGGCTAGCCTGCCGCGCCAACTCCGCCGACAGAAATTGTGGCTTGATGTCGGCCAAGTCCATTCCTGCTTCGCGCATCACCTCGGCTACTTCCGGATGCACGCGTTCGCCCGGTTCCGTCCCGGCGGAAATCGCTACCGCTTTTGCGGGATCGCATAGCTTGTTGAACCACGCCGCGGACATTTGCGACCGCCCGGCATTGTGCACGCAGGCGAACAAAACTTTGTCCATATCAGAGGTCCTCTTTGTGCATAACGATGCGGGAGTTCAGTAAGAACTAAGTCCGAATCAAATCTGGGCTGACTGTCACCGGTGCAAAGAAGCGCTTTTGCAGCCGCAATGACACGTTGACGAGCCCGATCAATGCGGGAACCTCGACCAGAGGGCCTATCACTCCAACAAAAGCCTCGCCGGAATTCAGGCCGAACACCGCAACGGCAACCGCAATCGCCAATTCAAAGTTGTTGCTCGCGGCCGTGAAGGACAGGGTAGACGTTTTCGAGTAATCCGCTCCCAATGCGCGGCCCATTGCAAAGCTGACCAGAAACATCAGCACGAAATAAACCAGCAGTGGGACGGCAATCCGAAGCACATCCAAGGGGAGCCGCACGATAAGATCCCCCTTTAGACTGAACATCACCAAAATCGTAAAAAGCAGAGCTACGAGAGTAAGCGGGCTGATTCGCGGAATGAATTGCGTCCGGTACCACGTTTCTCCCTTCGCTCGTATCAACACAAAGCGCGTCAGAAGTCCGGCGAGAAATGGGATGCCCAGGTACACAAATACGCTTCCGGCAATCTGGCCGATTCCCACATTCACCACCGAGCCTTTTAATCCGAACCACGCCGGAAGCACGGTGATAAACACCCAAGCGTAGAGGCTATAAAAGAACACCTGGAAAATGCTGTTAAACGCCACTAGACCCGCGGCATAGTCCGTATCTCCCGCCGCAAGTTCATTCCAGACTATGACCATTGCAATGCAGCGGGCCAGTCCGATCAAGATGAGGCCGCGCATGTACGCTGGTTGTCCCCGCAGCAGCGTAATCGCCAAAAAGAACATGAGTATCGGGCCAATCACCCAGTTCTGCAGCAACGATAGGCCGAGAATCTTTCGGTTACGGAATACCTCACCCAGTTTTTCGTATCGCACTTTGGCAAGCGGCGGATACATCATCACAATCAAGCCGATAGCGATGGGAATGTTCGTCATGCCGGAGCGAAATCGCTGTACCAGTTCTCCCGTCGCGGGAAACCAGTGGCCCAAAGCCACTCCCGCGGCCATCGCCACAAAAATCCATAGCGTAAGGTAGCGGTCCAGAAACGACAGGCGTGCGCGTGGCAGCGGCGCGCAAATAACACCTCGCGTTTGCGGGCTAACAGACATAGTCACCTCGGAACTTTTCATTTCAATACCTTTCTCACGCGCCACTTCCCGGTTACAATCGCCAGCGCGGCATGCCAAAAACTAACGTTAATTCCATCTTCAAGGCGTTTTCCGATCCCACACGCTTGCGCATCCTGCATCTGCTTCTTCAGGGCGAGTTATGTGTAGGCGATCTTGTCAGTACTCTGCATGTTCCCCAGCCTACGGCCTCACGACATCTCGCTTACCTGCGCCGGACACGCCTGGTTTCTTCTCGGAAGAGTGGCCAGTGGAACTACTATCAACTGGCCAAACCGAGTTCGGCTCTCCACCACCATCTGCGCGCATGCCTCAAGGAATGCTTCGAGGCGGTCCCTCAGATTCGTCAAGACTCGAAAACACTCGCCAAGCTTCGTCGCGCGGGAGGCTGCTGCCCACGTAACGCATAATCACGCTGGGCGTGCCCTCAACTCCGGGACCTCCTTGCCGATGCGGTCAATCTCCTTCTGAATTGCTAATTTTTCCAAGCTGCCGAGCGGAAGGCACAACAGCAGGCTGATCCGTCTGTCTAAAATCAAAAAGGCTTCGCGGAACGCTTTTTCGATCTGTTCTGGCGTACCCGCAACCGCTGCCGGGTCGGGCACACCCCAATGAGCGGTCATTGGTTGGCCCGGCCATATCGGGCAGATTTCTTTCGCCGCGTTATCGCAAACGGTGAAGGCAAAATGGAGTTGCGATGATCCAGGTTTGGCGAATTCCTCCCAGTTTTTGCTTCGCAGTCCTTCCGTCGGTAGCTTCGCAATTTCCAGTTGTCGGAGCGCTTGCGGGTGCACACGTCCCGTGGCGTGGCTACCAGCGCTGTAGGCGGTGAAGTTGGGAAAGCCCTTCTTGTTCATAATGGCTTCCGCCATGATGGAGCGAGCCGAGTTTCCGGTGCAGAGAAAGAGGACGTTGTAACGCCCTTGCATAAAGACCTCCTCTTCCGAATTCTCGTTTTTTGCAAGAACCGTAGCGCCAGTATATTCGCTTATCCGAATATGAACAACAGCCTCCCGGCTCTGGCCGAGCCTTCGAACGTCCCTCTGGTTTCGCGCTGGCGGTCAACTGCAGCAAGGAAGGTCGACACAGCCTGGCGGACAATCGCACGCGGCCACAGCAGGTTTTTCCGCGCGGATGAACGCGCTCATGAACTTATCTTTGATTTGCGGGCCCACGACGTCCGCGTCCAGTCCCGCGCCCGTCAAGAATTCCCGCGCTTCTTCCACTTGGTACACGCGCGTAGGCTCCACATTCACCTCCAGGAAGCCTGCAGCGCGCAATTTCTCCGTGTATTCGCTTTCCTGCAGCGCGCCCGCAATGCATCCCACCCAAAGCTCCATGCTCTTGCGAATGTCGGCCGGCACTTCGCCACGCACCACCACATCCGAGACCGCGAACCGTCCACCCGGCTTCAGCACGCGAAACGCCTCGCGCATCACCCGATCCTTGTCGCCAGAAAGATTAATCACGCAATTCGAGATGATCACGTCCACGCTGTTGTCGGGCAACGGAATATTCTCAATCGTGCCCTTTAGGAATTCCACGTTCTCCACGCCTGCCTTCTTCTGATTCTCGCGCGCCAATGCCAGCATCTCGTCGGTCATGTCCAATCCATAAGCCTTGCCACCTGGCGCAACGCGTTTCGCTGATAGCAGCACATCAATTCCGCCGCCCGAACCTAAGTCCAAAACAATTTCGCCCGGCTTGAGTTGCGCCAGTGCCGTGGGATTGCCGCAGCCCAGCGAAGCCGCGACCGCATCTCCTGGCAGCGATCCTTTTTCTGCCGCGTCATACAAATTCCGCGTGATCGGGTCGCAGCCGCTCAGTTCCGCGCCTCCGCCGCAACACGCCGTCTTGCCGGCCGACACCTGTTTCGCCGCCGCTCCATATTTCTCTTTCACCACTTCCTGCAAATTTTGCGCGCTCATGACCTCTCCTTGGAAATCTGCACAATCGATTCGGCGGGCACGGCGCGATTTCTCGTGCAGCACTCGTCATATAAAAAGCCCAGCACTTCGCGCAGCGCGTCCGTACTCGCCGCGTACCATAAAAATGTTCCGCTACGCCGCACCGTCACCAGTTCCACTTGCCGCAACTTCTCTAAGTGGTGAGACAACGTCGACGCCGGGATTCCCAATTCCTCTTGCAACTCCCCAGCAACCATTCCGGTGGGATGAGCCGAGAGCAACAGCCTTACGATTTGCAATCGCGGCTCAGCGCCCAGTGCCGAGAATCGGTCGGCGCTCCGAGTGACCAAAAGCGGATCAACTTTCTTCATATTTCGATTATTGCAGAAATACGGTAGCTGTCAACTTCTTTCTGGAACCCTTTTTCCCCTCTTCGCATCCTAACTACGTGCTCTTGCCGGTTCTTGAAACGCCCCGCTTTTCGCTTTTGACCGCGTTTCCCCCGCATGGGATACTCTCTAACTCTGGACTTTTATGAAAAATCGTCTGTTTCTTGCCATCATCTGCACTCCCTTTTTCATTTTGCCTTCCTTGGCGCAAACGCCCCCGGCTACGACCCCCGTTAAATCAGACAAGCCCTCGCTCCGCGCCGACGCTTACTACAATTTCGCCCTGGGCCATCTCTACGAACTCCAGTACGAGCAGACCAGCCAAAGCGAATTGGCCTCGCGGGCCATTGAAGCCTACAAAAAGGCCTACGCCATCGATCCGCAGTCGCCGATCATCGGTGAACGCCTGGCCGAAATGTATTGGAAGGCGCAGCGCCAGCACGACGCCATCGTCGAAGCCAACGAGATTCTGAAGCGTGATCCCAACGATTTGCCGACGCATCGCTTGCTCGCGCGCATTTACCTGCGCAGCTTGGGCGATATCAATGGCGCAGGCGTGCAGACCGAAGCCGTAGGCAAAGCGATCGCCGAATACAGCGAAGTGCATCGCCTCGATCCCACTGATCAGGAAGCTAGTCTGTGGCTGGCGCGACTGTATCGCCTGCACAATCAGCCCGAAAAGGCTGAACAAGTTTTGCGCGCGATGTTGAAAGACGATCCAGAGAACGATCCGGCCGTCGAACAGTTGACGCAGCTTCTCCTCGATCAGAACAAAGCGGAAGATGCTATTGCGCTTCTCGAAGGCATGACCGCGCGCACTCCGTCCGCGTCGATGTACGACCTGCTAGGCGATGCCTACACGCAAACGCACGATTTTCCCAAGGCGGAAGGGGCCTATCGCAAGGCTGTCGATCTCGATCCGTCTGAACTGAATCACCTGCGGGGATTGGGCCAGACGCTGCTCTCTGAAGAAAAATATTCCGACGCGCTTGTCGTCTACCAGAAGCTGGTCGACCTGATGCCCGACGAGGCCGACAATTACCTGCGCATCGCGCAGATTTATCGCGAACTCCATCAGCTCGATAAAGCCGAAGAAAACCTGGTCAAGGCGCGCCAGTATGCGCCCGGCAGCCTGGAAGTCCGCTACAACGAGGCCATGATTTACCAGTCGCAGGGCCGGTACGACGATGCCATTCGCGTATTGTCTGACGCGGTCACCGACATTAAATCGCAATCCAACGTTTTGCCATCGCGTCGCCGCTCGCTGGCGATTCTTTATCAGCAACTCGGCATGCTTTACCGCGACACGCAGAATTATCAAGCCGCGGTTTACACTTTCCAGGAATTGGGCCACCTTGGCGAAGAAGAAGATCATCGCGCGCGCCTTTTGCTGATGGACACTTATCGCATGGCCAAGGATCTGCCGAAGGCACTGCAGGTAGGCCGCGAAGCTCTTGCCAAATACCCGACCGATCCCTCGATTCGCCAGAGCCAGGCGCTGCTGCTCGCGGAAAATCAGCAGACCGATGAAGCCATTAAGGTGCTGCAGGTCAATAACAAAGATGGCGCTGCGGATCGCGAAACCCTTCTGAATCTTGCGCAGATTTACGAACGCGGCCACCGTTATAAGGAAGCCGAAGACGCGGCGCACAAAGCCGAGGCGCTTCCTGGCGATCCTCGCGAAAACGAAACGGCGTGGCTGCTGCTCGGCGCCATTTACGAACGCCAAAAGCAGTTCGACAAAGCCGAAGAACAATTCAAGAAAGTTCTAACCGTCAATCCCAAGAACGCCATCGTTCTTAATTATTACGGCTACATGCTGGCCGATCGCGGCATCCGGCTCGACGAAGCGCAGGATTTCGTACAGCGCGCGCTCGACCAGGAGCCTTTCAACGGCGCGTACCTCGACAGTCTTGGCTGGGTTTATTACAAGCAGAATAAAACCGACCAGGCAGAAACCACACTGCGCAAGGCCGTGGAACGCGAATCGCACGATCCCACAATTCGTTCCCACTTGGGCGATGTATACGCCAAGCAGGGCCGCATGGACCTAGCGGCCGCGGAATGGGAGAAATCGCTCTCCGAGTGGCGCCGCACGCTTCCTGGCGACCTGGAAAGTGATAGAGTGGCGGAAGTCGAGAAGAAGCTGAATCAGGTCAAGCATCGGGTAGCGCAGAAATCAACGTCTCTCGATAACAAGCCCGAGTGAGATCAGTGTATTTTTTCTCGAAGCTGACGCGATACAAACAACCTGACATCTTTACTTTGTTTCGCGCCAGCGCCTAATTTCCAGAAACATAGCTCCACTAACTTTTCGAGACGATACCAGCCCATGCGCGAAGTTCGAATTCCCGCTTACGCCAAAGTTAATTTGCGCCTCGATGTCCTCGGCAAACGCGCCGATGGCTTCCACGAACTGCGCACCATTTTTCATACTGTTTCGCTGCACGACACGCTAACCCTGCGCGCCAGTCGTAAGCCTGGGATCTCCCTCACCATTCAGGGCAACCCGGCGCTCTCTCAGGAAGCTGTCGAAAAGAATCTGGTCTACCGCGCCGTCGAGGCGCTTCGTAGTGATCTGAAATTAACCTCCGGCGTCGAACTCACACTACAGAAGAAAATCCCCGCAGGCCGTGGCCTTGGTGGAGGCTCCAGCGATGCAGCGGCCGCGCTTCTTGGCTGTCTCCAGCTCACCCGTAAGAAAATCTCCAAGCCGCGCCTGATCGAAATCGCCGCATCCCTCGGCGCCGACGTACCCTTCTTTCTTTTCGGTGGCCGTGCCTTGGGCATCGGCAAAGGTGAAGAAATCTATCCGCTTCCCGAAATACCGAAGCGCTCCGTTCTAATTATTTCCCCCAGCGATATCCATGTTCCTACACCCGATGCCTACCGCTGGCTGCAAGCGCCCGAGCTCACTTCGTTGACAAATTTCGACCAGGCCCATAAACTGTATGAGTTCTGTGCTCTGTGCTGGAGCACGCAGGGAGAATGCCTCTCGAATGACTTCGAACAGGCGGTCTTCCAGCGTCATCCCCGTCTTGGTGACATAAAGCGGGCGTTGCTTCAGAGAGGGGCGTCAGAGGCCTTGCTGGCTGGTAGCGGTTCGGCGGTGTTTGGAATATTCCCGGGCCCAGCAAAGGCGCGTCGAGCCGCTGTTGGATTTCCGCACGATCAGGCCTTTGTTTGCGAGACACTCTCGCGTCACAGGTACGCGCGCCTAACTAGAGACGCGCTCATCGTCTGAACCACGGCGTCTCTCCGTCTGATTCCTCTCTTTTCGCAGATTCACAGTGGTCATCGCCGAGCGGTGACGCAAGCGAGCGCGTGTGAACGACGAGCGTTTCAAAATATTTACCGGAACGTCGCATCCAGCTTTGGCTTCGGCCATCTGCCACCATTTGGATGTGCCGTTGGGCAAAGCGCTGCTCGGCCGTTTCAGCGACGGCGAAATTTATTTTCAGATTTTGGAAAATGTCCGCGGTGCCGATGTTTTCGTGGTTCAGCCGTGTAGCTATCCAGTGGACAACAACCTGCTCGAACTTTTGCTGATGATCGATGCTTTCAAACGCGCTTCCGCCTGGCGAATCACCGCCGTACTGCCGTATTACTGCTATGCGCGTCAGGATCGCAAAGATAAGCCTCGCGTTCCAATCTCAGCGAAGCTTGTGGCCGACTTGCTGGAAACCGCTGGCGCCAGCCGCGCACTCACTTTGGATCTACACGCGCCGCAGATTCAGGGGTATTTCGACGTGCCGGTCGATCACCTATACGGTTCACCAGTGCTGGTGGATTATTTCCGTCACATGAAGTTGCCCAACCTAACTGTGGTATCGCCAGACGCAGGTGGTGTGGAACGCGCCCGTGCCTTTGCAAAGAAACTCGACGCGCCGTTGGCTATCGTCGATAAGCGCCGTGTAGACCTCGACGTAACCGAAGTCATGAACCTCATCGGCGACGTTCGCGGCCGCAGCACTTTAATCGTTGACGACATCATCGACACCGCCGGCACGCTGGTCAAAACCGCCGATGCCTTGATTCGCGAGGGCGCCACGCAAGTTTTTGCCGCCTGTACCCACGCGATTTTTTCTGGCCCGGCGCTGGAGCGCATCGAGCATTCGCGCATCACCGAAGTGGTAGCGACGGATTCCGTGCCACTTTCGGAAGCCGCGTTGAAAGTGCCCAAGGTCAAAATTTTGAGTGTCGCGCCTCTGCTCGCTCGCGGCATTCGTTCCATTCACGAAGAAACTTCGATCAGCGAGTTGTTTATTTAAGTTTATCCGGCGCAAAAACGCTGGAAGAGACACGGAAGGAAAGAAGCTATGGCTCAGATCATTGTTGAAGGGGCGCCCCGCGAAACTCGGGGCAAAAACGAGGCGCGCCGCATGCGCGTTGCCGGGAAAGTTCCGGCCACTCTGTACGGCGGCAAGGGCAAAGCGATTTCGCTAGCCGTAAACACCAAGCAGGTCACCGCGATTCTGCGTTCGGACACTGGCCACAACACCTTGTTCCAAGTGGACCTCGGCGGACAGCACGAACCGGTCATCGTCAAGGACTGGCAGGTTGACCCGGTCAGCGGCCGTCTGCTCCATGTTGATCTCATTCGCGTGGCCATGGACGTTCGCATGAAGGTCAAAGTTCCGGTGCATACCTTTGGCGAGCCTTCCGGCGTGAAGGTTCAGGGCGGCGTGTTCGAACTGGTCACGCGCGAAGTGGAAGTCGAATGCTTGCCTTCGGACATTCCGACGGAATTCAAGGTCGATGTTAGCGGTCTTGCTCTCAACCAGAGCTTGCGCGCCGGCGATCTACCCTTGGATAAGACCAAGTTGAAGCTCCTCACCGACCCGATCACCGTAATTGCTCACGTGGTTGCGCTGCGCGTCGAGGAAGAGAAGCCCGTCGAAGCAGTGGCTGGCCCGACGACTCCGGCCGAGCCTGAAGTCATCAAGAAGGGCAAGAAGGAAACGGAAGGCGAGGAAGGCGCCGAAGCTGGCGAAAAGCCCGAGAAGACGGAAAAGAAGAAGTAATTCTTTTTCGCCAACCTCGCAAACCACGTCATGCGGCTCATTGTTGGCCTTGGCAATCCTGGCCCGGAATATCAGTGGTCGCCGCATAACCTTGGTTTTCTCGCGGTCGACGAACTGGCGAATCGTTCGTCTATCCGCGTCGAGCGCCCCGAAGGCAAAGCGCTTGTTGGGCTGGGAAAAGTGGCGGGGAAAGAAGTGATTCTCGCCAAGCCGCAAACGTACATGAATCTCAGCGGCGTGTCGGTTCGCGATTTGCTCGAGCGCTACGAACTCGGGCCCGAAGATCTGCTGGTTATGTTTGACGAGCGCGATCTTCCCTGGGGCATGATTCGTATCGGCGAGCGCGGCAGTCCGGGAACGCACAATGGCGCGAAGTCGGTCACCAGCGCTGTGGGCACTCAGGAATTTGCCAGGTTGCGGTTGGGTTGTGGTCCAGATCATCCGGTCGCCGATCTTGCGGCCTACGTTCTGCGGCCGATGAAGAAAGCGGAACTGGAAATAGCGGCAGAGATGGTGGCGACAGCAGGCGATGCGGTGGAGATGATTTTGAGTCAGAGCATTGCCGCCGCGATGAATAAGTACAACCGGCGCCTGTCACCGCCGCCGGAAGAGAAGTAAGAGAATTTCCCGGGCTTGGTGCTCGGAACAGGAAGAAAAGAGGTCATCATGGAAGAGCGTTTGTACGACTTAATTTTTATCGCGCGTCCGGCCACACCGGAAGAGGACATTAAGAAAGTCCTCGCCACCATCGAGCACGCTTGTGCCGAGAAGAACGCCAAGATCGAGAAGACCGAAAATTGGGGCACGCGCAAGCTAGCCTACAAGGTCATGAAGCATCGCGAAGGCATGTATACCTACATGCAAATTCGCACTGCCAGCCCTGACCTGGTTCACGAACTCGAACGCCGTCTCGGTGTGTTGGACACAGTCATTAAGTATCAGACCGTGCGCCTCGACGAAGATCTCAAGCGTCAGAAGAAGCTCACGCACAAGCGTGAACAGCGCGCTGCTCGTCGTCCGCGTCGCGCCACCACGCCGCCCGCGGAACAAACTGCTGCGGCTAGCTGACCGGCGTTTCGCAGAATTTCCCGCGTGCTCGCGCCACTCGCGCCCCGCTTCGCGGATTTCAGTCTGAGTTGTCACGCTCCGTTGCAAAGGCCCGGAGCGAAATCGAAAGGTAGGAAGTTATGGCAGAGGAACAAAAAGATTCGCAAGCTCACGCGCCAGCAGCCCCAGCGGCTCCGGCAGCGCCAGCTCCAGCGTCGGCAGCTCCATCGGCGCCTCCGTCCGCCCCTCCCTCGGCACCTCGCCCCAGTGGCGAAGGTCACGGTGGTGGTCACGGCGGCGGTGGTGGACGTCGTGAAGGCGCGCCCGGTGGCGGCGGTGGTCGTCGCGAAGGTGGTATGGGCGGTGGCGGTGGACGCCGCGAAGGTGGCGGCCCCGGTGGTCCGGGCGGCGGTCCCGGCGGACCTCGTCGCGGCAAGCGTCAATATTTCCGCAAAAAGAAGGTCTGCAAGTTCTGTGTCGAGAAGATGGACTTCATCGACTACAAACGCGCCGACATTCTTTCGCAGTTCGTGCAGGAGCGCGGCAAGATTCTGCCTCGCCGCATGACCGGCGTGTGCTCGCGCCATCAACGTTGGCTCGGCGTCGCTATCAAGCGTGCTCGCAACATCGCCCTGTTGCCGTTTGCCGGCAGCGCCGCGGGAACCCTGGCGCCTCGCGCCGTTGAAGCTCCCAAGGCCTAAGTGTCGCGTTTGAATGGCGATCACTCGTCATTCCGAACGGAGTCCGCGAAGTGAGGAATCCCTTCTTCTTCGCGCTAAAAGATTGCAGAGAGAAATAGGAGATTGTTATGCAGATCATTCTTCAAGAAGATGTCGATAAGCTCGGTCACCGCGGTGACGTGGTCACCGTCAAGACCGGCTACGCACGCAATTTTCTTTTGCCGCACAAACTGGCCATCGAAGCCACGGCCGGCAATATGAAGGCGCTCGAGCGCATTCGGGGCTCGCTGGCGAAAAAGACTGCCACGGAACTCGAAGCTGCTGAAAAGCAGGCCGAACTTCTTCACGGCGTCTCGCTCAAGTTTCATCGCAAGACTGGCGAGAACGACCAGATGTTTGGTTCCGTCACCAGCGGCGATATTGCCGACGGTCTCAAGGCTCAGGGCTTCGAAATTGACAAGCGCCAGATTCAGCTTGCCGATCCTCTGAAAACCCTCGGCGAATTCCCAGTGAACATCAAAGTCTTCCGCGACGTAATTTCCGAGATCAAAGTCACCGTCGGCAAAGAAGGCTAAG
>Ga0210396_10006230_pt1 | contig 11457 bp, 10 predicted proteins | sample IncBWH17OmetaG_FD_155466 | JGI IMG/M metagenome (GOLD analysis project Ga0210396, IMG submission 155466) | Forest soil microbial communities from Barre Woods Harvard Forest LTER site, Petersham, Massachusetts, United States - Inc-BW-H-17-O ...
ACGACCTCGGCAGCTGGCGGTTTTTGTAACGGCGACCAGTCCGGCTGCGGCAACGTCTACGAGTTCACCCCCTGAACCGGATGGGGCCATTTCCTTCGTCGACTCACCCATTCCAATGATGAGATTGAGTCTCGCTGGACAGCGCCGGCGCGAGCAACTCGGCATTTGTACAGCGGCCCGGCCCCGCGATATCTCCTAAAAGCTCCTCTGCCAACAACGCGAGAAGGGTAGGGCACTCGCATTTCTGTTTCTAAGCTTCATTTCCGGGCGTTGCGCGGAACCGCGACTGCTCTATAGGTTCTCTTGGATAAAGCGGGGACTCAGGTGAACGTCGAATTGTACCAGCGGGGAATCACCAACCACCTTGAAGCTGTGGATCTCGCCAGCCTTGATGACAAAGACGTCTCCAGCGCCGCCCTCGAAAATCTTGCCGCTTACTGTCCACACTCCCCGGCCTTCACGAATGAACTGGACTTCGTCATAAGGATGCCGGTGCGGACCCGGCCCCGATCCGGGCTTGCCATGGAACAGGAACACCGAAACCCCGGTGTCGCCCTGCTCAGCTCCGATAAACTCATGCGAACTACCGACAAAGGGTAGTTTCTCCTGGCGCACGTGATGCATCTTTCCCTCCTGCCAGAATTTGATGACTGGGGCCGCAGTTTTGGCTCCAGCGAAGACCGCGCGCAATGGCGATGGCAGAACAGCAATCCATATTTCTTGTTTATTGGTAGACCATCATGCCGCGCGCTGTATGATGGTTTTCCCTATGAGATGGATCGTTCTCGCTGCATTGCTGCTATGTGCGCCCCCCCAAAACCGTATTACCGTCTGGCCCACATTTCAATATCTTCGTTGCATCCAACGGACGAGGGCTGACCGCCATCACGACGGATTCGGGCTTCGCAGTCTCACAGTCAGATGGGCGAGCGCCGTCGTCTCACTGAAACAGCGGCGTTGGTTTCGCACTAGTACGAACTTGGACTCGATCGTCGGGCTGCCGCATCAGGCAGCCTTGACGATCCGTCTATCGTTGACGAAAGCGTCAGTGTGCGTCGCGGGGATGCTACCCCCAACACTCGGCACTTATTAGATGGCCGCTTTTCGTCAGCGGCCCACGCCATCCTCCCCCGAAGAAAGCGCAGGCCGCACGATCCGGCGTCTCGCAATCTGCAGTAGCGAAAAACCCACCCCCTCGTTGCCGCGGGTTTCCACTTGCCAGTCGAAGACATCCGGAAACTTGGTCAAGTTGGATCAGTCGGCTAGCGCCATCGTCGGTGCCGACGAATGCACGGTAACCTTACTGTTATCGCTTACCTGGAAATTCAGGTGTCTCTCAGATCAGAAATGTACAGAGGAGTTCACGCAGCGGGCTAACGTGCCAGTGCGTTGCGAGTGAGATCGATTCGACCGAAGTACGAATTCCGTCATCAGTATGGTCGAACGCTCTGGGAAGAATGAATCGAACTTCTACCGGAGGCACAAATTTCACCCATGGGGCAACCGGGGTTGTCTGGTTGACCGGAGTGTCGATTTCGTTGAACGCGGTTTCTGGCAGATCCGCCATGGGCATGACGGAAACAAAAGTGACCGCAGTGGCCAGGAGAAGTAGAAACGCCCCCTTACTACGCTTAAACACGGCGCGCACCCCAAGTGGAAGCGACGATATCGCGATGGCATTTGGTTGTCAAGGGCTTCTTCGACTATTGAGGGTAGTAGATGCGGCTGTGATCTGGCGACTACGGGCTGCTGGTCAATAAACGATATCGCGATTTTTCAGCAGAGATGAATGCCGGTTCACAGCAGTCACTCATCCCGCACAAAGCTTTTATTTCAAAATATACTTCTGCGGTGTGCTCTCTACGGGACGCACGGCATCAAGAATGGTATGACTTGGAGGTTTTGGAGAGTCTGGCAAGAAGTTTATCGAAATCTGCAAGCGTTCAAAGGTTCAGGAAACTATTTTGAGCCTTGCGCTATCTTTGAGGTATACGGAATTTCGCAGCGTGGGAGAAACAATGCAAAAGCGCAAACTTGGAAAAAGCAACCTCGAAGTATCGGCCATTGGACTCGGCTGCATGGGACTGAGCTTTGGTTATGGCCCAGCCGTGGACAAAGAGGAGGGGGTTTCGCTGATTCGGGCGGCAGTTGAACGTGGGGTTACATTCTTCGATACCGCTGAAATCTACGGACCGTTTACGAATGAAGAACTTGTGGGCGCGGCACTTGCTCCATTCCGCGGCCAAGTGGTGATTGCCACCAAATTCGGGTTCAAAATTGATCCGAGCACCGGCAAACAGGCCGGGCTGGACAGCCGGCCGGAGCACATCAAGGAAGTTGCCGAGGCTTCGCTTAAGCGGCTAAAAAGCGATGTCATCGACTTGTTCTATCAGCATCGCGTTGACCCCAACGTGCCGATCGAAGACGTGGCGGGAGCCGTGAAAGAGCTGATTCAGGCAGGCAAGGTGAAACACTTCGGACTTTCTGAAGCCGGGGTCAAGACGATCCGTCGCGCGCACAAGGTTCAGCCGGTGACCGCCCTGCAGAGCGAGTACTCGCTCTTCTGGAGAGAGCCGGAAGCGGAAGTGGTCCCGACGCTGGAGGAGCTCGGGATCGGATTCGTTCCATTCAGCCCGCTGGGTAAAGGCTTCCTCACGGGGAAGATTACCGCCGATACGAAGTTCGATAAAAGCGATTTTCGCAACATCGTTCCTCGCTTTACGCCGGAGAACCGGAAAGCGAATCAGGCGTTGGTGGATTTAATTGGCGGATTTGCGCAGAAGAAGAAAGCGACACCGGCGCAGATAGCGCTGGCTTGGCTGCTGGCGCAGAAACCTTGGATCGTGCCGATTCCGGGCACGACCAAGCGGCATCGGCTCGAAGAAAACGTCGGAGCCGTTAACGTCCAACTTTCGCCTGGGGATCTTCGTGAACTCGACATGGCAGCCTCGAAGATCGCGGTGCAAGGCGCGCGATATCCCGAAGAGCTGCAGAAGTTGGTGGGTCGATGAAAGGAAAGTCAATGTACAAAGCGAAAGCTTATTCCGCTGCCGGTGCGACTTCGCCGCTGGTCCCCAACAAGATCCCGCGACGCGATCCAACCGAAAACGATGTGCAAATCGAAATTCTGTTCTGCGGAATATGCCACTCCGATCTTCACTCGGTGCGTAATGAATGGAGCGAATTCATGCCCACCGTGTACCCGATTGTTCCCGGCCACGAGATCGTCGGCCGCGTCACTACGGTCGGCTCAGAAGTGACCAAGTTCAAGCCTGGTGATCTGGCCGCGGTTGGCTGCATGGTCGACTCAGACGGCACGTGTCCCGAGTGCCGTGCCGGATTGGAGCAGTTCTGCCCGAACATGGTCCTGACCTTTAATTCCCCGGACAAGCACCTCGGAAACGTAACCTATGGCGGTTACTCCGAGAGCATCGTGGTCGATCAGCGATTCGTTCTGCGCGTCCCCGCGAACCTCAAACCTGCCGGAGCCGCGCCTCTCCTCTGTGCCGGAATTACAACGTACTCGCCCTTGCACCGCGCGGGCATCACTAAGGGCAAGAAAGTTGGCGTCGTCGGTCTGGGTGGATTGGGCCACATGGGCGTGAAGTTTGCGCATGCGTTCGACGCCCACGTTGTGGTCTTCACCACTTCGCCGAAAAAAAAGGATGATGCCCTTCACCTTGGAGCGGACGAGGTCGTGATTTCACGCAATGCCGACGAAATGCAAAAGCACGCTGAGAGCTTCGACTTCATCCTCGACACCGTCTCCGCTGAACATGACGTTAATGCATTCATCCAACTGCTGCGTCGCGACGGCAACCTTACTATTGTCGGAGCACCGCCGAAGCCACTCGCCGTCACTGCCTTCAGCTTGATCATGCGGCGACGCAGTTTTTCAGGCTCGAACATCGGCGGCGTCGCTGAAACTCAGGAGATGCTCGATTTCTGCGGAAAGCACAACATCACCGCCGACGTCGAAGTTATCCCCATCCAGAAGGTCAACGAAGCCTACGAGAGACTGCTTAGGGCGGACGTGAAGTACCGATTCTCGATCGATATGGCTTCTCTGAAACCTGAATAAAAAGGAGAACGTCTCTGGCGAGGATGCCGAAAATGAAAAAACTGCTGGCGCTCGGCGTAGTGACTTGGGCTGTTGCGATGGGCACAGTTACGCTTTCCTTTAGTCGAAATCGCGAAGGAGACAGCATCCGCGACCGGTTTATTGGAGCGTGGCGGCTAACCTCGCTCGAACAGGAAGGCGCGGACGGGAAAATTCACAGATCTGACTCGACCGGGCTGCTTGTGTTCACCCGCGACGGCCACATATCAGTTCAGGTCATGGAACGAAACTCGCAGGCAGAAATTGCAACTGGGCCTGAGCAGTATTCGCAAGGCGGGTATGAGGCTTCTTTTGGCACCTATGCCATCGACGAGCCTGCCCACACATTCACTTTCCACGTTGAGGGAGCACTGGTGAAGACCCTTATCGGCAAAGACTTGCCGCGCGCATTTGAGCTCGAGGGCAAACAACTCATCGTGAAGTCAACTCGCCCGGATGAACACTGGAGAGTTGTCTGGGAGCATTACTAGGCCGGCGACTTTACGAGATCGAAAGCGCCAAGAATCAGGTGCAAGCGCGCGTTATCCGAAGACATTGAGCCAAAGAGCGATCGTTACGCGGCAAGTTGACACTTACGATGATTGCGCTTCTCAGTCGTTTCTCACGGGCAAGTGATTGTCGTGGATGCCTGCACCATCTTTGCGCTCGACCACGGCCCGGCCATTGGAGCGTTTGGATCCGACGGAGCATAAGCGATAATCGGAACTGCTCCTGAACTGGCGCATTCGAACGAGAAGGGCTGAGTGGTCAGCGTGTATTGCTGAGGCGGTGGCGCCATGAGCTGAACGGACCACTCAACCGGGATCGAAGTTACGGTGACTGGCGAGCTGGAAAAATTGCCGGTCGCGACGAATTTAATCTGCTGGCCATTCGCAGTTTGAGCGATAGTGATGGATTGAAGCTGACGGCTACTTCCGCTGCCTCCGCAGGCCAGAGTCAAAGATGATACGAGCGGGAGAATGGTGGCGCGGAACCTGTTCATATCGATCTCCTTTTAAGGAATTGTAAAACTGGAAGAGAATACGGACCACCATTATCAAATCGACCTGCCGTTGCTCCATTTACGCAAACGGTGAATACACTATCGAGGGGTTCAATAAATGGACATCAAAAGAGTTGGCACACAACCTTCCACCAAGGGGTCGGCAGAGTGGTTCACAGGCAGTGTACGAACTGATCCGCTTTTCCAGACGCCTGATCCGGCTATGGTTCAGGGCGCCAGTGTGACCTTCGAGCCGGGCGCTCGAACGCCTGTCACACGCATCCACTAGGACAGACCCTGATCGTCACGGCTGGCTCCGGCTGGGCGCGGCGATGGGGACGGGCCCGACCGAAGAAATTCATCCTGGTGACGTGGTTTGGTTTCTGCCCGCGAGAAGCATTGGCATGGCGCGACACCGACCACAGCAATGACGCACATCGCGATTCAGGAGAAGCGAGACGGCAAGGTCGTCGACTGGATGGAAAAAGTTAGTGACGAAGAATACCGAAAGATATAGAAGGCCAGTAAAAGGAGTCTAATAAAGAGGAGTGCATATGGCACCGCGGAACGATGCTCTAAAAGAGCGCCTCTCGAAAGCTAGCGAAATTACGATCACTGTGACTGGCAGAAAGTCGGGACGCCCCATCTCAATCCCGGTCTGGTTCGTACCGGAGGACGACAAGCTTTACCTCCTACCGGTACAAGGGTCGGATTCACAGTGGTACAAAAACGTGCTCCAGGCGCCATCGCTTCACATCAAGGTAAGAGGCACAGAGGCCAACCTCAAGGCCACTCCGCTCACTGACCCCAAACAGGTAGCGTCTGTGGTCGAGAAATTTCGCGCGAAATACGGGGCGAGCGACGTGAAGAAGTACTATTCAAAGTTCGACGTAGCCGTCCTCGCACAGATGAAATAAGCGCGACTATGACTCACACCCAAGCCGACCCCAACTTCATTGACTTGCCCGTTTCTCCGACGTAAGATTCGCCACGAATGATCGGCGAAACTATCTCGCACTATCGCATCGTAGAGAAGCTCGGACGCGGCGGCATGGGCGAGGTCTACCTGGCGGAGGACAAGCAGCTCGGCCGCAAAGTGGCGATCAAGTTTCTGCCAGCGGAAGTCGCTACCAATGAGAATGCCAGGCAACGCCTGTTGAGAGAGGCCCAGACCGCAGCCACTCTCGATCACCCCAACATATGTGCGATCTATGAGGTCGGGCAGGAGGGTGGTTATAGCTTCATAGTCCTTCAATACATCGAAGGCGAAACCCTGGCTGCGAGGATCAAGCGCCAGTTGCCAGACCTGCGCGAGGGGCTCGCGATTGCGTCACAAGTTGCCGATGCCCTGAACGAGGCCCACGCCCGCGGCATCATCCATCGCGACATCAAACCGGAAAACATCATGCTCACCAGTCGCGGACAGGTTAAGGTGCTGGATTTTGGCCTGGCAAAGACAGTGCGCGATCCCGGCCTGGTCGAACCCGACGCGGAAACTGGGACGCTGTTGAGCATGCCGGGAATGATGATCGGCACAGTGCCGTACATGTCCCCTGAGCAGGTGCGCGGCGAGGACTTGGATTGTCGCAGCGATATTTTCAGTTTCGGCATTGTGCTTTATGAAATGCTGAGTGGACGGCGGCCTTTCGAGGCCAAGAGCACAGCGGAAGTCATCTCCGCGATTCTGACCCGGGAGCCTCCGCCAATCAGTCGTTCCAGCCTCGGCCACAGCGGCAGCGCCGAAGAGCGGTTGATACGAAAATGCCTTGAGAAGGACCCAGCGCAACGCTACCAAACCATGGGCGATTTGATTTCTGATCTGGCGCAAATCCGCCGCGAATACGAAAGCGGCCAGGTCAGCCTGCCAGCCGATTCGGCGCCGCTAAGACCGAAAGTAACAATCGCTAATGGCGGGTTGCGCAGACTTCGTATCTTGAAGCCCGCGTTAATTCTGACAGCCCTCGCATTACTGGTGGTGGCAGCCGTTTACCTGTCACCGGTTCGCGGCCCGAAGTCCACAACCGCGTCGGGCGTCAAATCTGCCAATCCCGCGGCCTACGACGCCTACATGCGCGGCAAGGTGAATGTCAGCAGCGAGAATCCTGAGAATAATGCAGCGGCGATCAAACTGTTCCAAGAGGCCATCGCGGCTGACCCGAGTTTCGCGGCTGCCTATGCCGAACTAGCTCGCGCTTACTCCATAAAAGCGCGGCTCTTCGCGCCCGGCGTCGACAAGAAAAAGTTGAATGAGGAAGCTGAAGTCGATGTGGATAAAGCGCTCGCGCTCGATCCCAATCTCCCCGAGGGTTATTTTGCCCGTGGTCTAATCCTGTGGACGCCCTACAAGCGCTTCCCTCACGAACAGGCAGTTTACGCCTACAAGCGGGCAATCGAACTGAACCCCAATTTCGATGAGGCGCATCACCAACTGGGATACGTCTATCTTCATATTGGCTTGCTCGACCAAGGCCAGCGAGAGCTTGAAACGGCTTTAGCGATCAATCCCGGCAACACTCTCGCGAGATTTCGGCTGGGTCAAATCGAGATGTGCCGGGCTAAGTACGAAGAAGCCTTTCAGATCTTCGACAGTACCCCGCTCGAAAAAAATCCTATCGTAGCTGCTTACAAAGCCAACGCTTTATTCCGGCTGGGCCGGACTGAAGAAGCGTCGGCGTTAATTGAGCAGCTACTCAAAGACTATCCGAAAGACGAGGGCGGACAGGTCATAAGCGTGAAAGCCATGATGCTGGCCAAGGCTGGCAAGCAACGAGAAGCGGAAGCCGCCATCCAACACGCGATTGATATCGGCCGTGGATATATTCACTTTCATCACACTTCTTACAACATGGCTTCAGCGTACGCGCTCATGAATCAACCGGAGCCAGCCATGAAATGGTTGCAAGTAACGGCAGAGGAGGGTTTCCCGAATTACCCGCTGTTCGAAGGCGACGCTAATCTGGACAACCTAAGAAAGGATCCCCGTTTTATTGCATTTATGGCGAACCAGAAGCAACAGTGGGAACATTACAACGCTACGCTGTGATCGCACTTTGTGCGAGGAAGTGAATCTCCAATCGTTCAATTCGATCGTGCTACAATTCGCCCGTAACTTCCGTACGAAAATCGCGCGATTTGCCAGCCGACCTGCCTCTACGCCTGACAGCAACAAGTTTTCGCAAGCCTCATTCCATCGCCGCAAGTGTTCGCGGCATCCGTCGCTTTCTTTTGCTGCTGGCGATTGTTTCGACCTCCGCATTCGCACAGCAAACTGCTCTATCCCTTTCGCGCCCGGTGCGGCCCTGGGAATTTTTGTCGGCGGTGGGAACGAAGGCCGGAATGTTCGGCAACGAAGCCGGAATCTTCGAAGCGTGGGTCTACCCTCTGAAAATCCTGCGCGACTTTCACCTGGTATTTCATATCGAGGGTCAAACGCTCCCGGCCGAGTCGCTGGCGCGCACGGTTTCTGTCCAACCGGAAGCGTGCTCCATCCTTTATGCTGGCGATGCGTTCCAGGTGCGCGAAACTTTTTTTGTCCCCGTGCATGAACCCGGTGCAGTCGTCCTGATCGAAATCGAGACGGCACATCCGCTCGAGGTTGAAGTCGTGTTTCAGCGGGATTTCCAGTTGGAATGGCCCGCGGCTCTGGGCGGGACCTATCTCAATTGGGATCCGAGCCTTCGCGCCTTCGCGCTGGGAGAAGAACAAAAGAAATTCGCCGCGCTGGTGGGATCACCCACCGCTGCGCTTTCGAGCGAAGAGTACGCCACTAATTATTCGTCGTCCTCGCAAAACTCGTTTTTGCTGGGTCCAACTACCAAAGGTAAAGACACGAAAGTTGTAGTGATTGCTGGCTCGGTAAACGGAGAAAAGGAAGCACAAGACACATACCGGCGGCTCAGCACAACATATCCAGAACTTCGGCACGATTCTTCTGATTATTACAAGCACTATCTGAATGAGACCGTGAACGTCACGCTGCCCGACGCGCAATTGCAGCAAGCTTACGATTGGGCTCGCGCCAGCATGATTCAGGGGATGGTCGACAATCCTTATTTGGGCACCGGCTTGATTGCTGGATATAGAACTTCGGGCTGGAGCGCGCGTCCAGGCTTTGCGTGGTTTTTTGGCCGCGATACAGAATGGACATCATTCGCTCTGGACGCTGAAGGCGATTTTGCCAACACGCGTGCCGCGCTCGATTTTCTCAGTCACTACCAGCGCGCCGACGGCAGAATCCCGCACGAGATTTCACAATCCGCAACGCTCGTTCCCTGGTTCACTAATTATCCGTATCCGTACGCCTCGGTTGATGCCACGCCGCTGTACATTGTAGCTATGGACGAGTACCTCCGCGAAAGCGGAGACCTTGGCTTCGCCCGCGAAAAATGGGATACGCTGTGGAAGGCGTACCAATTCCTTAAATCCACATACAGCGTTCAAGGTCTGCCGCAAAACTTCGGCTTCGGTCACGGCTGGGTCGAGGGTGGCCCACTCTTACCAGTACAAACTGAGTTATATCAGAGCGCTCTCGGCGCCGAAGCCCTGCGCGCGCTTTCAAATCTCGCTCACCTTACGGGCAAGGACGACGTGAGTCAGGAATTAGCAGAAGAATTCGCCCACCAGAAACAGTTGGTCGAGCAGGCATTCTGGTCTCCGGTAAACAATTTTTACGCATATGGACTTGACCCAAACGGTCAACGCATCGAGACCACCAGTGTGCTGGCCACGGTTCCGCTCTGGTTCGGCTTACTGGATGAAGACAAAGCCGCCCAAACGGTCGATCAGCTTTCCGACGCCGATCAGCAGACCGACTGGGGCATGCGAATCATCTCGTCGCAGAATCCCTTGTACAATCCCGATGGCTATCACTACGGTTCGGTGTGGCCGCTGTTTACGGGATGGGCCTCGGTCGGCGAATATCGTTACCACCATGCCCAGCCCGCGTATGCGAACCTACGCTCAAATGCGCTGCTGGCGCTGGACGGAGCGTTGGGTCACGTCACCGAAGTTCTCTCCGGCGATTTTTATCAGCCTCTCTCCACCAGTTCTCCGCATCAGATATGGTCCGCCGCCATGGTGGTCAGCCCCTTGCTGCGCGGGCTGTTAGGCCTGGAAACTGACGCGACGACACATCAACTGCGTTTTGCTCCACATGTCCCGGCGGAATGGAATTCGTTCGAAGTGCATAGCATTCGAGTGGCTGGCGACACGATTGATCTCAAATATAAGAGGACGGACGATGGCATCACGCTTCAAATCCAGCGTACAGGCTCCGCCGACTGCACTATGGAATTTTCACCAGCGCTCAGCCTGCGCGCCGAGATCGCGGGTGCGGAACTTAACGGCCGTCGCGTTGCAGTGCGAATGGAGCGCAACCGCGAAGATCAGCATGTCTCCATGCGCTTCCCGATTAACGCCGGATCGGGCACGCTGCAAATTCGCTTGCGCAACGATTTTGGATACAGCATTCCCTCGAATCTCCCTCCGCTCGGCGAACGCAGCCAGGGATTGCGCATGGTCTCCGAGTCGTGGGGTCCTAAGAACGAAACCTTAACCTTGGACGTGTCAGGCATGCCGGGAATGCCATACGATTTTGTCTTGCGAGATTCGAATCAAGTCATCGCTGTCGACGGAGCAATGCTGGTTACAGGAAACAATGGCGAAAAGTATCTGCGTGTGCAACTGCGGGGAACCGATTCTTCCTACGTGCACGGAAAGATTCTCATTCACTTCACGCCGAACCGAAGAGCTGGCAAGGCCACTGACAAGAATCCCTGATTCAAGAAATGCGCTTTGCGTGACTTCTGCTGCGTTAAACTCTTACCGTCGTTCGCTGTCGGCCTCAGGAGGAAGTCAAAATGCTCCATAGATCCGCGGCTTTATTTTTACTAATTGTCAGTTTGCCACTTAAGCTTCACTCCCAAACACAGCCAGTCGACGCCGAAGGCCACCAGTGGTGGCAGCACGCCGTGTTTTACGAGATCTATCCGCGCAGTTTTATGGACAGCAATGGCGACGGCATCGGCGACCTAGTTGGCATCGATTCGAAAATGGATTATCTGAAAAGTCTCGGCGTCGATGCCATCTGGCTCACGCCCTGTTATCCGTCTCCACAAGTCGACTTCGGCTACGACGTATCCGACTACGAAAATATTGATCCGATGTACGGCACGCTGGGCGATTTCGATCGCCTGGAAAAAGATGGGAAACAGCGCGGCATTCGCATCATCATGGACTTCGTGATGAATCATACGTCGGATGAGCATCCCTGGTTCCTCGATTCTCGCTCGTCGCGCACCGCGGCCAAGCGTGACTGGTATATGTGGCACGACGGCAAAGGTCCAGGGCTGCCTCC
>Ga0210396_10006234_pt1 | contig 11452 bp, 9 predicted proteins | sample IncBWH17OmetaG_FD_155466 | JGI IMG/M metagenome (GOLD analysis project Ga0210396, IMG submission 155466) | Forest soil microbial communities from Barre Woods Harvard Forest LTER site, Petersham, Massachusetts, United States - Inc-BW-H-17-O ...
AGAAACGTAATTGCCTGAATGCTCGCGCGGCGGAGTACCCACCGATTTAAGGCTCGAACGCTGTTGGGCGGGATCTCGAATCTGTCGTAACCGGTCAACGCGCGCGGGGGCAACGCCGGCACGAAGGGGGTCACCGCGAAGCAAGCGTAAGTGGAAAGCAAGACCACCACCCAATAATAATCCGAGTTGTGGCGCATGCCAGCAATATAGAGGGTGGCAAGGCCCATCGGGATAAGGGGATAAACCATCAGATAGGCAAGCTCCAAGTAGACAGCCAGGAGTGGGCCGATTGATGCCTTGGCAGGTTGGATATGAACAGCTCTAAGAAAGGAGAGATCGAATGTAGCAAGCCTGGCTTGCACGCTCTGATTTGGTCCTGTGAAGAACTCACCGATCTGCCAGTACGGTACAAGTAGCAGGGCAGCAGGAAGCCAGTCGCGCGCAACAGAGGAAAAACGCGGGGGCACAAAGTAGAACATGAAACGGGCTGCCAAAATCGCTGCGATCGCAACTGTTGCGAACGCCGTGACCCTTAGTCGCCGCCGACGTGCGAGGGGGCATCTCCAAGCCGCCAACACAAGGATCGAGAAAAAGGCGATCTGAATCCACTCAGCGATTCGCATTTATCAATGCCATGCCACCGCCGGAGCCCCTTTCTAGAGTAGACGTAGCCCGCTGCAGGTCGGAATTGGCCGACTTTACTTGATGCAGTTCCAGTAAGAGCATCCTGCTGTCTGAATAATAGGTCCCGCCGGTGGCCGTTTCTCCCTCGAATACTGGAGCAACGCCATGAAGGTATTCTTCGTGCGCCACCAGACGCACGTCCGCCAAATTGCCGGCAATGAAATCACGCTCCGCGTCCACTTCAGGGTCGATCCTGTGAGTGATTCGGAGTCTCTTCATCTGTATTTGAATTGCAACGTCGTGAGTTGCGGCGCCCACCCATATGGGAGTGCCATCCATTTCGTAATCAGTTCTCCAGATTCGGAGGTGATGGCGCCGGGCCACGATCGACGTCGGGTCAGGCAGGGCATACGAGTAATCCTGTGCTCTCCCGAACACGTAAAGCTTGGCCATGGGCAGCTTGGCATAATGTTCCCGCTGCTGCAATAAGTGCCAGAAAATCGTAGGCTTTGATTGGTCCGTTTTCAGCCAGCCGGCGTGCTTGAACGCTCCTTCCAAATCGTCTTTCTTGGCGATGAAAATAAGATTCAGCATGTCGCCCTCGCGCCCTTCACCATCGACCGTGCGGGAGGGTAGGAAATCGATCATCTCACCGAGTTCTGAAACCTGTGCATTTCCTCCCAACAACTTCGCGGTCTCCACGACAGAATCACCGTTAATGTAGGCCGTCACTTCTGTGCCTTTCAGGACAGTACTGTCGTGGCCGCGGGAAAGCAGGAACACCGGTGTGACCGGCAAGTAAAACAGCCCCGTAATGATCATCTCTGCCACAATAAGCTTGGTACGGGAACTTCCTTTGACTTCTTTGCAGGCTTGTAATGCAACCTCATCACCCGTAGTGAGCTTAACTGAATCGACCTTGATGACTACTTTGCCTCCAATTCCGAGGGGGCGCTTACCCTTAACTCCAAGCACCGAACCGCTGGCGATGGTGCCCGCCTGGATAATCGTGAAACCCCCTAGCATCACGTCTTTTGTGACCACAAGGCCGAGGTGATCTCCTTTTTGAGCGTGCGCAGAGGAGATCGTCCGGACTATTTGAAGTTTGACAGGAGTACCATCCGGAATGACCAGCCGGGTGGGCCTTTCGGGTACTTCCTGGCCCCAAGAACCAGAGGGGAGGAGAAGGAGAAAGAGGAGCATGTAAGCAGGGAAACAGTGATTCGCGCGGGGCATGTGGCGCCGCCTTCCATTGGAGTCAAGCCTCTCAATCGCGAAGGCTCAAGCAGTAGCCATCACGATGGGTCTTCCTCTCACCAAGTATTGGGGATCCTGGGGGCGTTGTCTGGTCAAAATTGCACAATCGCACTGTTCTCCACGAAATTCCTCGGAAGCAATCACTGGATCATGAGCAGCCGTCAAGGGCGGAACGTCGCCCCCAGAGTAGCGGATTCGCGGTAATGTTGGGATTGGAGGACCGCGTGGTCGAGGAACCACCCCGTGACGATTTCCTCACGCTCCGACTTCAGCTAAGTTTTCCATGATCCTGCTGGCTCACAACGGATCATGAAATGCGCCGACGTGGAATCAATCACTTACGGCTATTTTCGAGGGAGGTGAATTATTAGCGATTCTGGGCGGGTTTTGGATGCGCCCAGAGTCTGGAAGTCATAGATCGTGGACGAGAAAAATAATCAACAGAATTACGACAACTGGATTTCATCGAACGGCTTACTGTGTCTTAACGGTTTGTCTCACGCCAGGGGGCAGGCTCAATCGCGCCCGCCCGAATTCGCGCACAAGCTTTAGCACTCCCCTCTCGCGACGCTAATTGATGCTCTACGGTTTTCCCCCCGCATTCCACTTCGGCTGGAAGTCTGAATTCACCAGCCACTCCACAGGCATCAACAGTGATCCTGTCGCTGCATACATGTGCTTGAAGTCGAAATGCGCCAGATCGTCACTGGGCTGGTGATAGTCTCGGTGCAAGCCATAGCTTGATATCGTCTGCGCTACGACGCCCTTTCTTGCCAGAACGAAATTATCGGAGCGCGCAAAGAAGTTCTCACCGGGATGCGGATCAGCGACCAGATGAGCACCATGCGCTGCCAGCGCCGGACCAAGATTTGACCGCTCCCATCCTGTGAGCCAGAGGGTATCGTCTTTCACCGCCGGATCCGGTCTGCCGATCATTTCAAATTCCAGGTTGGCAGCAATCTCTTTCAGCGGCACGGGGGGATGGTTGCGGAAATAGGTTGATCCGATCGCGCCCATCTCTTCGCTGCCAAACAGGGCGAAGAGCACGGTACGCCGCGGACGCTGTCCTCGGCCGAGCACACGTGCGATGTCGAGTACAGCGGTAGTGCCCGAGGCGTCATCGTCTGCGCCGTTGTAGATATTGTCGCCGTTAACCGGAACCCCAATTCCCAAATGATCCAAATGAGCTGAGAACAAGATTGCTCGGTGTTGCAGCGACGGATCGCTGCCTCGCAGTATGCCCACTGCATTCCAGGTGTACCCTTTTTCTTCGGACGACTGCGCGTCGAAGTGCACCATGGTTCCTTCCGGCAGCTGCTCGATTGCGTGGAAAGCATCCTGCTTCAACTCCAGCACGTTGAATTTCTTATCGTCTGCGGAGCCGTCCGTCAACTGGTTCGCCACCTTGGGCAGTTGTTTGGCGACCTCCTCGAAGTGCTTATCCTCGCTATCGCGCGCGCGCGTGAGTATTGCAGACGCGCCAGCCGAAGCTAATGAGAACGCTGTCTGTCTGACTTTGCTTTCATCCCCACCCGCAATGAGCACGACCGCGCCCGGTTCGATGGTTGGATTCCCGGTGCCACTAAGCTCGTCCGCATTTAGTTTTCGCAACGGTCCGGAAAATTTTGTTTGCGTCAGAACCTCGACGAGGAAATCCTTGCCGTACTCCCAAGCCATCGGCTCAGCCGAAGGGTTGCCTCCCAGCGGCGAGATCGTTAGTCGTGGCGGAGACACGATGTTCCGTTGAATGGCTGGCACACGCTGAATGTAGCCGCCATCGTCACCCGCCGGTTCAATACCGTACTGGCGCAGCTGCGACGCCACGTAGGTCGCGGCCACCAGTTCGTCATGCGTGCCGCTGCCCCGTCCCTGCAGCGCGTCCGAGGCCAGGAATTCTTCATGGGCACGAATGCAGCGTTCACAAGCCCTGACGGCGACTCCCAGGTTACCGGCGGGTTGTGGCTTCTGTGAAGGTGTTGCGGCAGCCTGCGCGAGGGCCATCGACGGCAGGAACACGAAGTGAAAGAAAAGCAGCGGGGAGAGGTGACATCGTTTTCTCATGAGAGCCTGTCGAGTTTACAAGGTTTTACCTTCCTTGACGGATTCTTTACCTCGGATTGGCCTTCTCATCGTTACTATATTTGGAGTGGGACCATCTTGAATCGATCGCTAGTGCTGCTCTGTCAGATTGTCCTCCTCATGTGCCCCTCCACGCTGTTGGCCCAGCGTGGGGGGCACGGTGCTGGACGCCCTTCGACGGGCGCATCCAACCCGACGCCCAACACCAGCGACATGACCGATTTCAATCGCGCAATTGCGCTCCAGGCCACCCCGGACCAGGTCGCCCAGTTCCAGCAATTGACCAAGAGCACGGAAACGGCCAGCAAAAAGGCCCAGAATCTTATCCCGCGTCCTGAAAACCAGCCCCCTGAAAATGCAACCGGGCCGAATTCATCCCGCTACACAGATTTAAGCGACACGGTCGACGAGGCACAGACTAACATCCAGCATTTTGTAAGCAGCTTTTCCACGGCGCAGCAGTCAGGATTAAAGCCTCTGATCAAGAAGCTCGGCAAGGCGGACTCGGATCTCTCGAAACAAAGCAAAGCTCTGGCACAAGAGCTAGAACGATCGCAGATCGACTACAAGAACCTTGTCACCGTCACGGAGAAACTGGACAAGGCGCTAACTGGTTTTCGGACGGAGTTGGTCGACCTCGGAAAAGAAATGGGAATTCAGCCCGAGGAACATTCTCCATGATCACAATTCAGGCCATGCGACGAGATCTTGCCCTCGGCCTCGCGCTCATCCTCATGCTATCGGCTCTGTCGCCAGCGCAGGATCACGATGCCCATAGCCAGACCGTCACCACTATGTCGGTTGACGTCAAGGTGGTCACGCTTCCTGTCACTGTTCGTGATAAGAAAGGTCAGATGGTCCGCAATCTGACCGAGGACGATTTCGTTCTTCAGGAAGATGGCCGGCCGCAAACGATCAAATACTTTACGCAGGACACCAACCTGCCTCTTACCCTCGGACTGCTGGTCGATACCAGCCTCAGTCAGCGAAATGTTCTCGATCAGGAGCGCAATGCCAGCAAGCTCTTTCTCGACCAAATGCTTACGGACCCCAAAGACAAGGCCTTCCTCATTCATTTCGACCGCGAGGTGGAACTTGTTCAGGACCTCACGCCATCCCGCGACAAGCTGGAGGCGGCCTTGCAATTGCTAAATTCTCCGCAACTTGAGCGCAACGGTGGCGGACGTTCCGATCCCGGCACTTCCGGATCGGGCCCTTCCGACCCTCAATCTCCCGGCACTGGCCAGCCTCGAATGAGCCGAGGAGCGGGCACTCTGCTTTACGATGCCATCTTCCTGGCCTCGAACGAACTGATGAAGAAGCAACCGGGCCGCAAAGCCCTTATTGTTCTTTCCGACGGGGATGACCGAGGCAGTAAGGAGTCGCTGCAGAGTGCCATCGAGGCGGCCCAACGCGCCGACACCGTGGTTTACTCCATCCTGTTCGCCGACAACCATCAGGACGGCAACGGCTATGGCCACCAGGGTGGTGGAACGGGACGGCACGGAGGAGGCTTCCCGGGTGGCGGAGGCTGGCCGGGAGGTGGCGGGTCCGGAGGCGGCGGTCGCGGACGCTATCCGCAAGAACCCCGCGTAGATGGCAAGAAGATTCTCGATCAGATTTCAGGGGAAACCGGTGGTCGTCTCTACGAAGTCTCCAAAAAGCAGGCGATCGATCAAATCTACGACAGCATCGCCGAGGAGCTGCGGACGCAATACAACCTGGGCTACACCCCGGACAAAGGCAATGCTGAAGCTGCGTATCACAAGATCACCTTGGTAGCCAAACAGAAAGACCTGGTGGTGCAAACCAGAGATGGATATTACGCAGAACGAGAAGGTCAGCACTCAGCACTTAGCAATTAGCACTTAGCCAACCAGGTTTCTTGCCGTACCCGTTCACCACTGAGATGGCTGAATGCTGAATGCTAAGTGCTAACCATCAAAAATTAGCGTGCAACTCCGGCCAGGAACCGACGTTCTTTACTGTGGCGTGACGTGACAGGACAGGTACCGCCGTGTATGAAGCTATACGTTGGCTGGGAATCTTCTCTGCTACAATTTATAGACGCCGCTTGTGAACTGTCCGGAAAGACGGTTTCCCTGAGGGCCTTCCTAACATGCTGAGCAGTAAGAAGAAACTTCAACTCGTGGCTGCCTTCGCGACCCTCTTCCTGTTTGCCGTAGGAGTAGGTTGCAGCGGGTTTTTTGTTGACCCGGTATTAACCTCCATGACGGTCGGTCCGACGGCGACCATTAACCAGGGTGGGACCGTACAGGAGAGCGCCATCGGGACCTACAACGATGGATCCACAAAAATCCTCAGTTCGGGCGTGCAATGGAGCAGCAGTGCGTCCACCACGGCTAGCGTAAGCAATTCAGGATTGGTGACCGGCGTCGCCGCGGGTACAGCAACGATCACTGCAGGTTTTCAGGCAACCAGTGGCACCTCGAGTATCACCGTCAACCTCGGAAACGCGACCGCGCTCAAGATTCAACCCAGTACCGCCAACATCAGTGCGAATGGTGGGATACAAACTTTCACAGCTTTTGCCACCGTGACCGGCGAGAGCGCGCCGGTTGATGTCTCGGCAACAGCGACCTGGTCGTTGAGCGACCAGACCGACTACTCGATAACCCAAGGGGCCGATCCCGCGACGGTCACGGCCCTGTCGACGTCTACGGCCGGACAACAGGTCACAGTAACCGCAACTTACCAAAGCACATCACAGTTGACGGCGACGGCAACGCTTAGGTCGCAGTGACCTATGCCCCAATGTCTGACATCCGCTGTATCGGCATTTGTACCGGAGGCGGAGATGCTCCTGGCCTGAACGCGGTTATCCGTGCGGCTGTGAAAGCCGCCATTCTCAAATACAATTGGCAGGTCATCGGCATTCCCGATGGCTTCGATGGCTTGATCTGGCCGGAGAAATCGCGTCCTCTCACCCTCGAAGATGTCAGCGGAATTCTGCCCCGCGGCGGCACCATCCTCGGAACTACGAATCGCGGCAATCCCTTCCACTACTGCACCGTCGAGAACGGCGCGGAAGTCGTGCGCGATATTTCTGATGAGGTCATCGCCAACTCGCGCCAGCTGGGAATCGATGCCGTGATCACAATCGGCGGCGACGGTTCACAGAAAATCGCACTGCAGCTTTTCAAGAAGGGCATGAACATTGTAGGCGTGCCCAAGACCATCGACAACGATCTTTCCGCCACCGAGGTCACTTTCGGTTTCGATACGGCGCTCGTGACCGCGACCGACGCCGTGGACAAGATCCACACCACAGCTGAGGCGCACCATCGCATCATGGTGGTCGAAGTCATGGGACGGGACGCAGGCTGGATCGCGCTCGAAGCAGGAATTGCCGGAGGCGCCCACGTCATCCTGATCCCCGAGATCCCCTTCACCATTGACAAAATCTGCGAGCAGGTAGCCCTGCGCGAATCCTATGGCAAGCGTTTTACCATTATCGTGGTGGCCGAGGGCATCAAGATGCCCGTGGAATGGCAAGAACATCGTCGGACGGGCGCCGTGGCGAATCGAATCGGCGACGCCGTTTCCAGGGGCGCCAAAAAAGACGTGAGGGTCAGTGTGTTAGGCCACATCCAGAGAGGCGGCTCGCCGACGCCGTTCGACCGCATCCTGGCCACTCGCTTTGGCGTAGCCGCGGTCGAACTGATCGCCGACGGAGGATTCGGCAAAATGGTTTGTCTGCACAAGACCCAAATCGACGCCGTCAGCATTGCCGACGCTATCGGCCAATTGAAAACCGTGGATCCTCACGGACAAATCGTGAACACCGCCCGCGCAATCGGCATCAGCTTCGGCGACTGAGAGCTAGGGTTTGCCGGCAAAGATCCTAGCAGGCACCCTGTCATCCTGAGCGAAGCGAAGGATCTCTGTACCGTGTTTGTAGCGCGAAGTGTTACGCAACGCATAGAACGATGCGACGATTTAGATGTCCGGCCCGAGACCCCGAGCCTCGTGTTCCTCCGGGTTCTTTGCGGAATCTCTCAGCGCCCTCTGCGTTTTAAGATTTTGATCCACCCTGCGCTATAGTGATTTCGTGCTCTCTGTGAAAACGAGTTGGCGTTCCCCGTGCTTCCTGCCATTGCTGGTGGCGCTCTCACTCTTCTCCGGTTGTCGTGGACGAAGCCGGGTGCAGGAGATCGCCTACGTCTCGGCACCGCAGGTGATACTTCGCGACCGGGTATCTGCAGTTTTCAGCAAGACTGGTGTGGTGAAGAACGGAGATAGAGTCCAGATACTCGAGCGCGAAAAGCGGTTTGCCCGAGTACGCACGGCGAGCGGCGTCGAAGGCTGGATGGAGCAGCGCTCTCTGGTGCCGCAGTTTGTTTATGAAGGCTTTCAGCAACTGGCGCAGCAACAGCAAAGCGCCCCGGTCCAGGCTGCCGGCACAACCCGCAACGACACTAACATTCACCTTGAACCTGGCCGCGAAACCGAACATCTCTACCAGTTGAATCAGGGATCCAAAGTTGACATCCTGAAGCGCGCCACCGCCGAGAAGAGCGTGCCTGGCGCGGTCGCAAAGCCCGCAAATCCGAACAAAAACGAATCACCCAAGCCAACCGCCGCGATGGAAGACTGGTGGCTTATCCGCGATCCCGACGGCCGCGTCGGCTGGGTGCTGGGGCGCATGGTGGATATGGACGTGCCCCTCGAAATCGCGCAATATGCCGAGGGTCAACGGACCGTGGCCTTTTTTGTTCTGGACCAGGTCCCCGATGGAGATAAAAAGGTTTCACAATACCTGGTGGCGCTCAGCGAACCCAAGGATGGACTACCCTTCGACTTCAACCAGGTCCGCGTCTTTACCTGGAATGTCAAACGCCACCGCTATGAAACCGCCTTATCGCGAACACAATCTGAATGGAGTCTTGCCAGTGACGGTTTCGCAGGAAAATTTCGAGAAAGAAGGAATGCTGCCGGTATTCATACTCCGCGTGAAAGACGACAACGGCAACATAAGCGAGCGCAAGTACAAAATGAACTCGCCAATTGTGCGTCGCGTCCTGGCGCCGGGAGAGGCAAAAGCCACATCTGCACCGAGAAAAAAGACCCGGCATCGCTAGACCCATTTTCCAAGCTTCTACCTAGGCAACTGGGTGCCCCAGGTCTCGCGTGACGCTGGGACATCCGCTGCTCCAGCCGCGTAGCGGCGGGCATCAGAAAGCCCGGCACGGCAGTGCCGGGAAAACGAAAGTGGAACAAACCGAGTCCACTTTAGTGGACGGCACGAGCCTCGTAACAGACTCGGGTTTTCGAGGCCTGGGACTGTTTCCAGAAACCTCAGTTCCACCGCGCTTTATCATTGACTGCGTGCTTGAAGACTGCGTGCTTGAAACTAGATAACCTGTTACAGCATACATTATCTGCAAGATAACGCCCGATCTTTGACAATCTGGCGCGCGATGGAAGAGGGCCTTTGAATTCGCTCCAAATGCTGAATCGGCTCCCAAATGGCACGCAAAAACTCTCAGCCTCGCCATAACTCCCATGTTCTCTAGATTTTGGGCGTAACCCCTGTAAACTCAAAGATCTAGCATATAGGCATAAATTAGATCGTTTGTTTTCTAAATTTTGCAGGCGACAAGGGGGAAGGGTACCGCATACTAGAAAGCAAACCCATGCCAAAATGGGAAAAAGCGACGGTTCCCTTGAAGGGGAGAAATCAACGCCTACGAGTAGAACTCCGCGATACTCTCCACCACGGATTCTTGCTCCGCTTCTGTCAACTCCGGAAATATGGGCAACGCCAGCACTTCCGCCGCCGCGCGTTCCGATTGCGGCAAGTCTCTAGCGCCGTAGCCCAAGTAAGCGAAACAAGGTTGCAGATGCAGCGGGACGGGATAGTAGATCTCGGTGCCTATTTTTCTGTCGCCAAGAAACTTGCGCAGCTCATCGCGGCGCTGAGTCCGAATCACGTATTGATGAAAGACATGAAATGCATGTGGAGAAGTCTTGATTGGTTTGACCGGCGCATCCACTCTTTTCGATGCAAGCCCCGCATCGGCCAACAAGCGATCGTAGGTCGCCGCCCGTTGCCGGCGCTGCTGGTTCCAGGTTTCGATATGAGGCAACTTTACGCGGAGGATGGCGGCTTGGATCGCGTCCATGCGGCAGTTCCACCCGAATTCTTCATGATGGTAGCGGCGAGAGCTGCCGTGATTGCGCAGCTTCCGCATGTGCTCAGCCAAATTTAGATCAGAAGTTGTCACTAGTCCCGCGTCGCCATAGGCGCTCAGATTCTTGGTGGGATAAAAACTGAATGTGGCAGCCATGCCCATTGATCCAGCGCTCCGGCCTCGCCATTTCGCCCCGATAGCCTGCGCCGCATCTTCGATGAGGGATAACTGGAATTCATCTGCGATCTGGTGCAACGCATCCACGTCAGCACACTGGCCGTAAAGATGCACCGGTAGCAGGGCTCGGATCCTGTACGATCCTCCTGCACGGAGCCGAGCTTTGACGCGCTCCGGACTCAGATTCAATGTGTCCGAATCAACGTCCACCAGCACTGGCCTCGCGCCAGCACGCACGATGGCACTGGCCGAGGCAAAGAAGCTGAAGGCCGTCGTGACGACCGCATCGCCGGCCTGAACTCCAGCGCTGAGCAACGCCAGCCAGAGCGCGTCGGTACCTGAAGCGCAACCGACGGCTGCGCTGGCGCCGGTGAAGGCAGCGATCTCGCGCTCGAGGGCTTCGACCTCCGCACCCAAAATGTATTGCTGCGACGAGCACACTCGCTCTACCGCGGCCAGTACTTCTTCGCGAATCTGCTGATATTGCCGATGCAGGTCCAGCAAGGGAATGGGATCGAACTGTCTGGCCGGAGATTGGGACGGGCGCGGCTTTGCTGTGGAAGACTGGGTCACGGGAAAGAGCGATTCTACCACCCGGCGGGTTTCGCAGGCGCAGCGGACGAGGGCGTCCGCTTATCGAGTGATATCGACCCGCGGCAGCGGTGGAAATGGCGTTTCATGGTCGAGAGCTTCGCGCCATTGGCCGAGTGATTGAAGCAGGGCCGCCAATTGAATCTCTCCAAAGCTTCCTGCTGGCTGCGAGAGATTCTTTATGGCGCGCTCCAGCACCGACCGCATACCCACCCGGTTTCCCGTGGAGTAATGATGGAAGGCCACGGCGACCTGTATCAGTCCCTGAAGAAATTTCTTGTTCTCGGGCGGTGCAGCGCGCCAAACATCTTCGAGGGCTTCGTGAGCGTCGAAGAACTCGGCTTCGTTGATGAGATTTATCCCGCGAATGTAATTCTCTGAAGCCACGTTTCATTCTGGCACGGAACTGGCTGAATCAACCAAAGTCCCCAAAAACCTCGCGCCTAGGCGTGACGTGAGCAGGCAGGGAGCGGGCCTAGCGACCGAACATTCCATAATGAGAGCTGACGGCCATGAAAAACAGCAGAGGTACGGATAGGAATAAATTCGTTCGCGACGCCAAGAATGCC
>Ga0210396_10006235_pt1 | contig 11452 bp, 10 predicted proteins | sample IncBWH17OmetaG_FD_155466 | JGI IMG/M metagenome (GOLD analysis project Ga0210396, IMG submission 155466) | Forest soil microbial communities from Barre Woods Harvard Forest LTER site, Petersham, Massachusetts, United States - Inc-BW-H-17-O ...
GGTGTGCGGCTCCAGGCTCTATTGTGACGCGATGGTTAATTTCGCAAGGGCGTACATCTATTCGACCAGCCTCCCCGCATCCATGGCGGCGTCGGCCGAGGCGGCCATCGATGTGATGGAGATGGAGCCGCGTCGACAACAGCGCCTTCGCCACATCGCCCGGCGCATACGCTCCGCGCTTGCTGAACGACGGCTGGTTGTTCCGCGGGGGGATTCGCCGATTATCCCCGTGATTTTGGGAAGCGAATCTTCGGCGCTCAGGGCGGCGGATTTCCTGGCGGCGCGCGGGATGCTGGTTCCCGCCATTCGACCGCCCACCGTCGCACGCGACTCAAGCCGGCTGCGCGTTACGCTCTCCAGCGAGCACAGCGACGACGAAGTCGATCAACTCATCAGCGCGCTGCTGGAATTGAGCGACCAGCCGGCGGCCGCCTGATTTCAGGCGACCGGGCGATGTGAGCTCAGCAGGCTCTGAAGATCGGGCGCGATGTTCTGCGACCGTTCGGCGCGATCCACGAGTTCCATGGTCCGATCCGCCAGACCCGCCGGAACTTCCGGCGCCGGCAGCGCATCGAGCAGGTGGAGCAGCCGCTGCACCCGCGCCGTGCGCTCGCCCAGCGAAGGATCGCTCGCCGCGTAGATGAGTTGGACGTCCTGTCCGTTCCCGTTTCCATTCCCCTTTGCCGTCGCAACCCTGTCCAATAAAAGGTCAACCGCTCGCTGGTCCTCTTGGCTTAGTTGCAGACTCATACAAGTCCTGTGAAAAAGGGTGACAAACTTACTCCGGGCGACACGCGAGCATTCTCTCCCGAGACGATTGGCGCCGATTCTCGAACCATCTCATTGTCGATGCAACTTCGACGGGCTTTGCTACAACAGTCTTGCCTGATGTGGCCAAGACCCCTGAATCTATGATTGGCTACGCTATGGACTTCTTCTGGTTCGAAGCCTTCCAGCGGTCCGCAAAATGTGCCACAGCCGCGTGCAGCCTGGATTTCACGGTTCCCAGCGGAATATCCAGGATTTCACTGATTTGTTTGTAGGGGAATTGATGGAAATAAGAAAGCAGCAAAATCTCCCGCAGATGCTCCGGCATCGACGTAACCGTATTGTGCACAAGCTCCTGCAATTCCTGGCGTTCCATTGGATCGCTCGGAAGGTCGGTGGTGCTCTGCATGAGGTCGATGAATTCCCCGCTCTCGTCCTCGCCCGGGCTGATGGACGCCTGAAGTGGGTTGGTGGGCCGACGGGCCTGGGAGCGAATCAGGTCTCGTGCTTTATTGGCGGCAATCGTGAACAACCAGGGACGGAAGCGGCGTTGCGGATCAAACTGCTCGGCGGACTGATGCACCTGCAAAAACGTTTCCTGGAAAACGTCCTCGGCCGAGGCCCGGTTGCCCAGAAAGCGCACCAGGAAGTGATACAGTTCGCGCTGGTACCGATTGACGAGGCGAGCGAACGCAGACTTGTCGCCGGTGCGATAATCGGCCAGCAACTGCTCGTCGGTCGGCTCGCCCGCCGTCGTGCGGCCATGGCTGTTGCCACCGTCTCCATCCGATCTGCCCGCGCCCTGAAGCATGTGGGATTGGTGGGAGTCCGAATCCTTCCCGTTCGCCGACCCCGGAGCGCGTGCGTCAGGATTGTACGGCGAAGCGCTCATTGCACACCTCCAGCAGAACAGCTATCGTCGCCTCCGTCAAGCAAAACAATTACCTCACCCGATCCGGCGTGTCATCTCATTACCACAACACGTCGGTCGGCGTAACAAATCCTATGCCCCCCGCCCCTCTCAATCCGAACAAGCTGCATTTTTTCGGCCATTCTCCGGATGCGCTCGATCAGACGGTCACGGACTGGGGCTGGCCGAAATTCCGCGGACATCAAATGCGCCAATGGGTTTACCACAAGCTGGTGGCGAAAGCGGCGCAAATGACTGACCTGTCGCTGCGTGACCGCGATCTTCTTGCCCAACGGATCGATTTCTGCGCTTCACAGGTGACGATGCAGCAAGCCAGCTCCGACGGCACTTTGAAGCTGCTGCTGACCTGGCCCGGAGGCGCAGCGGCGGAAACCGTCATGATTCCCGATGGCGATCGACGCACCGCCTGCGTCAGCTCCCAAGTCGGCTGTCCGGTCGGGTGCAAATTCTGCGCAAGTGGTTTGAGCGGTGTCAAAGGCAACCTCACCGCCGGCCAGATCGTCGAGCAGATTTACCGCCTGAACCTCCTGCTCCAGCCGGCCGCCCAGCGCATCACCAACATCGTTTTCATGGGCATGGGCGAGCCCCTGGCAAATTACGCTAACGTGACGACTGCCGTGCGGATTCTGCACGATCCGGACTGTTTCAACATCGGCGCCCGCCGGATCACGATCTCGACCGTCGGCGTTCCGGCGAAAATGCGCGAGCTGGCGGGCGAGAAGCTCCCGATCAATCTGGCGATCTCCCTGCATGCCCCCAATGAGGAGCTCCGGCGGCAGCTCATCCCCTGGGCCGAACATTTTGCCCTTGATGAAATCCTGGATGCCGCTCGGTTTTATTTCGATCGTACCGGCCGCGAGGTGACGCTCGAGTACATCCTGCTTTCGGAAGTAAACGACCGGCCCGAGCACGCCCGCGAGCTGGCCCGCCTGTGCCGCACGCTCCGCGCCAACGTCAACCTGATCCGCTACAACCAGGTCGAAGGTCTCCCATTCATCCGCCCGCGCTCCGCCGACGTGATCAAGTTCCAGGAGGTTTTGCGGGCCAACGGCGTCAACGCCCACGTCCGCAAGTCTCGTGGCCGCGACATCGACGCCGCCTGCGGGCAGCTACGGCGCAAGCAGGGTGCCGTCGCCGAATTGCCGATTGCCGATCTGTGATTGTCGCGTTGCATCTGAGGCTGTCCCGACGCTCAGCAATTTGCCAGGCACCGGTCGATTCGCGCAAGGGTCCGCTCCCGGCCAAGCATTTCCAGGCTCTCGAAGATCGGCGGACTCACGGTCGTGCCAGTGACGGCGACCCGCAGCGGCTGGGCGACCTTCCCCAATCCAAGTTGCTTTGACTCCGCGTATCTTTTCACCGCTTCGTCGAGCGCGTGGGCGGTCCAGCTTGGAAGGGCAGAGAGTATGGGCTTCAATTCGCAAAGCACATTCAGCCCCTGGCCCTCCTGCTTCTTGAGGACCTTCTCGATCGCGTCGGGGTCATAGACGATTTGCTCGTCGGCGACAAAGAGAAACCGGCTCAGCTCATCGACTTCGCGCAGGATGCGGAAGCCCTCCTTCATTTTCAGCACCCGTGCCAGCTGATCATCGGTGGCGGCGTTGAGCGGTGAATCGGGATTGACCGTCAGGTAGTCGCGGAATGCCGCGACCAGGCGAGGCGAGACGGCATCCTTCACCATTTCCGCGCAAGCGTCCTTGTTGAAGGAGAGAAGCTTGTCGCGGTTGAACCTTGCATTGGATTTGCCGACGCCTTCCAGCGTGAAGAGCTCGACCATCTGGGACATGGTCAATTTCTCGCGGTCGCCGCCGGCGTTCCAGCCCAGCAGGGCCAGGAAGTTGTTGAGCACTTCCGGCAGATAGCCGCTCCTGCGGAAATCGTGGACCATGATCTCCGGCAAATCCGAATCCCTAAGCCCAACCACCTTCATCACCAGCGGCTGCTCCGACAGGTCGAGCTGCTTCTTGTCGTTGCCGAGCCAGTCGCCAAGGCGCTCAACGTCGAGGCCTGACGCGGTTGCCAGATCATCGATGCTTTTCTTACGGCTTTTGGTCCACTCGTGAACGCGCTGGCGGATTCTCCGGTCGCGGTCGCGCTTGCTCAGCTTCTCGCCGGTCTCCGGCGCCAGGATGACCGGCAGGTGCGCGTACACCGGCCGCGGATATCCCAGTGCCTCCTGAAGTGCGATGTGATTGACCGTGTTGAGCAGGTGCTCCTGTCCGCGGAGCACGTGTGTGACACCCATCTCCTGATCGTCGACGACCACGGCAAAGTGATAGGTCGGCATGCCGTCGCTCTTGCGGATCACGAAGTCCTGCACCTGGTCCGGCCCGACCCCTTGCCCTGGCCCCAGGACCGCATCGTCAAATCGATATTCTTTCACCGGCATCGCAAAGCGCACGACGCTCGGCCGGCCCTCGGCCTCGTAGCGCCCGGCCTGCTCATCGCTGATCTTCCCACGGCGATAGATGAACGGCCGCTTCTGCTTCTCTGCCTCTTTCCGCAGCGCCTCCAGCTCCTGTGGCGTCTCATATGCTTTGTAAGCCAGGCCGCGGGTGAGCAGGTCATCGATGATCCGGTCGTAGACATCGAGCCGCCTGGACTGATAGACGAGCTGCGGGTTGTCCCAGTGGAGCCCCAGCCAGTTGAGGTCTTCGACGAGCTGATCGCAGGCCTGCTGCGTGCTGCGAGCCAGGTCGGTGTCTTCGATCCGGAGAAGAAATTTTCCGCCGAAGTGGCGGGCCAATAGCCAACTGAACAGCGCGGTGCGGGCCCCGCCGACGTGGAGGTAGCCGGTGGGGGAGGGGGCGAAACGGGTGACGACGTTCTGGGCCATTGACCATCAGGGTATGGTGCGGGATTAGTGCGGGGCAAGGCGCTGGGGATCTCAACCCGGCTGGCCCTGATCGCGCAGGTCCGCGTGAATCGCAATCACTTCGTCAACCGTCAGGAATTCCGGCCGGTCCACTCCCGCTACTCCGCGAGCCGCTTAAGTGTCTGGGCGTGATCTCGGTTGACCGCGGCCAATGCTTTGCGGAACCTCTTTCGCCGCGGTGTCTCCTGGATCCCCGAGATGATCAGTCGGGTTCCATCGGTGGTGATCTCGACGGGACGGCTCGGGTCGATGTTGACCAGGTCGAGAATGGCGCGGTCGAGCACCAAGGCGTTGGAGTTGCCGTGCCTGACGAAGGATTTGATCATCACTGCCTCCGCGTCATCCACCAATGATATACCATTGTATCACCCACCGCTCAAGGCGCCGATGAGCGTCACTTTGAGGACGACTTCATCCTCCCATACCGCGCCAGGGCAGTAACCGGGAAGTATAGGCGATAAAGGTGGTAATTGAGGTAGAAGACGCGGGGGAAGCCGGTGCCGGTGTAGAACTGCTCGTCCCAGTTTCCATCGGCGCGCTGGTGGTGGGCCAGCCAGAGGAGGGCGCGCTCGACGGCGGGATCATCCGATCCTGCCGCGGCCAGAAGTCCCATTGCGCCCCATGCGGTTTGCGACGGGGTGCTTTCGCCTTTGCCCTTCAAACTTGGGTCATCATAGCTCTGTGCGGTTTCGCCGAACGAGCCGTCCGGCTTCTGCGCACTTTTCAGCCACTGGGCCGCACGCTGGATCCATGGCTCGGACATGTCGTAGCCGATGGCCTTCAGCCCAACCAGGATCTGCCAAGTCCCGTAGACGAAGTTGACGCCCCAGCGGCCCCACCACCCGCCGCACGGGTCCTGGTGCTGGCGGATGAACGCGACGGCCCGGCGGACCACCGGATGATCCTTGCCAAAGCCATTGTGTCCGAGGCTTTCCAGCACGCGGCCGGTGATGTCCGGACAGCTCGGGTCCTGCATCGCGTTGTGATCCGCGAACGGAATCTTCTCGAGCAGCGGCCGGTCTTTGGTGCGATCGAACGCGGCCCACCCGCCGTCGTTGTTCTGCATGGCCAGCAGCCAGTTGATTCCGCGCTGGATGGCGGGGCGGGCGCGTTCTCCACCGATCCGGCGCAGGGCCATGGTCACCATCGCGGTGTCGTCTACATCGGGGTAGTGCGGGTTTTCGTACTCGAAGAACCATCCGCCGACCGCGGCGCCGGGGCAGTTTTTTCGCCAGTCGCTGGCGATCCTGCACTCTTTGTTCAGAAGCCACGTCGTGGCGCGCTGGGCGGCGTCGCTCTCCGGATCGAGCTGGGCTTCGGCCATGGCGTGCGCCGCCAGGCCCGTGTCCCAGACCGGCGAGAAGCAGGGCTGAACCCGGATTTCGTCGCCCTCCTCGATGAAGAAATCGCGCAGGTGCTTCTGTGCCAGCTTCACGCGCGGATGATCGTCGGTGTAACCCAACAGCCGGAAGACAATCAGGATGTAAACCATCGGCGGGAAGATCGCGCCCAGGCCTTCCGAGCCGTCCAGGTGCTCCAGCAGCCACTTCTCGGCCTTTCGCATCGCCGATTGACGAAGCGACTGAATCGGTTTCTCGTTGTACGCCTTGAGAAGCTGATCGACTCGCAGGAAAAACTCGCGCCAGTTTCGTGGGAAACCGCTGAGCGGTTCGGAGAGGCGGTTGGCCGCGGCATGGTCGAGGTACAACTCATCGATCCGGAGGTGATCCGGAATTCTCCGCACCGGCTTAAAGGTCGTGACGATCCCCAGCGGCAGGATCATCGTCCGCGTCCAGGCCGAGACGTGATACAGGTTGAAGTAGAACCACTTGGGCAGCAGGACGATCTCCGGCGGGATGGCCGGGCAGGCGTCGAAGCTGATCTGCCCCAGGCACGCGAAGTAAAACTTCGTGAAGCTGTTGCATTTCTCGGCGCCGCCCATTGACCGCACCAAATCGCGGCAGCGTCGCATGTGCGGCGCCTCGGGGTCATCCCCCATGAGCTTCAGGGCGAAGTAACCTTTGACGGTGCCGGAGATGTCGGCTGGCCCGCCGGGAAAGAGGCTCCAGCCGCCATTGGGCATCTGAATCCGCCGGAGGTAATTGGCGATCTTCCGCAGTTCCGGCTCGTTTTCCTGCCCGAGGATCCATTTGAGCAGGAGGTATTCGGATTCGAGGATGCTGTCGCCCTGGAGTTCGCCGCACCAGTGGCCGTCGGGCTTCTGGAGCCTGAGCAGCGCGGCTCGGGCCTTGTCCAGGGTCGCTTCGATCGCCGCCAGGCGCTCGTCCAACTCTGGCGTGGCAAGGGTTCGATAGATCGGCTCCGCTGGTGTGAGGCGGGTGCGAATGGTCGAAAGCTCGGCAGACGTAGTCACTGACAACTCCTATCCCTTCCTGCCCACAGCAGTTTACAACATTTCCACTGGCATGCTCTATCGTCCGAGGGCATCGAATCCGTTCGAAACCCGTGATACTGAAAGGCCCGGGAAGTTAACGGAGTGAGGCGATGCTGGCAACCCAAGCCCATGCTCTCATGGACCGTTGATCGGACGCCGCTATAATGCCCGTCCAAAATGCACACCGATTTCTTTAAATGGCTGGAAAAGCACGAAGGCCGTCAGTACGACCTCCATACCAAGCACATCAACCCATCGTTTGTCAAGATGTTACGTGCGATCGGGTTCGATAAGCACTACGTCAAGGGAGAAGGGGCATACCTGTGGGACAAAGACGGAAACAAGTATCTGGACCTGCTGACCGGCTGGGGCGTCTTCGCCCTGGGCCGGAACCATCCGAAGGTCAAAACGATCCTCCAGCAGCTTCTGACCCGCGACATGCCCAACCTGGTGCGGATGGATTGCGGAATCCTGAGCGGGCTGGTCGCGGAGATGCTCACCAAGCATACGCCGGATGGGCTGTCGCGTGTGTTCTTCACCAACAGTGGAACCGAGACCGTCGAAACCGCGATCAAATTCGCCCGCTGCGCGACCGGCCGAAGCCCCATCGTCTATTGCGATCACGCTTTCCACGGCCTGACGACCGGCTCGCTCGCCCTCAACGGCTCCGATTTCTTCCGCGATCGCTTTGGCGAACTGATGCCGCAGACCGTCATGGTGCCGTTCAACGATCTGGAATCACTCGAGCAGGCGCTGGCGAAAAATAAACCCGCGGCGTTCATCATTGAACCCGTCCAGGGCAAGACCTGCGAAGTCGTCGCCGACGGCTACCTCGCCGAAGCCCAGCGCCTTTGCCGCCAGCACGGCAGCCTGCTCATCGTCGACGAAGTGCAGTGCGGCCTGGGCCGAACCGGAAAATGGTTCGCTTTCCAGCACTGGGACGACGTCGAGCCGGACATCATCTGCACCGCCAAGGCGCTCTCCGGCGGCTACGTTCCCGTCGGCGCCGTAATCACCCGGCCCAAAATCATGGACAGCGTGTTCGACTCGATGGAGCACTGCGTCGTCCACTCCAACACGTTCGGCCAGAACGATCTGGCCATGGCCGCGGCCCTGGCGAGCCTGTATGTGATCGAGGAGGACAAGCTCGTCGAGAACGCCGCGGCCATGGGCGAGTACGTTTTCGAGAAGCTCAAGCCGATCGCCCAATCCTGCCCGTTCGTCTCCGACGTCCGCGGCAAGGGCCTCATGTTCGCCCTCGACTTCGCCCGGCCCAAGGATTCGTTCAAGCTCAAGATGGCCTGGGACATGCTCCACAAGCTGCACGCCAGCGTCTTCGGACAGATGGTCATCATCCCCCTGCTCCAGAAGCACCGCATCCTCACGCAGGTCGCCGGGTATCACATCGAGGTCATCAAATTCCTGCCGCCGATGATCGTCAACCAGTCGGACATGGACTGGTTCCTGCGCGGACTGGACGACGTCCTGGCAGACACCCAGCGCTTTCCCGGCGCCGCCTGGGAAACCGTGATGGGCCTGGCCAAGCGCGCGATCACGGCGTGAGGCGGATATAATTGAGGCGTCGATGAGCGTCGTACAGTCATCTCCGCCTGCACGGTCCGAGCCCGCATGGGAAATCGCACGACTATTTCCCCATCAGGGTCGGTGGACCGAAGTCGACTATCTTTCGCTGACGGAGAACCTCAACAGCCTCGTGGAACTGAGTGACGGGCGAATTGAGGTGCTACCGATGCCGACTGCCGCGCACCAAAACATAGCCTTTTTTCTGCTGACGGTGTTGAGGGCGTTCATCACGCCGCGCCGGCTCGGATTCGCGCTGCCCGCGCCTTTCCGGGTGAGGCTTGGGCAAGATCGTTTTCGCGAACCCGACGTGTGCTTCATGCTGCGGGAGAACTCCGCCCGGATGTCCAATGAATTCTGGAAGGGCGCGGACCTGGTGATGGAGGTTGTGAGTCCTGATCCGAAGGACCGCGACCGCGATCTGCAAACCAAGCGTGATGAATACGCCAAGGCGGGCGTGGCCGAATATTGGGTGGTCGATCCGCAGATGCAGCGAGTTACGGTGCTGCGGCTGATGGGTGGAAAATACAAAGTGCAGGCGGAAGGCAAGCCGGGGGGCCGCGTCGGCTCGGCCTTGCTGAAAGGCTTTAAATTAAGCGTCGACGAAATCTTCGCTGCCGCTGAGTTTCCCGATTGAACTGATAATGCATTGCCGGTGGCGGGTGCCCGTCACTCTCGCGATTCCTCGCGACGGGGTCTCACAGCCGCAGGGGTTTCGTCCTCCGTCACCGGTTTCCATTCCACTTCGAATGAGCCGTTGTAGCCGAACAGCGGTCCCCATCTGCGGTTCGTCACATTCACGCTGATTTTGAATTGGTTGCAGTCGTCATCGAGCGTACCATCGATGTCGATCTGGACGTAAATTGCGTCTGGACCCGCCACGGTCTTGATTATAAGGCGGCGGGGTACAGCGTTCTCTGGATCGTCGAAGGGGCGCGCTGCGATAAGCCTCAAAACCGCCTCGAATTCCCACCTTTCCCCGCATATTTTGCACTGCTTCGGTCCGCGCCGACAAATCTGTTACGACACGCCTGCGGCAGTTCAGCCACAGGAGAACCAAGATGTTTCGTCGGAATCATTCGCGCCGGTCCGCTTCACGCAATCGTCCCTCGCTGGTCGAGCTTCTGGAATCCCGCACGCTGCTCAGCGAGACGGCTTCGGCGCAGCTTCAACTGCTTTCCACCACCGGCACGCAGGCCAATCCCGTTTTCAATTACAACGTCACTGTCACCAATACCGGGACGACACCACTGGGGACTTTCTGGTTCGGCTGGCTGCCAGGCGAGGACTTTTTGCCGTCTGTGCCCAGCTCCATCGTAAATCCGTCGGGCTGGGCCAACTCCATCCAGGGCGGCGGCAATTCGGTCGACGGCTCGTCGATCCAGTGGGTGGCGCAATCGAGCGGCGCCGACATCGCCGCGGGTCAATCGCTGAGCGGCTTCGATTTCTCCTCGGCCGACAGTCCCACTGTGCTAGCCGGCTTTTCGACCCAGCACCCCGGTTCGCACGCGATGACGTCATTTGTGTACGGCGGCGCGCCGTTCTCCGACGGCGGTTTCGAGTTCACCGTCGCCGGCATTCCGGCGAACACCGCCGCGTCGATGACCTCGCTGCAAGGTTCGGCATCCTCCATCACCCAGGGCCAGAGCGTTACGCTTACGGCCACCGTCGCCCCGATGGCGCCCGGCGGCGCGACGCCAACCGGCAGCGTCACATTCTTCGACGGATCGACTTCGCTGGGCAACGCCGGCCTCCAGAGCAACGGCACGGCCCAGCTCGCGGTTACCTCGCTCCCGGTCGGAACCGACAGCGTCACCGCCCACTACGGCGGCGATACCAGCTACTCCGCCAGCGACTCGGCGGCCTTCCCCGTCACCGTCAACGCCGCGCCGACGCCGCCGGCGCAGCCCGCCCTGGCCGCGTCGATCGCCAAATCCACGCTGCCCTCGTCGGTCATCGCCGGAGCGCCCACGCACGGCGTCGTCAATGTCGACGTGACCGACAATTCCGGCTCGGCCGTCAAAGGCCCGGTGACGGTGGACCTCTTCGCCTCGACCGACGGCGCGATCGACAACTCCTCGGTACTCGTCACGCACCTGACGCGCACGCTGAGCCTCAAGGCCGGGAAGACGCTGGCCATCCCGCTGCCGGTCAAATCGCTGCCGGCGAACCTGGCAAACGGCAACTACGCGCTCTTCGCCCGCGTGATCGATCCCTCGTCCAACGCCGCCGATTCCGCCGCCGGCCCGGGAGTGACCGTCGCCGCCCCGTTCATCGCGCTGTCCGAGACGTTCTCGAAGATCACCATCCCCGCCTCCGTGGCGGCGGGGAGTAAGCTCCACGCCGTCGCGTCGCTGAAGATCAGCAACACCGGCAACGACACCAGCAGCGGCGCGACGACGATTGCCATCGACTTTTCCGCCGACGGCGCCTTCGACAACACCGCCGTCAAGATCAACAGCGCCACCAAGTCGCTGAAGATCAAGGCGGGCAAATCGGTCGTCGTCTCGGTGCCGCTGACCGCCGTCCCCTCGGTCGCACCGTCCGACTACTTCGTCGTTGCACAAGTGACCGACCCGCAGCAGCAACTCTCATCGGCGGCGTCGCAAACCAAGGTGACCGTGACGGCGTAAGCGACAGGCATCCTCGTCAGCACGCGAGATTAATCAAAAAAATGCAGCACAGAGAGCACAGAGGACACAAAGACCACCGAGAAATGCAAGAAGAGCGATCCACAGATTTCGCAGATTACGCAGATTTGGCGTTTTGAAATCTGCGTCATCTGCGAAATCTGTCCTGAAAATAGCCGCCGTCGTTCGAGAAAAGTTAGCCGGCGTCCGGTCATTTTCATTCTCTCGGGTGTCGCGCAGCGACATGAGGGACTGTGGCGACGCTGAAAAGC
>Ga0210396_10006237_pt1 | contig 11451 bp, 11 predicted proteins | sample IncBWH17OmetaG_FD_155466 | JGI IMG/M metagenome (GOLD analysis project Ga0210396, IMG submission 155466) | Forest soil microbial communities from Barre Woods Harvard Forest LTER site, Petersham, Massachusetts, United States - Inc-BW-H-17-O ...
GTTGCCGAATTGGTCGGGAGTGTTCTCAGGTTACGGCGAGAAGGCAAGCCTCATAATGCTCAGCGGCGGCGAAATGCGTTGCCGGCTGACGATCGTTTCATCCCCCCGAGACCTTGCGGGTCGATGGCCATATTCGCATAGATTGCCGCACTCGGCGTCGCGCCTTATCTCAGCGCCTTCAACGCCGCCCTGCCGGCATATTTCGCCTGAGTTCCCAACTCCTGCTCAATCCGCAGCAGTTGATTGTACTTGGCGGTGCGGTCGGAGCGCGCCAGCGAACCGGTTTTGATCTGCCCGCAATTGGTCGCCACCGCGAGATCGGCGATGGTGGAATCCTCGGTCTCGCCGGAGCGGTGCGACATCACGGCGGTGTAGCCCGCCTTGAACGCCATTTCGACCGCACTGAGCGTCTCCGTCAGGGTGCCGATCTGGTTGACCTTGACCAGGATGGAATTGGCGCGGCCGTTTTTGATGCCGTCGGCGAGCCGGGTAACGTTGGTGACGAAAAGATCGTCGCCAACCAGCTGGCATTTGTCGCCGATCAGATCGGTCAATTCCTTCCAGCCGTCCATGTCGTCTTCGGCCATGCCGTCCTCGATGGAGAGGATTGGATAGCGCGCGGCGAGATCGGCGAGATACTTCGCCTGCTCGGACCGCGAGCGGGTCTTGTTCTCGCCGCCATAGACGTATTTGCCGTCCTTGAAGAATTCGGTCGCCGCGCAATCGAGCGCCAGCATGACGTCGCTGCCTGCCTTGTAGCCGGCCTTCCCGACCGCCCCCATGACGAATTCCAGCGCCGCATCCGCCGACGGCAGGTTCGGCGCGAAACCGCCCTCGTCGCCGACATTGGTGTTATGGCCGGCCTTCTTCAGTTCCGATCGCAGGGTGTGGAAGATTTCCGAACCGCAGCGCAAGGCCTCGGCAAAGGTCGGAGCGCCGACCGGCATAATCATGAATTCCTGGAAGTCGATCGGATTGTCGGCATGCACGCCGCCATTGATGATATTCATCATCGGCACCGGCAATATCCGCGCCGAGGTGCCGCCGACATAACGATAGAGCGGCATGTCGAAGGATTCCGCGGCAGCCTTCGCGCAGGCCAGCGAGACCCCAAGAATGGCATTGGCGCCAAGGCGGCTCTTGTTCGCCGTTCCATCGAGATCGATCATGGTCTGGTCGATCTGAACCTGCTCCTCCACAGCCATATCGTCGAGTGCTTCGAAGATTTCGCCGTTCACCGCCGCGACTGCTTTCAGCACGCCCTTGCCGAGATAGCGTGCCTTGTCGCCGTCGCGCAGCTCGACCGCCTCATGGGCGCCCGTGGAGGCGCCCGACGGCACCGCCGCCCGCCCCACCGAGCCGTCCTCCAGCACGACGTCGACCTCGACGGTGGGGTTGCCACGGCTATCGAGAATTTCGCGGCCGATGATATCGACGATGGCGGTCATGAATGCCTCTTTTGCAAAGTCGGATTGATGCTTGGCGCTGCTTCTATAGCAAGCCAGTGTGGCGGAAAAGGTTGCCGTGCCCGTGACGTCGGCAAGCGAATTGTCTAATAACGCGGCAACGGAGACCAAAGGAATGTCCAGGAAACCCCGAAAACCCTCCAGGTCGGCGTCGGTTTCGTCCGACCTGCAACTTGGCCGCGCCGTCGAATGGCCCACGACGCCTGACGCGGCGAAACTCGACCGCGTCCCCAATCCGCAGAAGGATGAGAATTACGTGGTGCGATTCACCGCGCCGGAATTCACCTCGCTCTGCCCCGTGACCGGCCAGCCGGATTTCGCGCATCTTGTGATCGACTACGTGCCGGGCCAATGGCTATTGGAATCGAAATCGCTGAAACTCTATGTCGCGAGTTTCCGTAACCACGGGGCCTTCCATGAAGACTGCACGGTGATGATCGGAAAGAGGGTCGCCGCCGAGATAAAACCAAAATGGTTGCGCATCGGCGGCTACTGGTATCCGCGCGGTGGTATTCCGATCGATGTGTTCTGGCAGACCGGCAAGTTGCCCAAGGGGATGTGGATTCCCGATCAGGGCGTCGCGTCCTATCGTGGACGGGGGTGATAGGATGGATGACAGGCCCTTGGAATTGACCTCTGACATCGCCGACTTCACGAGACGCGACCTTTCCCTGTTGGGCAAGACCAAACCCGTCCTGCTGACGGGAACGACCGGCCCCGCCGTCATTGTCATCCACGAGATCTATGGTTTCACTCCGACGCTTGCCCGCTTTTGCCGCTGGGTGCGCGACGCGGGATTCCGAGTCTATGCGCCCATCCTGTTCGGCGAGCCTGACGCGGGCAACGCCGAAAAGCCATCCAACGCGCGTATCCTTTCGCTCTGCGTCTCGCGTGAGTTCACGATCCTGAGGGCCAACAAGTCCAGCCCGGTGACGGACTGGCTGCGGGCGCTCGCGCGTCTTGCCCATCAAGAATGCGCTGGTCCCGGCGTAGGAGCCATCGGCATGTGTGTCACCGGGGGCTTTGCTCTCTCTATGGCGCTCGACCCCGTCGTGATGGCCTCGGTACTCGCTCAGCCGGGCCTGCCGGCGCTCAGCCCGGCCGCCCTTGACATCGCGCCCGCCGATCTTGCGCGCGTGCAGGAACGCACCCGCCAGGGACTCGAACTGCGGGGCTATCGCTTTGCAGGTGACACGCTCTGCCCGGCCTCACGTTTCGCAACCTTGCGCTCGGCACTCGGCGCGGCCTTCGCCGGCACTGAATTGCCCGACAGCGCCGGCAACCCTGCCGGCATGAGGGCGCGGGGAAAGCCGCCGCATTCGGTGTTTACCGGCGACCTTATCGATGTGGCCGGCCAACCGACTCGCGCCGCGGTGGATGAGGTGATTGGCTTCTTCCGCCGGGCTTTGCAGGAAACGCAGCCGGCGGCATGAACGCCACCGCTGGACGCGTATTGCAACATGCCGCCTAGGTCGCGCCGGCATCCGCAGGCTTCGTCTGGCGCAATAGCCGCGCGCAGGCAAAACCGAGCGCGACGATGATGACAGCGCTGGTCAGCAAGGTCGCTACCTTGCCAACGTGCAGGATTCCAAACCCATAGGCGATCGGGCCGACGGTCTGGCCCATGAAAAAGAAGAACGAGTGCAGCGACAGCGCGGTAGCGCGGGCTTCCACGGAAAGCTCGCTGGCAAAGACCTGCAGGCATCCGTGGATCATGTAGAAGCCCCAGCCCATCAACAAGAGATTGACTGCCTGAACTTTCCAGCTGGGGCCGAACGCAATGGCGGCGAGTTGCAGGCCGACCACCGACGCGCCGGTGATCATCATGCCGTTGACGCCCAGCCGCGGCAGAAAGCGGGAGACCGTCATCGTATAGAACAACCCGCCGACAGCGAATCCGGCGATGACAATTCCGGCGATCGTCAGGCTGGTTTCGCCGATTTCGAACAGGAATGAGGCGAGGTAGGGAAACAGTCCCAGCACGCAGCACCCTTCGATGAAGACGGCGGCGTAACAAAGCGCATTCGGATTGCCGAAGATGGTGCGATAGCCATGCCGGAGCGTCGAGAGATTGGTCTTCGAGGCAGGCGCAAGCGCCGCGCCGCGAAAGCCGGCAGCCACCGCTACCGAAGCCGCGATCACCAGAAGGCCGAGCACCGCCAGTACCCCGCGCCAGCCGAGGAAGTCGCCGATCACTCCGGAAAATGATGCTCCCAGGAGATTGCCGGTCATCGAGCCAGCGAGCGTGCGCCCGATCGCGACCTGGCGCTTCTCAGGCCCGACCAGATCGCTGGTCAAGCTCAGCGCGACCGGAAAGACGCCGCCGGAGCCAACACCGGCGAGGATTCGTGTCGCGAACAACAGCGGAAACGACGTCGATAGCGCGCCGAGGATATTCGCCAGGCCCAGCAGCACCAGGCACACGATCATCAGCCGCGCCTTGCCGAACACATCCGCCGCCGCGCCGAGCGCGGGCTGGACGACCGCGAAGGTGAATGCAAACACCGCGGAGAAACTCGCGGCAGCGGCGATGCTCACGCTGAAATCGTCGGCGACGTGCGGCAGCACCGGATCGAGCGCGCGGGCCGAAAGGCTCGCCGCAAACGTCGCCAGCGCAATGATATTGATCGCCGGCGGCATGCGCTCATGCGGCCGCAGCCCTTTATGCGGCATCGGCGCGCTACGTTCTCTTCAAATTCTTGATGGTGTTCTTGGCGATCGCATCGAATGCCATCAGCGTCCGCACCAGACCTTCGAATTCGCTCAGCGGCACCATGTTGGGACCGTCGGAGGGAGCATGGTCGGGATCAGGATGGGTTTCGATGAATACCCCTGCGACGCCAACCGCTACCGCCGCGCGCGCCAGAACCGGCACGAATTCGCGCTCGCCGCCTGAGGAGGTACCTTTGCCGCCGGGTTGCTGCACCGAATGGGTGGCGTCGAAGATGACGGGCGCGCCGGTCGTGCGCGCAAGGATTGGCAGCGCCCGCATATCCGAGACCAGCGTATTGTAGCCAAACGACGCGCCGCGCTCGGTGACCAGCACGTTGGGGTTACCGGTGCCGGTGATCTTGGCTACGACATTGGCCATGTCCCATGGTGCCAGGAATTGCCCCTTCTTGACGTTGACCGCCTTGCCTGTCGCGGCTGCCGCCAACAGAAGGTCGGTCTGGCGGCACAAAAACGCCGGGATCTGCAGAACATCGACGGCTTGCGCCACTTCGGCGCATTGCCCGGCTTCGTGGATGTCGGTCAGCACGGCCAGGCCCAGCGATGAGCGGATCTCGGCAAAGATCGGCAGCGCCTGGAGAAGGCCGATCCCGCGCGCGGCGGATGCGCTGGTGCGATTGGCCTTGTCGAAGGAGGTTTTGTAGACAAGGCCTATTCCGAGCCGGGTCGCAATTTCCTTCAGCGCGGCAGCGACCTCCAGGCCATGCGCGCGGCTCTCGAGCTGGCACGGTCCGGCGATGATGGAGATCGGCAAATCATTGCCGAATTTGGCCGATCCTGCGGCCACAACCGCCGCGGCTGAGGTTTTGTCGCTCAAGGCAATTCCCTTTTCCTGCCCGACCATGCCGGGCGGAGTGCGCCGGATCAACCCGCTTTGGAGGTCTCGAATATCAGGGTTGCGCCATGGGCTACATCCGGTGGCACGACAATGTTACCATTGCGTTCTGCGGCGGCGATGTCACCCTTTTTTAGCGCGGACATCACTTCCGCCTTGTCGCCGGCGACGAAACGTATTGCAGCAAGACGCGGACCCCGCGTCAGGTTCGGCGGTTCGGTTCCGGCATACGCCCTGTAGGCCGACGGATTCATGACCTGAATGTCACCGCGCGCGGTCTGGACGGAAATTCCGCAGGCGCTCGATCTGGTCTCGCTGACGCCGGAAAACGCTTCGAGAAAGTGGCGTTGGTCCTCGGGCCTTGCGGAGACCATGATGACACCCGCAATTCCGGACACTCCATTCGGGTGCAGCTGGAATGCCGGATTCCAGAAGTTCTCCGGAAAATGCTGCTGGCAGGTAAAATATCCGATGTCAGGCGCCTTTGCGTCCGCCGCGAACGCGAGCGAAAACGCGACCCTCACGGTCGACCCGTCCGGGCGTTTGGCCTGACGCTCGAAGTCGAACACGTCGAAGTCGCCGATGCCGGCGGCGCGGAACCTTTCGGCATCCGCGGCAGCGCCCCTGCCCTCCAGCACCAACATCGCCAATCCCTCGTCGTGCGTGAGAAAGTCGCGCGCAAAACCGCCGAACGAAAACGAACCCGGCGCACCCGCCACAATCAGTTCAGGCTCACTTACGGCGAGCAGTTCGATGAACACGCCGGCGAACTGTACAATCCGGTTGTGCGTCCCCCAGGGATGGCGATTGCGCGCGCCGACAGTGAAGCCGGCGCGGCGATAGCATTCGCCAGCCGCGTCGAGGTCGCGGATGACGTGCACGATATGGTCGAGACCGTGAGGCATTGGACACGACCTCAAACCTTCGAAAGGCTGATCACTTCACCGAAGAGAACCCGGTCGGCACCAGCAATTGACTGACGATGTTGCCGACAATCTGGCCGTCTGCCTCGGTTTGCGCGCGAGCGGCGATCCAGTCGGGATCGCTCTGAAACGCCGTCCATTTCTTCTCGCGCTCCGCCAGCGACTCCCAGGCCAGGAAATAGGTCAGTTCCTGGTTGGATTCGCCGATCAACGTTGTGAAGAAGCCGGCCTGCCTGATGCCGTGTTTTTCCCACAGTTTCAGCGTGATGGTTTCAAAACGCTTCAACAGCGCCGGCAGCCGGCCCGGGACACAGCGATAGACGCGGGATTCGTAGATCATCGGCGTAGCTCCCTGATGTGTTTTTGATGCGATGACGGAGATCGTTTGTCGCAATAATCGGCGCGTCCGTCAAAGGCCGCCGACGCATGGCATCAAACCAGCCGCGACTGCACCATAGCCGCCCCGACAAAGGAGGCGAACAGGGGGTGCGGCTCGAAGGGGCGCGACTTCAGTTCGGGATGGAATTGCACCCCGATGAACCAGGGATGGTCCTCGTATTCGACGATCTCCGGCAGAACGCCGTCCGGCGAGAGCCCCGAGAAACGCAGGCCATGCTGCTCGAGCCGATCCTTGTAGGCGGTGTTGACTTCGTAGCGGTGGCGATGGCGTTCCGAAATCTCGGTGGCGCCGCCATAGATCTCCGACACGCGGCTGCCGCGCTTGAGCACCGCAGGGTAGGCGCCAAGCCGCATGGTGCCGCCGAGGTCGCCGTTTCTCGACCGCTTCTCCAGCTCGTTGCCGCGCAGCCATTCCGTCATCAGGCCGACCACCGGTTCGGAGGTCGGGCCGAACTCCGTGGAGTTGGCCTCGGCGACACCGACCAGATTACGTGCCGCCTCGATCACCGCCATCTGCATTCCGAAGCAGATGCCGAAATAAGGCACGTCGCGCTCGCGCGCGAACTGCGCCGCGCGGATTTTGCCCTCCGCGCCGCGCTGCCCAAAACCGCCCGGCACCAGGATGCCGTTGACGTGTTCAAGGAAAGGCGCCGGATCCTCGTTTTCGAACACTTCGCTCTCGATCCAGTCGAGATTGACCTTCACCTTGTTGGCAATGCCGCCGTGCGACAGGGCCTCGATCAGCGATTTATAGGCGTCCTTCATGCCGGTGTACTTGCCGACGATGGCGATCGTCACCGCGCCCTCGGGATTGCGCACCCGCTCGTTGATATCGTTCCAGCTCTGCAGCGCCGGCGGAAGCTTCGGCGCGATGCCAAACGCCGCCAGCACCTCGTCGTCAAGGCCGGCCGTGTGATAGGCCTCCGGCACGGCGTAGATGTTGTCGACGTCACGCGCCTCGATCACGGCACTTTCGCGCACATTGCAGAACAGGCCGAGCTTGCGCCTTTCTTCTTTGGGGATCGGACGATCGGTGCGGCAGAGCAGGATATCGGGCTGGATGCCGATCGAACGCAGTTCCTTGACGGAATGCTGGGTCGGTTTGGTCTTCAGCTCGCCGGCGCTGGGAATGAACGGCAGCAGCGTCAAATGAATGTAGATGGCATGGTCGCGCGGCAGATCGTTCTTGATCTGGCGGATAGCCTCGAAGAACGGCAGCCCCTCGATGTCGCCGACGGTGCCGCCGATCTCGCACAGCACGAAGTCGAAATCGTCATTGTTGTCGAGGATGAAATCCTTGATCGCATTGGTGACGTGCGGGATCACCTGGATGGTGGCGCCGAGATAGTCGCCGCGCCGCTCCTTGGTGAGAATGTCCTGATAGATCCGCCCGGTGGTGATGTTGTCCGCCTTGGTGGCGGGACGCCCGGTGAAGCGCTCGTAATGGCCGAGATCGAGGTCGGTCTCTGCGCCATCGTCGGTCACGAACACCTCGCCATGCTGGTATGGCGACATCGTTCCGGGATCGAGATTGAGGTAGGGGTCGAGCTTGCGCAGCCGGACCTTGTAGCCACGCGCCTGCAGCAGCGCGCCGAGAGCCGCTGATGCCAGACCTTTTCCGAGCGAAGAAACCACGCCGCCGGTGATGAAGATATACCGCGCCATGGGACTTAACCTTTAAGGCTACTGGTGCGATTCGCCAAAGCGAATCGCCTTGGTTCGGCGAACATTTTGCCAGGCTGTGGGTGACGTAAAATCTAAAGCGCTATCAGTATGTTGATAGGGATTGGTGATGCTGGATGATAGATACCATCCTTGCATGGCCATCCTGCTTTATTGCGAACGTGGCGCCTGCGGGCCAGACGGTGCCGGCTGATTCTGCTGCTCGTCGGATTTCTTCAACGAATCCAGAACGCCACCGCCGCTGGTCGGCGGAGCAACCGGCTTCGCCCCGCCCGCCGGCTGCGACTGTGACGAAGGAGCAATGATCGAACTCGGCTTGCGGTCATAGCTGGCGAGCCACGACAGGAACAGGCTGGTGATGAAGAAGCCGACCGCGAGCACCGCCGTCGTACGTGTCAACAAATTGGCGGTTCCCCGGCTCGACATAAAGCCCGCGCCACCACCAACGCCAAGGCCGCCGCCTTCGGACTTCTGCAGCAACACGGTCGCGATCAGTGTCGCAACGATCATCAGGTGGATTACGATAACGACAGTCTGCATCTCGACCTTCCGTCGCAAACCAAAAGCGCCGATATCCGGCAGCAGGTCGGGCCTTGCGGGGTTTGAAGTTGCGCGGGTGTTACACGATCGGACCGGGCATTGTCACCCCCAACGGAAGCACCATCTACCCCGGCATCGCTTCGCCGTTAGTTAGGGACAATCTCCTGCAATCGCAAGAAAATCGGCCGCCTTGAGGCTGGCGCCGCCAACCAGCGCGCCATTGACGTTGGGCACCGCCATCAGTTCCCGGGCATTCGAGGGCTTGACCGAGCCGCCGTACAGGATGCGGATTTTTGTCCCCTCCCCGTTAAACCGGCCGATCAAAAGCTCACGGATAAAGTAATGAATTTGCTTAACATCTTCAGCGGTTGGGGTCACGCCCGTGCCGATCGCCCAAACCGGCTCATAAGCCACGACCAGATTATCGGCGCGCGCGCCATCCGGCAGCGAGCCGTTGAGTTGTCTGCGGCAAACCTCCAGCGTTTGCCCGGAATCGCGTCGCTGCTGGGTTTCTCCGACGCAGACGATGGCGGTAAGGCCGGCCCGCCATGCGGCCGCGGCTTTCTGTCGAACCAGCCCATCGCTCTCGCCGTGATCGGTCCGCCGCTCCGAATGGCCGACAATAACGGCGCTGGCGCCGGCATCGGCCAGCATTTCGGCTGAAATATCGCCGGTATGGGCGCCGAACGGCTGCGGGTGACAGTCCTGCCCGCCAAGCGCGAGGTCCCTTGAGCCAAGTGACCTTTCGGCGAAGAGCGCAATCAGGGTCGCTGGTGGGCAAACCAGCAGGTCGGCCTTGCCGACAACCTTGGGCGCGCCCGCCAGCATGGCCTCAAACTCAGCCATGGACGACTTGAGGCCGTTCATCTTCCAGTTGCCGGCGATCAGCGGCCGAATGGGGTTGGACATATCTGGATTTCCGTACATGTTGGAGCGCGTCAGCGCTAGCAGAGCCCGAATGGCTGTGCCAGATGCCGGCTGTGGGCCCCTCTGGCCGTTAACCGCTTCGATCGGCCCATAGCACCAAGGTTGCGACCAGACGGCCACCACTTTATGATGGCTTATCAACTCGGTGACGTCCGTTTACGGAATTCGATTTCCCCTGGGCGAGACCCGGTTCCCTCCTGCCAACAAGTTGGACCCATTGTCGACTATTATAACAATTGCAATGACTTAAGTAGAAAGTGCGGGAATTCGGCTACGTTGAAGCTTAATGGTTATTTTGAGCGCTTCCCGCACCTCTGAAGGCCACCACCGTGAAGCGCGAGCAGAAGATCACCCTCGCCAAGATGCGCGCATCAGGTGCCGCGAGCGAGTGACCGCGAATCACCCGCGCTAGAAGCTGGAGCCGACTGGAGTCAATCGAACAACCCTGAGTTTCGGCAGGAAAAATTGGGCGCGTCGCCCCTTGCGGCCGCGAGAAGTCGGCGCCACTTCAACCGCCAGTTTCAATTTCGTTTTCGAAAACCCACCAAATCCGTTCGGAGTTGCCCCGCGCTTTTGCCGGTCCGGCGACGCAAGGCGGCAACTTTTATCAGAGCCTCGCGGCGGGCTTCGGCCTCGCCGCGAAAATGGCGTAACGAACGAACGATGAATCAACTCCGAGACGCATAGGGACGCGCGTGGTTGCAGGTACCGAGAGGGCCGGGCCGGAAGGATCGGCCGACGTCAAACCCTTCCGGGTGTTGAGCCTGGACGGCGGTGGCATGCGCGGCATCTATACCGCCGCATTCCTCGACCGTCTCGTCATCCAGTTCGCCCGCACGCGCGGCAAGGAAAGCCTCGATCTCGGCAAAGGCTTCGATCTGATCACGGGCACCAGCACCGGCGCCATCGTCGGCTGCGCGCTCGCCGTCGGCCGACCCATGGGCGATATCGTCAAGATGTACCGCGACCACGGGCGCCAGATCTTTCCGCACCGGATCAAAGGCACCTTCAGCGCGATCTGGCGGATGTTCGTCGGCGGAATCGGCGCGCGCGAAGGCGACAGGGTTCTGCGCGGGGCCCTGACGAACGTGCTTAAAAAGACGACCATGGTGGACGTCTACGCGAAGCGGGGCATCTCGCTTTCCATTCCGGCGATCCTGATGAGCAGCCATCGCTCCTGGGTCTTCAAAAAGACGCCTGCGAGCGGCGTGCGCGACGACCACTACAAGTTGGTCGACGTGTGCATGGCATCGAGCGCCGCCCCGATCTTCCGGTCGCTGGCGGCGGTCGACGATCCCAACAACGATCACGGCGTCGTGCAGGTGTTCGCCGACGGCGGCCTCTGGGCGAACAATCCCATCATGGTGGGGCTGGTCGACGCACTCGCGTGCGCCCCCAAGGGCGCGCCGATCGAAATCTTCTCGCTCGGCACCTGCTCGCGGCCGGAAGGCGAACTCATCCCGGCACACAAGGTGCACCGCTCGATCTTGCGCTGGAGGATGGGTGCGGAAGCAGCAGGCCTCAGCATCACCGCCCAGGAATTCGCCTTCGACAACATGGCGCGCTTCATCGGCAACAAGCTCACCGAACTCGGGCGGCCCGTCAGCAGACTGCGTTTCCCGAACAAGGACGTACCTGCGGAGATGATGAAATTCCTGGCGCTCGACGACGCGCGTCCGGAAGCCGTGAGCCGCCTGATCCAGCAGGCGAGCAACGACGCGGACCTCGCCAAGAGCGCCTGCGACGATCCAAACAACCCCGAAGGACGGATGGTGAAGGCCCTGATGATGGGTCTGCCCGAGATGCCGAAGGCCGGCGTAACGATGGAGGAGACGACGTGAAGGACTGCAGCCAACAGGTGGCCGGCTTCGAGCGCGCCGCGGTGCGGATGTCGAAGGACGACCGTGCCGACATCTTCGGCAAGGCCAAGATCAATCGTAACCGGCTC